>Ga0335081_10008055_pt1 | contig 16898 bp, 14 predicted proteins | sample Lox_Sample_35_FD_206713 | JGI IMG/M metagenome (GOLD analysis project Ga0335081, IMG submission 206713) | Soil microbial communities from Loxahatchee National Wildlife Refuge, Florida, United States - Lox_Sample_3.5 | ecosystem: Environmental > Terrestrial > Soil > Wetlands | place: USA... | reverse complement strand
AAAAACCATTCCCGAGTACGAGTTTCCGTTCACCTTCCTTGCATTCGGACATCCGCATAAGCATCTCTCTGCGCCCGATCGTATGCGGATCGTAGAGTAGAAGAAAGCCGATCGCACTTCATTTTTGCCCCGCGCCTTGGGTATTACTTTCGAGTACTTCCGGCGCTTCGAACCCTCCAATCAGGTCGGCCAGTCTGCCGGCCAATTCAATCGGAGTTGCGTCTTCGAGATAGGGACCCATAATCTGGATTCCAACCGGTAGTCCTTGCCGGGTGAACCCCGCAGGCGCGACTGTTGCGGGTAATTCCCCTATCGTCGCGAAGGCGGCCCAAAATGGTAGGTGAAGATAGGAGCGGTATCCGTCGGGGGTCTCGATCCGGCGTTCTTCGATCGGCTGGGTGTGGTCGTGCGGGAACGCCGGGACGAACACTGCCGGCAGCAGAAACGCATCGTGCGTACGGAAATATTCCTGCCAAATCCCGCGCGCGGCCACCCGCGCGTCATTCGCAAAGAACAACTGCTTTTTCATCTTTTGCCAAACGCCGCCATCCGGATTCGCGCCGCGTCCTGGCCCCCGCTGATGAGCTGTTGTAAGTAGGCCGTACGCGTCATGCGCATGCTTAGGGATCAGGTCGTTTGGCCATCCGGCCTGTAATATAGCGCCGGCTCGCCCCAGCGCCTCGATGACGCCCTCGAACAAATTCTTCACTTCCAGCGATATCGGGCAGACGGGATCCTCAAGGACATAACCGATTCGATAATCGCAGACTCGAGCCCCGCGTCCTGCGGGGAGCGACCAGTGATAGCCGGCTCCGCTTTCGGCTTCTGGTCCTCCCAAAACCGACAGCGCCAGTTTCAGGTCGGCGGCGCTGCGTGCCAGCGGCCCGCGGACGCCGGGGTTTAACAGCGAAAGGGTCTTCCCCGGATAGGGGGGAATGTGGCCGCTCGTTGGCAGTAAGTTGAAACTCGGCTTGTGTCCGTAGACGCCACAGAACGATGCCGGAATGCGAATCGATCCCCCGAGATCGCTTCCAACGCACAAATAACTTAGTCCAGCGGCCACCGCCGCGCCGCTGCCGCCTGACGACCCGCCGGCTGTCCGCCGAAGGTCCCAGGGATTGCTTGTCACGCCGTAAATAGGGTTGTAGGTTTGCCAGTCGCGTCCCATCCGGGACGCGTTTGTTTTCCCAACGATGATGGCTCCGGCTTTGAATAATCGATCTACAATGGCGGCGTTGGCGGATGAGATGTGTTCGCGGAGACTCGGCTCGCCGGCGGTGGTGCTGACGCCGGCTATTTCGAAAGTGTCCTTAACAGTACAGGGGACGCCATGAAGGGGTCCCCACCATTCCCCATGCGCCAGGGCTTCATCGGCCCGGCGCGCGCGCTCCAGGGCTCGTTCGCGTAAGTCCACGGCTATCGCGTTGAGGGCGGGATTCAGCCGGTCTACCCGGTCGAGCAATCCGTGAGTGACTTCCACGCTGGATGTGGCCCCGCTGCGGATCGCCCGCGCGATGTCCGACGCTGAGGTATACGCGATCGAAGAGTTTGTTCGCGGCTGTTTTGGGGCAAGCTGGGGGTCCGCGCTGTCTTCCGGCATGGTGCTGGTTGCCCGAATATCCGCTCCCGGCGCTAGTAAATAGATACTCTCGCCGCCGGGGCAAATCAATGATAATATATCCCCGTTTATCCTGGGCGGTTCCGGCTTCGAACTACTGCAGTGGGGAAATGAGCCAACATACTTTTTTGCCCGAACACATCCTGCGAAGACGGCGGGAAGCGGCGCCGCCGGTTTCCTCCCCGCTCTTCATCCTGTCGGCCCCACGCTCATTTACATCCGTAGTCTGTGCCATGCTCGGCCAGCATCCGGAGATGTACGGATTACTCGAGACCGGGCTCTTCAACGTCGAGACGATGGAAGAGTGGTGGGCGACGGCTCGCCGTGCCGGTTTACTCCGTTGCATAGCGGAGCTGTTTTTTGATGACCAGGCTGATCGTTCCATACGCCAGGCCGAAGCCTGGCTTAAGCGCCGCTTGAGTTTTACCACTGCCTATATATTCGAGTTGATCGGCGAGCGTGTCGCTCCGAGGACTCTGATCGATAAGACGCCGGCAATGGCCTTCGAAGTCGCGGCCATGCTGCGTACCGATGACATGTTTCCCGGTGCGCGTTACCTTCATCTCTTACGCCACCCTCGCGGGCAGTGCGAATCGGTGATGAATCACACGCTTCGCATGGCCGCAGAGCAGCATGCCCCGCCCCCGCTGTGGGTTCGGCATCTCGTGCTGCCGGATGGCCCCGATGCTCGGACACCGCTTCTGCCACCGCATCGCGCGAATGGGCCTGTGGGTTTGCGCGATCCTCAGTGGCGATGGTACGAGCTGCACAACAACATATTGGAATTCCTCGAAGGGATTCCGATGGAACGCAAATTGACCATGCGGGGCGAGGATTTGCTCGCCGATCCGGACGGCGGACTGCGCACCATAGCCAGTTGGCTGGGGCTGAGCTGCGACGACGGCGTTGTGGAAGAGATGAAGCATCCCGAACGCGGCCCATATTCGTTTGTTGGTCCGCCCAGCGCGCGCTTCGGCACCAGCCGTTACTTCCTTCAACAACCGGCGTTGCGTCCCGATCGTGCCGCCCCTCTTAGTCTCGATGGACCGCTGGCGTGGCGTGCCGATGGCGGCGTGTTTGCCCCCCGTGTAAGGCGGCTCGCTGAGTATTTCGGATACGCGTAATTCGGCCAGACGCACCAAGCAACAAAGTCCAAAGAAAAATCTTGACTTATATATGATTATATGTTATCCTTCACTCGGATAGTTTTATACTCGATTATACATGTCAGCGTGCGGTCTTTTAGGTTCTGTGTGGAACGGTTCGAAACGCAACCATCAGAAATAAGAGGAGGGGACGATGCTACGTGGAAGAGGTCGGGGCGTGGGTGGCCGAGGCCTTCGGGGTCGCGGTATGCGCGGTCGGGGATTGCGCGGTAGAGGCATGCGGAGTCGTGGAATGCTTGGCCGGGGCCTCCGCGGTCGTGGTATGCGGGGACGGGGCATGCGTGCTAGAGGCATGCGTGGTCGCGGTATGCGCGGCCGGGGCATGCGCGGCAGGGGCATGCGGGGGCGCGGTATGCTAAGTCGTATGATGCGGATGCGCTAGCGGCCCACCGTTCGAGCTTCAATCAGATACGGCTGAGGGCAGTTGCGGTCGCTGCTGCCTCCGGCGGCATATTGAAACGCCGTGGGGTTAAATTGTTATGGCTGAGAGGCGAGGTCGCGGGCGAAACGGGGCAACGTCGGAAGGCAGTTTCCTTCACCGATGGAAGGCACGCGCCGCCGAGCGCCGTGTCAAGTTGCGGGAAGTCCTCGCCCAGCCTCCTGGAGACGCCGCCAAGTCGCAGGCGCGTCTTTTATGGCTGCAGCGGACAAATAATGCGATTGCCACGCGCCGCGCTTGGCTCGAGGCCCGGTTGGAACATGTTATTGGTCTGCAGGCCATACTGGAAGGCGCCCTGACCGGTGTTCCACCAGTGCCGGGAGAGCGCCCCGACGATGGCCCCGAATACTCGCCGGACGATCTTATCGCGGATCCGGAAACCAATGAGTATCCGCGCCGCGGCTGACCTGCTGCCGGACACCAGTATCTTTCGACTACCTTTCTTAGCTTGGTTCTGCGTAATTCCTTAGAGATCTTTTTGTATCTCCTCGGAGTCGAACCCACCTCAGTTTTTCATCCCGCAAATGCGATGCGATTTATACGTTCCGTTTTGGTGCGCTCATGATAAGATAGTCAGGCACTCGGGGCACAGGATTGTATCTGGGTATCAATCCCTTGCCAACCTGCGATATTCAGTTTCAGGGGTAACCGGCGATGAGAACCCCACGAGGGCCAAGAATAACCCGCCTCTCCATCAGAGACAACTTACTAAGCCTCTTTTCTTTTGCGCCGGCCACGGCGGAACTCCACCGCGAAACAGCCATCTCCTATCTACGCCAATTTCTGGATGACCCCCGCGTATGTGCGAATTCGAGCCTGGAAGCCCTTACAGAAGAAATTACCTCCGTTTCCAACGAAACTCAGGCGATCCCCGTATCTAACTATCTAAGTTTCCTAAAACAAACCATCATTGCTGAATCCACGAATATGTCATCGCCCCGCTGCATCGGCCATATGACTAGCATCGTGCCGGGGTTTTTGTGGATTCTCGGGGAGTTGATGATCGGACTCAATCAGAACGTGGTGAAGCGTGACGCTTCGCGCGCCCTTACCATTCTGGAACGGCAGGCGCTGGCCATGCTGCACAAATGCGTGTATGGCCTGAACGATGAGTTTTACAAGATCTACGCTCAAAGGGAAAACACTGCCCTGGGAATTCTGACTTCCGGCGCGACTATTTCAAACATTACTGCCTTATGGATGGCCAGGAATATCTGTTTCGGACACGCCGAGGGCCGGTTGGGAGCGGAGATCGAGGGCCTGGTCGCGTCCAATTACGATTTCCGGCAGCGCCGGACTGTTATCATCGCTTCCACTTTTGCCCACTACTCCATTCAAAAAGCCGCCGGCCTCCTCGGCATCGGCGAGCGCAACGTGATCGCCATTCCTGTCGACCGGCACGGAAGGATGAAACTGTCCGCACTGCAACGCGCCGTCGAGGAGTGCTCCGAACGCGGAGATCGCATTGTGGCCATTGTGGCGACTGCCGGTACAACCGATTGCGGCAGCATCGACCCGCTGCGTGACATCGCCCGTCTGGCGCACTCCGCGGGTGTTCATCTCCATGTGGATGCGGCCTGGGGCAGTCCCCTGCTGTTCTCACAGCGGCTGCGCGGCAAACTGGAGGGTATTGAGGCCGCCGATTCGGTTACGGTGGATGCGCACAAGCAACTATACTTGCCTCTGGGGCATAGCGTGCTGCTGTTGCGGGATCCCTCTGCCTGCCGCGTGATCGAGAAGCAGAGCCGATACATGTTGCAGGAGTGTTCCGGAGATTTGGGGAAGCGGTCGTTCGAGGGCTCGCGCCCGGGTTCAGCGCTGCTGCTCCATGCCGCGCTTAAAATCATCGGATGCGACGGGTATGCATTCTTGATAGAAGACAATATTCGCAAGGCCCGCACCATGAGTTCGATGCTTACAGCTATGGATGAGTTCGAGTTACTCATTCGGCCGGCCACCAATATCGTGCTCTATCGCTATATTGCCCCCTGGCTTCGCGCGGCGGCCCGTAATGGCAGCCTGAGCGCCGCCGATAATCTATTCCTCAACGAACTGAACGAGGAGATCCAGAGAGCGCAAAGCGAGTCGGGCCGTGCTTTCGTGTCCAAAACGACCATTTGCAACACGGACCACGGTTCACCGGTAGTAGCGCTTCGGGCAGTGCTGGCCAACCCGTTCACCACCGGACAGGACATCGAGTTTGTTCTTCGCGACCAGGTGGAATTGGGCGAGCGCCTCGAAAGCCGCGCCACGGAATTGAGCCGCGCCGCGGTCCAGACGCATTATGGCGATTGAGAGAGGCTCATGGGCATGCGCGGCGAGATTCGAGCGATACACGGCCGCGGGCTGAATGTGCCGGCGCCCCCAAAGCCCGCCGCTGGTAACCACGCGCGGAGTCGCGCCCCAGCGCCAGCGGCTGCCAGGCAGACGAACGTGGTTGCACCCGTGGTTGCGCCCCTTTTCATTCTGGCGCCGCCGCGGTCTTTTACCTCCGTCGTTTGCGCCATGCTGGGCGAACACCCGCAGATGTACGGAGTCTGCGAACTCCACCTCGGGCCGGCCCGCACAATGGCGCATTGGTGGCGCATGTGCGACGCCGCTTCGTTTGGTATGGCGGACGGCCTTCTCCGCGTCATAGCCGAACTGCGCTTCGGCGGTCAAACCGCCTACGCCATCGAGTGTGCGCGCGGCTGGCTCCGTCGCAGGGCGCATTGGACCTCGGGTTATATGATCGAAGCGCTGTCGCGCTTGGTTGCTCCTAAGGTTCTGGTGGAGAAGAGTCCCAGCATTGTGTACCGCATCGATTACATGCAGCGTACGTTCCAGATGTTCCCCCAAGCCCGTTTTCTCCATCTCACCAGGCACCCGATTGCGCAGGGTCGATCCGTGATGGAGATGGTCCGCGTCGCGGAGCAGCGCGGTCCGGTTCCTTACTGGATGTTGAATCTCGCCTCTTATCCCTATTGGCCGAAGTGCAACGGACCGGAGCGCAACCTTGATCCCGACCCGCAGCGTGGATGGCTTGCTTTGAACGCGAACATTTGCGAATTTCTGAAATGCGTCCCATCCCCGCAGCAGATGAGGGTCAGGGGCGAGGATCTGCTCGCCGAAAGTGAGCGTGTCCTACCCGAAGTCTGCCGCTGGTTGGGCATTCGGACCGACACCACCGCGGTCCGCGCCATGCTTCATCCCGAGCGTTCGCCTTTCGCTGGCTTTGGCCCGCCTAACGCATATATGGGCAACGACGGAGCATTTATGGCGAATCCCCGCTTACGCCCCCGACGGGCGAGTGAGCCGCCTCTTGGGGATCAGGTGGAATGGCCCACTGGCGTGCGCCCACTGCTCCCCGCTGTGAAGGAATTAGCCGGACAGTTCGGTTACCGGTAATCTCGCCGCGGCGGCGCCGGAACGAATAATCTCCTCCCCGCTTGTCGTCGGGTGCTCCCAGACCGCGCATTGAGTGTCTCGCATCGCTAGAGCGGCCACGTACTCCGGCGCCGGGTGCAACTCATGCAGGAGCCAGCGCGACGCATCGTCGCCGTAAGCCTCCAATACGCGGGCTTGGCCCGCAGCGATGGATACCCGGAATCCGCGCAGCGGAATGGATAGACCCTCGCCCACCGCCTTGATGTAGGCTTCCTTTCGCACCCAAAGGCGAAAAAAGCCCGCTATTCGCTCGCCTTCGGGTAGAGACATGAGGTCCCGATATTCTAACTCGGAGAAGAAACGCCGCGCGATGTCGAGGTGGTCGGGGAGGGAGCGCAGTTCTTCGATGTCTATACCGACGTCGCCCTCCGTGGTTATCGCATACGCCGCCATATCGCCCGCGTGCGAGAGGTTGAACTTTACGCGGCTGAACTCTCCGCCCAGGAACGGCTTTCCTTGGGGGCCGGTCGAAAAAGTAAGTTCCCCGGCGGGGGCCGCGCACGCCTGCGATAGCAGGATGCGACCGATCGCATGCGACAGAATGAACCGCGCGCGCAGCCGCGGAAACCGGAAGCGGTCCGCGCGCGTCCGTTCCTCGCTGGAGAGCATCGCATAGGCGCTTTCCACAAGCCTCGGATCGCCGCCGAGTCGTATGGACCACACATGAACGGTGTTTTTCAACCGCGCACCCATACTAAGATAGCATCCCCTCTTCGCTGTACCGGGCAGGCGTGGGTGATTGAGGGATTTTCCGGGTGAGTACTACAGCCGGGTTACAATCGGAAAAGTGAGCGTCGCGCCACCGCAAAACGAGCTTTCCCGCTCCGTCTCCGGGGGCGGCAAGGCGATTGCCGGCTTCCTGCTTTCCGGGTTTCTGCTGGCGCTGCTCGGCGCCATCTTGCCGGCATGGGGATACCATCGGGACCCGCCGGATTTCGTCGCCGTTGGCAATTACTTCCTCAGCCTCGCGGCCGGTATCGTCGCCGGCGCAGTGCTGGCTCGGCGTATCGGGGCGCGGCGCGGCGTGCCGTTCCTGTTGGTCTCCGCCTGCCTGCTGGCTTGCGCCGCGCTGGTGTATCTGGCCATGGTGGCGCCGCCTATGTCCTCCTGGTGGCGCGTGGCCGGCCTGCTGGCTCTGGGTGCCGGCGCCGGATGCCTGAACATGGGACTCTTCCACGCTATCTCTCCCGCCTACCAAAGCGATGTGGCGGGAGCGGTGATTCGCGGCGGCGTCTTTTATGGTCTGGGATGCCTGGCTGCCACATTGCTGGTGGCGGGCACGTTTTACGCCTACAGCGTGCGCACCATCCTGCTGGTCATGGCCGCGGTTCCGGCGCTCTATGCCGCCATCTATGCGCGCGCCCGCTTCGGCCCTCCGGCCGAGCGCCCCGTGCCCGCGCTGCGCCAGGCTCTCCAGGACTTCCGCAGTTTCGGCGCCATCCTGTTCGCATTGCTGCTGTTTCTTCAGTTCGGCAACGAGTGGTCGCTGGCCGGCTGGCTGCCGCTGGTGCTCATTCGCCGTGTCGGCCTCAGCCCGCCGGCCGCTCTCTTCATTCTGGTGCTCTACTGGATGTTCCTGCTCACCGGCCGGCTGGGCGCAATCGCCATTCTGCCGTCGGTGCGCCACACACGCCTGCTGCTGGTCAGCGGTCTGCTGGCCATGTTCGGCTGTTTCCTCCTCTTTTACACCAACAACTCTTTCGGCGCCGCCATGGGTGTGTTCTTTGTCGGCGCCGGCTATGCCAGCATCTATCCGCTGGTGGCGGAAGCCATCGGCCGGCGCTTCCCCTATTATCATCCCGGCTTTTTCAACGGCATTTTTTCCCTGGCATTGCTCGGCGGATTACTCGCGCCGGCCACCCTGGGCTATGTGGCGAGCGTCTGGAGCGTGGGCGTAGTGATTGGCATTCCGCTCATCGGAACCTTATTGGTCATCGCCCTGTTGCTGCTAATCTGGTTGGAATCGAAGGTGACTGGACGATGACAAGACTGCTCGCCGCGCTCGCGCTTTCAGTCTCGTTTTTGCACGCCGCCTCGCTGGCGGAATCCATCGAGAAGATGCTGGCGGAATCGCCGTCGGCGCGCGCGGCCTTCTGGGGAATCGAGATCGTCGATCTGAAATCCGGACACACGCTCTACCAGCAGAACGCCACGCGGTTTTTCGTGCCGGCGTCCAACACCAAGCTGTTCACCACCTCCCTGGCCCTCACCCGGGTGGGCCCGGATTTCACTTTTGAGACCCGTGTCCTGGCGGATGCGCCCCCGGATGCCGCCGGCCGCATCGCCGGCGACTTGCGGCTGGTGGGCGGCGGCGACCCCAATCTTTCTCCGCGTGCCATTCCTTATCAGAAGGCGCCCATCACGGGCAGCCCCCTGGCTGCCATCGAACAACTGGCCGACCAGGTGGCCGCGCGCGGCGTAACGTGTATCGACGGCAATGTGGTGGGCGACGATACCTGGTATGTTTGGGAGCCCTATGGGTCGGGATGGGGCATCGACGATCCCCAGTACGATTACGGGGCGCCGGTTTCCGCACTCACAATTAATGACAATACGTTGCTGGTGAGCGTCCGGCCCGGACCGCGCGAGGGCGATCCGGCCGCCATCGCGCTCGATCCGCCGCTGGAGTATTACACTATCCACAACCGTGTGCAGACCGTGGCTGCCGGAACCGCCGGCCGGATTCACGCGCATCGCGCGCCCGGCAGCTATCAACTGGAACTGTGGGGCACGCTTCCTCTAGGCGGCCGCGGCGAGGAACTGGCGCTCGCCATCGAAGACCCGGCCCAATATGCGTCCCTCGCGCTGCGCCAGGCGCTGGAGGAACGCGGTATCTCGGTGGCGGGCGCGGCGGTGGCGCGCCATGCGCTGCCCGGCGAAACGGAGGAGCCGCCTGCCGGCGAGGAGTTGGCCCGGCGGGTCTCGCCGCCTCTGTTCGAAGATCTGCGCGTCACTGCCAAGGTGAGTCAAAACCTGCACGCGGAAATGGCGCTGCGGGCGGTGGGCCGCGCCGCGCGTAACGAAGGCAGCGCGCAGGCAGGGCTGGAGGAGCTGAAAACCTTTTTGGCGGAAGCTGGCGTGGCGCCCGACGGTTACGCCATCCGCGACGGCTCCGGCCTCGCCCGCGTCAACCTGGTGTCGCCCCATACTGTGGTGCAGCTTCTGCGCTACATGTACGCCGGGCCGCAGCGGGAGAATTGGATGGCGCTGCTGCCCGTGGGAGGGCAGGATGGCACATTGAGCACGCGCTTCGGCGGCAACGGATCCGCCAACCGCATCCACGCCAAAACCGGCTCCCTTTCGCACGTAGCCGCGCTCTCCGGCTACGCCCAGCGCGCCAACGGCGATTGGGTGGCGTTTTCCATCCTCGTGAACAACTTCAATACCCCCGCCGCCGAAGTGCGTGGCGTGATGGACCGGATCTGTGGGCTATTATTAGATTGAGCTATGCCGATCTACGAATACCGCTGCCAGGATTGTGGAACGAAGTTTGAAAAGCTGGTGCGCCGCTCCAGCGAGACTGCGGAATTGCAATGCCCGTCGTGCGGCGAAAAGCATTTGCAGCAGGAGCTTTCTACCTTCGCAGCCCACGCCGCCGGCCCCAAGGCCAGCGATGCGCCGGTCTGTCCCAGCGGCCGGTGCAGCAACCCCGGCATGTGCGGCATGAATTTCAGTTAGCCGGTACCCGAGATCAGCGCAGCCCCGCCAGCTCACGCGCCGCCCGCAAGCCGCCCGCGCGATGTATGCCCGGCACAAAGAAGTTCGCGATGTAATCTTCGTCCGCGCCAGTGAAGTGCGAGAGGTCCGCCCGCAGCTCCACCGGCTGTCGAGCCACCGCCGCTGCGAACAGCGTCCAGACGCCGGCTTTGCCCACGCCTACCAGCAGCGTCTTCGGCGTGTTCAGCCAGGCCAGGGCCGTCAGGATGTCCTGCACCCGGTTGGCATCGTCGCTCCGGTTGAAGGTCAGAAACATTTTGGCCGAGCGCTTGCGCGGCGCCACCGCGCTGCCGGTTTGAAATGCGTCGATCATCAGGACGGCGCGGCCGGATTCGATCAGCCGGGCCACCTCGGGCATTTTCTGGGCGGCCTCGGCGCCATCGGGATCCACCACCAGCGCGGGAGGGTTGGCGCCTTTCACCCAAATGCCCGGGATGCGGTCGCCCCGGCCTTCGCGGCCCAACAAAATGCGCGAGCCCTCAACCTGGCTCAGCACGTGCGCCGGCCACTCCGCGCCCAAAGCCAACGTTAGGCGCTCCCGCTCATTGCCCGTCTGCTCTTTCGCCATCCGCACCCACAGTTCGTTCACTTGTTGAAAGCTGAGCGCGCCCGCGGGCAGTGTGCGATTGTGCAGCGCCAGCATGTCCTCCAGTTTTTCGATGTGCACGCTGCCTTCTTTGAAGCGCGCCGCGCTCGTTTCGTCCAACACGTGCTTCCCGAAGAAAGCATACATAGCCTCGCGACTGGCCTGGTTGTAGTTGTGCGGTGCGTCCTGGAAGAATGCCTCGACGTTTTCCCCTTTGCCGTACAAGTCGTAGATGGCGCGCACCGCCGGATACTCCTCGCTCATCATGTTGCGGGTCCAATCGCCGGTGGAAGCGGCCATCAGCATGGGTCGCGGGGCCATCATGGCGGCAATCTCCACGTTGTTCGCGCCCACCCGCAAGTTGGGCGCGTTCTCGCACAGCCCGCCGCCCTGGTAGATGAACGAAACCATGTTGGCGGGCGCGTCGAACTGTATGCGGTCGTCCACCGCCGCTAGCAGAAAGGTCTGCGTCGCGCCGCCCGACGCGCCGGTGGCGCCGATGCGATTGGGGTTCACGCCGGCCAGCGATTGCACGAAATCCACGGCGCGGATCGAGTTCCACAACTGCAGGCCCAGCGGCCCGAAATCCCATAGCTGCTCGCGCGGCGTATCGCCGAAATCGTGCGGCGTCTGGATGGTGTCGTCGTAGCCCACCATGTCATACGCAAAAACCACGTACCCCTCGCGCGCCAGCGTAATGCACCGCGCGGGGACGGAGGCGATGGGCGTGTGCTCCAGCCGGCCGTAGCTCCAGTGGCCGTGCGGCGACACCACGGCCGGAAATCCGCCGGCGGGCGCGGGCTTCGCCGGCCGGTAGAGATTGCCGCCAAGGTAATAGCCGGGAAAAGGTTCCAGCAGCACTTTTTCAATGCTGTAGTCCCCGCCCTGAACCTTGCCGAAAACCTGCGCATGCAGGTCGGTTTTGGGGAACATCGGCATCAGGCCCGCGGCCGAAAGAATCTGTTTGCGCAAAAACGTCTTGCGCGCTTCCCATTCGGCCAGGCTGGCGTAATGCCGCGCGCTGAAATGGGTGCTGGTGTCGGGCAGGTCTGTGTTGCGGCTATCGGCAGCCGGGATCTGCGCCTGGGCGGCAAGGCAGATCGCAGGCAGGACAAGAAGCAGGCGAATAGTCACCTCCCGGGGAAAATTTATTGTAACGCCCAGCATGCGGCGCACATTCCGCCGCGCCGCAGTACCATAGAAATCGTGAAGCTTTTCGCTGCTTTTTGCCTGTTTTCCCTTTCGCTCGCCATGGCGCAGCCGTCTCCTTCCGGGCCCGCGCACGATCCGGCCGCCATCGCCCGCAAAGCGCTAGACGCCCTGCTGGGGCAGAATTTCGCCGATTACTCCGCCGTGCTGGCTCCGCAGCTCAAGGCAGCCACCACCGACCAACAGTTCGTGAAATTCGGCGAACAGATCAAAAGCTGGGGCGCGGTCGAGAAGGTCGGCGACCCCTCGGTCCAGAATATGGGGCCCTCCAACCTCGTCACCATTCCCGTTAGCTTCGCCTCGCAGGAAGTGAATTTCATGTTCGGCGTCAACGCCTCCGGCCAGGTTTCGGGGATGGTGCCGCGTCCGGTATCCGTGGGCTGGCGGCCGGCCTCGTACTGTAATGCCGCCTCGTTCAAAGAGCGCAACATCACCATCGACAGCAGTGAGTGGAAGCTCCCCGGCACTCTCTCCGTGCCCAAAGGTTCCGGGCCGTTCCCGGCCGTGCTGCTGGTGCAGGGCTTCGGGCCCAGAGACCGCGACGAGACCAACAGCGCCATCAAAGTGTTCCGCGACCTCGCCTGTGGCCTCGCTTCTCGCGGCATCGTGGTGCTGCGCTACGAGAAACGCACGGTCGTGTACGCGCAGAAGATGGCCGGCAAGCCGTACACTCCCAGCGATGAAACGGTGGACGACGCCGAAACCGCTCTGGACGTGCTGCGTGCCCAGCCCGAAGTGGATGGCAAGCACGTCTATCTGCTCGGTCATGATTTGGGCGGATACCTCGCGCCATGGATCGCCACCGACGACGAGAAGGTGGCCGGGGTCATCATCATGGGCGCCAACGCGCGCCCGCTGGAAGACGTGATGGTGGGGACCCTGCAATATATGGTCGATACGCAGCAGTTCACCTCTGTTTCGAAGGCGGACCTGGATAACGCGAAATCGGCGGCGGCGCGCGTCAAAAAGCTGGAGGACACCGATACCGACGCTCCCCCGCTGCTGGGCCTGCCCTCGGCCTACTGGATCGATCTCAAAGGCTACGATCCCATCGCCGATGCCAAAAAGCTCTCCGTCCCGATCCTCGTGCTCGCTGGCGGCCGCGATTTCCAGGCGCCGCCTGCCGACTTCACTTTATGGAAGAACGGTCTGGCCGGACGCAAGGATGCCACCATCAAGCTCTATCCCGCGATGAATCACCTCTTCGTCGCCGGCGAGGGCAGAAGCACCGAGGCCGAGTACAAAAAGCCCGGCCATGTGGCGCCCGAAGTGGTGGACGATATCGCCAAGTTCATGGGGAAGTGAAAAGGCTTTAAGTCTTCACAGCCGTCTTTTATGCGATCCTTCGTCCTCGTGTCCATGGCCGCGGCCGCCTTGCCCGCTTTGGCGGCCGACACCAGCCCAGAGGGCCTGCGCCAATTCGTGCGCGAATCCCTTGTGAACTTCGAAAAGACCGATCAGAACATGCGCGGCTACGAGTTCCTCATGCGCGATGACAGCCGGGAGTTCGATTCTCATGGAGCCGCGAAAACGCATTCGGTGGTGATGCGCCGCGGATACCTGGAAGGATTCCCCGTGAACCACATCCTCTCGCGCAACGGCAAGCCGCTTACCGAGGCGGAATATCACCAGCACGAAGAGGAGTTGAAGAAGTGGGTGGCGGCGCGCCAAGCCGAGTCTCCCGAACAACGCGCCAAGGCGACCGCCGAGCGCCGCAAGCGCAACGCGGAGCAGGAATCGTGGTTCAAAGAGGCCCCCGAAGCGCTCGACTACCGGCTGGAAAGCCAGCAGAGCATTGAGGGCCGCAACATTCTGGTGGTCGCCTTTGCGCCGCATCCCGGGTACCACGCGCACAACCTGTGGGCCCGCGTGCTCGAGAAAATGTCAGGCAAAATCTGGCTGGATGCGGAGGAAGCCGAAATTCTGCGGGCCGACGCCGCTCTGTCGGGCGATGTGACCATCGGATGGGGCCTGGTAGGCCGTATCAACCAGGGCACCCGCTTCGGATTGGAGCGAACCCGTGCCGCGCCGCGCGTTTGGCTCACCCAAAAGCAGGTCTCGAGCTACTCCGCGCGCATCCTGTTCAAGACCATTCGCGGCGAAAGCACGCTCGCATTCTCCGAGTTCGCGCCGCGCAAAGATAAGCCGGCAACGGCATCCCGCTAAGCCGCGGCGCCCTACTCCTGCCGCAGCACCTCTACTGGTTCCAGCCGCGCTGCGCGCACCGCGGGTACCAGCGAGGCTGCCGCGGAAACCGCCAGCACCATAGCCGGCACCGTCGCCAGCGTCACCGCATCCCAGGGTGAGATGCCATAGAGCATTCCCGCCAGCAGCCGCGAGAACGCCATCGCCAGCCCCAGTCCTGCGGCTGCGCCTGCCAGGCAGATGCGCAAGCCCTGGGCCAGAAACTGCCGTACAATTTGCCACTGCATGGCGCCCAGCGCCAACCGCAGCCCCACTTCGCGCCGGCGCAGGCTCACCAGGTAGCTGAGCGTGCCATAAAGACCCACCGCGGCCAGCAGAATGGCGGTGAGTGCGAAGAATGCCAGCAAAATGGTGCGTAGCCGGTTCTGCGCATAGGCATCCGAGATGTGCCCCGCCAGCGGCGTCAGATCGTAAACCGAACGCTGCGGCTCGATTTCGTGCACTTTGCGGCGAATGGTCTCCACCATGGCTCTCGGATCGCCATGCGTCCGCACAATGAAATACGTGCCCGGCTGGTTGGCTTCCGAGCACCAATACACCACCGGCACCGGCTCGCGGTCGAGGCCGGTTTCGCGCGCATCCCCCACAATCCCTCGGATTACCGCGTGCGGCATATACGGGCTTGCCGGCTCCGCCATGTGGCGGCCGACGGCGGCGTCGCCCGCCAGGTAGGTGTTAGCAAAACTGCGGTTCACCATCACGCTGGCAACCTTCGGCTCGATGCGGCACATCTCGCCGGCCAGCAGTGGAATATGCAAAGTGGCGAAATAATCCGGCGAAACCACGGTTTCCTGGGCCAGCATCTTTGGCTCCGTCCCGGCACGCCCCTCCAGCGTCGTCAATTCCACCTGGTATTGGCCCGGCAAGCCGGGAAGCGAAATCGTGGTGGCGGCCGATTCCACTCCCGGGGTTGCCCGCATGCCCTCCAGCAGCCGTTTGGTGCGCTGCCGGGCGGTGGCCCCGTCGTTCGTCTCGGCCCAGCTTGTGCTGATGTGGAAAGTGAGGACCCGTTCCGCATCGAAGCCCGGCGAGATATGACCCAGCGCCTGGAAACTGCGCACCAGCAGCCCCGCCCCGCAGAGCAGGGTTACGGCGAGCGCGATTTGCGCCGCCACCAGCAGGAACTGCACCGGGTGGCGGCGCGACACCTGCGAGCGCCCGCCTTCGGCCAGCGATACGGCCAGATCGCGGCGCGTAATGCGCAGCGCGGGGACAAGTCCGCACAGCAAGGTTACTGCTAACGCGCATGCCAGCGAATAAAGGACCACCCGCCAGTCGAGCGCGACCTCATCCAGCCGCGGCAGGTCGCGCGCCAGCACTCCAAAAATGCGTGACGACGCTGCAGCCACCAGCAGCCCGAGGCCGGCGCCGCCTAAGGCCAACAGCAGCAGTTCCGCCAGCAACTGCGCCGCCACCGACGCCCGCGAAGCGCCCAGCGAGAAGCGCAGCGCGATCTCCTGCTCCCTCCCGGCGGCGCGCGACAGGAACAGAGCGGCGATATTGCTGCACGCGATCAGCAACAGCAGTGTGACCGAGCCGAACACGATCCATAACGAACGCCTCACGCCGCCCACCGTGGCTTCCTTCAAGGGCTCGATCTTCACCCCCAGCTTGGCGTCGGTCTTGGGAAACTGGCGGCCCAGGTTCGCCTGCACCGTGGCCAGATCGGCGCGCGCCTGCGCCGGCGTGACCCCCGCTTCCATCCGCCCGACCACGTTGAACCACGTCAGCTCGCGGCTTTGCGCGTAAGGCGCATCCGCCGGGCTGGTCGCCCAGATATCCACGTCCCGGTCCGGAAAAAGGAATGATGCTGGCATCACCCCGATAACCGGAATGGATGATCGGCCGATGCGCAGCGTTCTGCCCAGCACGTGCGGGTCAGCGTGGAAGCGCCGCCGCCAAAGGCGGTCGCTGATCAGCGCCGCGTTCGGTCCGTTGAAGTGCTCTTCTTCGGTGCTGAAATCGCGCCCCAATGCGGGCGCAACTCCCCAGACCTGGAGAAAGCGGGGAGCCACGAAAGCACGCTTCAGCTTCTCCGGTAGTTCGCCCGAAAGCTCGGAATCGTCCTGCGAGTAATAGCCGGTAATTCCTGTGAACGTGCGGTTCAGGCGGTTCCAGTCCTCCAGCCGCACGGGCGCCACCACGGTCGCCTGGGGCAGCTTCGGATCGGACTGCTCGATGGTCACCAGCCTGTCGGCATGGGGAAAGGGCAGCGAGCGCAGCAGAACGGCATCTATAGCCGAGAAAACCGCGCTGTTTGCCCCAATTCCCAAAGCAAGCGTCAGAATCACGGCCGCCGTGAAAACCGGCGTTCTCCGCAGGCTGCGGCCCGCAAAGCGGAGGTGGCGGACTATGGCATCGAACTGCATATGGCTGAGACGGCGGGCGCCGCTGATGGATAGGGGTGCCGGCAGCAAGATTCCCGGACCTACCCCAGTTGCACGCTTCATCACGGATCTGCTATATTTGCAGTGTCCCTTTTCAAGAGCTCAGTGGGAGGTTCGTTTGCCTTTTTTTGGGACGGACCGCTTG
>Ga0335081_10008054_pt1 | contig 16901 bp, 13 predicted proteins | sample Lox_Sample_35_FD_206713 | JGI IMG/M metagenome (GOLD analysis project Ga0335081, IMG submission 206713) | Soil microbial communities from Loxahatchee National Wildlife Refuge, Florida, United States - Lox_Sample_3.5 | ecosystem: Environmental > Terrestrial > Soil > Wetlands | place: USA... | reverse complement strand
CTCGCAGATGGCCGTCATCTGCGACACACTGGCGCGGACGCGGCCTACCGCGGTCAATCTCTTCTGGGGCATCGACCGCATGCGGCGGCTGTATGAAAGCCTGCGAGGGCGGCCGATCGACGAGATCCGGCAGAGGATGGTTCAGGAAGCGGTGCTGGTCCGCGAGGAGGACATCGCCATCAACCGCGCCATGGGCAGCTACGGCGCACCGTTGGTTCCAGACGGGAAAACGGTGCTCACCCACTGCAACGCAGGCGCACTGGCAACCGCGGGCTACGGAACCGCATTAGGAGTGATCCGCGCGGCCGTCGAATCCGGGAAGCGGGTGGACGTTTTTGCCGATGAGACGCGTCCATTCTTACAGGGTGCGCGGCTCACGGTGTGGGAACTGCAGAAGGATTCCATCCCCACCACGCTGATCACCGATAACATGGCCGGCCACTTCATGAGGTCGGGCCGCATCGGGTGCGTGGTGGTCGGAGCCGACCGGATTGCGGCGAACGGCGACGTGGCGAACAAGATCGGCACCTACTCGGTGGCAGTACTGGCGCACGAGAACGGGGTTCCGTTCTTCGTGGCTGCGCCCATCTCGACGCTCGACCTTTCCCTCCCGTCCGGCGACCGGATCCCGATTGAACAGCGGTCCGCCGACGAGGTGACGCACGTCTTCGGCCATCAGGTGGCTCCGTCCGGCACCGCGGTGGAGAATCCGGCCTTCGACGTGACGCCCGCGCGGTACGTGACCGCGATTGTGACGGAACGCGGCGTGGCTCGCGCTCCCTACGAGCAGTCGCTGCGGGATTTGGCCGGCGCCAAGGTATCCTGAAGGGGAACCCATGCGAACGATTCTGTTGACGCTAGTTTGTGCCATGTCGCTTCTTGCCGCCGATCTCCCGCGCCGGGCACCCGGCTTTTCGCTTCCGGACTTGAAAGGCGTGCAGCACGATCTTGCCGATTACCATGGCAAAGTGGTGTTGCTGGAGTTCATGCAGACCACGTGTCCACATTGTGCGTCGTTCGTGGAGATCCTGGACAAGGTGAAGCAGCGTTTCGGCCCCAAGCTGGAGATTCTGGCGATCTCCAATCCGCCGGACGATCAGAAGAAAGTGGAGGGATATATAGCCGGCCACAACATTACCTACCCGATACTGTTCGACTGCGGGCAGGTGGTGTACTCGTACTTGCGGGTCGTACAGTTCGATCTTCCGCAGGTGTACCTGATCGACGCCAGCGGCATGATTCAGCGCCACTACGAATACGGCCCGATGAGCAGGGACATCTTCGAAGGCAATGGGCTGATGCCGGAGGTGGAGCGCCTGGTAGGACTGGCGGGCAAGAAGTAGTTGCCGCGTCAATTAGCCGGAGCCGCGGCTGCCGGTTTGCGCGCCGGCGGACGCGCTCGAATCGCCGATAAACGCAAATAAGCGGCTGCCGCGCGCAGACGGACTTCCTCACGGTCATCGGCCAGGAGCGGCTCGATTTCCTTCTGCTGCGAGACGTCGTTGCGGAGTGCGATCGAATGCACTGCCGCTGCGCGGACACGCCAATCTTTGTCGTAGAGCGCATCTTTCAATGCCGCCAAGGTCGATGCGTCCTTATCCTTCCCGAGCATCAGCGCGGCAGTCGCCCGGCCGGAGACGCCGGGGTCGGTGAGGATCGCCTGCATGGAGGAGATGCCCTCGCCCAAGCCCGGCACGGGAGCGAACCCAATGCCCTGTCGCAGGGCGTAGAGAAATGTGGTGCGCGGTGTGTGCATCATGCGAAGCGCCTCGCGCTTCTGCGAGGTGAAAAAGCCGGAGGCGGTTTTGCTGTCCCCCTGGAGTACAGACAGGAGCGCTTGCTTGCCGGCCGGATTCTTGCGGGTCCACAGCGCCTTGGCTGCGGCAAAGCTCACCTCTGGGATATCGTCGTTCAGCGCCTTCAGCAAGGCTGCGGTGGAGGTGGGCGTTGAGACCTCGCTGAGGCTCGCGACCACCGCCAGCTTCACCTCCATATCCTTGTCATCCAGCATCTTCTCCAGGGTGGTCATGAGCGGTCCTCGCTCCGTCGTGAGGCTGAGGGCGACTACCGCCTGCTTGCGTGTGTCGGGATTCCTGGCGGCAAGGGCGTGCTGCAGAATGTCATTGCACTGCTGATCGTCAGCCGCCGACGCCGGGGAGCAGCAGGCAAGGAGAAGCAAACACATCCCATAGATCATGTGGCGCATGCTGTGAGGTACCCGCATCAAGCATATCGCGACCTCAGCCCCTGCCCGGTTCCGTCTCTAGTGGTGAAACTGGCCGCTGTCCAGCTTGGCGTTGAGCCCGGGCTGCGAGGCGAACCAGTCGAGATGGCGGCGAATATCTCTGACCAGCATGTCCGCCAGGTCACAGGTGAATCCGTTCCGGACGACCACCCTCTGGATGACGGTGTCCTGGCGATTGGCCGGAAGGCGGTAGGCCGGGACCTGCCAGCCGCGATCGCGCAAGCGGTCCGCCAGGTCGTACAAGGACCAGTTCGCGGCCGTCTTCATCTTCCAGGCAAACACCGGAAGGTCGCGGCCGGTGCTGACGAGTTCGAACGGGCCGAGCGATTCAATCTGGCCGGCAAGGTGAACCGCGACGTTCTGGCAGGCCTGGTGAACCGCGCGATAGCCGGACTTGCCCAGGCGGATCAGGTTGTAATACTGAGCGATCACCTGGCTGGCAGGTCTGGAGAAGTTGATCGCGAGCGTGGGCATGGTGCCGCCCAGGTAGTCCACGTGAAAGATCAGGTCGGGGTGAAGGTCCGAAGCCTCCCGCCAGATGATCCAGCCGACGCCGGGATAGACCAAGCCGTATTTGTGACCGGAGGCATTGATCGACTTCACGCGCGGCAGGCGGAAGTCCCACTTCGTATCGGCGTGCAGAAAGGGAGCGACGAAGCCGCCGCTGGCTCCATCGACGTGAATGGGGACGTCCAGCCCGGTCTTCTCCTGCAGACGGTCCAGCGCGGCGCTGAGCGCTTCCACATTCTCGTAGTCGCCCGTGTAGGTGCTGCCCATCACGGAAACGACGCCGATGGTATTCTCATCGCACATCTCTGCGGCTCGCTCCGGATCCATGACAAATGCGTTGCCTTCCAGCGTCACGCTGCGTTCTTCGATGTCCCAATACCGCGTGAACTTGTGCCAGCAGACCTGGGTGTTGGTGCCCATGACGAGGTTGGGGCGTTCGGCGGGTTTGCCCGCTTTGCGCATCTTTTCGCGCCATGCCCATTTCAACGCCAGCCCTCCGAGCATGCAGGCTTCGCTCGATCCGATGGTGGACGATCCCAGCGTGTTCTCCGGGTCGGGCGAATTCCAAAGCTGGGCCAGCATGTGGACGCAGCGCATCTCCAATTCGGCGGTCTGCGGATACTCGTCCTTGTCGATCATGTTCTTGTCGAACGTCTCCGCCATGAGCTTGTGGGCCTCGGGCTCCATCCAGGTGCCGCAGAACGTGGCGAGGTTGAAGCGCGAACTGCCGTCCAGGATGAGCTCATCGTGGATGAGGTGGTAGGCGGTGCCGGGCGGCATGCCGTCCTCGGGAATGGCGTGGCGCGGAGCGGGGCCTAGCAACCACTGCCGCGCGTACATTGGACGCATCACGTTTAACATTTCGTGTTTCAGATGATTTGGATCGTGCATGGCGGTCTATTTCCCCGGTGCCTGAGCGATTGCCCTTTCGGCGAGAGGGCCCATGATCTCGTACCCGGCCGCGTTCGGGTCGAGGTAGACGAAATGCATCTTCGCCGCAGAGTCCTTGATCCAGCGGTTGAGGGCCAGGCCCTCTGTGGCTTCGAGCGGCAGCGCGCCGATGCTTCCTCCGATGTCGTTGGTGCCGGCCGGAATCACCACCGCCCGCGGCTGCAATGCAACGACGTCCGCACAGAATCGCAGGATGGAGTCGCCCATGAAGACCACCTGATCTTCGCCCGCGGCGGGCGGCGACACCGTCTGCTTCTGGGCGGCGTAACGGAACGTGTTGGCGTAGTCCTTGACCAGGCGGGCAAGTTGCGCCACCGGCGGCGTTGGAATCGGCGGTTGCGGGGGTCCCTGGGCGCAGGCCGCGGCCGCAACCAGGAAGGAGAGCGTGAGTCGCATAAGTAGATTCTACGCCGTGGAAGAGCTTGGGCCCCGGGATCGAATCTCGTTCGAAATGGCCTCGGAAGAAACCCGATCTGGTCCCCGCGAGTCTAACGCTCTACATGCGCTGGACGTTTGCTCTGCTCCTGGCCTGCGCCGCCGCCGTAGCCCAGGACGACGTGGTGTTTCGCTCGGGGGTCGCCCTGGTCCACGTAGATGCCGAGGTGACCAACGCCGAGGGCACGATCCTGACCGGCCTCACCAAAGACGATTTCCGCGTGTTGGACGAGCGGAAAGAACAGCCGGTCGTTCACTTTTCCGCGGAGGAGGAGCCGCTCGACCTGATCCTGCTGTTCGACATCAGCGGCAGCATGCGCGCGGTCGTAGAGGGAGTGGCCGCGGCGGCCCAGGAAGGACTGCGCGAACTGCGACAGGGCGACCGGGTGTCGGTCATGGTGTTCAACACGCAAGCACGCGTGGTGTCGCAGTTCACCGAGGACCTGGACTCCGTCAACCGCAGTATCCAGGACGATGTGCTCGGGCTCCGGTTCGGCGGTGGTACGTACATTCAGCAGGCCGTGGACGACGCCGCGCTGCGCTTTCTGCACGAAAAGAGAAGTCAGCGGCGGCGCGCGGTTCTGATCATTACCGACAATATCGGCCAGCGCACGCGCCGCGAGGAGTCGGTGGTGCGCGACTTCTGGGAGGCGGATGCGATTCTGAGCGGCTTGATCGTCCGCAACCCCACCTACCAGGCGTTGCATACCGTGGGAGTCATCATGGGGCCGCAAAGGCTGGCATTGGAGGCCGGGATGAAGGGCATCGCGCAGAAGACCGGCGGCGACACCGTGAATTCAGGAGACCCGGGCACCGCCTTCCGGGACGCCATGCACCGGATCCGCACGCGTTACGGGCTGTATTACGGACTCCCGCAGGCCAAGCCCGGCACCACGCGAACGATCCACGTAGAGTTGACGCCCGAGGCTGCCAGGCGGTACCCGAAGTCGCGGGTGCGTGCCAGGACCGGGTATGTAGTGCCCGGGCCCGCGTGAGCGGCGCCGCCGGCCTATTCCGCCTCGAAGCGCCTCCGCAATTCCTCGTGACTCTGGGGCACCAGCATGGTGGCTCCGGGCTGGGAGTGGATGGAGAGGAGCCTGAGGACGTCGTCGTCTGCCTGTGAACTCCACGCCGCCGCGGTGTTGGTTGCCTGCGTGCGGATCTCTTTCAGCTTCTCGCCGGTCACCACCCCGGCGTTCTTCAGCGCGCTTTCGATGGCGTTCAACTCCAGTCGCTGCGCCAGGAGAATGGTCAGGAGCCGTCTCCATTCGACTGCGGTCGGATTGTCCATAACACGAGTATGCGGCATTACAGGTCGAGCCGTGTCACTGCCCTTACCGGCGCGTTCTCGAACGTCACTCCTTCTTCCAGTTCGCCGGCCTCGCGCGCGTCCTCGATGCGGCGCCGGTTCCAATACCAGGCGCCTGCCATGGCGGCGGGCACCAGCAGGAATGCCGCAGGCTGCCTCAACATCCACAACTCCATGGCGGCGCCGCCGCGTGTGAATAACTCGTACCCCAGGAACTGGATGAAGCAGAGCATCGGCAGGTGATCGCGAAAGCCGGGCATGGGGCACGTGAGCGGCACTTTGCGATAGCCCGCCAGTTGCACCTCGATGAGGCTCACCGAAAGCGCAAGGACGTAGAGTGTCTCGATCGCGGCCATGGGGAATCCCGATTGGTCCCACGCCAGGATAGAACCGGGCAGCAGCACCGCGGGGGCCAGGAAGCTCAGGATCACCAGCCGCGCGACGGGCAGCGTCTGGTTCTCGCGCGGATCGAGGATCGCGCGGAAAATCCAGTTGGACGAGACGCCCGCCGGGATCTCGAAGGCCAGCCGCAGTCCAAGAATCAACAGGTAGGCCGCAGCCAGGGGCGCTTGCAGCAATTCCAGCGCGGGCGGGCCATCCCAGAACTCCGGCGGCGGTGCGCTCAAGATGTCCTGGCAGGCGAGCAGCCATCCCAGCCCGCCGGCGACGGCGATCGCCAGCCGATGCGGCTCACTGCGCAGCATGGCGCGCACGATGAAGCGGTGGCAGGCGCGCGGAAATCCACGAGCGCGGCAGGAGAAGACGTCGAGCACCGCAAGGAGGGCGGCGAACAGGCGCTGCTCGGCAGGCTTGCGGCCGCCCTCCAGGACGCCCGCGAAACGCCTCCGATAACTGAACGCGTACGAGATCGCCATGAGCACGAACACCACGCCCGCCGCCATCAGGCCTCGCCGCTCCATGGCAGCCAGCACCGGCGTGGCGCGGTGTTGCAGCGACTGGTAAAGGCCCAGATACCAAAGTGTGGGCAGATATTGAAGCGGTGAATCGGGATTCTGTTCGAGCGTGCGGACCAGGCCCGCGCCGGCAAATCCGGTGGGCAGCAGCGCCAGCAGCGCGAGCAGAGTCAACGCCCTCACCCACGACGAGCAGGCGCGGAAGGCTTCGCGGGGCAGCACTGCCGCGAGCGTCCCGAGCAGCGCGAACACGCCGCAGATGGAAAAGAAGCTGGCCAGCAGAACGGAGGCCGCTTGAGTCGCAGCGAACTGTAGAAAGTAGCCGAACGACGCGTGCTCCGAGGCGGTGACGAACAGCGGGAACAGTACGGACGGCAGCAGGTTGACGTCGAGTGCCACGGTCACCACGGCGATCAGGATTGCGGTGACATTGGCCATCAGAATTCGGCGCGGGCGGATGGGCAACGGCGCCAGGTTGATGTAGTCCTGGGAGTCCGGAAGGATGCGGTCCCACTTGAGCACCGTGACGATGCCGGTCACGGCCATGGCCAATGAAAGGAACAGGTACTTGTCGGGAATGGAGGTCACCAGCACGTCCAGGTGGCGGCGGCCGCGCAGCCAGTTCAGGAAGCTGGAATACTTGTCGAGCAGCAGAAAGCAGTTGAAGGCCCCTGGCGCGGCCAGCAGGCCAAGCAAGGCGCCGGCGCCGAATTCGAACTCGGAGTCCTGGCCTGCGGACGACGACACTACGCGTGCCAGAAAGTGCCCCACCAGCCGCCCGAGCGGGCTTCGCGCCAGGCGTCTAATGGGCCGGCGCACGAACCGCGGAAACAATATCCTGCGCAATGCGATCGGCATCCACCTGCTCCGTCAATTGCATGAAGCCGGCCTCCAGGCCGAGGCCGGCAAAGCCCGCGTGCATCTCCTCCATGGAGCCCTGGCCCACCACGTGCCCGCGCTTTAAGACTGTCAGGTGGGTGCACAGGCGGTCCACCTGCTCCAGCACGGGCGACGAGAAGAATACGGCCGTCCCCTCGCGCGCCAGCCTGGCGATGACGCTGCGCAGCACCAGAGCGCTGGTGACGTCCAGGCCCGAAAAGGGCTCGTCGAGCACCAGCAGTTCGGGATCATGCATCAGCGCCGCGATCACCACGACGCGCTGTCGCATGCCCTTGGAGTACGATCCGATGGGCACATCGCGGCTCGAATAGAGCGTGAAGCCCTGCAGCATGGCACCGGCCTTTTCGCGGAAGCGGCGTCGATCCAGCCCGCGCAGCGTGGCCACCAGGTCGAGATACTCCCACCCGGTGAGGAAGCCGTAAAGATCGGGCTGCTCGGGGACGTAGCCCAGGCTGCTCTTAAAGGCGCTCATCTCCCGCGTGATGCGTTCGCCGTGAAACAGAACGGCGCCGCGGGTCGGCTCCAACAGCCCGGTGATCATCTTGACGATGGTGCTCTTGCCCGAGCCGTTGGGTCCCAGCACGCCCAGGATCTGGCCGGCGTGAATCGCGAAGCTGATCTGTTCCACCGCCAGCGTGGCGCTGTAGCGCTTGGTGAGCTCCTGCGCCTCGAGAATGGGAGTGCTACTCATGACGCAATGCCACCATGGGGTCTACACCCGCCGCCCTTCGCGACGGCAGCCACGCCGCCGCCAGCACCGCGATGAGAAGGGCCGCGGCCGAGAGCGCCCACGCCGAGGGGTCGCGCTCGGAGACCACGCCGTAGAGCAAGGAGTGGAGGGCGCGCGAGACGCCGGCGGAGAGTGCGATGCCGCAGGCCAGTCCGCAGAGCAGCCATCGGCCGGCACGTCCCAATACCATGCGAGACACCGCCTCGGGTGTTGCGCCGAGCGCCATCCGAATGCCGATTTCGCGGGTGCGTTGCGCTACCAGGTAGCCGAGCACGCCGTACAGCCCGAACGCCGCCAGGGCCAGACCGAAGGCGGCGAACAGGCCGATCAGCGTGGCATTGAATCGCGGGCGGGAGGACAGACGGCTGGTGCTCTGCGACAAAGTTTCGACCTGCACCGGAAGGGCGCGATCCAAATCGGCGACGGTCTCGCGCAACAGGCGCGCGGCCGCGTCGGGGGCCATGGGGGTACGCACGATGGCGGTGGCGCGCCGCAGCTCGTCGGGATACTGATACACGGGCGCGCCTGCGGAATGGCACCTGGGGACGTAGTATTCGGGATCGTCCGGAGCCGTGCCGCCGCTGTTGCGTACGTTGGCGGCGATCCCGACGATGGTGGCTTTGCCCAGCCGATGGCCAATCGCATCGACGCTGGGGAACAGACGGCGCGCCAGCGAATCGCTGAGAATGGCGACCTCGGTATTCGGGTCGCGATCCGGTTCGGTAAAGGCGCGGCCGCGCAGGATCGGGATCCCAAGCGCGCGGAAATAGTCGGGGCTGACGGCTCGCCAGACAACCGTTCCGTGGTACGGCGAATCGGGCGGCCGGCCATCGATTTCGAGTCCCCACATGGGCTTCGATCGCAGCGGGACATCCGGCGGATGGCCGTCGGCGATGGCAGCGGCGAGGATGCCCGGCGAGTTGCGGAGGCGTTCTTCGAGCGCCTCGGAGAACGCCAGTTGCCGCTCCGCATCGGGATAGCGGGCTGCCGCGAGCGAGAAAGACGCTGTGAGCACCTGCTGCGTCTCCATGCCCAGCGGAACTTGTTGGAGCTTCCACAGCGTGCGCGTGAGAAGCCCGGCGCCGGTGAGGAATGCCAGCGAGAGAGCGAGCTGGGTGACGACCAGCGCCGGACGCAGCCAACCGCGTCCCTGAGTCACGCCGGGCGCCGTGGGCAATCCGCTGGATAGCGCGGGTCCGATTCCGAAAACCAGGCCGCACAGCAGGGACGATGCGAGAGTGAACGCCAAAACGCGCACATCGAGGCTGGCCTCTGAGAGTCGTGGGATGCCTTCCGGCGCGAGGCTGACGAACAGCTTCAGCAGTCCCCAGGCCAGCGCCACACCGGCGATGCCGCCGATGGCCGACAGTACCAGGCTTTCCGTCAGGGACTGCCGGGCCAGCCGCCATCGTCCCGCTCCCAGCGACACGCGCACCGCCAGTTCGCGTTGGCGTGCCACCGTGCGGGCGAGCAGCAGGTTCGCGAGATTCGCGCACGCCAGCAGCAGAAGCGACATCACCGCTCCGAAGAGCACCCAGGATGCCGTCTTTCCGTCGCCCACCTGGAAATCGCGCAGTGTGCGAACCCGGACGCGGAGTTCACGCGCTCCCGGCTGATTGGGCAGGGTGCTGGTGAAGGCCAGTTCGGCGGCGGCGCGCAGCGCCTGAACGTCGCTTCCGGGACGCATGCGGGCCAGCACCCGCAGCGGCCTTCCGGTGACGGCGCGTTGCAGAGTGGCATCGTCGAGACGCTGGGGAACGAGCACATCCGCACGCGCCAGGGTGGGAGTTTCGAACTCCGGCGGCAGGATGCCCACGATCCTCGCCGCTTGCCCGTTGAGCGAAATCGTGCGTCCCACCACATCCGGGTTCCCTCCGAATCGCGCGCGCCACAGTCCGGACGTGAGCAGCGCCACGCGCGGGCTCGAAGGGCCGTCCTCTTCGAGGGTGAAGCTGCGGCCGAGCAGCGGGGTGATGCCCACGGTCGACAGGAATGTGGACTCGACGGCCGCGCAGCTCAGGCGGACGGGTTCGCCGTCTGTGAGGTCGCAGTCGGTCACGCCTGACCAGGAAGTGACGGCCTCGAAGGCCTGCTGGTGGGTGCGCAGGTCGAGATAAGCAGCGCCGAAGACGAACTCGTAGGGGAGCATGGGCGCGGATATGCCGACCGAGAGTATGCGGTCGCCATGGGCGTAAGGCAGGCTGCGGAACAGGATGCGGTCTACCACGCTGAAGACGGACGTGGCTGCGCCAATGCCCAGAGCCAGCGAGAGAATTGCTACCAGACTGAAGGTGCGGTTTCGGGACAGCATCCGGAAGGCAAAGCGCGCATCCTGGTACATGATGAGGAGTGACACCGGGAGCGCGACGGAAGTTCCCGTAGTGTCGCCCTTAGGCATCCTTACCGAGCGCGATCACGAAATATTGTGCCGGCCCGGGGCCGGGATTCCGCCATCCGTGCTCGTCGTTGGACGCGAGATATAGCACCGAACCGGCGGTCACGACGGTCGTCTCGCCTCTGATGGTGGCTTCCAGGCTGCCCTGGTGGAGCATCACCAATTCCTCATGCACGTGGTGATGCGGAGGATGGGGCGCCTGCCCGGCGGCCAGCTCAGTCATGTGCAGTTCGATGTCGAAGGCCGAATGCGTCTGGCCCTTGAGCACCGCGCGCGATTTGTTCAGCCCGTTGATTTTCACCGGGAGGTCTCCGTAAGGGAAGGCCTTCGAAGGCAGTGTCTGAGTCTCCTTCTCCTGCGCTGCCGCAGTTGCGGCCGCTGCCACGGCGGGAAGGATGCGTCCAAGGTCTCGGCGGGATGGTTTCACGAGAGTGCTCCTCGAATCAGTGTATCCTCTGCAAGGCCGGCGGGTTATCGGCCGCAGTTTGGATCACTGCACCACGAATGCATCGAGGTCCACAAACCTTCCCGCTGACTTGGGATTCGCCTGACCCGTGACCTCGAGCACCGCGTGGTGCCGGCCCGGAGTAAAGCAGCAGAAGGTTTGCCGCGTTTGCCACTCCGCGTTGGGCGAGTACAAGTCCACCGTGTGCGCAGTGCCTCCGTCAATCGTCACGCTGGCAATACCTCGGTTGGGCGCCTTCGTAAACACATACGTCAGCCCTGTCCCCTCGAAGGAAATGAAAGCCTTCGTGCCGGGAGTATCGGTATAGCTGATGGTGTGCTTGTAGGGGTTATCGAAGCTCTTGTCGTGCGCCCAGTCGCCGTGGAAGATGATGGCCGCATCGAGGTCGTCATACGTTCCGGCGCCGACCGGCGTCTGGGTTGCCGGGTCTACATCGTGCAGCGGACCTGCGGGAGGCGGCGGCGTGCAATCCGGACTGAGACGGGCCAGGGTGAATCCGCCCGCCTTGTACTCCGGCACCGTGCAGGCGCTCAGCAGCGGCTCGAGACCGCCCGGCAACTGGTCGCCGGGCGCCAGTTGTTCTTCGATGAAATACCCCACCTTCCACTGTTGCATCAGGTGGAACATGTCGAGCGGGGTTTGCGCGCCGCGGAGTTGCTCTACGACGGGAAACTGGTGCCAGTTGTTCATGAACACCTCGCCGTTGATACCCGCATGCGCCGTGCTGCTGGTCAGCAGAACCACCGAGTTCGGGTGGTGCTGGTTGTAATACGCCACCACGCTCCGCACCGGCGCCGCCTCTTCGAGGTACCGCTCCCGATCCGCTCGCGAGAACGGGCGCTGCGGGCAGAAGTCCTTGTGGTAGTAGCTCGACGAGGCCAGAAAATACGTGTTCAGGCCGGTGCACACATAGAGGTACAGGATCAGTGCCGAGTAGATCCAGCGTTGGTGCGAACTCAGCCATCCCAACAGGCCTGCCATCGCGATCAGCAGCAGAGGCATCGCCGTATAGAGATACCGGACGTTCGGGGTGGACTGCATGATCAGTAGTCCGCCGGCAAGCGACAGTACCGTGGCGGCCAGAATCGGGCCCCGGCGCACCACCAGAAGCCCGAGCAGAACCAGCGGCACAATCACCAGGTACTGAAAACCGAACGAACCGTCCTGGCCCTCGTAAGCTTTCGAGGTGTGGAAGGTCAGGTTGTAGAGCGAGCTCCAATCCACCGGTATGTGAAAGCGCGCGTCGGCGATCACTACCGCAGGATTCAACAGCGGGGAGTGCATCCGGTTGTTGAGAAACGGAAAGATCGGGTTTCCGGTCTTCGCGTAGGCGATCGCGTAGGTGGGCAGTCCCGTGGCGAGCAGCAACCCCAATGCCGCCGCGCACACACGTACCGGATTCGGCCCCAGCCTCGCGCCCGGCATCCTCCACAGCCGCCCGGTCTCGATCGCCGCGAACGGCAGTGCCAGAACGACGAACACCAGGGCGCCATACTTGGTCGCCATGGCTGTACCGCCCGCGACCATGGCGAAGTACAGAAAGCGTCGCTCGCCGGTGTCATGGAACAGCCAGATGCCGGTCACCATGGCGAGCACCAGCGCTACCAGATAGTTCTCCACAAACAGCGAGCCGGTGACAAACTGCACCACCGGCGTCGCGGCCAGCGACGCTGCCAGCAGGAAGCCTGTCGCGGGAGTGACCCAGCGGCGCACTACCTGATACAGGAGCGTCACAATCGTGAGTAACATCGCGAAGTTCAGGATCCGCGCCGCATACTCGCCGCCCAGCAGGTACACGATGCTGTACAGCCAATCGGCGCCCATCGGCATGACGGACCACAGGTAGCGGGCCGGCTCGAACGTCATCCGGTGATTCGCGGCGATGTTCATGGGGATCGCCAGGTGCATCGCGAGCCCGTCAGCGCTGACCTCCGGCAGCATCGCCACAAACCACTGCGCCCCTAGAACCAGGACCAGTAAGCCGAACGAGATGCGTTCCGCGGCCGGCCGCAGCTCAACCGAACGGATGCCCGATGCCCAGCGAACCAGGCGCCCGCCCGCATGCCGGAGATCCGTTGCGATGGGGATCGCGAGCAAGACGGCCCAGACAGCCGGGTAGTTCACGCTGACCCGCGCCAGGAAGGTCATCAGGAACACGTAAACGCCGGTGCCGAGAAGCATGGCGCATAGATCGGCCGTGATGGACTGCGTCTTGGTGCGCCCCAGCAGCAGGCCTCCCAGCGCGCATGAAGAGAGCAGAAAGAAGACCGTCGCAAGCAGCGCCACCGGGCCAACGGAAACCGCCGTCAGAAACAGAACCAGCAGCGTAATGAATCCCCCGAACGTCCACGGAAACATCGCCAGCAGCGGCACCGCAAACGCTACGAATTCCGCGATGTACCGTATGAAGCGCCTCAGGCCGATGGGATACCAGATATCCTCGGCGAGCACGTGAGTCGTACGGAATCCGTGGATTTCCACTCCCACGAGCGCCGCAAACACGAGCGCGAAAACAGCCGACGTGGCGCGGGCACTCGTACCTGCCGCGCCGAGACTCGTCTCGGCGCTTCTGGCCACTCTGGCCAGCACCGGCTCGACCTCGTCATCCGGCACTTGCAGAAGCCGTGGCAGCATCCCCGCCGGAATTCCACGCAGTCCCTTCCCAGGCCCGAGTATCACCCTCCCGGTGTGCTTCTCCAACTCAGCCGCCGTCTGCAGAATCGCGTCTGCATTCAGCGTTTCGGAATCTGCCGCGACCACTCCCGAAATATCGGGGGCCGTGCAAAGGAGTTGATTGATCGCCGTCTGCAGAGCTGCGTTCCTGCCGCGCTTCACTGCGTGGCGCAAGACATCCGAGCCGCCGGACACGCCTGCGAAGATGGCCCGAAACTCCGGCCCGCTGCCATCGTCCACCACGACTATCGTCTGCCCGCCCCCGCTTAGCCCCCGAACCAGATCGATGAGGGCCGCGGAAGGCCGGAACGCATAGATCGCGAACGCGACGGGCACGCGTCTACTTCACCTTTGCGAAGATCTTGCCGAGCGTCTTCACGGCCTGGTCCACTTCCTTCTCCGTAACAATGTAAGGCGGAAGGAACCGCAGCACCGTTTCGTGCGTGCAGTTGATGAGCAGGCCCTCGGCCAGGGCGTCCTGCACGATCTGTTTTCCGGGCATCGTCAATTCCACCCCCAGCATCAGCCCGAATCCGCGCACCTCTTTCACGAAGCGGTGCTTGCGGGCCAGTTCGTTCAGACTGACGTGAAAGTAGCCGCCCACCCGCTGGATCGCGGGCAGCAGCTCATCCAGGATACCCAGAAACTCCAGCGCCACCCGGCAGGCCAACGCTCCTCCGCCGAAGGTTGTGCCGTGCATACCCGGCTTGATCGCGGCTGCGGCCTTTTCGTTGGCCAGAATGAAACCCAGCGGGATGCCGCAGGCCACCGGCTTCGCCGCCACCACCACGTCCGGCAGCACCACGGGCGAAGAGCGTTGATAGGCGAAGTAAGTCCCCGGACGCCCCACTCCGCACTGCGTCTCATCGGCAACCAGCAGCGCGTTGAAGCGATCCGCCAACTCGCGCGCCTTGGCCACGTATTGTGGTGTGAGTGGATTGATCCCACCCTCGCCCTGGATCAACTCCATCACCAGTCCCGCAGTCTGTTCATTCACAGCCGCCTCGAGGGCGGGTATATCGTTCGCCGGCACGAACCGCACGCCTGGGATCAAAGGCTCGAAGTCCTGCCGGTATTTGGCCTGCCCGGTGATCGAGAGCGATCCCAGCGTCCGACCGTGAAACGAATTGTCCAGCGCAACGACCTGGTACTTCTCCGGATGGATGGCGCGGCCGTGCGAGTGAATCATCTTGAGCGCGCCTTCGATCGCTTCCGTGCCGGTATTGGCAAAGAAAGCTCGCGCCAGTCCGCTCATTTCCACCAGCCGTTTTGCCAGCGGCCCCTGATATTGGTGAAAGTACAGGTTGGAGCAGTGGATCATCAACCCGGCCTGTTCGCGAATGACCTTCAGAATCCGTGGATGCGCATGGCCCAGTTCACTCCGATCCCAGACAGGAAATCGAGGTACCGGCGACCCTCCAGATCGTACAGATAGCATCCCTTTCCGCGCGAAAGAACCACCGGGTATCGGGCGTAGGTCTGCAATACGTAATCGCGCTCCAGGTCCATGATCGCCTGTGCGGAGGCCTCCGTGACGGGAGGAACGGCGCTAGTCATTCACTCATAATAGCGAAGCTGGTGCGGCCGACGCAGTCGCCGCCAGCGCCTCGAGTGTCGTGACGGGCCGGTGAGGATCGACGTCCAACCAGAGAGGATCTCAGATGGAGCTACCGACGGCCCCGATTTACCTTTTTGAGGAGATCCGCGTCGATGCCAGCCGGCTGAAGGTGGAGCGCGAATGCCGGCCAGTGATCCTCGAACCAAAAGCTTTACGGGTGTTACTTTATCTCATCGAGCACCGCACACGCGTGGTGCCGAAGGACGAGTTGATCGCGGTCGTCTGGCAGGGCGCCTTCGTCACGGACAACGCCGTCACTCGCGTGATTGCCCAGATTCGCAAACAACTGGGCGACCAGGCACGTTCTCCCCGGCTCATCGAGACTGCCGCCACCGCCGGCTATCGCTTCATCGCTCCCGTGACGGAGCAGGCGGGCGCCGGTGCTCAATCGGCCGCCGGCCACGTCTCGCAGCCGGCCTACCCGGCTCGGCCGCTGGCAGCGCTGGCTCTGGGGTTCGCGACGCTCGCCTTGTTGATGTGGTGGACCCGCCGCGCCCCAGCTTCCGTAGGCTCGCCGCTCCTGCGGATCGAACAGATCACCAGTTCGGCCGCCGCGGACTTGTGGCCGTCGTTCTCGCCTGACGGCAAGGAGTTGGCCTTCAGCTCCAACCGCACGGGGCACTTCGAAATCTACACCCGCGCCCTCGCCGGCGGAGCCGATCGTCAGATCACCACAGACTGCCAGGATTGCATCCAGCCCGCCTGGAGTCCCGAGGGGCGCTACCTGGCTTTTGTGTCGAAGGTGCGCGGCGGCATCGGCCTGATTCCGGCCGCGGGTGGATCAGCCCGATATCTGACCGATTCGGGCAGCGACCCGCACTGGTCGCCGGACGGCCGAAACCTGGTCTACCGCTCCACCAATCTGAAAACGGTTCGCGAAGCCGGTTCCTGGAACTCCTACCTGCTCCTGGTAGACCGGGATGGTTCGGCGCCCCGGACACTCACACGTCCCGGCAGTCCCCGCGGCGGCCACAATTATCCAAGGTGGCTGCCGGACGGCCGGCATGTAATGTTCGCTGCCCCTGGCGAACATGCATCGCAAGCAGCCTGGGTCGTGGACACGAAGGGTGGCAGTGTCGAACGCATGGTCGAAATGGGCATGAACACGGTCGCCTATCCCTCGTTCACGAAGGACTCGTCGTACCTGTACTTCATCGGCGGCGGTCTGCGCGAGCCGATGGGTCTCTGGCGGGCACGCGTCGCGCCCGGCTGGACCGCTCAGACACCCGAAGCGGTCAGCCCCGCCACGGTTGCATGGCCTCGCGACCTGACCATCACGGCGGATGGATCGCGCATCGCCTTCAGCCAGGAGATCCCGCAGAGCGCCATCTGGACGGTGCCGATTGACCCGTCCGGACGGGAGACCGGCAAGCCCGTTGCGATTACCCAGGGGCACAGCTTCCGCGATTCGAATCCGATGTTTTCTCCCGATGGTTCCCGGCTGGCGTTCACATCCGCGCGTCAAGGTGGAAATGCGCTGGTGTACGTGGCCAACGCCGATGGGTCTGCGCCCCGGCCGATCAGCGCCGCGGAGAATAACAGTTGGGACCCGGCATGGCTCGGCAAGGAACTCGCGTGCGGCTTTGCCACCTCCGCCAGGCATGGCGGCGCAACGTATGTGCTCGCGTTTCTCGATGGCCGTGCCAAAGCAGTGAAGTTGAAGATGGACCTGGATCGTGCATCTCGCCTTCGGATCTCTCCGGATGGCACTCGCCTCGTGGCCCACATCGGCACACCCGACAACTTTCAAGTAGT
>Ga0335081_10008053_pt1 | contig 16901 bp, 13 predicted proteins | sample Lox_Sample_35_FD_206713 | JGI IMG/M metagenome (GOLD analysis project Ga0335081, IMG submission 206713) | Soil microbial communities from Loxahatchee National Wildlife Refuge, Florida, United States - Lox_Sample_3.5 | ecosystem: Environmental > Terrestrial > Soil > Wetlands | place: USA... | reverse complement strand
CAAAACACGCCAACCGAGCGCGCGCAGTCTCCTCAGGTTAACCTTGTCCCGCCGCTGATTCCTCCGCAGTTTCGGAAGCCAGTAGGGTCTGCGAGTTTTGGGGATGTGGGAGTCGATGCAGGCTTTGTGCTGGTGCCAGAAGCAGCCTCGGACCTCGATGATGCTCCTTAACCGGGGAAGGACGATATCCGGCTTGCCAGGCAGATTGCGAGAATGGAGGCGGAAGCGATAGCCTTTTGCGTGAACCATCCGCCGGACCACAATCTCCGGCTTCATTCCCTTACTTCGGATGCGGCGCATATTTTCACTGCGCCGCTCGGCGGAAATGTTGTCTATCACGGTCGGAAATGAGCGCTATCCAGCGACCTGCACGAGCCTGCGGCCGGCAGTTAGACACGACCTGAGGTTCTCGGCGACCGCGCGCGCGAACGGCGGAGGAAACGCGTTCCCGACTTGCCGGTACGCTTGCGTCTTGGAGCCAGCGAATTGCCAGTCATCGGGGAAGCCTTGAAGACGAGCCACCATTCGTACCGTGAGCCGCGGCATCCCCACAAAATCCCGGGCTGGCGCTTCGCTTGCCACTCCCAAACCGTCCACGCCAAGACTTGCCCAAGCCAGCCTCGCTCTAGTCGGACCTAGGTCGGGCCCGCCATGCTTTAGGGATCCCCCTACGATGGTGGGCGCAATCTCGTCGGCGCGATCCTTCCACGCCCCAGCACCGGCCCAGCGGTTGGCAGCCATGAGATCGTACAGAGTTTCGCCGACAGTCTGTTGAGGTGTTCGAGATCCTTCCGGCCACGTGAAATGCTCCGCGTACTCTTTTCTAACAGCGACGAAGACGACCCTCGGCCGCAACTGCGGTACCCCAAAATCCGAAGCGTTCATTAGCTGCCAGCCCGGCTGGTAGCCGAGTTTCTTTAATTCTCCCGCGATGCGTTGCCGGTAGTCGTGGAACACGGCCACCAGGATGCCGCGAACGTTTTCGATCATCACAGCCTTCGGGCGAATTTGGTCAACAAGCCGAATCATCGCGGGGAAAAGGTTGCGTTCGTCATTGTTCCCAAGCTGCTTTCCCGCTATCGAAAAGGGCGGGCAAGGCAGGCCACCCGAGATGATGTCCACACCTCCGAACTCCGCTCCGTCGAAGTCATTGAGATCTTTTTCAATGACGTTCCACGCGGGCCGGTTCAAGCGCAGGGTGGCACATGCATTCTTGTCGATTTCGACGAGCCCGGCGTGATCTATAAGAGCCTGCTCGAATCCGAGCGCCTGCCCTCCTGCGCCTGCACACAACTCCAGCGTAGCCAACCCACCTGCCTTACCGCTGAATGCCCCATCCCGGCGGACCGACCTTCTGAACCACGGGTTTTCGTAGCTCCCTGCCACTCCTGGGAAGGTCCCTTGACGCGGCGCAGAACGTTTCTTCATGGCCCCTCTTGCGGCCCGGATTTCTCGACCGCCTATCGTACCACTTCTCTGTGCAATGTTAAGCGAACAAAAAGCGAAGGTCAAGAACTTTCTTTGAGCCATCCGCTAATCGAGGTGTCCCGTCTCGGCTAAGCGCCGCCAGGTGACGCTCTTCGCGGAAGCTCAGGCTGGGCCTTAGGCGGCCCGACACGGCCCAGAGAGCAGCATGCGTGCACGACTTTCGGGACCCCGAAGCCGATCTTCCTGGAAATTGAACCTTGCTCGGACAAGGTGCGTGGCTGGAAAGTCCGCACGCGCCTCACTTCTCCAGCGGTTCCGAGAATAGCTCTTTTCTCACGCTCCCAATGTCCAAGCGCAAGGATCGCATTGTGGCGGAGAACTCGCTAGCGACCTCAGCGAACCCGCGACCACTGAATTTGATTCGCAACTCGCGGACGCCCGTTGCAGCCCACTCGGCGCCAAGGATTGACTGGACGCTGTCTCCTGTGTAAAAGGTAAGAGGCCAGAGGTTGGCCGGCAGACAGCAGGCTGCACCGGCGTATTTACGGCCAAACCCACAGATCCTACTCTTCCATAGCCCGGACGATTGCCTGGCGGTCGTCGAGCAGGCAGTCAATTGGGCGGTCGAGCGGCTGTACGGGGTGGAGGGCCTTGGCCCATTCAATGAATTCTGATGGCCCGCTCGCGCATGGCGAAAGCCCTGCTAGCTGGTGGCAGAGTCGAATGAATTGCACGGCTTGTGCGCTGCGCCATCCCGTGACGGAAACAGAGGCCGGAGAGGGCCATTGATCGGCCGGATCGGAACGGGCACGAAGCTCGGATCGTGATCTTGGGGCGGAACGGCCCAGGAGGATAAATGCTCAGGATCGAACGGAACGGAAAGCGGTTCACGAGACTGGACGAGCAAAAGCTGGTGGAAGCGTCCATCACCGAGCGCTACGACCTCGAAGAATTCATCTTTAACAGTCCCGAGCAGTTCTTTGCGGAAGTCGGCGAGGAATTATTCGTTCTTGGGAAAGAGATTCCTCCCACTGAGGTTGTTCAGGACAGGATTGACCTGCTCGCGCTCGATCAGGACGGCAAGGCCGTGATCGTTGAACTAAAGCGCGGGAACGACAAGCTGCAACTCCTCCAAGCCGTCGCATATGCAGGCATGGTTGCCAGGTGGACGTCGAGCGATTTTCTGAAACTCGTTGATGTACACCGTCAGGAACAGCTCGCAGACTTCCTGACCGTGGATACAGACGAGATTAACCGCGAACAGCGGATAATTCTCATCGCCGAAGCATACGATTTTGAGGTGCTCGTCGGTGCCGAGTGGCTCCACAACAAGTACGAAGTCGATATACTCTGCTGCCGCATCTCCCTCGCAGTTGATCCAGCCTCCGGAGCCGAGTATCTCGCCTGCACACCTGTTTTCCCTGCACCCGAGCTTGCAGTGCAGGCGGTGCCGAGGCGTCGGGGGTCTGTCGAAAACGTCCGCTGGTCAAACTGGGATCAAGCCCTTGCGAACCTTAGCAATTCGGCCATCGCCGATTACTACCGGCCTCAATTGGCGACCGAAGGCGCTACGAAGCCAACGGAGCGGTTTTCGATAGAGTCCAGCCTCCGCTACCGGTCCTTGATGTACCGGATAGACGGCAAGCGCCGGTGGTCTTTGGAAGCGCGTGACACTCGGGCTTACTGCTGGCAAACGGGCCGGTTCGAGGGAGACGTGGACTTCTGGTCTAGGCGGCTCAGCAATTCGGGTTCGGTGAAACCAGTTCAGGGCGGGGCCTGCCTCCGGTTCTTCGTTTCGACATCACCGGATTTTGCCGCGTTCCACAAAGCTGTGACCCAGGAACTCCTTGGCGTGGAATGGGCACAAGAGCCAATCCCGGCGGCGATCGATGACCAAGGTGAGGCACAGCCTGCTACCCAATCGGGCGAATAGCGCCCTACTACCACCCCGGCGGTGGCGGGCGGGCAGGTTCCAGCGTGCGCGGGAATGACGGATGGGCGAATCAGGTGCGCATTACGCCGGCTTATCCGGCGGCTCGAAGTTCCTTGCGCAGCAGGTCGCTGGCCAGGCGCCCCGCCGGCACGCCTGCCCTCCGCGCTCGTTTCTGGAGGGTGACGGCGACGTCGCCGTCGATCGGAATCTCATAGTGCCGGTTGCAAAACTCGCTCACCACCTTGACGGTCTTGAATTTGTCCGGGTAATGCGTGGTGTCGTGCCTGTCCCAAAACGCCGCCGCCTCTTCGTAGCTGCAGAATTCGCCGGGAATGGCGTCAACCTTCTTTTTTTTGCTCATGGAAATATCTCCGCTCAGCTACACGCTTTCGGCCCGGAAGCCGATCCGTTTGTGAGGCCGGGCGGGCGGAGAAATCAACTGCCGAAGGGCGTCGAAGACTGCCTTGAACTGGGCGTCGTATTTCTTCTCCATTTCCGCGAGCTGGCGGGCCAAGTCCCGATGCGCGCCCATCATCTCCCTCAGCTTGACGAAGGCTCGCACGACGAACACGCTGACTTCTATCGCCCGCCGGGAGTTCAGGAGGCCGGCCAGCATCAAGACGCCGTGCCGTGAAGGTTTCAATCATTCAATCGTCAAATTGTAGCGCGGGTGTCCTCACCCGCGACTCGTCGTGAGCGCATGAATACCCCCACCCGCGACTGACCGGTCCAGTCACCTCGAACACGCGGGTGAGGACACCCGCGCTACAACCAGAGTGGTCGCAAATTGCGACCTCAAGCTCTCCGTTTCTTCCGCGCTCAACCGAAACATGAAGTCGGGGCGAAAGCGCTCACAATGACGCTGGTGTCGAAAACGAAGCGCAAATTACGCTTCTTTCAGAAGGGATTCCAGCACCTCAGGCGTCAGGCCCCGGGCCCGCGCCTTCCGGCCGACGCGCGTCATCACTTCGTTTAAGCCCGCCGGCTCAGCAGTGGCCAAGTCCCTCAACCAAAGGCTCAGAAGGGCCTCCATCTTCGTGCGGTCGGCCGGCGGTGCAGCTTTGTAAGCCTGCGCGGTTTCGGGATCGACGTGGATGGAGATGGTCTCTGTGGCCATGGTGGTTTCCTGCGGACGATTGTACTCCACCGGAATGAGCGAGTGCCAGCTGCGGGGTCAGGGGCACGCAGGATTGCCGATTGACGATTTGAGATTGAAGAGTGAACGGCGGGAGCGACGTGGATTCCCGCCTGCGCGGGAATGACGGGTGGGGCGGGAATGACGGATGCGGGGGGGGCGCGGGAACGACGGACAGACGCCGCTCGCCGACCGGCAGCGAAGAACCACTGGTGTGACAGGGGTCACCGAGATTCACCCAGCCGTTTTCCAAACTGAAAGAGCACTTTCGCAGCGGGCGTTTTGGCATTCCAGCCGACGGCAACGGCGCCAACGCCATCAGGAGATCTCTTATGATTGAAGGCAAACTCACTTTAACCACACCCGAAGGCCCCAGCCGCCAGTTTGTGGCCGTGTCGGGCACGGGGCACGCGCTGGTGATGGACGACGCCCTGGGAGCCACGGGGCCCAAACCCATCGAACTGGCGCTGCTCGCGCTCGGAGGGTGCACGGCCTTCGACGTGATCGGCATTCTGCGCAAGAAGAGGCAGCACGTGACGGGCTACGAAATCGAGCTGCGCGCCGAACAAAACCCCGAGCCGCCCAACACCTTCACCCGCATCGAGGTGAAGCACCGGTTGCACGGCAAGATCGATCCCGAAGCCGTGGAACGGGCGCTCTTCCTGTCGGAGACGAAGTATTGCTCCGTAGGCGCGATGATCTCGAAGACTGCGAAGATCGAAAACACCTTCGAGATCGTTCGCGAGGAAGCGGGCGAGCTTGCCGAAGCTTTGGCCGAGGTCTGCTCATGACGAGCAGGCCGGCCGCCGCTGCCAGCGCTGCGTTGACGTTTCTTCTTGGCGCCGCCGCGCTGCCGGCGCAAACATCGAGCGCCCCGCAGGAGATCGCCCTTCCGAAGGCGGTCGAGGTGGCGCTGAAGAACAACCCCACCCTCCAGGCGGCAGACTCTTACGCGGAGGCCGTCCGCCACGCCGTGGACGGGGCGAAGGCCGGTTACTTCCCGCGCCTCGATTTCTCGGAAGGGTTCATGCGCAGCAACAACCCCGTGTTTGTCTTCAGCAGCCTGCTTACCCAGCGCCGGTTCGCGGCTCAGGACTTCGCGCTCGGCTCGCTGAACTTCCCGCTCCCGCTCGATAATTTTCGCACCCAGTTTGCCGCCAGCGCTCCGCTCTACGACGCGGGGCAAACTTCGCGGCGGGTGAAAGACGCGCGCCTCGATTCGCAGGGCGCGCAGCGGGGCGCGGACCGCACCCGCCAGGAAGTGATCTACAACGTCGTCAACGCCTACCTGAACCAGCTCCTCGCCCGGGAGAGCGTGGGCGTGGCCGAGGCGGCCGTGAAATCGACCGGGGAGGATTTGGCGCGGGCTGAGGCGCGCCAGGCCCAGGGCCAGGCCCTGCTGTCCGACGTGCTGAGCGCCAAGGTGCAACTCGCCCAAGCGAACGAAGATCTGATTCGCGCCCGCAATGAGGCGGCGGTGGCCCAGGCGGCGCTCGACGTGGCCATGGGACTGCCCGAGGACGCGCCCGAGCAGGCCCGCGGGCCGCTGAGCGATGTTGCCTTTGAGGGCGGAACCCTTGAGGAGCGGCAACGGCGGGCGCTCGACCTGCGGCCGGACTACCAGCAGGCGCTCCTCGGAAAAGACAAGGCTGCCAACGCCATCGCCGGGGCGCGCGCCCAGTTCCTGCCCACGGTGAGCCTCTTCAGCTCGTGGGAGCAGGATAACGAGGCCTTTGCCGCGCGCGGCGGCAACAACTGGGCGGCCGGCGCCACCTTGAATTTCAACCTGTTCGACGGCGGGGCCCGGCGCGCCCAACTGGCGGAGTCTCACGCCCGCGAGCGGCAGGCGGACGCTTTGCGCGCCCAGATGGCGGCCGGGATCCGGCTGCAAGTGCGGCAGGCCTATCTCAACCTCACCGCCGCCCGCCAGCGGGTGGACGTGTCGCGCGACTCGGCCTCCGAGGCCCAGGAGAGCCTGAGCATCCTGCGCAACCGTTATGAGTCCGGCCTCGCGACCATCACGGACGTGCTGAACGCCGAGGCGGCGCACGCGCGCGCCCAACGCGACTACCTCAGCGCCGTCTACGACGATCGCATCGCCTACGCCACGCTGGAGCTGGCCACCGGTGAACTCGGCCCCGCCTCGCAGGCGGTGGTGCGATGAGAGACGCCCGCCCAATCTCGCACGGGCTCTCACCGGGAAGGGCGACCGGAAGGACCGCAATTATGAATGTGAGCAAACTTCGCGTAGTTCTCGCCAGCTTGATCGCAACGTCAGCGCTGTGGTCTGGCTGCGGCTCGAAACCCGGCAACCCGCAAGCCGCGCCGGCCACCGTTACGGGGGTGACGATCGAGACCGTTCATCTCCAGAATTTGCCCGTCGAGTACAGCGCGGTGGGCACCATCCGCTCCGCCACCTCCAGCGTTCTCGGCGCACAGATCGGCGGCACGGTGCGCGAGATTCGGGTGAAACCGGGCGACCGCGTCCGGCGCGGCGAGGTGCTGGCAGAGCTCGACGATCGCACGCCGCGCGCCCAGCTCGCCTCAGCCGACGCGGGCGTAGACGCCAGCAAAGCCGGCGAGGAAGAAGGGGCAAACGCGCTTCAGGCCGCCACGGCCCAGCGGAAGCTGGCCGAGGTCACCTATCACCGCTACCAGGAGCTGCTCGGCAAGAACTCCGTGACGCGCCAGGAGTTCGACGGCGCCGAAGCGGCTTACAAATCCGCTGTGGCCAACGAGGCGGCGGCCGCAGCCCGCAAGCAGCAGATGCAAGCCGAGAGCCGGGCGGCGCAGTCGCAGCGCGAATCCGCCCAGACGATGTTCAGCTACTCGCGGATCGTTTCGCCCATCGACGGGGTGGTGACGGCGAAGTTGGTCGATGCCGGCACCCTCGTGATTCCCGGCACGCCCCTGTTCACCGTGGAGGATCCGGCGCACTACCGGCTGGAAGCGAGTGTGCCCGAGGACCTGCTCCCGAAGATTCAGGCCGGGCAGCAGGTGCAAGTGACCACCGGACAAGGACAGTTTCCGGGGAGAGTGGTGGAAGTGGTGCCGGCGGCTGACCCGGGCAGCCGGACTTTCGTGGTGAAGGTCGCCCTGCCGGCGGCGTGCGCCTGCCGCTCCGGCGAGTATGGCACGGCTGCCTTTGCCACCGGCGAGCTGAAGGCCCTGGCGGTCCCTCGCTCCGCCGTGATCGAGCGCGGCCAGCTTGAAGGCGTTTACGTGGTGGACTCGAGAAGTCTCGCCGAGTATCGCCTGGTGAAGACCGGCAAGATCCTGGGCGACCGCGTGGAGATTCTCTCCGGGTTGTCGGACGGCGAGCAGATCGCCACGTCGCAGCCTGACCGGCTAAGCGACGGCGTGCGGGTGGAGGCGCCATGACTTCCGGCCGCCTGGGCTTCGCAGGCCGCGTGGCCCACTACTTCGTCAACTCGAAGCTCACGCCCCTCCTCATAGCGTTCGCCATTCTCCTGGGCGCTTTCGCCGTCTTGGAGACGCCGCGCGAAGAAGAGCCGCAGATCATCGTGCCGATGATGGACGTGTTCGTGGAGATGCCCGGCGCCACGGCCCACGAAGTGGAGCAACGCGTCACCGCGCCGATGGAGCGGCTGATTTGGGAGATTCCCGGCGTCGAATACGTGTACTCCATTACGAGGCCGGGTGTGAGCATGGCGATCGTCCGCTACAAGGTGGGCGAGAAGCAGGAAGACTCGGTCGTCAAGCTCTACAACAAGCTCTATTCCCACTTCGACCAGATCCCGCCCGGAGCCTCGAAGCCGCTCATCAAGCCGCGCTCCATCGATGACGTTCCCATCCTGGCGCTCACCTTTTGGAGCTCGCGCTACGACGGTTACACCCTGCGCCGCATCGCCGCGCAGGCCGAGAGCGAGATCAAGAACGTTGACGACGTATCGGTCACTCAGCTCATCGGCGGCCAGCAGCGGCAGCTTCGGGTTCTCCTGGACCCGGCGAAGATGGCCGCCGTCGGAGTGGCTCCGGCGTCGATTGTGCCGGCGGTGCAGCATTCCAACCAGCGCCTCCAGGCCGGAGAGTTTGCCGCCTCCAATGAGGAATACGCCGTCGAAACCGGCGATTTCCTGCGAAACGCGGACGACGTGGGCGCCGTGGTGGTGGGCGTCTCGAGCGGCCACCCCGTCTACCTGCGCGACGTGGCTACCATCTGTGACGGGCCCGCCGAGCCGGCGGATTACGTTCTGTTCGGATATGGCGACGGCGCCCGGCCCCGCGCGGCGAGCGCCACCGGCGACTTTCCCGCCGTCACCCTCGCCGTCTCCAAGCGCCAGGGCACCAACGCCGTCGTGGTGGCCGATCGCGTGCTCGATAAGGTGGAGAGCCTCAAAGGCAGCGTGATTCCGGCCGACGTTCAGGTGACCGTCACCCGCAACTACGGCCATACCGCGCAGGAGAAGTCGAACGAACTTCTGAAGCACCTGCTGCTGGCCACCCTTTCGGTCACGTTGCTGGTGGCCCTGGCGCTGGGCTGGCGGTCGTCCATCGTGGTGCTGGCGGCGGTGCCCGTCACCCTGGCCGTGACCCTGTTCATCTACTTTATTTACGGATACACGCTCAACCGTGTCACCCTTTTCGCCCTCATCTTCTCCATCGGCATCCTGGTGGACGACGCCATCGTGGTGGTCGAGAACATCACCCGCCACTTCCACCTGCCCCAGAACAAGGGGCGGCCGCTGGCCGAGGTGGCGGTGGAGGCGGTGGACGAGGTCGGCAATCCCACCGCTCTGGCCACCTGGACGGTGATCGCCGCCGTGCTGCCCATGGCTTTCGTGGGCGGGCTGATGGGGCCTTATATGCGGCCCATCCCGGTGGGCGCCTCGATGGCGATGCTTTTTTCGCTGCTGGTGGCGTTCATCATCTCGCCCTGGGCGGCGCTAAGGGTGCGCGGCCGCTCCGAACACCCGTCGGCAGCCCATGAGGAGCAGGAAGGTTGGACGGGCCGCCTGTACCGCCGCATGATGAATCCCCTCATTCGCGACGCGCGCAAGCGGCGCACTTTCCTGGTGGCCGTGGTGCTGCTCCTGCTTGCCGTGATGGCCTTGCCTCTGCTCAAGATCGTCAAGGTGAAGATGCTGCCCTTCGACAACAAGAGCGAGCTGCAGGTGATTGTGGACATGCCGAACGGCACCACCCTGGAGCAGACCGCGCGCGTCACGCGCGAGCTTGCGCGCCGCATCGCCCGCGAGCCGGAAGTGCTGAACTACCAGGTTTACGCGGGTACTGCCGCGCCTTACAATTTCAACGGGCTGGTGCGGCACTACTTCCTGCGCCAGGGACCGAACCAGGCCGACATTCAGGTGAACCTGTTGCCGAAGGACGAGCGTTCCGATCAGAGCCACGACATCGCCAAGCGCATTCGGACGGCCATCGATCCCATCGGCGACCGCTACGGCGCGCGGCTGAAGGTGGCGGAGATTCCGCCTGGCCCGCCCGTGCTGGAAACTCTGGTGGCGGAGGTGTACGGGCCCGATTACAACCAGCAGATCGAGACGGCGCGCAAGATTCGCGACGAGTTCAAGCAGACGCCCGGCGTGGTGGACGTGGACTGGTACGTCGAGGACCCGCAAACCGAGTACCGCTTTGTAGTGGAGAAGGAGAAGGCGGCCCTCAACGGCGTTGACGCCGATCAAATCGCCCAGACCTTGCGAATGGCGGTGAGCGGCGCGGTGGTGGGCTTGGCTCACCTGCCCAAAGAGAAGGAAGACGTCGATATCGTGCTGGAGTTGCCGCGCGCCGAGCGCTCGAGCGTGGCCGGCCTCGGTGAACTCCGCCTGATCTCCCGCAGCGGAGCGTTAGTGCCGCTCAGCGAGCTGGTTCACGTGGACCACGGCACCATCGAGCAGACCCTCTACCATAAGAACCTGAAGCGCGTGGTGTATGTTACGGGTGATGTGGCGGGGCAGTTGGAGAGCCCAGTGTACGCCATGATCGCCCTCGCGAAAAAACTGGACGCCTTGAAGACCCCGCAGGGCGGCACCGTGGAACGCTACCTCACCGAGCAGCCCTTCCTGACGAATCAGATTGCCATGAAGTGGGACGGCGAGTGGCAGATCACCTACGAGGTGTTTCGCGACCTCGGGCTCGCCTTCGGCGTGGCGCTGGTGCTGATCTACGTGATCGTGGTGGCTTGGTTCCAGTCCTTCCGCGTGCCGCTGGTGATCATGGCGCCCATCCCGCTGACCCTGGTCGGCATCCTGCCCGCGCACGCCCTGATGGGGGCGTTCTTCACCGCCACCTCGATCATCGGCTTCATCGCCCTCGCGGGCATTATCGTGCGCAATTCCATCCTGGTGGTCGATTTTGCGGATTTGCGGCGCCGCCAGGGCATGCCGCTGGAGGAAGCGGTGATTGACGCCGGAGCCGTGCGCTTTCGCCCCATTCTGCTGACGGCGGCGGCAGTGATCGTAGGCGCCTTCGTAATACTTTTCGACCCGATCTTCCAGGGCCTGGCCATTTCGCTGATGGCCGGCGCTCTGGCCTCAACTCTGCTCTCTCAGCTCACGACGCCGATTCTTTATTACTTGAACGCGCGGCAGGACGAAAAGAAACGGGGCGTCGAGGCCGGCGGCGCGGTGTTGTGAATTTCGCCGCGCCCCGAAGGAGGAAGACCCATGGACGTTAATCGATGGCTGAGATTGGTGGCCGGCGGGTTTGTGATGGCTTCGTTGGCGCTGGGATACTGGGTGAGCCCCTGGTGGTACCTCTTTACCGCCTTCGTGGGACTGAACCTGTTTCAGTCCGCCTTCACGAACTGGTGCCCCATGATGACGTTCCTGCGTAAGCTGGGCGTAAAGCCATAAGCGCTACATGGCGCAATATCCCTGTGGGCGGCGGCATGAAACCCTCGTCGCCGTGGCGCGGGCCCTCGCGCACCTTTGTTCGCTCCGATCATTCGCTAATTCTGCGGCACTTACAGATCACGTTGACGGTAGGCGAGAGGGCTGGTGACTACCAGCCAGCCCCCCCGCGCCGTTCGCGCCGCCGCGCAACTCCAGTCAACAAGCGGCGCCGATCAGTTGGTCAGCGCAACCGGTTGTTCCGCAAATTGCTCCTCTTCGGTGGAGCCCGCCAGGGCGATGGTAGACGCGGACCCGCCGGCGATGGTCTGCGCGACCTCGTCAAAGTAGCCGGTGCCCACGAAGCGCTGGTGCCGCACGGCGGAGTAGCCGTATTCCTCGGCGCGCTCGAACTCCGTCTGCTGCAGATGCGCGTAGGCCGTCATGCCGGTCCGGGCGTACTCGCGAGCCAGCTCGAACATGGAAAGGTTGAGCGCGTGAAAGCCGGCCAGAGTGACAAACTGGAACTTGTACCCCATGGCCCCCAGTTCCTGTTGAAACGAGGCGATGGTGCTGTAGTCGAGCTTCTTGCGCCAGTGGAAGGAAGGCGAGCAGTTGTAAGCCAGGAGCTTTCCGGGGAATTTGGCGTGGATGCCCTCCGCGAACCGCCGCGCCTCGGGCAGGCTCGGCTCCGAAGTCTCGCACCACAGCATGTCGGCGTGGGGCGCGAAGGCGAGGCCCCGGGTGATCGCGGCCTCAATGCCGCCCTCGAACTGGAAGAAGCCCTCCGGGGTGCGGTCGCCGCCGATGTAGCGGTGGTCCCGCTTGTCGATGTCGCTCGTCAGCAGGCGGGCGCTGTTCGCGTCCGTGCGGGCCACAATCAGCGTGGGCACGTTCAGGAGGTCGGCAGCCAGCCGCGCCGCCGTCAGTTTCTGGATGAACTCCTGGATAGGCACCACCACCTTGCCGCCCAGGTGCCCGCACTTCTTGGCCGAGGAGAGCTGGTCTTCGAAGTGCACGGCCGCGGCGCCCGCTTCGATCATGGCTTTCATCAGCTCGAACGCGTTGAGCGACCCGCCGAAACCGGCCTCGGCGTCCGCTACGATGGGCGCGAACCAGCAGATGCCGTTATGACCCTCGGCGTGATGAATCTGGTCGGCGCGCTGCAGCGCGTTGTTGAGGCCCCGGACGAGATTCGGAACGCTGTCCACGGGATAGAGGCTCTGGTCAGGGTACATCTGTCCCGCCGTATTGGCGTCGCCGGCCACCTGCCAGCCGCTGAGGTAAATCGCCTTCAACCCCGCCTGCACCTGCTGCACGGCCTGGTTGCCGGTGAGGGCCCCGAGGGCGGCCACGAAGGGCTCGGTGTGCAAGAGGTCCCAGAGGCGCTCTGCGCCCATGCGGGCGAGAGTGTGCTCCACCACCACGGAGCCCCGCAGGCGAAGCACGTCTTCCGCCGGGTAGGCGCGTTCCACGCCCCTCCAGCGCGGGTTCGTTTTCCAACTCTTCGAGAGGGCCGCGGCTTCAGCATGATTTCCGTTGTGCCCTTCGGCGGGATGTTTGTGCATCGCTATCCTCCACGGGCCCCGCAGGGCCCACGCTTTCGTCTTCCTCACCCAGTAAAGACGAAGCCCCGCCGACAGTCAAACCCTACTGGTCCGAATCGGACCAGTGGTCCGATTTGGCCTATAGGGATCGCGGGACGTCCGCAGGTGCGTTAACATAAGGTAGCTCCAGGAGGCGTCAAACCCATGGTTCCCGCGCAAGCCGAAGAAGTGCAGATCACCCGTCCGCTCACCGAATCCCAGGCGGAGATCCTGACCGAAGAGGCGATGAGTTTCCTCACCCGGCTGGCCACGAATTTCGAGGCTCGCCGGCAGGAGCTTCTGCGCCGCCGGCGCATCCGCCAGCAGGAGATCGACGGGGGCGTGCTGCCGGACTTCCTGCCCGACACGGCCTGGATCCGCGCGACGGAATGGCAGGCCGCGCCCATTCCGGCCGACCTGCTCGACCGGCGGGTGGAGATCACCGGGCCCGTCGAGCGCAAGATGATCATCAACGCTCTGAACTCCGGGGCCAGCGTCTTCATGGCGGATTTTGAAGACTCGAATTCTCCGACCTGGCAGAACAACCTCGACGGCCAGGCGAATCTGCGCGACGCAGTCAACGGGACCATTCGCTACGTCAGCCCGGAAGGGAAGAAATACGAACTGGCGCCGAAGACCGCCACCTTGATGGTGCGGCCCCGCGGCTGGCACCTTGAGGAGAAGCATTTTCTGGTGGGAGGGAGACCGATCTCGGGGTCTCTATTCGATTTCGGGTTGTTCTTCTTCCACAACGCCGCGACGCTGATGGCCGCGGGCACGGGGCCTTACTTCTACCTGCCCAAGCTGGAGAGCCACGTTGAGGCGCGCCTCTGGAACGACGTGTTCAATTTTGCCCAGGACGAGCTGGGCATTCCGCGCGGAACCATCCGGGCCACGGTGCTCATTGAAACCATCCTGGCGGCCTTCGAAATGGACGAGATTCTCTACGAGCTGCGGAAGCATTCCGCCGGACTGAACTGCGGCCGGTGGGACTACATTTTCAGTTTCATCAAGAAGTTCCGCAACCGGCCGGAGTTCGTGCTGCCCAACCGTGCGGAGGTCACGATGGAGCGGCATTTTCTGAACTCGTACGTGCAGCTCCTCATTCAGACCTGTCACCGCCGGGGCATCCACGCCATGGGCGGCATGGCCGCGCAGATTCCCATCAAGAATGATCCCGCCGCCAACGAGACGGCGCTTCAGAAGGTGCGCCAGGATAAGCTTCGCGAAGTGCGGGCGGGGCACGACGGCACCTGGGTGGCGCATCCCGGCTTGGTGCCGGTGGCGAAGGAGATATTCGACGCCGGCATGAAAGAGCCCCACCAGATCGCACGCAAGCTGCTGGACGTTCGCATCAGTGCCGTCGATCTGGTCGCCGTGCCGGAGGGACAGATCACCGAAGCCGGACTGCGCTGGAACATCGACGTCGGTCTTCAGTACCTGGCGGCGTGGCTCGGGGGCAACGGCTGCGTCCCGATTTACAACCTGATGGAAGACGCTGCCACCTGCGAAATTTGCCGGGCGCAAGTGTGGCAATGGGTGAAACACGGGGCGAAGCTGAGCGATGGCCGGACGGTGACGGCGGAGCTGGTGCGCCGGGCCACCGCCGAAGAGCTCGAGAAGCTCCGCCGGGAGCTCGGCGAGGAACGCTTTGAGTCCGCCAGATTCGAGACGGCTTCTGAGATTTTCGAAAGCATGATGACGAGCGCGGATTTCCCGGAGTTCCTCACCCTGCTCGCTTACGACCGCATTGACTGAGAGCGCTCATGCGCCCGCCTGCCCGCAACCGTGTAAGCTGGTGTTGAGAGGCTCGTCATGCCCTCTGCAGCGGCGGGACGTCTCACCAAGACTCCGAAGGCCAAGATCCCCGACCATGCGTTGATGCGGCTCCGGGAGGATCTCGTCGGCCGCCGCATCGCGAGCGGCATTGGGTGGCTCGAGCACCATCGCACCCTGCTGGACGCTCTTCATCCCGCGCAGAAGAACGCGGCGGCGCTGCTCGGCTACCTTGCCCAATGGGTGGACATCGGCTTCGATGATCCGCGCCTCGTGAAAGAACTGCTCGCGCGCTTTCCCCAATCTCTGCGGTCGGCGCTTCCACTCGGCGATTACATCCACATCCGCATGGCCGAAGGTCTGGTGGCGATGTCGGAGGAGGAGTTTGAGAGCGCGATTCGCGATTTCGAGAGAGTCCTCTCTTTCGAGCAGGAGAACCGCGACCAGGAAATGGTGGCGATTGCCAACTTCTGGATTGGGCGATGCCTGCGGAGGATGGGCCGCTACGACGCGGCCCTGGGATACACCATCAAGGGGAAGGATCTCGCCCTTCAATTGGCGCATCCCCGGATGGCGGCGGTGATGCAGGTGCTGGAAAGCTGGCTGATGTTTCAAGAGGGCAAGCCGCAGGAAGCGAGAAGGATTCTGAGGGAGGCCGAAGCGGTCCTGTTGGAGACCGACGACTACGTGACCCGCGGCAACATCCAGTCCACCTACGGCAGAATTGCGCGCCGCCAGGGCCGCTACGATCAGGCGCTGCAACACTTCGCCAAGTCCATCGAAGAATTCAGGAAGCGGCACCCGCAGCACCGGAATCTGGCGCGAACCCTGGCCAACATGGCGTTCGTGAAGCGCCTCATCGCTGTCCGCCTCAGCCGGAAGATCGACCGGGAGGTGGCCCGCGGGTGGAAAACCGCCGGGCGCAATCACGGCCGGGGTGCGGCCCCCAAGGTTCGCGAGCGCGCGCATCTCGACCGGCTGCGCGCGGAGGCGATAGCAGATCTGGCGCAGGCAGAGCAAATCTACGCGCGCTACCACGATCATCGGGGCCTCGGCACCGTGCACGTGGACCGCGGCTTGCTCTTCCTCGACAGCGGCGATTTGGACAGTGCCGCCGGCGAGGCGGCGAAGGCGTACCGGCTGGGCGAGGAAAAGAAGGACTACATTCTGGAAGCGCGGGCGCGCATTCTGCAGGCCGCGGTTGAGAACGGCAAATTCGAGGAGCAGATCGAAGATAAACCCGATCTCACTCATCGAGCCCAGGTGGCCTTCGATTTTGCGCGCGACGCAGTGGAGTGCGCCAAGCACACCCAGAACCGGAGGCTGCTGGCCCGCGCCCACCTGGCCCAGGCTTCGGTACTCTCGAACGAGTTCTTCAGCGACCCCGATGCGGCCGGCGAATGCTGCGACCGGGCGGCCGCGCTCCTCAAACCGGAGGGCCAGGATTACATCTGGGAGGACCTGCAGGCGCTGCGAGGCAAGCTTCTGAAAGCGGGCAGCGTGGACTCCACGCTGCGGCAGTGGTCGCAGGGGATCGTAGGCAACAAGACCTTCCAGCAAATCAGCGAAGAGTTCGCCGCGATCGTGATTCCCAAAGTCTGGAAGCGCGAGGAGCGCAAGGTCTCGCGCGTCGCGGCGCGCCTTAAGATCTCGCCCAAGAAAGTCCGCCGCATCCTGACTCGCCTGGGCCTGCCGGAGGACACGGGCCCCGATCGTTCGTGAGGTTCAGGCCCGACGCTCCGCATCACCCGGTAATGTGAAACACCCTCAGTCGTGACCTGTATCACAGCACGTTTCCGCCCACGATTTCACACTTGACGTAGCTGCAGGCTCCGGATTCGAGAGGCCCAGCGCGGGAGGAATCGATGCGGCACGAAACAAGGAAGAAACATGCAATAAACCAGATTACTCTGGCCGTGTTTGCTCTGGCCCTGGTGCTCGCAGCATCACCAGCTTATGGCCAGCAGACGTACGTCACGCGCTACGACCTGTTCGCGGGATACACCTTTCTCGACAGCCCGCACGTGAGCCTGTTTGAAAACGGATTTCATTTTCAGGCCGGCGTCAGGCCCGCAACCTGGTATTCCATCGGCTTCGACTACAGCATTTCCAAGGGCAATTTAACCTTGACGCCCAATCTGCTCACACCCGCCTTGCAGCAGCAACTGGGCGGGGAGTTGGCGGGATTGATTGCCATGGGGTTGGTTCCTCCCACGTACAATCTGGTAGTGCCG
>Ga0335081_10008052_pt1 | contig 16903 bp, 8 predicted proteins | sample Lox_Sample_35_FD_206713 | JGI IMG/M metagenome (GOLD analysis project Ga0335081, IMG submission 206713) | Soil microbial communities from Loxahatchee National Wildlife Refuge, Florida, United States - Lox_Sample_3.5 | ecosystem: Environmental > Terrestrial > Soil > Wetlands | place: USA: Florida... | reverse complement strand
CGTACAGGAAGAAATTCAAGCGAGCAGGGGTGAGGCATGTGGGAGCGGATTAAGGCGTCGGCGTCGCGCGCGGCAGGGTGGCTAGGGAGGCGGCGGGTGGATGAAGAGTTTCGTGACGAGCTGGGTGAGCATCTGGAGATGCTCGCGGAAGAAAACATGCGACGCGGGATGAGTCAGGAAGAAGCGCGGCGGGCGGCAAGAGTGAGATTAGGAGGGGAGACGCAGTTGCGGGAGACAAATCGGGAGTTGCGCGGCTTACCGCCCATCGAAACGTTCTGGCAGGATCTGAAATTTTCACTACGCGGACTGCGAAGGAGTCCGGGATTCGCGTTGGTGTGCGTGCTGACGCTGGCGCTGGGGATCGGAGCGAACACGGCGATTTTTTCGGTGATCAATGCGGTGTTGCTGCAGCAACTACCGTTTCCGAATGCAGAGCGAGTGCTGATGCTGCACCGGCACGAAGGCTCTTCCGTGCCGTATGCGGAATATTTGGATTTGGAGGCGCAACAGAGGTCGTTTGAGCTGCTGGCATTGTTCCGGCAAGACACCATGATTCTGACGGGAGCGGGGGAGCCGCAGCGAGTGTTGGTGAGGATGTGCTCTCCGGATTTTCTGACGATTGTGGGAGTGAAACCCATCCGCGGGCGGCTGTTCACGAAGGAAGAAGACCACTTGGGGGCGGCGCCAGCGGTGGTACTGAGTGAGTCGCTGTGGCGGGAGCGGTTCAACGCCGATCCGGGAGCGCTGGGTTCCAGTGCAGCGCTCGACGGAAAGGACTACACGGTGATTGGCGTTGTGCCGGACCTGCCGCGGCAGTTCTCCCGTAGCGACGTGTTCTACCCCATCGGCCAGTGGGACGAACCGAGCTTCCGGATTCGGGGCTACGGCTTTGGAGCATTGGGACTCGCGAAAATGAAACCGGGGGTGACGCTGAAGGAAGTTCGCGCCGACCTGGACCATATTTCTAAGAATCTGGCAGCGGCGTATCCAAAAGAGGACGTTGAGCTGGGCTTTACGGCGATGTCGTTCCGCGACTATTCGGTTGGGGACATGCAGAGCACATTGCTGCTGCTTTTTGGTGCAGTGGGGTTTGTGCTGCTGATCGCGTGCGCGAACGTGGCGAATCTGCTGCTGGCGCGGTCAACCAGCCGAAAGCGCGAGCTGGCCATTCGCGTGACGATGGGAGCGGGCCGGTGGCGGGTGATGCGGCAACTGCTGACGGAGACGCTGGTGCTGGCGTTGTTGGGCGGTGGATTGGGATTGCTGCTGGCGGTTTGGGGCACACAAGCGATGATCGCAGCGGCCCCGGCGGGACTGCTGAACGCCGAAGTCACGGAGATTAATCTTCGCGTTTTGTTTTTTACGCTGGCGATTTCGGTGGGGACGGGAGTTCTCTTTGGGATTCTTCCGGCGTGGAAAGCGGCACGTGTAAATGTCCAGGAGACACTGAAAGAAGGAGGCCGCGGAACGACGGGGGTGCACCAGCGCGCACAGGGAGTACTCGTGATTTCGGAGATTGCGCTGGCGCTGATTTTGTTGACGGGTTCAGGGCTGCTCATTCGGAGTCTCACGCGGGTGTGGCAGGTGAATCCGGGATTTGATCCGCGGAACGTTTTTGCGTTCCGGGTGAGGCCCTCTCCGGAAACCGCGAAGGATGGCGCAAAAACCCGCGCGTTGTACAGCCGATTGATCGAGGGCCTGGAGGGAATGCCAGGCGCGGATTCGGTGTCCATGGTGTTCGGGAATTTGCCGCTCACCGGCGACTCGGATATCGCGTTCTGGCGGGAAGACCGTCCAAAGCCGCTGAACATAACGGAGGCGCCCGATGCGATGTATTACGGAGTCGCGCCGAACTACTTGCGGGCGATGCGCATTCCGCTGCTGGCGGGGCGATTCATCCAGAAAGAGGATGTGCCGAGCGCACCGGCGGTGGTGGTGATCAATGACAAGATGGTGCCGAAATTATTTCCCAACGAAGAGCCTCTGGGAAAGCACTTATATCTGACGTTCCTGGACCAGTCGGTAGAGATCGTGGGAATCGCGGGCACGGTGAAGCACTACGGATTGGATGCGCGGCCAGAAGCCGATACACAATTTCAGATCTATTTGTCGGCGCAGCAGATGCCAGACCATCTCTTGCCGTTTCTGGCGAAGGGATCGTGGGTGGTGGTGAGAACGGCGGGGTCTCCGCAGACCATTGTGGCAGCAGCACGACAGGCAGTACGGGAGGTAGACAGCCGGCAGGTGATGTATGGGGAAACCACGATGCAGGAGTTGCTGGATGATTCTCTGGGACCGCGACGCTTCGCGCTGACGATGTTAGGAGTGTTTTCCGGCTTGGCGCTGGTATTGGCGAGCATCGGGATTTATGGCGTGATTTCGAATCTAGTGGGCCAGAGCGCGCATGAATTCGGCGTGCGGATGGCTTTGGGAGCACAACAAAAGGACGTGCTGAGGTTAGTCCTCAGCCGCGGCCTGTGGCTGGATTTGCTGGGCGTAGGGATCGGCATTGCTGCCGCATTGCCGCTGATGCGGTTGTTGGGCACGCAGTTATTTCAGGTGACGGCGACCGACCCGCTGACGTTTGTGGCAGTCGCTGCACTGCTGACCGGCGTGGCGTTGCTGGCCTGTTTTATTCCGGCGTATCGCGCGACGCGAGTGGATCCGCTGGTAACGCTGCGGCACGAATAGTTCTGGCGTATTCGGCAGAAAGCCAAATCGGCGCGGCCAGCGTGGTTCACGCTGCGATCAGGGAGGTTCGATCGATGCATCCGTTGTGGACGTTGGGCTGGCGGATCCGTGGGTGGGTTTCTCGGCAGCGGGTGGATGCAGAGTTTTCGGAAGAGTTGGGCGAGCACCTGGAAATGCTCACGGCAGAGAACCAGCGGCGCGGGATGACGGCGGAGGAGGCGCGGCGGGCGGCGAAGGTGCGGTTGGGAGGAATGATGCAGTTGCGAGAGACGAATCGGGAGCTGCAGGGATGGAGCGCGGCGGAGACGTTTTTGCAGGATGTGCGGTATGCGTTGCGGACGCTGCGGAGGAACGCGGGTCTTGCGGCGGTGTGCGCGTTGACGCTGGGGCTGGGGATTGGAGCGAGCGCGGCGATTTTCAGCGTGGTGAATGGCGTGTTGTTGCGACCACTTCCCTACCCCAATCACGAGCGGCTAGTGCGGATTGAAGAGCGGCATCCGGCGAGCAATGGACTTGGAGCAGCGGGCCTGGATTTTGCGAATGCGACTTACGGGAATTTCAATGACTTGGCGCGCGCGGCGACAACGATTGAGAACGTTGCGGCATTTCGGGAGTGGAGTTTCAATCTGACAGGCGATGGAGAGCCGGAGCAAGTTCAGGGTGCACTGGTTTCGGGGGATTTTTTCGCGGCGTTGGGCAGCCGGCCGATTGCCGGAAGGATGATTGGGGCTGAGGATGATGTGCCCGGCGGAAACAACAATGTGGTGGTGTTGAGTTATGCGCTGTGGCAGCGGCGATTCGGAGGCGATCCCGGAATTGTGGGCAAGACGCTGAGGATCAATGCGGAGGAGTGTCGCGTAGCTGGAGTGATGCCGCGCGGATTTGATTATCCGGAGAAATCGGAGCTTTGGAGTCCGCTGGTGCCGGGAGGAGAGTTTCGAAACAATCGCCGAGCGCATTTGCTGACGATCCTCGCAGACGTAAAAGCCGGGCAGACGCTGGCGAATACACAGAACGAAATGGCGGCACTGGGTGAGCGTATTGAAAAGCAATACGCAAGCGAAGATCCGGGGATGGAATTGGCGACCGTTTCGTTGAAGAAGAGCCTGGTGGCTCCGGTGCAGCCGGCGTTGGTGATGCCGATGGTGGCCGTGGGATTGCTGTTGTTGATGGCGTGCGCGAATCTGGCGAATTTGCTGCTGGCGCGATCGGCCGCGCGAGAAAAGGAGTTTTCGCTGCGGACGGTGCTGGGCGCAGCGCGAATGCGGTTGGTGCGGCAGTTGCTGACCGAGAGCCTGGTGCTCGCAACACTCGGCGCGGCGGTAGGGCTAGCAGTCGCGACGTGGAGCGTGCGATTGGTGGCGGCGTTGAATTCGCAGGACTTGCCGCGATTTGGAGAGATTTCGGTGGATTGGAGGGTATTGGGATTCACGTTGGCGGTTGCATGTGTTTCAGCGTTGCTGTTCGGGCTGGCGCCGGCCGTTTCGGGCGCGAAGGCCGATTTGAATGTTTCGCTGAAAGAGGGAGCGGGAAGCGCGATGGGGTCAGGCCGGCGCGGGGCGAGCGGAGCGCTAGTGGTGCCGCAGTTTGCGCTGGCGGTCGTGCTCCTGGTGGGGGCTGGATTGTTGGCGAACAGCTTTGTGCGTTTACTGCGCGTGAACCCAGGCTTCCATCCGAATGGCGTGTTGACGGCACAGCTTTTCTTTTCGCCAACGGAATATGCAGAGGGAGACACGCGAGGTGCTCTGGCATTGCAGCAAATGCTGGAAAAGGTGCGAAGCGTTCCCGGCGTGCGAGGAGCGGGATTGGTGACGGCGCTGCCGATCTCCGGAGGAGCGAGCACGGATTTTGTGGTGGAAGGGCGGCCAGCACCGCGTGCAGACGATGAGCCTTCGGCGGACATTCGCAGCGTGGATCCGGCGTACTTTCGGACGATGGGAATTCCGATACTGGTGGGGCGGGAGTTCACGGAGGGCGATGGTGCGCAAGCGAAACGAGTGATGGTGATCAATGAAACGATGGCGCGGGAGTTTTGGCCGAATCAGAGTCCGCTTGGGCAGCGGGTGACGATGAAAGATTGGGGTCCGCCGCTGACGGGCGAGATTGTCGGGGTGGTAGGAGACGTGAAGACGAACGGGTTGGATGCGGCGGTAGGGCCAATGATTTACTGGCCGTACTTTCAGTTTCCCCAGCTGTTCAACACGATTGTGGTGCGAAGCGACGGAGAAACGACGCGGCTCGTGCCGGAGGTGAAGGCGGCGATCTGGGCGGTGAGCAAAAATCAGCCGATTTCGCGGATGGAGACGATGGAGGAAATTCTTTCGGAGTCGTTGGCGCGGCGGCGATTGTACTTGATTTTGCTGGGCGTGTTCGCGGGAGCGGCGTTGCTGCTGGCGGCCGTGGGAATTTATGGGATGGTTTCGTATTCGGTGAGCCAGCGGACTCGCGAGATGGGGATTCGTGTGGCTATGGGGGCGGAGCGCGCGGATGTGTTGCGGATGATTCTGGGACAAGGCGCGAAGACTGCGTTGATGGGAGTCGCGCTAGGGACCGTGGCGGCGCTGGGATTGACACGATTGATGGCGAGTTTGCTGTTTGGGGTGCGCGCGACGGATCCATTGACGTTTGCGGCGGTGGTGATTTTGTTGGGTGCGGTGGCGTTGGGCGGATCGTGGGCGCCGGCGCGGCGAGCGATGCGGGTGGATCCGATGGTGGCGTTGCGGCACGAGTGAGAAGAGGAAAACTTCGCGGGTGAGCGACAGAGTCTCGGCGAGGACGAAGCGAAAGGATCGCGGGATGTGGGAAAGATTGAGATTGCTGGGCTCGCGAATCGCGGGCTTCGTTCGCCGGAGAGTTTCGGACGAGGAGTTTTCGCGCGAACTGGAAGAGCATCTGGAGATGCTCACGGAAGAGAATCTCGGGAGAGGAATGAGGGCGGCCGAGGCGCGGCGCGCAGCGATGATCCGGCTTGGTGGGCTTACGCAATTGCGGGAGACAAATCGTGAGGCGCACGGCTGGCTCTGGCTTGAAGAGCTGCTGGGTGATCTGCGCTATTCGCTGCGGATGCTGCAAAAGAATCTTGGACTGGTGCTGGTGGTCGTGTTGACGCTCGGCCTTGGAGTCGGCGTGAATGCGACCGTCTTCGGATGGGTGCAGCGAATCGTGGCGAATCCGCTGCCGGGGGTTGCGGACGCCAGCAGGATCGTTTCTGTAGTTCCCTACTATCGCGGCAAGGTCAATTCCTCGATGCTTTCCTACCCGGAGTTTCGCGATCTGGCAGCGAAGAACGATATCTTCAGCGGCGTGATGGGTGCGCACTACACCGCAGCAATTTTGACGGTGAACGGGCAAAGCGAGTGGGTTTACGGCCAAGTGGCGACGGCGGACGCGTTTGACGTGCTGGGCGTGCAAATCGAGAAAGGGCGCGGATTCCTTCCGGAAGAAGAGCAGGGCGAAGGCGGACATGCGGTGCTGGTAGTCAGCCATGCGCTTTGGCAGCAGCGATTTGGCGGCGCGGCGGACATTCTTGGCAAGGAAGTGGAGCTGAATCGGCATTTGTTTGCAATTGTGGGGATCACTTCGCCCGAGTTCCAGGGAATGAACGGCGGATATCGCAGCGACTTTTGGGTGCCGCTGGCAATGCACAACGAAGTGCTGCAGTACGGATCGTTCGAAAGCCGGACGTTTCGCTGGGTAACACCGCTGGCGCGTCTGCGCGATGGCGTGACAGTGCAGCAAGCCGACGCGGCGACGCAAATCCTCGCGAGCCAATTGGAAAAAGCGTACCCGCAGTCGAACGAAAGCGTCAGTTTGCGCGTTTTTCCATTGTGGCGAACGCCGATCGGCGGGCAAGCGGAGTTCCGGCCCCTGCTGCGGATTCTGGTCGCAGTAGGAGTCGGCGTGTTGCTGATGGTGATCGCGAACGCCGGCAACCTGCTGTTGGCACAGGGCAGCGGACGTGAAAAAGAGATGGGCATTCGGCTGGCGATGGGCGCGGGGCGCGGGCGGCTGTTTCGGCAACTCTTGATGGAGAGTGTCTTCCTCGGCGTGTTGGGCGGCGGCTTGGGAATTCTGGTAGCGCATTGGGCGTTTCCGCTGTTTTCGGTGTTTCTTTCGACGAACCACAGCGCATACGGGCGGGAGTACAAATTTGATGTGAACGCAGAGGTGCTCGTGTTTGCAGCGGCCGTGGCACTGGTGGCGGCGATTCTTTCCGGGCTGTTTCCCGCGGTGCGTTTGATCAGGACGGAATTGCAGCAAGCGCTGAAAGCGTCGGGACGTGGCTCTGGCACTGGAGTGCGACAGCACCGGATCAGGAATGTGCTGGTGGGCACGGAAATCGCGATGGCGATGGTGCTGTTGGTTTGCGCCGCCTTATGCATCAAGGGATTTGCGAAAGCGAAACGGATTGACCTTGGATTTGACCCGGCGAATTTGTTGTGCGCGCAGCTCAATCTGGTTCCGAACGGTTATACGGCGGAGCAGGCGCGAGTGTTTGACCGGCAATTGCGGGAACGTTTGGCGGCGCTGCCCGGAGTAAACGACGTGGGCTTATCAAGTGCGCTGCCGCTGGGCGCAGGCAATATTTTCACGGCGACGGTGGACGTGGAGGGATACACGCCGGCGGCAAGCGAAGACCTGACCGTGTCGTTGAACATGATTTCGCCGGGCTATTTTTCGACGATGCGGATTCCGCTTCGCGAGGGACGAGACTTCACGGGCCAGGACGATGGGACACGGCAGAACGTTGTTATGGTAGACGAAACGATGGCGCGGCGATTTTGGCCGCACGTGGATCCGATTGGCCGGCAACTGCGAATGTCGGTGGGCGTCGCGCCCCGGGACGTGTTTACCGTGATCGGCGTGGTGAAGGCGGGCAAGTATCGCTCGTTGAGCGAGCCGCCGACGCCGTTCGTTTATCTTGCATACGAACAGAGGCCGCTCGCCTCCCTATTCATGGGCGTGGTGTTACGGGCGAAAGGCGATCCCGAGGCGCTCGCGCCTGTGCTGCGACGAGAAATTCATGCGCTGGATGCGGCGGCTGAACCGCTCGGCGTGCAGACGGTTGAGGAGTACATTCAGCCGGCGTTTGCACAAGCGCAGGTGGCGACGGAATTTCTGGCGGTACTTGGAGCGACGGCTTTCCTTTTGGCGGTGACGGGACTGTACAGCGTAATGGCCTACGTGGTGAGCGGACGAACACACGAAATCGGCATACGGATGGCGTTGGGAGCGCAGCGCGGGAGTGTCTCCAGATTGATTTTGGCGATGGGGGCTCGGGTCACTTTTTCCGGGATCGGCGTCGGCCTGGTGTCCGGTCTGCTGGTGACGCAACTGCTGTCGAGCGTGTTGTATGGGGTCAGCACGAGCGACGCGGAAATTTATGGAATGGTCGGCGGAGTGTTGGCGGCGGTGGCGATTGCCGCATGTTATTTGCCGGCGCGTCGGGCGATGCGAGTAGATCCGATAGTGGCGTTGCGGCACGAGTGAGAAGAATGCGCGGGCGACGTTGCACGTTTGGGTGCCGAGTCGGATCGCAGGGCGGGGCAAGCCCCGCCCCTACAGTAGGCCGGTTTTGCACAAAGAAGACGCCTCGCGTGCCGCTGGCACGCGGGGACGGGCTGAAGGCCGCCTCTACAGTTTCGGAAGGCGGAGGATGGTCATGGGGATGGGTTGAGCGAATTTGTGTTGGAGGTACCAGCAGGGCGGATCGCCTTTGTGGGGGAAGAGAGCGTGGACGCATTCGCCGGATTGCGTGGGATTGATTTGGTCGACGTCGTATTCGGTTTTGTTGCCTTTTTCCCCGATGGCGAGGATGCGGTAGGCGGTGATGGTTTCGTAGGGATTGGTGGAAGTGGCGTGGCGGGCGCGGAGAAAGACGGAAACGGAGTCGCCGAGGTAGACAAGGAGAACGAGAAGGAGAAGCGCGAGGGCAATGCGTTTGAGGATGGTGCGCATGGACGGTGAGGGTAGATTGCCATAGAGAGCGGTGGAATCGTAGCCGAGAGAGCGGTGCGTTAGATCAGGCGCGGAAGAATTGAAACGCAGAGACGCAGAGTGCGCAGAGAAGAGTGTCAAGAAAAAACGCCGCACGAGAGCCGGAGAATTTGACGGCTCTCGCGGGCGGCGCTAAGTCGCAGAGCGCTATTTTGGTTGGGGTTTGTCCTGGGGCTTGTCTTTGATTTCGACGGGGGTGCCGATCTTGATGATGGCGCCGAACCGTTTGTAGTTTTCGTAGCGCACGGTCATGCGCATGTGGATCCCGCCGCTGCTGAATTGCAGGGTGTCGTCGGCGTGGGTGTAGGTCGGGAACCAATAGTGGCCTTCGATATTTTCGCGGAAGGTCTCGAAACGCGGATAGAGATGCTCTGAATTCTTCTTCTTGATGTCCGGAACGGCTTTGCCGTCAGTCTTCACGATCGCCATATCATGCTGTTCCACCCAGATGCGGCCCTGAAAATAGCGTTGGTTCTTTTCGATGGTCTTGGGACCGACGTCGAAGACGTAGGTGTTCACGTCATCGAGCTGCTGCTGACCGGCATACTTCACGTTGTATTTGGGAAGCTCGTCGGTGGTGAGGACGAAAGGCTGAACGTGTTCTAGGTCTTCTTTGTCCTGCTGATCAAGCGAGATGCGCTGGAGGGTAGGCGCGGGAGCGTAGGTATCGTGCTCGAGGCGTTTGCCGTCAGGAGTGAAAATGATGTCGGTAACGAGGCGGTATTCGCCGTCGGGCTGACCGGAGTAATCGTCAATGGTTTGGACGACGACAGTTTGCGTGTAGGTGTAGTTGTCGCGCTCTTTCTTGAACTCGGCTTCGCGCTGCGCGAAGGCCTGGATGATCTGCTCCGGGGGAACTTTGGGAGGCGCGGTAGAGAGTTCGGATGCGGTGGTGTTCTGATGCGGAGCGGATTTGAGCACGGGTCCGTCCGTGCGAACGGGTGGCGGAGCGGGCGCGGAATAGGAGGGCGGAGGCGGGAGAGGCCCGGTCTGCTGCGCGGAGGCGAGTCCGGGCGATAGAGCGAATACCAGAGGCGCGAGGGCCACAGCGGCTCTAAAGTGAAAATTTGATTGGCGTGCTGCGCGGATCTTGTGTTGCATTCCTACAAGGTTCCTTTCCATCCGGACAAAAACAGTGCTACGGGCTAGGAGTTTTAGGATAGCGCCGGGGTTGCTTGGCGTCTACTAAGGAAAGGCAACGGCTCACAGTTGACAGCTAACAACGAATAAAGCAAGAACTGCCAAGCGCGGAAAGATGCAAACAAACACCACGGCTGCAATGCGATTCTAGAGCTTGGGGAACAAAACACAGTCATGAGCAACTGGCGCAGAGATAGGATAAGGCTGGCCTGAAAACGTCAATGGAGGAAGGATGGGCGAAGGCGGCATACATGGGCTGGAGCTGGTGGTGCTGTTGCTGCTGCTGTTCGTGGTGTTGTTTGCCGCGCTGGCGCGCAAGCTGCAGATGCCGTATCCGATTGTGCTGGTGATTGCCGGGCTGGTTTTGAGTTTTATACCTGGAATTCCCAAGGTAAGCCTTAATCCAGACGCGATTTTTCTGGTGGTGTTGCCGCCGCTGCTGTACTACGGCGCATGGCAGATGCCGTGGCGCGAATTCAGGTTCAATTTGGTGAGCATTGGTTTGCTGGCGTTTGGATTGGTGGGCTTCACGGTGGCGGGGGTGGCGTGGAGCGCGAAATGGGTGTTCCCGGGATTCGACTGGCGGCTGGGGTTTGCGTTGGGAGCGGTGGTGGCGACGACGGACGCGATCGCGGCGACGTCGATTGCGAAGCGGGTCGGATTGCCACAAGGAATTGTGGATGTGCTGGAAGGCGAGAGCCTGCTCAATGATGCGTCGGGTCTGCTGGCGCTGGAATTTGCGGTGGCGATGGTGGTAACGGGCGAGACACTGACGATCGCACAAGGGATTTTGCGACTGGCGTATCTGGTCGCAGCCGGCATTGTCTTTGGTTTGCTGATTGGCGTAGTGACGGAATTCATTCACAAGCAATTGGACGATGGCCCGATTGAGATCACGTTGAGCATCGTGGTGCCGTACGCGGTTTATCTCGGCGCAGAAGCATTGCATTGCTCGGGCGTGCTGGCGGTGATTGCGTGCGGTTTGTACCTGAGCCGGCACAGTTCCCACTTCTTTTCGGCGAATGTGCGGATTCAGGGCTGGGCGGTGTGGGATTCCATGACGTTTGTGTTGAATGGGCTGGTCTTTGTGTTGATCGGGCTACAGCTGCCGTTTGTGCTGGCGGGCATCCGCGGATACAGCTTGCGCGAGTTGGTGCGAGACGGTGCGATTTTCAGCGTGCTGCTGATTTTGTTGCGGCTGATCTGGGTTTTTCCCGGCGCCTATTTGGCGACTCTGGTGCGGCGAAAGCTCTTGCATCAAAAACTCGGATGGCCGTCGACGCGGCAGATTTTCGTGGTGGGCTGGACGGGAATGCGGGGTGTGATTGCACTGGCCGCAGCGTTGGCGTTGCCGGAGACGATCGAGAATGGAGCGCCTTTTCCGCAACGCAACCTGATCATTTCTCTGACATTCTGCGTAATTCTGGTGACGCTGGTGCTGCAAGGGCTTTCACTGCCGCCGTTGATTCGAGCGCTGGGACTGGCCGGCGCTGTGGCGTCGAAGCATGAGCAGGAAGAGCAGCAGGCGCGTTTGGCGATGATCGACGCGGCGCTGGCGCTGTTGGCGGAAATGCGCGACAAGTCCGGAACCCAGTTTGGAAAAATGTATAACGACATCGAGCAGCGTTACCGGTGGAGGCTGGCAAATCTCACGGGACTCGACGATCACGGCGAGGCGGTGGACCGCGAAGGACAGGCGCACTATCTGGAATTGCTGCGCAATTTGGTGCACGCGGAGCGGCGCGCGGCGGTGGGGATGCGCGACTCGGGCTATATCAATGATGAAGTGCTGCGCAAGGTTGAGCGGGAACTGGATTTGACGGAGAGCCGGTTGTCGTTGATGTCGTGAAAGCGATGCAATTTGGAAACGTGCCGGCGAGGATCGTTCCTCGAAAACTTTCTTCAGGGGCCACGAGTCTATATGAATTCGAACCCTCGCGGGCTAAAGCGGCGTGACTTCGCGACACGGCGAAACAAGCGGAAAATGACAAAAGCTTTCTTCAGGGGCTAAAGCCCTGGTTGCGAAGTTTCTACGTGGGGGCTGAAGCCCCCACCTCCTAAGGAATAGAGCTCTTCCGCAAACGGCCAAGTCGTGCCCTCCCGCGGACATCTTTGACGTGCCCTGCAGCTAAACATCGTTGACGCACACCCGAGTGGGCAGTATTATCCGCGCAATCCAGGCAAAACTGAGCAGATGAGGTGAGGCATGGGAACACGAGTGCGTCTCGTTCTACTAGCTGCGGTAGTAGCGGTGTTGTTTACGCTGAATGTGGTGCAAGCGCAGCAGCCCCCAATCAATCCGGACGTTTATAGCCAACTGCAATTCAGGTACATCGGGCCGGTGGGAAATCGGACCACGGCGGTCGCGAGCATTCCGGGAAATCCGAATGTGTATTACGTGGGTACGGCGTCGGGCGGAATTTTCAAAAGCACGGACGGCGGGATTCACTGGGACCCGATTTTCGACAAGCAGGAGGTGTCGTCAATTGGCTCGCTGGCGGTGGCGGCTACCGATCCGAACGTGGTGTGGACGGGAACAGGAGAATCATACATCCGCAGCCACATTTCGGTGGGCGCGGGGATTTTCAAGTCGACCGACGCAGGCAAGACGTGGGCGCGGATGGGCCTCGAAAAAACGGGACGCATCGGCATTGTCGCTGTCGATCCGCACAACGCCGATGTGGTGTTCGCGTGCGCGCAGGGCCACGGCTATGGGCCGCAGCCAGAGCGCGGCGTATTTCGCACGACGGACGGCGGAAAAAATTGGGAGAAGGTGCTATTTGTAGATGAAAACACGGGCTGCTCGGATTTAGGGATGGATCCGAGCAACTCGCGCGTGTTGTACGCCGGCATGTGGCAGATGGAGATCCACACGTGGGGCCGAACGAGCGGAGGGCCGGGTAGCGGCTTGTTCAAGTCGACAGATGGCGGAGCAACGTGGAAGCGGCTGGAGGGGCACGGCTTGCCTCATGCGCCGGTGGGAAGAATTGCGGTGCGCGTGGCACAGAAAGATTCGAATCGCGTTTACGCACTGATCGAGACGGGCGACGGCGTGCCGCTGGAAGGAAAGCCGACGCAGACCGGGCAGCTGTGGCGCTCGGATGACGGCGGCGAGAACTGGCAGTTGGTCAATTCGGACCGGCAGATTCGCGGGCGTACGCACTACTACACGCGCGAGGAGGTTTCGCCGGACAACGAGAACGAAGTGTATTTCTTCACGTCGGCATTTTCGCGGACGTTGGATGGCGGACACACGTTGACGAACATGCCGGCGAGCCCCGGCGGCGACAATCACGAAATGTGGATCGATCCGACGAACGGCGACCGCATGGCGGTGGTGAATGACGGCGGCGTGAGTATTTCCGTGAATCGGGGGCACACGTGGGACCACGTCCAACTGCCTATCGCACAGATTTATCACGTCACGGTGGATGACCAGATTCCGTACAATGTTTACGGAAATAAGCAGGATGGTTCGTCGTATCGTGGACCGAGTAACAGCTTGCAGTTTGGCGGATTTGGCGGAGGAGGTGGAGGGCAGATCTCGCGAAGTGTGTGGCATCCGATTGCGGGCGGTGAGAGCGGGTTCGCCGTGCCTGATCCGGTGGACAACAACATCATTTGGTCGAGCGGGACGGGTTCGGGAAGCGTGAGCGGAGCGGTAACGCGGTTTGATGAACGCAATCGCCAGTGGCGCGAAGTGGAAGTGTGGCCGGTGGATGTGTCGGGAGCCACGGCGGGCGAAGTGACGTACCGGTTCAACTGGGAATTCCCAGTGGTGATTTCGCCGCATGACCACAACAAAGTGTACGTGGGCAGCCAGTATGTGCACGTGACCACGGACGGCGGGAACAGCTGGCATTTGATTAGTAAGGACCTGACGCGCCACGATCCGACTCGCATGGGAAGTTCGGGTGGACTGACACCGGACAACATCGGCGTGGAGTATGCGGGGACGGTGTTTGCGATAGCGGAGTCGCCGAAAGAAGCCGGCGTGATCTGGGCGGGGACGAACGATGGCCTAGTGCAGGTTACGCGCGATGATGGGAAGACCTGGACCGACGTGACAAAGAATATTCCGGGCATGTTGGAATGGGGAACGGTCAGCAACATCGAGCCGTCGCGGTATGACGCGGGCACAGCGTACATCACCGTAGACGGACATCAGATGAACAATCGTGATCCGTTTGTTTTCAAAACGACGGATTACGGGAAAACCTGGACGAGTATCACGAACGGGATTCCGCACAGTATGCTGAGTTATGCGCATTGCGTGCGCGAAGACCCGGTGCGAAAAGGCTTGCTGTATCTGGGCACAGAGAATGCGCTGTACGTTTCGTTTGACGATGGGAAGAACTGGCAGCCGTTGCAAACCGACTTGCCGCATGCGCCCGTGTATTGGATGGCGGTGCAGGAACGCTTCCACGATTTGGCGATTTCGACGTATGGGCGCGGATTCTGGATCCTAGATGACATCACTCCACTGCAACAGCTGACGCCGGAGGTGTTGGGCGCGAATGCGCATCTCTTCACGCCGCGAGATGCGTACCGGTTTCGAACGGTAGCGCAGCCGGCGGCTCCTTCTTACGACCCGACAGCAGGACGCAATCCGCTGTATGGAGCGTCGATCACTTTTTACGTGAAGAATAAACTCGGCGAGAAAGACCGCGCGCATCTGATAATCAGCGATGCGAGCGGGAAAGTAGTGCGCGACATCGAGTGCCGGGCGGCGCGAGAAGAAGGCGCACGGCGCGGACCCGGTGGACCGGGCGGCGGTGGTGGAGGAGGACGGGGCGGAAATGGCCCGGCGTGCGAAGTAAAGCCTGGAATTAACCGCTACTGGTGGAATCTACGCGGCGAAGAGGCCACGGAAATCAAGCTGCGCACGGCGCCGACGTATGCGCCGGATGTTCCGTTGGGACCGGAAGGCTGGCGGGAAGCACCCGCGGTGGACCGTATCGCGATTCTTGAACCGCCGGGAACTTACACCGTCACCCTGTCGGTGGGCGGCGAAAAGTACAAGCAGAAGCTGAGTATCTTGAAGGATCCGCACTCGAGCGGCAGCGACAGCGATATCAAAGCACAGCTCGAATTGGTCGCGGCTTTGCGCGAGGAGATGAACACGCTGGCGGATACGGTGAACCAGCTGGAATCAATTCGGGCGCAACTGCTGGCGCTGGAAAAACAGATGGGCACGGACGATGCCGGAAATGCAATTCGCAAAGCGGCCGGAGAATTGTCTGGCAAGCTGGCGGATGCAGAAGGCAAAGTGATCCAGCTCAAAGCGACCGGGCGGGGGCAGGACGATGTACGGTACACCCCGATGCTGATGCAGAAGGTGAGCTATTTGGCGGATGAAACGGGCAGTTCGGCGGATTTCGCACCGACAACGCAACAGACGGCAGTGCAGCAGGAATTGCAGAAAAACGGCGAAGCAGCAGAGCAGGAGATGCAGGGGCTAATCGCGAAAGATGTGGCGGCGTTCAATGCGATGCTGCGAGATAAGGGGATTCCGAACATCATCACGAAAGCGCCGTGAAACGCTTCGAAGCCAGAGTCTCGAGCTGACGCGCATACGTAGAACGTTTCGCCTGAATGTGGAGCAGAAGACGAAGCGATCGGCTTGGACTTCCCGGCTCGTTTGTCGAAGCTGAAGACAACTGTCTCTGGGAACGTCAACATCCGCACCTCAGCGGCTGAAGCCGCGCTGATCTTGCTGGGCTTGCGGCACGACTTAAGTCGTGCCCTCCCGCAAATGATTACTTGCCGCGCTGACTCTGAACCTTCGATCTCCAAATCACGTTCTGCCCGACGGGTCTATGAACTGAGTTGACAGGAGTTTTCCGCCGTGGCACTTAGACAGGCGAGGAGAGTGCTATGGCGGGAGCATCACAAACTTCTAGATCGAATGAACCAGCAGTTGGGATTCGCCGCGCGATGCCGGCGGATGCCGAGGTGTGCGGGCGAATCTGTTTCGAAGCGTTTCGGACGTTAGCCGAACATCACAACTTTCTGCCGGACTTTCCTGTTCCGGAGCGCGCGATTGGCGTGCTTTCCGCCATGTTCTCCCACCCGGGATTCTTCTGCGTCGTCGCGGAGGAGAACGGGAAGATTATCGGAAGCAACTGCCTAGACGAAAGATCGACGATTGCCGGCGTTGGTCCCATCACGGTGGATCCAAATTCGCAGAACCGCTCCGCGGGGCGCCAGTTAATGGAAGCGGCGCTGGTGCGCGCGAGCGAACGAAAGTTCGCGGGAGCCCGGTTGGTGCAAGCCGGATATCACAGCCGGTCGCTGTCGCTTTATGCCAAGCTGGGTTTCGTGGTGCGCGAGCCGCTGGTGTGCATGCAAGGGCCGGCGGTCGCGAAAAGCGTGGCAGGTTATCGGGTCAGGCCCGCAAAACCGGAAGACCTTAGCGCATGCAATGCGTTGTGCATGCAGGTTCACGGGCACGAGCGCGGCGGAGAACTGCGAGATGCGATGCAGCAAGGAGGCGCGGTTGTCGCGGAATCCGAAGGGCGCATTCGAGCGTATGCATCATCGGTGGCGTACTTTGGCCATGCCGTCGGAGACACGAATGACGGAATGCAAGCCCTGATTGCGAGCGCGACGACGTTCCAGGGGCCGGGTATTCTGGTACCCACGCGTAACGCGGAGCTGTTTCGCTGGTGTTTGGAAAATGAACTGCGCGTCACGCAGACGCTGACATTGATGACGATGGGGCTTTACAACGAGCCGGCAGGAGCGTATTTGCCGTCGATTCTGTTCTGATCCGGAACGCTTTCCCAAAGACTTGGCGCCGAAAAGACCAAGAAATTGTGGAGATTTGAGGCGACAACCTCCTCCACGCGTTGGAGAACAGCGCGCTAACAACAAATGCCTTAGCCTTTCACATCTGATTCACAACCTGGACGTCTGTCTTGGCGCAGGTCAGCCCAGAGTCGGGCAGGGCCGGGAGAAAGTCCGAAGATGGAAGCTCGGTGTCCGCGCATTCGCACGGAATTTATGAAGGGCTAATCATTCCGTAGCTCAAGACGATTCAAATCCCAGCGTCACCGGCTTAGATAGAGTCGCA
>Ga0335081_10008051_pt1 | contig 16904 bp, 13 predicted proteins | sample Lox_Sample_35_FD_206713 | JGI IMG/M metagenome (GOLD analysis project Ga0335081, IMG submission 206713) | Soil microbial communities from Loxahatchee National Wildlife Refuge, Florida, United States - Lox_Sample_3.5 | ecosystem: Environmental > Terrestrial > Soil > Wetlands | place: USA... | reverse complement strand
GATGCGGATGTAAGTGATAACGTTCGGCGTACTCCCTGATCAGTGGAACGCGGCCGCCTACGTTCGGGCCGGCTACCGGCCGGCAGCATTCATCGAGAACGAAATCTGCGCGGAGAATCACCAATACGCGATCTCCGGGTTCGAGGATTTCGCCTGTAGTGTCGCGGAAGAACATATGCTTCACGGTGCCGTCTCTCGGCTTCTCCAGGAACTCTCCAAACTTGCAGTAGATTTCCGACCTTCTTCCCCGGCCCCCGCTGATCACCCACGTATCCATCACTCCGGGATGAATAGTGGAGGCCAGGACCGGCCTCGAGAACCGGATTTCGAGACCCTTGGTGCGATGTAAGTCAGTGTCGAGCCTGCCGATGCGATCGTGCGTTCCCATGAGCGTCCTCGCTTCGGCTTGCGTGTAATGATGCCCATGCCGCCAACTGATGCCGGTGATGGTGGTGGGAACGTAGCTGTTGACAAACAATGGACGACGGACTTCGTTGTGAATTTGATCTTCGTGCAGTGGATGCCCGGGGCAGAACTCGTCGATTCGCGCCAGCAACAGACAACAGTCCGTACACGGATGGCAACAGGTTTCACAACGTGTATCCGCGCAGGGTGGATCGACCGTCACTTGTACCCGAAATGCATCCTGCAGTTTGCCGTAGGTACACCCAGGCGCCGCTCCACAAACCTCCGGCAGCACCGGCCGCACCGGGTCCACAGGCCGCTCGCAATAGCAGAGGCAGATGTAGATCGTGTCCGCTCCCTGCTTGACGCGGCGGCAGTCGTCCGAGCTCATTTGTGCCATCAGATCGACGAGGACCGGCTGTCTTACAACCAGTTCGTTCCCGTCGCAATCGATGGCCAGGCCGCAATGAATCTTGACGTGCGTGTGCGGTTCTTCCCGACAGTGCCGTTTGTAGAAATCTCCTAGCTTGCGGCGAAGTTCTTCGATTTGAGGGTCGAGACTCGGTGCGGCGCCAGTGCCGGCGGTTGTCCCTCCCTCTGTTGGCGCTGCTGTCGGCGGGGACGTGGAAGGGTGCGCGGCAGCGGCCGGTAGTGGCGCAGCAGCAGGTGTAACTCCGGATGCACCCGGAGTGGTTTCCGTAAGCGTCGCAGTCGAAGCCGCGGCTTTCTGCTGCAGCAACGCCTGCAACTCGTCAAATAGCTTCTTTTCTTCCGCCTCTTCTTCGGCGGTGCAGCTTTTCGGAATAGGCACTGGCTCGACAAGCAATCCGCAAACCACCCCATAGCCGTGCAAGCATCGGTTGTGCAGTTTGAGTTTGTCGCGGAAATAATCTTGCTCGGCCTGGAAATCCTGGACTCCCAGCAATTGGCCGTAGAAATAGTTCAGCCGCTGCAATTTGCCGACGTCGATGCAGGTGCCGCTCTTGTCATGATGCGAAACACTGCTTTTTGTGCTCATTGGTATCTCACCCCGCAATAAACTGCGTGCCTATGATGGTGTTACGGCCGATGCTGGACTGCGTACCCGTCGGCCCGGGCAAAATGCTCATACGATTCAACTGCGCCGTTCCGCTGCTCCCCAGAACCGGAGCCGGGAGTGGGAGAAATGCGCTATCGATTCCTACTGCCGACCACAAACCAACAATGAATCCGGTTCCGCCGAAGCGGATGGAAGCAATCGTGTGTGCCGGGCTTTGGGCTTGAACCAAATTCGAGAACCGTTGTTGCTGCTGTGGCTGTGAGAGCTCTGCAGACGCCGGGACCAGAACCTGGAATCGGTAGGCGCCAGAAGCAAATGGGTCCTGATTCGGATTACCGTAACCGCGCAAGGGAGCCACCCCAAGAGTCGAATGATCCAGCCGAAAGCGAGAACTGTTCCTGCCGAATAGCCGCGTCGATCCCAGACAGACGGGCGGCGAAACCGACGTTGTTGAACTCGACTGAGCGCAGCACCTCTTCTGAGACGACTGTTTGCAGAGTAGCGCTCCCCAAGGCCCAGCAGCCGAGAATTCATTGATGGCAATGTTGACCCCAAATACCGTCCGAACCGCCAATTGCAGGCCGGCGGCGGTGCCGCGCTGGAGATAAAGCTGCGGAGCATTCTTCAGAATCGACCTGCGTAGTGTCGCGTCCCAGGTCGGGTCAAACGTGATGTCAAAGAAGCCGCCCAGCCAAGGGAGCACTTGTTCTGGCACGCTACAAGGGTCAAGTAGTGCCGGGTAACGCTCGATGGTGCGATCCAGATCAGCGATGGTAGCGTCGAACAGGGAGAGGAAACGTTCGCTGAAATCTTCCGCTTTCGGATTCTCGCGATACACCTCCGGCAAATGATCGAGGCTGGTGACGCGCGGAAAATCAACCTGGATGCTCCGCACCATGGGCGTGGCTGCTCCGTTTCCAATCATTCGGAGCCGCAGATACAGGTATCGCCCCGGAGGTTGGGCGATCAGAAAATCCGTTGAACCGGGCGGCCCCGTTGTCCAGTCGGAAAAATGTGGAACGCCCGCAGGGAAGCTATTCCAAGGAGGAAGTTCGCGCGTGGGATCGCCCTGCGCAGATGGATTGATCTCTTCGGTAGTCGCAACTGCGATGAGAAACGTAGTGCCCGGCGGGACATCTGCATCCACGCGAATTCGATGCCACTGGCATCGCGGCACGCCGCTGTCGATCTCTTGGGTCATGAGCTGTCCGTACTGGTTCAGCGGCGGAAGCGGGTACGACCGCACGGCCGCGGCTTGCAGCGGACGCCCGTACCAGCTGAAGCAAGCGGTGGTTCCCAATCCTCCGCGGGTGTCTTCGTTGAAGCAGAACCCATCGGGAGATGCAGCGACCAAACCGGTCGGGGCGAACGCATTCTGCAGTTGGCTGATGGTGGCAGCGGCAAATTGCTGATCCCGAGGGCCCGCGGACCAGAGGGTCCACGATCCGTTTTGCTGCATCACGACCCAGACATCATCGTTGCTGTCGACCGCGATGGCAAAAACCGATCCCGACGGGAGCGTGGCAGCGAAAGACCCACGCGAGCTACCGCCGGCGTCATACCGTGCGATCAACGGTGAGCTGGCAGAAGTTACAAAGCACTCTCCCCGCTGGTTGTAGGTGAGTGGACCGGGAGCGGCGATCGCGATGTCGGCGAGTTGTCTCATTCCATGTTCTGCCCAGACACTCACGCGGTTCGCGCCCTGCTCCGAGATCGCAATACGGCCCCGACCGACGGCAACCGCGACAGCGTCTTGCAGCGGCGCAACAACTTGCCCCTTCCAGACCTGCTGCCAGCTCTCGTGGCAAGCGTCGCGATGCAGAAGGAACGAGGTCGGTGGCGCGGGCGTGACCAGGTACCATTCGCATGCGCTGCAACCACGCGCCAGCGGTGCCGGCGGCAAATAGGGGAGGATCTGGTTCAGATCGATTGCCGCTGTGACCTGCTGCGCCAGCGCCAGACAGCCAAGAGGACTGCCGGCTCCGACCAGGTTCTGCGTCGCGTTGGTGTCAACGTCCCAGCCTGCGGTGCTGTCGAGCAGGAAGAAATTCGGATTGCCCGCGGCACAGGTCATGGCTCTTCTCCAGGGCCGAGCGCCAGGACATTGTGGTCCTGCGGCCAAACCAGGGCATTCGCTGGGATCGAAACATCCCCGCACTTCTGACCGCGGATCCCATCCACGATGAAAAGCAGGCTTGGCACCGCCGTGATCCCGTCGACTGTCAATAATTGCCGCACGAATGCGGCGTTCGACAGCGTTCCGCCAAACGGCCAGCCCAAACCGTCGTCGCCACCAGTGATTGGATCGAGATAGCTGTCGCAAAGCGAAATTACGTTCTGCACCGCATCGTTGCGGCTCACCGAGGGATCAATCACTACACTCGCTTCCACCGAGACCGTGTGATACACGGGTGCTGCAGCCACAATCTCGACCCCAACCGGAGCAAGGTTGCTGCTCAGATAAGTGGAGACCGCAAGGAGCGTATCGGCGTCCGGGATAGGCGGACCGCTACCGAGTTCAGGCGGAATGACAAAAACGCATACTACTCCGGGGATGAACGTTCCAGGAAACGACGGATGAAAGCCAGCAACTGCTCCTGCCCGCTTCACGAGCGCACCGGTTGCGCGCAAGGCGAGAACCTCGTAGTCCGCGACAGCCACGGCCCGCCCACGGGCTCGCAACTCCTGCGATCCCTTTTGCAGTGTCTGCTGCTGAGTCTCGGCGTCCATTCCACCTGTTGCAGGCAGCGGATTCTGCACGCCGGAAATATAGGGAACCGAATTAATGGGGTTGTTTATCTGACCGGCACCGACCGAACCGGCGGATCCGCGGCCAACTTGATACGACAGGGCAACGACGTTGCGGAATCCAGGCGGCAACGCCATGCCATGGATGCCATCTCCGAACGTCACTTGCCCGGTTGCCGAATCGAGAACGTAAACCTGGTCGGCCGGGTCGAACTCCGTGAGATCATCGACTTCGGTCCAGATCTGTCCTGAGCTCGATGAGCCGCCCGAACTCGATGCCGACGTTGTGCTCTGTGTCGATGCGCTAAATGACATGTCAGCCGTGTCGACGACCTCGAGAATCAGCGAACCAGGCAGGACAGGCGTTTGGCTCAGTGCCATCACGACTCCGCTGGTGCCGCTCGTACCTGATACTGGCGTCAGAACCTCGTTATAAAAGGTCTGCACAGCTGTGGCGCCCACGACGTTGAGCGTCACGGAAAGCAGAGTCGGCGGTTCTTCATACGTGCCGTACATGATCTGCAACCGCAACCAGAGCAGCGGAGTTGTGTCGGTTGTGCCTGAAGGAATGCCGGGGCTCCAACTGTCGGGAAGTCCCAAGGTCACGACCCCGCTTTGCACGAGACCATTGGTTTCGTCACTCACAATTTCCGCCTGGCGGTAGGTCGTGCCATCCAACACGTCCCACTCAAGCAGTGGAGCGAGTGGTTGCGGCAGCGGGACGGTTACTCCCGTGGAAACTGGCACAGGCTCTCCCGCGGGGCCTTGCACCTGAATGCCGAGAGAGAGTCGTGGCCCGACGCTTATACCCGGCGGGGCGCTGATCCCGATGAAAAAGGCGAAGCCCGCCTCCGGAGCTGGTCCGAAGGGCTGAAACGCACTCACCTGGGTGGGATCAATCGAACTGTAGAAGCCCTTTTCGAAGGAATAAATTTCTTGAATGGCGCCCGGCAAAGCGTAGAGATCGTCGTTCGTTTCGAAGATGACTAAACCGCTGCCATCAGCCGCCGATGCTCCTACCTGAAAACCTTGTCCCACGTAGATGGATTGTGCGGCGGCGCTGGACACCGAGAACTGCAACAAGGCTTCCGCGGGCGTTGGCGGCAGCGGCTGCACTCCTCCGGTGGTTAGGAATTGGATGAATGCATTTTCTGCAAGCTGGTTGACCCGCTGCAGCACGGGCTCCATTTCTTCGGAGAACAGATTCGCCACTGCGATACCAGCGTCAGTGGCGCGACGGTTCGTCCATTCCGGCGTGTAGGAGGGAGCTCGGTTGATCCACTCGTTGTAGACTGCCTCGCGATCGGCGACGACGAGTTGCGGCCACGCCGCCGGCGCCGCAGCCACGGTGGGGCTTTGTTGTCTGAGGTCCGGCGATGCTTCTTTACCCCACCACGGCGCCGTCATCGTAGACCTCCGCTCGCCGCAGCCCGCTGCCGCGTGCTGATATCCACGTGCATCAGGTTGACCAATTCGTTCGGGTTGATGGTTACGTCATTACACGTCGAAAGTGTCGTCATGCCGTCGATGCGAACGGAAACGCTTTGCACATCACCCGCTTCCCCAAGAGCGGTTTGCGCCACTTTCATCAACGCGGACGGACGCAAGGGATCGCCGAACAACCAGCCTTCCTGATCGTCTCCACCGACCAGCGGGTCGAGGAAGGTTTGCAAACTGGTGATAACGGTCTGTCGGACTGCGACGGAAAGCGGCGAATCCACCGCGACAGTGAGGCCCAGCCAAACTGGCCGATAAACTGGTGGGCAGACGAAAATATCCGTAGCGATCAATTTTCCTGCTGTCAACCGCACAAGCGCCACCTGTAGCGCTCCCGGGTCTGGTTGAGGAGCGGGGAGATAGAAATTCTTTGCCCACGGTCCATCGATTTGCACGCGGGGGGCGTACGGCACCACAAAAACCGTGACCGCTCCGGGCACGACCGTGCACGGGAAATTGGGATGATAGCCAACCGCTGCAAACGCGCGCCGAAGGGCGACACCCGGCGTGCTGATGGCAAGATTTTGGTAATCCGCTTTGGTGACGGCGCGATTACGCTCCTGCAATATGGCTGCAGTGCGCAGTTGCGCATCAGAAAGGGTCTCGGATTCTGCTCCCCCGTCGCCTGTAGAGAGATTGACCGCAATAAACGGGGGGGCAACTCCGCCAGCAGCCGGTGAAACGGGTGATACTGCTTCCCAATTCAGGCCTTCGCCAACTTCCCCTGACGTTCCGCCACCCGCCTGATAACTGACCTGGATCGTCGGTCTGGTATCGGATGCAGCGTATGGCAGCCGGCCGGTGAGGCCGTCGCCAAAGAGAATTCTCGAATTTGTCCGATCCACTACGAAAACCATATCGGTCGGACCGGACAGAGAAAAATCATTGACCCGCGTCCACTGAACGGTGCCAGTTTGATTCGTGACCTGCAAGCTCACGCTGGATTCGATGGGCGGAGCCTCGGGAAGAAGCGGATTTGGCGTCGCCGTCGCTGGAATCACGGGAGCCTGTGGCAGAGAAATCACATTCCCTGGAAGAGGCAGCCATTGGCTTGTATCCGGACTCTTCGTTCTCGGCCACACATGCTGCGCAATCACGACATTTGCCACGACACCGGCCAGCAAGGGCGGGCAGGTAAAGGTCGCATTCTGGATTTGCAGCAGAATCGTATAGGTAGTGCCAGTTGCTCCCGGCTGCCCTTGCCAGTCGCTTGGAATAGCCATCCTCACGACTCCGGAGCGACGCAGACCGACTGTCTCATCGTCGACTTGAGAGAAATTCGTGGTCGCTCCGGTCGAACTGCTCGCATAGGACCAAGTGACGCCGGCGGGAGCCGGAATTCCAGCAACAGCCTCGCTCGTCCATTGGGGATACAGGTCCACTGGAGTCTGCAGCTCGACCATGATGGCAAACATCTGGCCGGCAGCGGCCGCTGGAAATGCTTGCGTGAGCACGAAGCTGATTGCGACTTGCGAGGAGGTCTGGCCGGGACTGAGCAGCGGCACAAGTGATCCCCTGAGCAGATCGTTGGTATGATCCACACCGTTCACGCTGATACCCGCCGGCTGGTTTGCGACCAGAGGAAGCACCGTGACGTCATTGTTCAGTGTGAAAACGATGGGCGGGTTCGAATCCGCGAGCTGCATCAGCGTCCCCGCGGTTGCAACAGGAAAGCCCTGCGCAGGTGACGTGGTACTCGACATCTGCAACAGTGTCATTGCGGCCTTCGCCGACAGAGGCGCCTGCCCCAGCAGCTTCAGAACGGCCAGAATCAACGAGTCTGGAACCTGGTTCATCCAGTAAACCCGCTGATCCAGCAGCCAGGCAAAAAGTTCCAGCAGCGTGACGCCAGGATCAACCGGCGCTTGCAAGGTCCACTTTGCGGACGAATCCGTGATAATGCGCGTTTGAATCGCCGAGACCATCTGGTCCCAGGTCAAAGTGTCGAGTTGAATCGGCTCGAGCGCCATCACGATCCCTGCACGTACTGGAGGTAATAAGGAAACACGATGTTGTTGCTGTTATTGGTCTGGCGGACGGTGTAGCTGACCGAAACCGTGACCTTGTACGGATTCGCCGGATCCGCCTCGGCGGTTACGTCCGTGACATCGACCCGCGGCTCCCAGTTCACGATCGCATCCTCGATTGTTTTCTCGAGCAGATTGAGATACTGCGTACTGCCAGGAAAAAAGACGAGACGAGGCGCCTCGGTACCGAAGTCGGAGCGCATCACACGCTCGCCTAATCCAGTCATCAGCAGAATGTGCAGCGACTGCTCCACGTTGGCGTCGCCGGAGACATATCCCAAACCTCCCGCCGCATCCGGAAGAATAGGAAATCGCCATCCCGTGCCTAGAAATCCACTGTTTTTCATCACAGCGCCTTCGTCGTCTTAGAAAGATTGGCCGGCGTCATCGGCGGCAAGGAGCCCGGTACCGTGGTCATGGTCAACAAATCCAGTGCATGCGTGTGCGTGTTAAAAATTTCCATAAAGCTGGTGCCCAGCATCACTTGTTCCACTGCTCCCGGCCCGAGGTTGATCGAGGCATTCTGGATGTTGACTGTCATGCCCTGAATCGTGATGGTGCCGTTTTGCAGAGTCATCGAGCCGCCGCTCGAGGAAGTTACGGTCACTGTGCCGCTGTTGTCATCGAGTTGAACCTGGTGGCCGCCGGAGCTCGTCACCGACGCTTGCTTGCCCGTGTCGTCGAGCACGACCACGTGTCCTCCGGCGGTCTTGAGATGTACCTGCTTGTTGCCGGAACTGTCATCAAACATCAACTCGTGGTTGCCTTTAGTCCGGAACATTTTGTGATCTTGATCGTCGGATCGGTAAGTCGGCGGTTTGTCCTTGCCGTTGTAAAGTCCGCCCAGAATGACGGGCATCCGCATGTCCCCGTGGATAAAGGCGACCAGCACCGCGTCTCCCACCTCAGGGAGGAAGAAGGCTCCATATCCATTGCCGGCGTAAAACTGGCGGACCGCGCACCACTCGGTTTCCATCTGATCGTCAAACCAGGGGAACTGCACCTTTACTCGTCCTTCCTTGCCATCAGTGTCGTTGACGTCGGTGACAATTCCCTGCACCACGCCATAGAAGCGTTTGTCAGTGGTGCGGGTGCGTGAAATGCTCATGACTTCGTGCCTCCGTCGGCGTAGTTGCGCACGGTAAAGGTCGTGAGATAGCCGGAACTTCCCAGCGCGTGCTCGCATTTGGTGACGTAGTATTTGCCGCTGAAACGTTTGCCCAGGCCACACACTTCTGCCTGATCGCCGGGCCGCAGATCGGGCAGCCCAATCACTTGGCCTGTGGCCGTGATGTAGCTATAAGCGCGCTCGCGTAACAGCGCGATGGCCAGAGTCTTCGCTTCCTGCTGGCTGGTGACCGGCTGGTCCACCACAATGTCCTGGCGGTCCGAGAACCTGGTGGCAACCGCGCTGGGCCCGTTCTCGCCGCTGCTCGACGTTGGCAGATCGGAAGCTGTGGCAGTGTACTGGATGACCGACTTCGTGTTTGGGTCCCAGGCTTTGACTGTGACCTGTCCGACCTGGCGGTTGAGAGAGATTGTCGGATTGAAATTGATCAGGCTCTTGCCCCACTCGAAGACATACATGTTCACCTTTGAGCGATTGCGGCCGTCGGTGGGAGGTTGGAAGTACAGGGCATCGTTGCCAGTATCGGGATCGACCCCGATGTAGCAGTCGTAATCGTTTCGCTTCGCGCGCTCCTTCAGGAATGCCAGGTCATCCTGATTCTTCTGGATCACGATGTCGTGACGCTCGGTCGTGGGCGTGATTTTTGGAACGAGGCCATTGCGTGTGGCGATCGTCTGGACGATTTCGGAATCGAGAGCATTGACGAATTTTTTCTGTTCGCCATCCTTGGGCTTGCGTTCCTTCAGCTTGACCAGGCTGTCTTGTCCGGCGATCGAGAGTGTGGGCGGGCCCGATTCGGAGAATTTCGGCGTCAGGCTCGTGATCAATCCCTTTACCATCGAGAGCAGTTGCCCCGCGTATCCCATCTCCACATGCACAATGTTTCCCAAATCGAAGGTCGTGGTGTCGCTATATTTGAAAGACAATGTTTTGTCATCCCAGTTGTTGACCGTCATGTCGAAGTGGGTCAGGTCGTCGAGATCCATGGTCACTTTCAAATCGAGCACATCGCCTTTGGACTCGGCGTCGAGTACCTGATTCTCGACAGAAATCCGATAGTCGGGTGCGTAATAATCGCCCGAGGGCAGTCCGTTGGCGAGGTTCGAAGCAGATGCCATTTCGTCACTTCCTCAAGTCAAGCTGGGCAATTGCAAAACCGTCCCTGGCGCCAGCGTGCGCGGATCTTTAATACTGTTGTTTTCGGCGATATTGCGCCAGACGCTGGCGTCCTTATAGACCGCGTAGGCGATTCCGCTGAGCGTGTCGCCACGCTGCACTGTGTAGGTCTTCTCGTAGTCGGGCGATGCCGTTGGATTCTGCTTAATCTGAATCGCCACCGGCCGGTACTCTTTCATGCTCAAGCTCAGCTTGGCGCGAAGAGGAATGCCATCTGGAGTGAACATCACGTAGGTGACGTTCAAGCTGTCCAGCACACCGCGAAAAACCTCCAGGTCCCACACAAACTTCACGATGGGAGGCGCATGCAGTTCGCGATTCAGATCCATGAGCCCGCGCAGGGCGTTCACGTATGCAACCCTTACATCCTGAAGTGTGTCGGAAGTATCGACGACCACTTCCGCGGTCAATTTCTCGCTTTGTCCGCGAATGAACTGGATGGGCGGAGTCTCGAGCCCCGGAATCGCGATCTCAGCGAAATTATTCGCCTTCTGGAGCTGATATTCCGTCGGATTGAAACGCAATGGAATCACCGGGTTCGCCACCGTCGGGGACACAATCTCTAGGTACGCCTGCACCAGGCTCTGGCCCGCCAGCCGAGAGGCAGTTGCGACGACCGAGCCAAATTGTCCGAGACTTGCCATTCCTATGCCTCCACCTCCGGTTGATCGCCGATCGAGCGGTTTTCACGCGCCAGACGCTCGCGCGCCTTCGCCTCCCGCTCCAGCCTGCTCCACAAGTTGATGTACTTCTGAAAGAACCGCGAGAACACCGCTTCGTCGCTGTTCCCCTCGATCTCCACCTTCACCTCGAGGTGTTCAATTGTGACCTTGCCATTCATGGCGTACCCGGCTACGAGAGCTGTACCTGTATCAGTCCTTCGTGTGCGACATCCAAACCTTCAATCGCGATGGAATTCGTCATGGAATTCAGTTCCGGTCCGGTCCACGAGACGGCCAATCCGGCGTGAAACATCCAGCTGATGGCGGGCGTGCCCAATGGAGTCATCAGAACGATCGCTCCATCTCGACGCGCGCCAAGAGACTGCGTTAACCCAGCTTGGTACCAGTCCCAGAGTCCAGTGCCGCGCACCAGGCCGTTGCGAAATGACAGCCGTTTCCACGAATGCCGCACAGGAAGTTGGTGCAGATGATCGTTCACCCCACCTTCGGCATAGGGCAGGACTTCGAGATCAGCTCCTAGTCCCTTCACCTCCATAAATGAGCCACCCGCGACGAGCGGTAATAACGCCGCCTGGGTTGCAGGCAAGTAGGCATCGCCGGGGGACAGCGTGACCAGAAAGCGATAGCCAACCAGTGGATAGTCTGGCGTCATGATTCGAAGACCTCCAGCTGTCCTTGCGCACTGACGGCGACTCGCAGAGTAATGAATTCCATGGGAACTGCGGGCGCGACTTTTACTACACAGACAACCATCCCCTGGTCGGGAGGATTTGTAGAAGCGTCGCATATAACTTGAAACGCCTGGCCTGGCTGGTCACCCTGCAAGGCGCCGGCATTGTAGGCTTGAAGAAGAACGGTCGTGATGCTGCGGACGAAATGCAGCCACAACTCCGGGCCGTTCGTGTCGAAGACAAGCGGTTCGGCTACTCGCCGAATCGCGCGTACGAGCAAGTGAATCAGGCGTCGATGCGCCACAAAACCGCCGGGCGAACACTTGCCCAACACGCGCCCTCCCCAGACCATCAGCCCACGGCCTGGGGAGCAGGTCAGAAGATTAATTCCGCCGTTGTAGATGTTCGCTTGCTGGTTGGCATCGATCGCAATCGCCAAATCAACCGCTTCCTCGATCTGGGCGTTAGCCGGTGTGATGTAAGCTCCTTGCTGAACATCGAGCCGGCTGATGACGCCGGTAACGCATCCTGAAGGTGGGATCGATAGCTGCGGGTTCGCTACCCCGCCAAGCGGATCGGGCACGAGAAGTGGTGGATAGTACACTGCGCTGTTCCGCAGCAGGTTTTCCGGGAACTGCTGACGCAACGATTTGTCGACCCATCCGATGGCGCAGAGGGGATCAGCCTTGGTCGGTGGAACGTCGATGATGACGAGGCGGTCGTGGAGTTCGTCGGCCTGCGTCAGCATGGCATTAAGAATGCCGATTTGTTGGCTCATTCCCGCCAAATCTGGACACGCGAGGAGTGCGACTTCGACCTGATCGCCCAGAGTCTGAACAGCATCCATGTAATCCGCTTCGATGGGTGCTAGGCACGTACCGTTACTGAGCTGAATGCTGCCTTTTGCCGGCCATTCGTAGTAGCGCGGCCCAGGCCGTGCAAGCGGAGGCGAGAGTGCAGCCGCAGTTAGGCCCGCTGGCAGAGGCAATGGAGTCAAACGAATATACTGGGACTGCTGATTCACTTGAGTGTCAATGGTTGCGGGAGTAAGGCCGGTCAGAATTTCCACCGTTTCGTTTGGCGGGGCGGTTTCGACTTCTATTTCGGGATTGCCCGTCGGTCCCTTGGCCCAGTAGCGAAACTGAACGATCGTTTGGTTGGCCCAGTCTCCTGGGCTCGAAGCCTGAATCTGATACTGGATCGCCTCCAAACCACTATCGCCCGGCCAGTCGGCATCAAGCTGGCCGTTGGTGAACCGGCCCGCACACCAGGTTCCCAGCGCCAGCTGCGAACCACTGCCCAAGACCCTCACGATGTACGCCACCTGCGCGCCGTTGTCGAAGTATCCACGCACGGCGTACGGAGTGATGGCATTTGCGACGAGGTTACCGAACACGTTGGTGTACTCCCGCCATCCCGCCACGCGAACGGCAGTACCTACCGGGCCGCGTTCTGTTCGGCCAAAAAATCCCGCCACATCGGTGCGCAAGGGAGACACCTGCGCCGGTGGACGCACGAACTGGTAAGTTAGACCCGGAATGGCCGTCGCAGTGCTCATGACCTATCCGATCGCCAGACCCTCGTGAGCGATCTCCAGCGTTTCAATGGCAATTTCATTGTTCTTGGCGTTCAGTCCGGGACCGGTCCACTTGCAGGGCCAACCATTGGTAAAGTTCCAGCGCATGACCTCGTTGCGGTTCTCATCCAGCAGTACGATAGAACCGTCTGCACGCTGCACCAGTCCCTGCATGCCCTTGAGAATCCAGTTCCAGAAGGTGATATCCCCGGTTGTGCAGAATTTGCAGACCAAATTGGTGTACTTGATAACTCCGGGCGTCTGCCGAAACCGGATGTCCTCATTGCCTCCACGATACAGAATTGGGGGCAGTTCGATTCCAAGTCCGGAAATCTCGGTGAAGCATGCGGTTGATGCTTTCCCATCAGGGCTGACCCCGATCACCGTCAATTGAAAATTAAACGCAGGGTATGCATCAGCTCGAAAAATTGGTGGCATCTGTTTGTCTCCTCTTCTTCACTTGAAGATTTAGGATCTAGCTGCTCGTGCTGGCCGGCTGTGTGTATTGCTCGATGCGAAAGATCACGAATTCAGCGGGCTTCACCGGAGCAATACCAATCAGGCAGATTAGGCGGCCATTGTCGATGTCGTCCTGCGTCATGGTGGTCGCATCGCATTTCACAAAGAACGCTTGATCGGCGGTAGTTCCAAACAACGCTCCGCTCTGCCAGGTGGTGGTAAGGAAGTTGGTGATGGTCTGCGTGACTCGCGCCCAAAGTGTTTGATCGTTCGGCTCAAACACCACCCACTGCGTCCCTTGATCAATCGACGCCTCGACATAAATAAAGAGGCGCCGCACGTTGATGTACTTCCACGAACTGTCGGAAGAAACGGTCCGAGCTCCCCACACGCGATAGCCGCGATCCGGAAAATATCGGAGAGCGTTGATCCCTACCGGGTTGAGCAGATCCTGTTCGCGCTTCGTCACGTCCTGGGCGAATTGCGTAATCCCCTGAACGACGACGTTGGCCGGCGCTTTCCAGACTCCCCGGTCGTCGTCGGTCTGCGCATAGATACCAGCCATGTGCCCGGACGGTGGGATATCAATCGGCTGTATGGTTACTGGATCAAGCAGCTGCACCCAGGGGTAATAAAGCGCGGCATACTCGGTATCGATTGGCTCTCGAAAGGCCATGACATCCTCGATGCTTAGGCCATCGGGCGGATCAAGAATGGCAAAGCGGTATAGCATAGTCTGGCAGTGTTCGATCAACGCCTGCTGCACAGTGGTCGACCACATGCCGGGCACAATGCAGATGCTGATCTGCGTGATATCTTCCAGCGCCTGAATCCCGGTGCGTTTTCCGCTTCCGCCATCCACGCCAACAAAATCCTCGACCGTGAGATTGGCGATCTGATCGTCACCGCCCGTCAGACTTTGCCATCCGCCGTTTGGAGCCGTGGGAAATTGCGCAAGCAGACTGGACGAAAACCCTGGGCCCGCTGTTACGGTGACGTAATTCGAGTTCTCGTTGACGTAAGTCACGATGTAATCATCTGAACCAGCAACCAGCTGCAGATAGCTGAAGGTTTCGCTGCCGCCGTTGCCGTCTGCCGGCGCATACTCTACGTTGACTTGCGCTTCGATAACTCGAAGCTTGTCCCCCTCGTAGTAAACGTTCGCGAGGTTGCCAGAAAGAGTTACTTTGTTACCTGCCGTGCTCACGACAGTGAGGGTTTCTTTGTTCGTGTTGTTGTCGAGCTCCACAATCGCGCCCACATAAAGAGATGAAGGACTCGCCACATTGATAGTGGGAGCCGCAGCCGCCACGTTGGCGGTCCGAAGCCGAGTAACGACTGTTCCCGGCGGCCAGGATTGCCCTCCGAGCAGCGCTGGAGTGATCTGGAAAGTAGCCGGAGGCCCAGCAGCAACGGCCGAGATCACGTACTCCTGCCCAGCAACCCATATGTGGTCTCCGTTGTTAAAACCGGCGACACTCTGGACGGTTACTGTTGTGGTAGGCGGGGGGCCGGCTGCGTTTGCGGTGATGACCACGGTAGTACTAGCCGGATTGTTGCCTGCGATAGTTGAATCGGCCATGATGTTCATCGTGGCGCCGACCATTGGCAGTACTTCGACGCTCAGATCGTTGCCCCATTGCCCCAACGCACTTGCAGAAAAAATCAGAGTTGGATTCGCGCCGGGCGCCGCAATCGCGTGAATCTGGGCAAAGTCACCCCGGCTTGCAACTAGCGGTTGTGGCAAGGGGGTGTTGAGCGTTACTTGCCCGGTCGTCGAGTTATAGGCGGTCACAGTAAAATTTGCGCCGATCTGTAGCGGAGCGTTGCCGCCGCCCTGGAACAGCTGTATATTGACGCCGACGTAGATGTTGATGAGATGGTTGAGCCGGATGAAGGTTGCGCCGGCCGCAGCATCGCTGGCCAGGCCCGCAACCAGTCCCTGTCCTAGCACTCCGCCGGCAGCGACGGCTGTACTCGAAAAGACTCTTTTGACGTACATCTGCTGACCACCATTGTCAAAAAAGCCTTTGACCGTGTAAGCGAAATCCCACCAGACTCCGCCCTCATTGTTCTTGACATTGGACCATTGGTTGGCAAGCGATCCCACCGGGGCCGGGTAGTAGCCGCCGAACTGGTTGGTAAAGTCGGCAAAACTTGTCACCAGCACAGGTTTGCCGCTCGTCGGGCCCTTCACCGTGACACCGACTGCGCCGGTGATGCTGGTGCTCACGCCTTCAATAGGCTGTGGTCCTGCCTCAATCTCTTCAACGTATACGCCCGGGCTCAAATATTCAGGCATGGTGGCATCCTCTCAATGAATTGAAATTGTCTGGTTCGTTCCCAGGGAGCCGGGGAGTTGAATCTGGATTGACCCTGTTCGTCCGGTCCGCTGGTCAGTTGCATCGATGACCACCGCGGTGTTGGGCTGCACCCAACGCAACGGCAAAGCGAAGGTTCCGCGCGAGTCGGTCAAAACGCGTTCGGTGACCCCTTGTGTGACATAGGCGTTGGGCACGGGCTTGGCGTTCGCATCGACAACCACACCTCTTAGCACCGGAATGTAGCTCGCGAACGGATAGTTCGGGGCCGGCAGCAGCGGAGTATCCGTTGCGATCTCGACAACATTCGCTGGCGGCTGAGTGTCGCTGTAAGGATCGGCGGTAAATGAAATCCCGTCCTGACTCACCTGGTAATACGGGATATAGAAATCGGCGGAGAGCCGGACCCGGTATTGCCGAGCCGGCAGCCCTGTGATATCAGCGTGGCGCTCGAGTCCGGGATAAGTGACCACATCACTCGGCGTGCGCACGTCAGCAATGTTGGTCGGCTGCCAGTTTCCGTGGGCGTCCAGAATGTCCAACGTCGCCTGGACGCTTCCGAGAGGCACCTCATTCGTCAATTCATCCAGCAAACGCAGCCCAACGGGACTGTAGAGAACGATTCCTTCCACCGGGGTCGTCACCCAGGTCGTCATTGCGCGGCCTCCGGTCCCAGATACCGGTTGCTGCGCCGCCTGACCGGAACGATTGTCTCCACCAGGGTCGCATCCAGGTTCACAACTCGAACTTCATACGTGATCGACAGCCGATACGGTTTTTCGATTGCGTACCAAACGCGAGCGCGCTCTTCCAAGGTCAGCGGAGACAGGGTCACTTTCAACGCCTGGTCCGTTCCTTGCAGGCCGCCCTGGAGTTGAGTCCCACTTATGATTGCTCCGTCGTACAGCGTCTGCAGCACTATTCCGAGCATCTTGTGGTCGGTGGCAGGATCGCCGCTCCACGGGGTAAGCATGTAGCGCAGCAGTAGAGCCATGGGCGGCTTCTTCCGAAAAATCGCCGTCCGTGGCGGTGGAGGGGGCGGTGGCGCCACACGAACCCGGCCACGGTTCTTCGCACTTGGATCCTCGACCGTTTCGAAGAGGAACAAAGTGATACGCGCTGGGTCATTGGAAATCGTTCCCTGTAAATCACTGATTGCGGCGACTGCACCGA
>Ga0335081_10008050_pt1 | contig 16907 bp, 11 predicted proteins | sample Lox_Sample_35_FD_206713 | JGI IMG/M metagenome (GOLD analysis project Ga0335081, IMG submission 206713) | Soil microbial communities from Loxahatchee National Wildlife Refuge, Florida, United States - Lox_Sample_3.5 | ecosystem: Environmental > Terrestrial > Soil > Wetlands | place: USA... | reverse complement strand
CGCCGGCCAGAACCAGAGTGCGCCGGAGCACCATGCCGAGCACGTCCCATCTTTCCGCTCCCAGCGCCATGCGGATGCCAATTTCGTGGGTGCGCCGGCTTACGGCGTACGAAACGACGCCATAGATCCCCGCCGTCGCCAGCAGCAGCGCGAGCCCGGCAAACAACCCCATCAGCCACAGATAGAGGTTCAAGTCCGACAAAGAATCCGCCATCACGCGTTGCATGGTCTTGACGTTGAACATTACCTGCCTCGGGTCCACTTCATGGATCGCGGCGCGGACGGCGCTCACAAGCTTCTCGGGCGGCAGTTTCGCGCTCACGACTAGCGACATACCCGAGTCAGTCTGTGCGGCGTTCTGGGCGACAGGATAATAGATTTCGGGAGCTGGGGCACGGTCGAGCCTGGCCTGATGCACGTCGCCCACGATGCCGACGATGGTGCCTCGGTCGGTGTGGCGTCCGATTGGATTTTCGTTCGGGAAATACTGGCGGGCCAGCGCTTCATTGATCAGGATCACCGGCGGAGTATCACTCGTGTCGTGATCCGTGAGGCCTCGGCCTTTGAGGAGCGGAATGCCCAGCGCGTGAAAATATCCGGGAGTTACAAAGCGCAGCTCGGCCACGGGTTGGCGGGCGGGGTTCTCGCGTGGCCGGCCATCAATCGTGAAATGACCGGTCCAGTTCCAGTCCTGAAGCGGAAGGAACTGAGTGAAGCCGGCGGCACGCACTCCGGGGATTTGCGTGACCCGTTCTTCAAGTTCGCGATAGCGGCTCGCGGCCGCGCCACCAGAGACATGCAACGTGAGGACGTTCTCGGTCACCATTCCTGTCGGAGTGGCTTGCAGATGCAGAAATGTGCGCAGCAGCAGGCCGGCGCCAACAAGCAGGACGAAGGCGAGTGAGACTTCAGCCACCACCAAGCCGTCGCGCAATCGCCCGCGGCCGGCGCTCGCTCGCCCGCTCGCCTCTTTTAGCCCGGTCTGCAAATCAGCGCCTGCGGCCGAGATGGCTGGCGCCAAGCCAAACCCGATTCCCGTTATGACGCAGATCCCCAGCAAGAATTCGAGCACATGCCAGTCGACACCAATCTCCCAGGAGCGCGGAATCTGATTTGGGGCAAGCTGGAGCATCAGGTCGGTGCCCCATGTTGCCATCGCAATGGCCAAAGGCCCCGCGCCGAGCGCGAGCAGCACGCTTTCCGTCAGAAACTGCCTCATCAAGCGCAGTTGTCCGGCGCCCAACGCGGCGCGAATCGCGATCTCCCTGGTCCGCGCCGTGGCGCGCGCCAGCAAAAGATTTGCGACATTGGCACACGCCACCAGAAGCACCAAACCGACTGCACCCAGCAACACCAGCAACGAGTTGCGTACCGGCCCAGCCACCACATCCGATAGCGGCGTTATGCGCACGCCGCGTCCTCGATTTGTGTCCGGATGCTGGGCTTCCAGGCGCTTGGCAATCACTCCCAACTCGTTGCGCGCGGCATCGATGCCTACACCTGGCTTGAGGCTGGCAGCTACGAAGTCCGCATGATAGCTGCGGTTGTGCGCCCACTGCGGCGCCGGTTCCCATGGAATCCACAGCTCAGTGTGGGAGGCGCGGTAAGGAAACTGGAATCGGTCCGGCATCACACCGATCACGGTGAAGCCCTCACCGTCAAGCGTGATCTTGCTGCCGACAGGCGACGGATCACCAGCGAAATGACGCTTGGCGAATCCCGCGCCGATAACCACTACGTTGGATGGATCGTCGTCTCGGAATGTCCGGCCGGCGACGGGCTCGATACCCAACATGCGGAAGAGCCCCCGCTCGGCGGCAACGGTCGCAATCCGTTCGGGCTCGGCGATGTCCTGGAGATTCCGGCTGCCGGGGATATAAGCGATCATCTCCTGGAACGAAGTGCTTTGCTTTCGGAAGTCATCGAGGTCCGGATAGGCGACGGCGCCGATGCCGAACGGCGCGGCGGTTTCATTCAACTGCACGAGACGGCCGGGATCGGCAAACGGCAGAGGCCGCAGCAGCACGCCGTTTACGATGCTGAAGATCGCCGTGTTGGCGCCAATGCCGAGCGCCAGCGTCGCCACCGCGATCGCTGTGAACTCCGGATTTCTTCGCAGGCCTCGCGCTGCGTAGCGAATGTCATCCCACACAGATTACCTTCTTACCGCCCCGGTCATTCATACCTCAGCGCGACCATAGGATCCACCCTGGTCGCCCGCCGCGCGGGAATCAAGCCGGACAGAAGCGCCACACAAGCCAGCAGCGCAGCCACCGCGGCGAACGTCAGCGGATCGGTGGGCTTCACTTCGAACAAGAAATTTGCGAGAACCCGCGTCACGGCCAGCGCACCGGCGGTGCCCAGCACCACGCCTGCGCCGGCCAGAACCAGAGTGTGCCGGAGTACCATGCCGAGCACGTCGCGTTTTTCTGCGCCGAGCGCCATGCGAATGCCGATTTCCCGGGTGCGCTGCGTAACCTGATACGCCAGAACGCCGTAAATGCCCACAGCAGAGAGTACGAGCGCGAGCAATGAGAAGGTTCCCAGCAGGCGGGTCTGGAATTGCGGCTCGGCGGTCGAGGCGTCGATTCTCTCCTGCATCGTCGACATCGACACCACAGGCTGATCCGGATCCACGGCGTGGAGGGCCGCTCGCATCGCTGCGGCAAGCGGCTGCGGATTCGATCGAGTGCGCACGGCGAACGTCATGGTGCTGAGCCAGAAGGTCTTATCGACCTGGGCGTACGGAAAGTAAAGCGCGGAATCGGGTTTGTCCGCCACATTCATTTGCCGGACATCGTCAACCACGCCGATAATCGTCAGCCAATCCCCGGGCTTCGGATGATCCTCTTCGCTAATTCGATTTCCAATCGGATCTTCGCCCGGCCACAGCGTCTTTGCTACTGACTGGCTCACGATAGCCACTCCCGGGGCACCCGCGCTGTCGCGCTCAGTGAAGACACGGCCGCGGAGGAGCCGGATTCCCATGGTGCGGAAATACGCCGGGCTGACGCACAGCTTGTCCGTCATGTAGTCCCGTGGCAACTGTCGGCCGCCTTCAAGCTGAAAGTCGCCCTTAGTCAAGAGCCCGCCCAGAGGACTCCAGTTCACTGCCCCGGCAGCGATGACTCCAGGCAGGCCGGACAACCGGGCGAGCGTGCGCGTGTGAAAATCCTGAAGCTGCGAAGCCGTCTGATAGACCGCATCGGGCAGTTCCACCGTCATGGTGAGGACGTTCCCGGCGCGAAAACCTGGATTGACCGCGCGCAACCGAACGAAACTCTTGAGCATCAGGCCCGCGCCGGTGAGCAGGACCAGCGCCAGCGCGATTTCCGCCACCACAAGGACGCTGCGCAGCCCTTCGTGGCGGCTAGCAAAGGTTCGGGAGCCTTGGCTTAAGGACTCCCGCAACTCGCGCCGCGTGGCGTGAAGCGCCGGTGCCAGGCCAAAAGCAATTCCGGTGGCGACCGACACGAGCACGGTGAAAGCCAGCACCCAGCCATCGAGGTGAATTTGATCCAAGCGCGGAATCTTGCCTTCAGGCGCCAAAGCGAGCAGCGCGGGAACGAGCCACAAGGCAAGCAGCAGTCCCGCTATGCCGCCGGCTAAAGATACCAGCGTGCTTTCGGCCAGCAATTGGCGAATGAGCCGCCACCTTCCGGCGCCAAGAGCTGTACGCAGCGCCATCTCCTGCGCCCGGCCAGCCGCGCGTGCCAGCAGAAGATTAGCCACGTTGACGCACGCAATCAGCAAAACGAACCCGACGGCTCCTGCGAAAATCCAGAGCGAGTTTCGGACATCGCGAACCAGCAGTTCCTTGAGGGGCAGAATCTTAGCCAGCCGGTCGCCAGGATTCTCGCCGGGAGACAAAAAGAAACGCTGCGCCACCGTCTCCAGCTCGGCTTGCGCCTGCTGCGGGGAAGCCCCGGGCTTCAGGCGTCCAAGCACAGGCAGCATAAATGAGTTGTGCGGATCGAGATGGACATTCATTGGCGTCCAAATTTCCGCGTCGGATGGGAACTTAAACCCCGAGGGCATTACGCCGATCACGGTGAAGTTCTCTCCGTCCAGCTTGATCGACTGGCCCAGTACCCGTGGCTCGGCGCCGAAGCGGCTCCGCCACAGCTTGTCGCTGAGCAAAGTTACATGATTCCGGCCCGGTTGATCTTCGTCCGCCAGAAAACTCCGGCCGATCATTGGCTGCACTCGCAGCGTCGCGAAGAACTCGGCCGTCACGCCGGCGCCCGCGATGCGAACGGGATCTCCGACGCCCGTCAGGCTGACACTGTTTGCAGTGAACGCGGCGATGTGTTCAAACAGCCGGTCTTCCCGGCGGAATTGCAGGTAATTGCGATCTGCCAGGCTTGGCTCATTGCGAAAAGGGCCGTGCTGGTTTGCGAAGGAAATCAGAAACAGCCGCTCCGGTTCGGGGAAAGGCAGCGGCCGCAGAAGCACCCCGTTCAATACCGTGAACACGGCCGTATTAGCGCCAATGCCTAGCGCCAGCGCAATGACGGCAACCGCTGTAAATCCCGGTTTGCGGCCCAACGTCCGAGCCGCGTACCGAATGTCTTGAATCAGAGAGCGCATGGGCCCGCCTTAGAGGATTTCTGTTCACCGCCGCCGGTCACACGCATTGTCGCGTACGGTGAGGAGCAGTTGTCAGGGGTTCTCGCTAACTTCCTGCGCGGTGCAGTTCGATGCTCCCGTTCACCGTTTTCAGGCTCAGCTCCGGCCCCCCTTGGCCGATCGAGCCAGTGATCTGCCGGCCGGTGAACTTGCCGCGAACCATCAGCGGAAAGTCAGTCGAGATATGGCCGTTGACCGTGCTCGCGTGGACTTCGGCATTCGCCGCGGCGGGCATCTCGACGTCAACACCGCCGTTCACGGTGTGAAACTGCAGCGGCTTGCTCCACTCCGACTTGCCGAGGCGCGCGATGATCGAACCATTCACCGTATTGCCTTCCGCCCATCCCGTCGTCGAGATCCGGATTTTACCGTTCACCGTGTGAGCTTCGACATCGCTGGCCAGCGAGGCGGCTTCTACTTCACCGTTCACCGTCCGGCCGATGAACTGGACTCCGGCTGGAATGCGCACCAGGAACTCCACTCTCACATCGTTATTGTTGACGTTCATCCTTCCGCCGGGGCCCGGCTGGCATTCATTGGAACGTGTCCAGTCACCTGATGGATAGACCGCACAGATGGTAATGCCGCCCTCGTGCGGCACAGCCTGAACCCGAACCGAATTCGGATCGCTGTGCCGTCCCGACTTGCTGGCTTCCACGCTTACCTCGGAGCCCGAGGCTCGCTCCGCACGGATGGCTCCATTGACGCCCTTGATCTCCACGGACTGGCCGGGGGCCAGTTGGCCGTGCCATGTGAAATCGCTGGGGCGCGCCAGGGGCGCCAGCGCACCGATCGCCACCAGAACCAGAACGATTGCTCGTATGACACGCATTATGGTCTCCTTACTCATATCTCAAGGCCAGCTCAGCAACCGCCAGATGGCCGCCGCTCCTCGCCGAGTACTCGCGATCCGGACGGATCACGTAAGGCACCCAAACGTCGGGCTGGTGATTGTTCCAGGCGAAGTCCTGTGGCAGAATCCCAATTACCCGACGGCTCTCGCCATTTAGCACGATTCTCTTGCCGACGAGGCCCGCGTCACTCCCAAAGCGCCGGCTCCACAGCCGGTGACTCAGGATGACGACGTGCCCGTTGCCAGGCCTATCTTCGGCGGGCAAAAAGGCGCGGCCGAGCATGGGACGCACGCCGATCATCTGAAAGAAGTTGGCGGACACCGCGCCCGCCCGCAGCTCCTCAGGCTCACCGGCTCCGGTCAGATGCAAGCTCGTGATGTCCGACACACCGGCAAGATCCCCGAACACGTGATTAGGGCTTCTCCGGCCAAGATAATTCGCAGGACCGGCCAAGCTTTTTTCCCAGACGATCGCCAGATTCGCCGGATCCCCGGACGGTAGAGGCTGCGGCAGAACGACGCGGAAGGTTGCAGGATTGGTGCCGGCACCGAGCGCAATCAGCAGCGCGGCGAGCACCCGGAAGCCGGGACCATGGAGCACTGTCCGCATGCCGTTGAGGAAGTTCTTGAAGAGCTTTCCCATGCCCGTGTCCCTATGCCGGTCGGTTCTAGCACTCAAGGCAAGTGGCGTACCGCCACTGGAGCCCCCACAATTCGTTGGAATCACAGGGGTTACAGCGAGGAGCGAAAAGCCGCCTCAAACCGTCTGTCCGGTTGTGGGATTAGTCTGACACAAAACCGAACAAGGCGATTTGAGGGTCGAGCGGGCACACAACTTGTTACGGCCGGATCGTTTGGCTTCGTAGAGTGCCTCGTCCACCCGCGCGATCAGGGCGGAGGGGGCCGATGCCAGCGTGGGCACTGCACAGGCTAATCCCTGGCTGATGGTGACTAGGCCGGCCGCCGGCGAAGCGGGGTGCCGAATACCCAGAGATTCAACATTGGAGCGCAGCCGCTCGGCAACCACCGTCGCGCCCTGCAGGCCCGTTCGTGGCAGGATCACGGCGAATTCCTCGCCGCCATACCGCGCGAGAAAATCGTCGGGGCGGAGCAAACCCGCGGCGAGTTCGTCGGCCACTCGCTTCAGGCAGCCGTCGCCGGCCGGGTGTCCCAAATGGTCGTTATAAGCCTTAAAAAAATCGATATCCATCAGGATGAGTGCGATCTCAAATTGATGCCGTGCTGCACTCCGCCACGCCCGGTCCATGACGTCATCGAAGTATCGCCGGTTGGCCACCCCCGTGACCGCATCGACCAGCGAAAGCTGTAACAATTTTTGATTGGCCGCCTGCAATTCCCGGGCGCGTGCCGTCAACTGATACTCGCGTACCCGGCTCCGCAGCACCGCTCGCACTCGCGCTACTACCTCCAGCGGTTCGAGGGGCTTCATGATGTAATCGCACGCTCCAGCCTCATAGACCTGGTTCAGGTACTCGCGCTGGGCGCCGGACATCACCATGACCACCGGCGTGTGGCAGACATCCGGGCAGGTGTTGATGCGGCGGCAAAGTTCAAGCCCTTCCGCCGCGGGCGTCATCATATCCACCAGCACCAGGTCCACTGCGCTCTTCCCCAGGGTCTCCAGGGCCTCTTCGCTGGATCGCGCGGAGAGGACCGTCCATTGCGGCTCCTCACACAAGATCGTCTTCAATTCGCGCTCGCCATCGACTAACAGAATCCTCATAGGCTAATGAGCGTCCATCGGCCCAAGCGCGGTGATGAGGGCTAGGGTGTTCGGCTGAATTGTACACGCGGTCTTGCCTTAGAAACCGGGAGCGGGGCCACTCCCCGGGTGTTGTGAGCTAAACTGCCTGAAGATCGATATGAAACTCAGCCCGCGCCATGAGAATCTTCTCAAACACACCTTCATTGATTATCTGCAGACCTCCGAATTCCTGGAGCATCCGCTCATCATCAACAAGGCCGACGGGCTGTACTACTGGGACCTCGAAGGCAAGCGCTACTTCGACGGCATCAGCGGAATCTTCGTATCGAGTCTGGGGCACCGTCATCCGCGGCTTCATGAAGCGGTCCGGCGGCAAATGGAGCAGATCACCTTTGCGCCGCCGCTCCACGGCATCGCGGACATCACGCTCGATTTCGTGGAAAAGATCGGATCGGTCACGCCGGGCAACCTGAAATACGTCAAAGGTTACAGCGGCGGTTCGGAAGCGGTTGAGTCGGCGCTCAAGTTTGTCCGGCAGTACTTCAAGCAGACCGGCCGCCCAAGCAAATACAAATTCATCAGCCGTTATTTCGGTTACCACGGGGGCACCTTCGGCGGCATGGCCGCCAGCGGCACCGGCCCGCGCAAAACCAAGTTTGAGCCGCAGATGCCGGGCTTCTTCAAAGTTTTTCCGCCCACCTATTACCGGGATCGTTTCGCTACCTGGGAAGAGGCCAATCGTTTCGCAGCCGAGAGCTTCGAGGACGTGATTATCGGCGAGGACCCTGACACCGTGGCGGGCGTGATTCTGGAGCCCGTGGGCAACACCGGCGGGATTATCACGCCCACGCCCGAGTATTTCCAGATTATTCGCCAGATCTGCGACCGGCACCATGTGATCCTGATCTTCGACGAAGTGATTACCGGGTTCGCCAAGACCGGGCGGATGTTCGCCGCGCAAACCTTCGGCGTCACGCCGGACATCATCTGCACGGGAAAGGGCATCTCCAACGGTGTGATCCCGCTGGGCGCCATGATCGCGCGAGAAGATATGGCCGGAGCGTTCTTTGGGCCGCCCGAGGCGGGCGTGCAATTCGCCCACGGGCACACCTTCGCCGGAAATCCCCTGGCCTGCGCGGTAGGCATTGCGGTGATCGACGAAATGCTGGAACACCGGCTGGATGAGAAGGCTGTCCGCCTCGGCGATTACCTCGCGGCGCGGCTGGAGTGCCTCAAGAAATATGGCGTGGTGCGCGAAGTGCGCGGCAAAGGCGTGCTCCGCGGGGTCGAGTTGGTGAAAGACACGCGCTCCATGCAGCCCTTCCCCGAACTGGGCAAAGCGATGAAGAGGACCGCGCTGGCCAACGGCATCATCATGCGCGTGGACCCGAGCTGGTTTGCGGTTTGCCCGCCGCTTATAGCCGACGAGCCAGCCATCGATGAGATGTGCGGCCTCATCGAAAAGAGCCTGACCGACGCATTGAAGCTGGTGGGCCGGTAACGCTACTGGACCACCATAGTAACGCCCGACTGGCTGAGGCCTTCTCCAATCCTGAGCACCACGGGCACCCTGCTTCCCGGCTTGATGCCCCACGGCACCTTCGCATTCACCTGGATCACCGCCGCCATTCCCGGCGCAGCGCCGGCATAGAGAATCTGCGCCCACTGCCCGCCGATATTGACATTCACCTTGTTTTTCGGTTGCGGCAGCGGACTGGAGGCCAGAACGTCTTCTGCCCAGTCCGGATCGCTCAGCCCCTGACCCGTGGCCCACAGCGAGATAATCGAACCTCTAGGGGCCGGGTTCGCTGCGCCATTGACGCTGTTATCTTGATTCAGAATCGCCCCTTGTCCCTGGCCGGATTGATCCAGGGTGAAGATGCCGGGCGCCGTCTCCGCGACTGAGGTAGAAAACGTGGGAGTGTTCTGCCCTTTGTACTGCACCTGGACACTGACGGTGGCCTCGCCGGCAACCGCGTTGGGCACAACGGCGGCAACCTGATCCGCTCGTGTGTAAATCAACGGCGCCGCCGTATTGTTAAACAGAACCTGCGTACCGGCAACGTTGGTGCTGAGTTTTCCGGAGGAGTTGACCTGCGCTCCAGCCAATTGCGCGGGCCCCAGGCCGGAACCGTATATCACGACCATTTCCCCAGGAGCTACCGAACCACTCAATCCACTGGCGGAGTTCACCACTTCCCCGATCAGTTTCGTCTGCGTGAGGAGACCATACACGACCAGCCGGTTGGAAAAGGTGGGCACGTAGACTTTGCCGTTGGCGATCGTGGGGGCCGTGAATTTGGCCAGGTTTCCCAGACTATCGCGGCTGGCATTCATATCGCTGTTCCACAGTTCCTTCGAGACATCACTTGCCGAGAGCGCGTGCAGAATGCCTGCGCCGCTGTTGTCGCTGTTCGCCGTCGCCGTAATCCATAGAATCGCGGAAAACTGGGCCGTGCCGTCCACCGAGACCGCCATTCCGTCAAAGGGCAGGCCGGCAGTGAACGGGCTCTGCGTGAAGGCCTTGGTCCCGAATTGGCCTGCGTTCATTTGAAACGCCTTCACGGCATCGTTGTACGCGCGGAGGTAGACGATCGGGCTGCCTGGCCGTTCCCAGTACGCCATGTTGAAAATGCCGAAACCGATCGCCTGGAATCTCTGCAACACCTGGCCGTTTCCCGCCTGCATGTGACCCATGTTCTGGGTATCGAGCAGGTTGAGGATCCCCTCCTTGCCGCCCGCGATCACGGTTCCGGACGACGTCAGCACCGGCCCGCAGGAACCGAAATCACTGTCCATGTCGTCGAGGGTCTGCCAGTTGTCCGGCGTAAACCAATCCGTGACCGTTGGGGTGCCCGAGGAAGTGTCCAGCTTCATCACGCTCATGCCCCAGTTCACAGCGCCATCGTAGGAACCGTTGCCGGTGACGGCGTAAATGTTGCCCTGCTCGTCGGCGACCGGCCCGCGACCTCCTTGCCAGATGGAAGCTCCCCAGCCGTGTGCGGAGGTTAGAAAAACGGACATCTGCTGCTGAATATTTCCGGCGTTGTAGCCCATCAGCCAGCCGTGGAAGTCTCCAGTGTCATTGTGCGAGCCGAAAGCAAGGTAGACTACGTTGTTCAGCAGCAGCAGGCCCGGGCGCTGCAAATGCTGGCTGGCATCAAAGCTGTACAGGCCGTTCACGCTGTTGGCGTTCTGACTCGGAGCGCTACCCGCGATGACTGTGGGCCCGCCGAACTTCTCTTCGCCGGTCGCGATGTCGAACGCGTGCAGGCGATAGATGTAATTTGAATTCTCCTTGGTGAGCGCAACCACGTAGATGGTGTTGGTGGTGTCATCGATCACCGGTGTGCTGAGGATGCCGATCTCCGCAAGGTCAGCAACCTGGAATTCCTGCGCGGGAACCGTGGGTCCCAGGTTGATGTGCCACAGCGGGCTGGCTTGAGTATCGGCGTCGAAAGCGTAGACGTCGTTGTGCAGCGTCACCACATAAACGACGTTGTGAGTTCCTTTGCCGGGAATGGCCACATTCTGAACGTAAAGCGGCTGCGCATTGATGTATCCGCCGACGGGAAGCGAAAACAGCTTGCCAAACTGCGTGGGGTTCACGTTGAGCGTGTTCAGAACCCTTTCATTCACAGTGGTGTTGGTACGCGCGTTGCCATAATTCACGGTCAGCACGTTGTTTTGAGCTCTCGCAGAAACCACCGCGACGAGCGCCAGAAACAGAAGAAACATCGCCCGGGTTGCGACGGACACCTGAAAAGCGTTGAGTTTGTGATTATTGCGCACGGTTTTTTCGACAGTACCGCGGCCTGGATAAGGCCCGCCGGTGAGAGATGAAATAATGATTGTAGCGTGAGTGTTCCCCTGGCGCGCAAGCCTTGAGTTGAAAGTGCCGGCCGACAAGTTGTAAAAGAAAATCTACTGCCGCAGGTCCAGGCGTTTCGAGGAGAGGAGCCATTTGAATCCGGCCGTAAAAGTAGAGCTGGCCAGCCAGCGAAAATTGCGCGAGCGAAATAAGGCCAGCTACCGGCTCGCCCATTGGCCTATCTGGATCTGGGTGTTCTTCATCGCCCCGGGCCCGCTGACGTTCGATCTGTTCGAGCACGGCTTCGACTGGCGCATGGGAGCGTGGCTGGCAGTGGTGTTGATCGGAACCGGCGTGGCTGGCCTTCGCGGCAAGCTTCCCGGAGTCGAGCCCAAGCCATACATCCTGCGCTTCACCGAGGACAAGCCCAACCCGCTCTACCGGCGCGTTTGCTACACCTTTGCCTGGAGCGCGGTCGCCGTGTTCGCCGTATTGAACCTGGCCGGACTGGTTGTCGCGGTCGCAACCGGCAAGTGGTACCTGCGGCAGATCTATGTCTACGGGTATTTTCCGCTCGCGCTGGCGGTTTGGATTGCCGGCGCGTTTGGCCGGCTGCCGCGCGTGATGGCTTCTACCAAAGGCGAAGGCCATGAGAGGCGATATTTCTATGGATCGCTGTGGGCCGTGTGCCTGGCTCAGCCGGTGCTCGGCCTGCTGTGGAAATTGCAGCCGAGAACCCGAGCAGCAGATGTCGTGAAGCTCGCCGTTTTTGTTGGGATTTTGGCCTTCGTGGGTAACCTCGCCCGGCGCGGCATGCTCCCGCGAACGCGCCCCATCGTGCCGGGCGAAAGCGCCGTCTCGGACTAGACTCGCGCAGCTTCCAGGCTGAATTTCTGACAGTCTTGTGAGGCGAACGAGCACGGCTGGAAGTTACAGGCTCAGAGAATGCCTGGCGAAGACGTATTCATCAAAACGTGAAGTTCGCGCCTCCTGGACTAATCCACGATCACCAGTGAGCTTGCAAGATCCGATAAATCGCCAGTACGGTCCCCGATCGATGGAACCGGGATCTCGCCCGTATCGATCCTCTGCGTCAGCCGGGTTCCTTGATAGTCGGTAAAGAAAAAGAGCTTGTTCTTCCGGATCGGGCCACCCAGCGTCAACCCAAATTGGCTTTGGTCAAAAGCGCCGCGCGTGGGGGAAGAGTAGTTGCGGTCATCGAGATCCGCGTTGCGCAAGAACTCGATAGACGCGCCGTGAATGGAATTCGTGCCGGACTTGGTGACTACCTCGATCTGGCCGCCGCTGAACCCACCGTTTAGCCGGGAACGGCATTCGAGGAAAAGGTCATCGGCGCCGGGCGACTGGTTCATGCTGGGCCTGGTTTGGTTCTCCACAGCAGAACGATCGGAGGGCTTCAACAATTGCCGGTTTCAGCCTTGCTAGAACTTCGCGCGAAGGCGAATCGAATAACTGCGCTGTGGTGCGATGGCACTACCGGAGAACAGACCGTCAAAATCGATGACGTTGATACGGTTGTTGAGGTCTGCCCCGTCCACCTGAAGGGACAGCTTCAATTTCTCCCGATTGAGCAGTTGCGCTCCCACCGAAGCATCAATCGACAGCGACGGGCTGACACGGCCGTGAACGAGGTTCACGCGGTCGACAACCTTCTGACCGTATTGCGCGATGGCGTCCTGTTGATCGCCATCAAAATCAACCGGCAGCCCGCTTCCATACTCCCCGCCAACCCCTAGCCAGACGCGGCGCGTCAGATCATATCGAAAGCGTGCGCGGACTGTGTTCCGCTGGTCCTGCGAATCCCAGAAGCGGCCGACTCCGGCCGCTCCCGCAACGTCATCTCCCAGGAACAAACCGCCCGTTACCGGGAAATATGCCGCGCCGACGATATAGGAATAGCTGACAAAACCACTGAAGTTTCCCCAGCGCGGAATCTCCAGTTTGGCTTCGGCCCCATAGAGATGCGCCTTCGCGAATGCAATGGGAAAGCTGACGGCCGTGTCTAAGAGCTGGTCGTCATCTCCATAGTTGTTCACACGGCGGTCGAAGCCGTTGATATCCAGGCGCACCTTGTGGAATAGGCCCTTGGTCAGTCCGGCCTCGTAATAGTTGCCATAGGAAGGTTCCACCGGCAGGCGCAGAAAGACTGGGTTCAACGACAACACTTGATTGGAACTGGATAGCAGAATATTCTCGAAGAACGGCGTTTGAAAGACACGGTCGTATGAGGCGTGCAGTACCAGATCAGCGCTCTTGAAATAGCGGGAGACGCCCAGCCGTGGGCTGAATGCCGTCTTGTTCACGAGGAGTTGATAGTGGTCGTAACGCAGCCCGGCACTGACGTGCCATTTTCCCAGGTTGATCTCGTCCTGAACGAACGCGGACTGCTCGAGGTCCCATTTCCTGCCGTTGAACTGAAAAGTAGGCGGTGTGCCGTCATCAAATTGGTCAAAGTCGGTGATAACATCGCTGAACCGTTCATGAATATTGGTTGAATCCGCTTCAAAGCCAGCCTTCCATTCGTTGGGTCCCTGGTGAATGGACAGACTTCCTTTGAGATAGCCTTCAGTAAACGTGCGGTCCTGGAGAGCGATTACCGGTGTGGACAGCGGATTGGAGTCCAGAGTTTGTTCATCGGAGCGCACCATGCCGCGCAAGTCGCCAACGATGTTTGGCGTAAAGATGTGCTGGTAAGATGCAATGCCCATGGTTTCGAAGATGCCCCGGTCCTGGCGTTGCCCCGCCGCCTGTTGGACTTGCTCATTCGGCACTTCAAACCGCGAAAGCGCATGGGTCACCGACAGGCTGATGCGGTCCTTGTCGGTTGGATCCCGTTCGTAACGAAGCGAGAAATTGCCCGTGCTTCCGTGATTAGTGAAGTTCTGTAACACCGGAGGGTTCAGGTAGTGATCCGTTTCGGATCCATCCAGGCTGAAGGTGAGCGTGTTGCGCCCCTGGGAATACTGGCCGAGGAAGTAGCCGTCGGCAGTGGAATAACTGCCGCCAAATCCCACGAATTCTCCGTGAAATCCCGGCAGCGTATCCTTCGCCGGTTCGATGGCAACCACACCGCCGAGCTTTCGTCCGTATTCGGCGGGAAAACCAGCCGTATAAATACTGAGCGATTGCACATCGTCCGCCTCAATCTCGGGACCGAAGCTGGGCGAACGGTTGTCCGTGAGCGGAATGCCGTCGATCACAAACTGAGTCATATATTCAGAACCGCGCGGATGGAGGACGGCGTTTCCTTCGTAGAGCCACCCTGGCTGAGAATTTACGAGATCGACTATGGAGCGACCCGGCAGGGATGCAGGGCGGTCCGCAATAGTCTCCGATCCGATCCGGTTGACGGTCCCGACCCGGTTGGGATCGATTAACGTCTGGCTGTCGGTGACGGTTACCGTGGTCGCCATGGGCGCCAGCGTGAGAACAAGATTCAGCACTTTCGGTAGGGCGGACTGGACCTCGACCAATTGGGAGTAGGGTGCGAACCCTGATTGTTGTAGCGCGACACGGTAAACGCCGTAAGGCAGCCGGCTCACCACCAGGTGTCCCGTCGCATCGGTTTGGAAGGTACGCCGGTATTGATTCGCCTCGCTGACCAGTACCACCGTTGTTTGAACGGAGCGCTTCGTGGCGTCTGTGACGCTGATGTGCAGCTCCCCGGTGTCGGTCTGCCCGAAAAGACCGAACACCAACAGAAGAAGAGACACCACGATTCGTTGAGCCATGAGGTTCTATGGAGATATTCTTCCTCGACGCTCCCTGTTCAGTGTTTTTTGGGGACTGATTTGCAGGCGCGCCTTTCTCAATCCTTGGCTTTTGCCGCGCGATTGACTGAATAGGCGCTAACGCGGCTCGGGCAATGGCGTATCCGTACGGAAGTACTTCTGATACGCAGCAATCCAGTTTTTCGCGATCTCTTGCTGGGCCTCCGTCAAATCCAGATTCCCGTCGCAGACCATCTGGCGAAGGCGGTCTTCCAAAGCATCCTTCACTTCGGCATTCCAGGTTGTGGCTGAGTGCGATTGGGGCCAGAGGTTGCGAATATCGTCCGCTCCTCCAAGCGCCGGCGTGATCAGATAATCGATCTCATACGCTCGCGGTTCGGCGCCGGCAATTCCGTATTCCTCCAATACTTTTCGCTGGAGGTCCACCGGAACGGCCTTGTTTTTCACGTTCGGCTGGCTGCACAGTTGCCGTTGATCGACGAGGAGCGCTGCTCCAGGAGTAAACCTGGAATCGGGTATCGAGACAATCGCAACTCGCGGGCGTAATGGCCTGTGGCGTCCCACGTTTGAAACGAGCAAAGCAAGAATCAGAAGACTACATGCGGCGACTGCCACCCAGCGTACCCTGTAGAGCGGACGGAACCAACGGGAGGGTTGCTTCACGTCGCTAGCCGCCAATTGGGCTCTGAGTAATGCTCGCGGACCAGTGATGGGTGGCAATTTTGCATCGGATTCCGCTTTGTGGAAACGAACAAAATCGGCGATCGCACGATCCAGCTCTTGGCGCCGCGCGCGGCATTTCCAGCACGCCTTGAGATGCGCCCGAACCAACTTCTCATCGTGCGTTGAAAGCTCTCCGTCAACATCAAGAAGCAACTCTTGGTCCGAAAGATGCGAATCCTCGTGTTTCATAGGTTGTACCGTTCGGCATGGCGAGCGATACGTGCCAGAGATCGAGCCAGCGAGCAGGATACCGCGCCAAGAGACATGTTGAGAACCGCGGCGATTTCCCGATAGCGCAACCCTTCGGCGCGCAGAAGTAAACACCGGCGATCTTGCTCCGACAAAGCCCGAACGACGGTGAGGAGTTGTTCCTGCATCTGGCTGTTTGCCACCCGATCTTCAGGACTCGGAGCTACGTCTATAGCGAGGTTCTCAGCCCCTCCTTCGTTCAGTACCTCCGATTCTCGGCGAGTGCGATAGTGCCGTTTCAACGCCAAATTGTGAGCGACTCGGAATAACCAGCCACGAAGGTTATCGTGGGACTTGCCGCGATGCAGGTGCCGAAACAACGACAGAAATATCTCTTGGATTACGTCCTCGCCATCCGGAAACGCGATACCGAAGCTCGATACGTACCGCAGCAAAGGGTCTCTGTATTGGTCGAAGAGGGCGACTACCTCCTCTTCCAGCCGGTCCCGGCGTTCCTTAAGATCGCTGGCGGGCGTGAGTGAGAGCCCTGGGAAAGCGCTCGCATCTGTGAACCGGGACGACATGGAGGGGCCTAGACCGTAGGCTACCCCAGAATCACTCGCAATTGAACACGCGCGGGCGAAATTCTTGGGGCGGGATGGAGAAGCCATCTACATGTGAATATTCCGGTCGCGACAGTTTTGTTCATACTTTCTTTGGGCACTTGTTCCGAACGTGCGCAGAAATATAAGTCCGCGGATCTGTCAACAGTCGGAAGGCGTGGGAATTGAACCCTTCGGCGGCAGGATTGGGCACCTCATCCGCGAGGGATCGGTGCTCAGACTGAGGGTTCATCGCGGTTTGTCGAATTTGCAAATGGATGGCAATTAGGGCTTTTGTTTCCATATTCCATGTAGTCGCAGGAGAAAACAGTGCCAATACCCAGGATCACTTTGGTACAGCCCGCGCTCTCAAGTCAAAGAAAATCAGCAAATCGGTGGCAACTGGCAAGGATCAAAGCGGCGGTTTACAGGCCCAGCGGGTGCCTGGCGAAAACGTACTCCTCTACCGGCCGGCCGCCGATGAGGTGCTCCTGAATGATCCGTTCGACCACCGCGGGCGTTACCGAGTGGTACCAGGTCCCATCGGGATAAACCACCGCGATGGGTCCATGCTCGCAGATGCGCAGACAGTTGGCTTTGGTCCGATAAACGCAATCTTTGC
>Ga0335081_10008048_pt1 | contig 16909 bp, 18 predicted proteins | sample Lox_Sample_35_FD_206713 | JGI IMG/M metagenome (GOLD analysis project Ga0335081, IMG submission 206713) | Soil microbial communities from Loxahatchee National Wildlife Refuge, Florida, United States - Lox_Sample_3.5 | ecosystem: Environmental > Terrestrial > Soil > Wetlands | place: USA... | reverse complement strand
GTCGGTGAAGGGATAGATCACCTTGCCCGAGGCGTAATCCGCGGGCGCCACCACGGTCTGCGTATCCATGGTGCGGAACTGGTCCACGCTGTTGTCCTTGATGTCGTGGAACTGCACCTGCACGACCCGCGGCACCGCCCATTCGCCGTTGCCGCCGAATTTCACGTCACCGAGCACGGTCTTGAAGGTGTTCGCGTGGATGTAGTCCGCGATCTTGGCGTCGTCGAGGCTGTTCGTGGCCGTGATCGCCTCGCCGAGCACCTGGAGCTGCGCGTAGGCCCAGGGCACCATGTAATAGCCAAGCACGTCGACGCCCTGCCCCGCCGCTTGCTCCTGATAACGCTTGATGAGCTCGTTGACCCCTGGGAACTGCATCTTCGGGACGGGAATCCAGAAGTCGTAGTTGACGATGCCGTTGAGGGCGGGGCCCAGCTGCGTCTTGATCGCGGTCGCCTGCAATCCCACCATGCCGCCGCCAAAGAGCTTCGCCTTGAGGCCTACCTCCGCCGCCGCTCGCACCATGCCGATCGAATCCGGGGGATAGGAGCCCACGAAGACGACGTCGGGATTGGTCGCCTGGATCGCACGCACGATCGGCGTGTAATCGGTCGTGCTCGGCGGATAGGTCTTGTCGTAGACGATCTCGAGTCCGATCTTCTTGGCGTTCTCGCGCGCGCCGTCGGCGGCGTTGCGCGAGAACTCGGCGTCGGCCGCGACGATCGCGAGCGTCTTCGGCTTCGGATTCTGCGCAGCCGCGACCTCGAAGAACCCCTGCGAGATCGAGGATTTCGGATCCATGCCGCCCGTGGGCGCCATCACGAAATAACGTGAATACTTGAACTCCGTGTTCACCGCGAGACCGAGGAGCCCGATCAGGACTTTGTTGTGCTGCATCACCACGGGCATCGCAGGCGCCAGCATGTTGGTGGCATAACCGCCGATCACGAGGTCGACCTTGTCCACGTCTAGAAGCTTGGTGTAGAGGCCCGGTACGGTCGCGGGATTGCTCTGGTCGTCGTAATAAACGAGCTGCACCGGCCGGCCCAGAAGCCCGCCCTTCGCGTTGACGTCCGCCTCCCAGATCTTCTGCGCGAGGAGGGCGGATTTTCCATTGGCGGCCAGGCCGCCAGTGAGCGCCATGCCGTAGCCGATCCGGATCGGCGTCTTGTTCTGCGCGAGCGCAGGCAGCGCGGCAAGGGCGAGAAGGACGCACAATGCGAGAATGAGTCTTTTGAGCACTTTTCGCTTCCTCCCGATCCAACAGGTTTTCTTTATCCTATGCTCAATACGATTAGCCGCGCAAACCTCCCTCTCCCATCGAAGATGGGATTTCTAAACACCCTCGACGACGACGGTCTCCACCTCGCCGGCGCCGGCACGGCGGAAACGGGCGGCGGCGTCGTATTCCGGAGATTTGAAACAGGCGACCCCCTGCTCCAGGGTCGGGAACTCGATCACGATGAAGCGGTGGAATTTCTGTGGTCCTTCGACGATCTCGAAACGACCGCCGCGGGCGAGGACCTTGCCGCCGTGCTTGGCGATGATCGCGGGGACGAGATCCGTGTATTTCTTGTATTCGACGGGATCGATGACGCGGGAACGGGCGACCCAATAGGCGGGCATGCGCGGAGCCTCCGATGCGTTGGGGGCGGCCTTTACGCGGGGCCACCCGGCGCCGATAATATCGCGTTCAACCGGAGTACGCCCCCATGCCCTTGAGCCATCTCGAGCACTACCTGATCCAGGCCGAGGATCTCGAGGCGACCAAGAATTGGTACGTCCGCGTCCTCGGCATGCGCGAAGGTCCGCATCCCGATTTCGGCTTTCCCGTCTACTGGCTCTATCTCGGCGAGCGCGACGTGCTGCACATGACCCAGGGCGGCACCAAGGTCTCGGAGGAGCGCAAGCGCTATCTCGGACAGGAATCCGAGGCGACGCGCGGCTCCGGCGTCATCGACCACGTGGCCTTCCGCGCAACCGGCCTTCCGGACATGCTCGAGCATCTGCGCCGCCTGGGGGTCGCCTTCAAGGAGCGCCAGGTGGACGACCAGGGCCTCTATCAGCTATTCCTTCTCGATCCCAATGGCGTCAAGGTCGAGCTCAACTTCGCCGCGTCCGAGGCCAAGGGCCGGCGCGCCGAGGTGATGGCCTCGGACCTGCGCTGACACCACTTTCATTCCACGAGGAAATTGCACCATGAAATTCGTGACCTTCCGCCAGGGCAACCGCACCGGCGCGGGCCTGCTGATCGACGGCGAGCGCGTGCTCGATCTCTCCGAGGGTGTGAGCGGCCTTGCCGGCGCCAAATCCGTGCTCGAGGTGGTGCTCGCAGGCGAGGCCGGCCTCGCGGCCGCGCGCGAGGCCGGGAAGCGGGCCAATGCCGGCAATACCTTGGCGCTCTCCTCGGTGAAGGTCCTCGCGCCGATCCCGCACCCCCGCAAGAACGTCTTCTGCGTAGGCCGCAACTACCTCGAGCACGTTGCCGAAGGCCATCGCGCCCGCGGCACCGAGATCAAGCTGCCGGAATTTCCGCAGTTCTTCACGAAGCCGCAGACCGCGATCATCGGACCCGGCGACGAGATCCCCTACGACCCGCAGGTGACGCAGAAGCTCGACTACGAGGTCGAGCTCGGCGTAATCATCGGCAAGCGCGGCAAGAACATCTCCAAGGATCGCGCGCTCAGCCACGTCTTCGGCTACACCATCATCAACGACGTGACCGGACGCGATCTGCAGCGCCGGCACGAGCAGTGGTTCAAGGGCAAGGCGCTCGACGGCTCCTGCCCGATGGGCCCGCACATCGTGCATGCGAGCGCGATCAAGGATCCGCAGGCGCTCGACATCAAGCTCCGCGTCAACGGCGAGCAGCGGCAGAGCTCCAACACCAAGCTCATGATCTTCGACCTCAAGACCATCATCGAGCAGCTCTCGCTGGGGATGACGCTCGAACCCGGCGACGTGATCGCGACGGGAACGCCGAGCGGCGTGGGCTTCGCCATGAACCCGCCGGGCCTTCTCAAAGGCGGCGACAAGATCGAGGCCGAGGTCGAGGGCGTCGGAATACTCTCCAACGCGGTCCGCGAGATCCCGCACCGCGTCGACAGCGAGTGAGGTGTCCATGCGCGACGTCGACCAGAACAACATCACCGAGGCCGTCCTCGAGACGCTCGCGAAAACGCCAGATCCGCGGCTCAAATATCTGATCACGCGGCTGGTCCATCACCTCCACGACTACGCGCGGGAGGTGAAGCTCACGCCGTCGGAATGGCTCGAGGCGATCAAGTTCCTGACCGCGACCGGGCAGAAGGCGACGCCGGAGCGGCAGGAGATGATCCTGCTCTCGGACATCATGGGCCTCAGCATGCTGGTGACGGTGATGCAGCGCCGGCCGGTCGCGGGCACGACGACGACCAGTGTCATCGGTCCCTTCTACCGCGACGACGCACCGCATCTGCCTGCCGACGGCAACATCGCCGAGGGCGAGCCCGGCGAGACCGTGCATTGCTCCGGCCGCATTCTCGACACCGCCGGCAAGCCAATCGCGAATGCCGTGCTCGACGTCTGGCAGGCCGCAGCCGACGGCATCTACGACAGCCAGCGCGCCGATCCCTCGCCCGATCTCCGCGCGCAATTCCGCACCGATCTCGAGGGCCGCTACAGTTTCCGCACGGTGCTGCCGATCGGATATTCGGTGCCAGTCGACGGACCCGTCGGCGATTTCCTCCGTGCGCTCCACCGCCACGCCTTCCGACCCGCGCACATTCACTACATGCTGCATGCCGAGGGATACGACGAGCTCATCAGCGCGCTCTACATCGACGGCGACCCCCATATCGATTCCGATACCGTCTTCGGCGTCTCGAAGTCGCTGGTGGTGAAGCTGGAGCCGGCCTCGGGCACGGGACGCTGGCCGAAGCTCCGGCGCATCCGCTACGACTTCGTCCTCGCGAACGCCTCGACCGACAGCCTCGTGGAGACCCGCAAGGTCACAGCCAAGGAAACGCTTTAGGGATTCCTCCCCCAAAGGGAAGAGGGAGTCAGACCTTCGGCGAGTTGCTGCCGCGAGCGAGCTCGACTTGGCCGGCAATCCAGGCGTAGGTGGTAGCGAGCCCGCTCTTGAGTGGGGCGCTGGGCTTCCAACCGAGTTTCTCCTCGATCAGGTGATTGTCGGAATTGCGGCCGCGCACGCCCAGAGGGCCAGGGATGTGCCGGATCGCGACCTTCTTGCCCGCGACCGCCATGATCCCCTCGGCGAGGCCGTCGATCGTCACCATTTCCTCGGAGCCGATGTTGACAGGCCCCATCCAGCTCGAGCGCATAAGCCGCGTCGTACCCTCCAGGCACTCGTCGACGTAGAGGAAAGAGCGCGTCTGCTTGCCGTCGCCCCAGATCTCGATCTCACCTCCTGCCTTCGCCTCCGCGATCTTGCGGCAGAGCGCGGCCGGGGCCTTCTCCTTGCCGTTGTTCCAGGAGCCCAAGGGACCGAAGATATTGTGGTACCGCGCGATACGCGGCTCCATGCCCTTGTTGCGGAAATAGGCGAGATAGAGACGCTCGCTGAAGAGCTTCTCCCAGCCGTACTCGCTGTCGGGTGCGGCGGGATAGGCGCTGTCCTCGGAGGTCTTGGGATTGTCGGGGTCGCGCTGGTTGTATTCGGGATACATGCAGGCGCTCGAGGAATAGAAGATTCGCCGCGTGTCGCGCCGGAGGCACGCCTCCAGCATGTTGAGGTTGATCTGCGCGGAATTGTGCATGACGTCCGCGTCGTTCTCGCCGGTGAAGAGGTAGCCCGCGCCGCCCATATCGGCCGCGAGCTGGTAGACCTCGTCGAATCGGCGGTCGAGGAGACGATTGCAGACCGCAAAATCCCGGAGGTCGCCGATGACGAAATCGTCGGCCTCGGTCGGCGCGAATTCCGGAAATTTGAGATCGACGCCGCGCACGAAGAAGCCCTCGCGCTTCAGCCGCGCGACGAGGTGGCTCCCGATGAATCCACCGGCGCCGCAGACGAGTGCGGACTTCACTGCGCGGCCACCCCGTCCTGGAGAAGCGCACGCCCGCGCGGTGTCAGCGTCACCGCGGAGCGATCGCTCAAGCGCTCGCCGCCGTTCTGAAACTGAATCAACCCGCTCTCGACCGCGTCCTCCCATATCGTGAGGCGCGGACACGTGCTGCGCCACGCGTCCTTGACCTCGCCATAGCTGCGCGGGCGGATCGCAAGCCAGGAGAGGAATTGCAGCGTCAGCAGCTGGGCCGGATCGCTCATCGGAGTCTCCACTCGCAGAAGGATAGCACGCCCGCCATGGCGGCACAAAACGCGGGGACGCTCGCTCGCTCGGATGAATAGCGGAGCCGGGCACGCTCCTCCTTGGAGCGAAGCGCAGGGCCTCCGCGGCGAGTCGCGTTCTCACTCCGCGCATGCCGGTGCATCGCCGCTGGAAAAGCCGCGCGGCCCGTGCTCAACTCCGGCAGTGGAACTCTGCTGAGCGCGGCGCCATGAGGGCCTCCGATTTCAAATCCGCCGATTTCGATGCCGCCGGAGAGCCCTGGGCGCCGGGCGAATGGCCGCTTCTACTGCGCCGCTGGCTGCGCCACCCGCTAAGCGTGGGCGAGCTCGCGCCGACCTCGCGGTGGGTAGCGCAGGCGGTGGCGGCTCGCCTCGAGCTGCGGCGGCCGGGGGCGGTCGTGGAGCTCGGCGCCGGGACCGGCAGCCTCACGCGTGGCCTGCTCGCGGCCGGATGTCCGCCGAATCGTCTCGTCGCAATCGAGCTCGATCCCGAGTTCGCGGCATTGCTCCGGAGACGCTTCCCGGGAATCGCCGTGATCGCCGGCGATGCCGGGCGCTTGGCCGAGCTGCTCGCGACGGTCGGCATCGCTCGGGCGGCGACCGTGGTCTCGAGCCTGCCCATTCGCTGGTTCCCACGGGAGGTGCAGACCGCAATACTCGAGGGGAGCCTCGATCTCCTCGGACCCGGCGGCTCCTTCCATCAGCTCACGAACATGCGGAGCTCGCCGCTGCGCTGGATTCCGCCGGGCGTGAAAGCCGAGCCCGTGTGCTGGATCGCACGCAATTTCCTGCCGATCAAGATCTGGCGCTACCGGAGAGAGGGCACTCCCGCATAGCTGGCAAGGCCCACAACGGGGAAATTAACGACTCCGCAAGCACGCGGTGGAATTGTAGGCGGCCATGCAGCCTGCCACTGCGACCCTTGCCGCTCCGAAGCCGCTCCCGGCCGATCCCGAAGCGAGCCTCGCTGCCACGCTCCCCGACGACGCCGATCCGCGGGTGCGCGCGCTCGGCGAGCTCTGGCTCGCGATCCGTCCCGCACCGACGCTGCTCCCAGCGCGCCGGCATTTCGATCCCCTGCGGATCGCACCGAGCGTGCTGCCCTATCTCTGGCTTCTCGACGTCTTGCGCGAGCCGCGGTTGCGCTTCCGCTATCGCCTCATCGGCACCGCGCACGTTACGCCCATGGGCGCAGACTTCACGGGCAACTATCTCGACGCGGTGCATCCCACGTTTCTCGAGAGCGCGAGCCATGCCGATTACCTCTCGGTCGCGGCGGGACTCCCGAGCTATCGCCGCGGCAAGCCGACCTTCCACGTAGACAAGAGCTATCTCGCGATGGAGCGGTTGGCCCTGCCGCTGGCGGAGGATGGCGTGCGCGTGAACATGCTGCTCGCGATTACCCTCTACACACGGGCGCTGCACGCATCCGTCACAGCGGCGGATCAGCTCGCGGCGCGATCGCCGGCCTCGGCGATCCCGTTGAGATAGAGCTCCCAGACCCGCAGATTTATTTCGCAGGCTTTGACCGCGGCGTCCTCCATGCCGTACTGGCTCGCAAAGCGCGCGACTGCTTGCCAGCCCATGTCGGAATGCTCGATGTCCGCCTGCTCGTGCAGCTCGAAGAAGTCGAGGTCGGCGTCGGAGAGGCCGAAGAGCTTGCGCCAGCGCTGCCGCTCGAGGCCAAACCAGCCATGCTCTCGCATGGTGCCCGCGCCGTAGCCGGGCACGTTTATGCGCTCAGCGCAGGTGTTTGCGACGATCCCCTCGATCCAGTGCCGATTGCTCATGAGGCCTTCCCAGGCGGCCCAGCAGACTTGCGTCGAGGGCAGCGGCGGTGCTTCGCGGATCTCCTGAAGCGGCATGCCGATCCGCACCCCAAGCTCCTCCAGGATCTGCCAATGCGCCTTGCCATGGCCGTGCTCATGGTCGGCGATCACCTCCTGCGTGCAGGCGCGGATGATGTTGAGCCGCGTTTCCCAATCCGTGCAGTTCGTGGCAACGCGGAGCTTCAGCACGGAATTGCGCTGGCGCGTGTTGAGGCGGTGCTGGCGCACGAAGGTGCGTGCGCGCCCCGGCGTCATCTCCTCGCGGAAATAGCGCACGCGCAGGCAGAATTCGTTCACGACCTCGTCGAGCCGCTGCAGCACTGTCTTGCCGGTCATGGTCCCGTCCTCATGCCATTCGATGCGGCGCGCATGGTGCAGGATGGGCGCAGCCCGAACAAGCCGGTTCATCTCCACACTTCGATCGCCGCCGAACCATCGGACCCAGGGAGCCGCGAGAATAGGCGAAGCAGCAGGGAGGGCACGGCCATGGAACTCACGGTCTTCATCCGCTACCGCATCGACCCCTTCAAACTCGCGGAGTTCGAGGCCTACGCCCGGCGCTGGCTCGAGATCATTCCGCGCTGCGGCGGCACGGTGGTGGGCTATTGGGTGCCGCACGAGGGCACGAACGACACCGCCTACGGATTGATTTCGTTCGAGAGCCTGGCCGCTTACGAGGCCTATCGCGCGCGGCTCAAGACGGACGCAGCGGGCGCCGAGAATTTCCGTTTCGCGCGCGAGGAGCGCCTCATCCCTGCGGAGGAACGCAGCTTCCTGCGCCGGGTCGAGTAGCGCTCAGCTCGGCTTCCGAGTGCAACTGCCGATCAAGATATTGCAGGGCTGACCGCCATTGCCCCTGCAGGCCGCGAGTGCGAGGGATTCGGCCTTCTGACGGTCGGGGGACTGGCCCGTGCCGTAGCGCCGATTGTTGGCGGCCGCAAGCGCGCCGCAGCCATTCTGGAAACTCAGAACGACCCGGCAATCCTGACCATGCTGGCGGCACTTGGCGACGGCGCTCTGATTGGCGGAGTCGCCGTCGGCGAGATCGAGCGCGTCACCCCAGGCCCCGCTCTCCTCGCCATAGGCGATCGCGCCGAAGAAATTCGTTTGGCGTCCGCAGCGCTGTTGGCTGCAGGTGCTGAGGCACTCATCGGAGGTGACGCCGCTGGAGGCGGCATTTCTGCAGCTATTCCGGCAATCCTCGAAGCAATCGGCGCGCGCGGCGGGAGGAGTTGCGAGGAGGCCGGCAAGCACGGCCGCCAGAGCGAGGATGGGAAATGAGAGCTTCAAGAGACCGCCTCCGTTCAGCTGATTGCGTCGGGCATTCAATCCCGGAAGAGCTCGCGCAGGCTCTCAGCCATGCGCTCGCGCCGCTGCACGCCCGAGACGCCGACGGAGGCGCCCACGCCGAGATAGCGCTCCGCGACCTCGGGATCGTCAAGCAGGGATTTGCCGCCGCCCTGCAGCGTCACGCGGCCCTTCTCGATGACGCAGCCGTGGTCGGCAATGGCAAGGCTCAGCCTCGCGTTCTGCTCCGAGAGCAGAATGGCCAGCCCCTTCGCGCTCAAGCGGCGGATCAGGCGGAATATCTCCGCGACCAGCACCGGCGAGAGCCCGAGCGAGGGCTCGTCGAGGAGCAGCACCTTCGGCTCCGACATGAGCCCGCGGGCGATCGCGAGCATCTGCTGCTGTCCCCCCGAGAGATTGCCCGCGGGCTCCGTGAGGCGCGCTAGGAGCGCCGGCATCGGCGCCAGCACCTCATCGATCCGCTCGCGCACCCGCTCGGCCGAAAGGCCGCCGAGGCGCGTATAGGCACCCATGCGGAGGTTGTCGGCGACGGTGAGGCCCGCGAAAATCTGCCGCCCCTCGGGCACATGGGCGATCCCCGCGAGCACGCGCCTGCGCGGCGAGAGCCGATCGATGCGCGAACCTTCGAGACGGATCTCGCCGCCGTGAAGCGCCAGCACCCCGGAGATTGCCTTGACCAAGCTCGACTTGCCGGCGCCGTTCGCGCCCACGAGCGCCACGATCTCGCCTGGCGCCAAGGCAAGGCTCACCTCGTGCACCACTGTCTGGCGCCCATAGCCCGTGCTGACGGCATCCAGCTCGAGCATCAAGCGCTCCCCTCGGCTTGGCCGATATAGGCCTCGATCACGCGGGGATCGCGCTGCACCTCCGCGGGCGTACCGCGCGCGATGACGCTGCCTGCATCGAGCACGATCACCTGCTCCGCCACGCCCATCACCAGCGACATGTTGTGCTCGACGACGAGCAGCGTGACGCCGCTGTCGCGCACGGCCTGCAGCAGCAAGCCGAGTTCCGCGGTCTCGCCGTCGTTGAGCCCCGCGGCGGGCTCGTCGAGCAGCAGGAGCCGGGGGCGGCTCATGAGAGCGCGGATCACTTCGAGAAGCTTCTGCGCCCCCATCGGCAAATCCGTCGCCGCGGTGTCGCGGAAGGCGCCGAGACCCACGAGATCGAGGAGCGTCTCCGCGCGCTCCGCGAGCACCCGCTCCTCGCGCCGCGCCCCACCGAGCCAAAGCATCTGGCCCAAGGCGCCGCTGCGCACGTGCATATGGGCTCCGGAGAGGACGTTCTCGAAAGCGGTCATGCCCGGAAAGGCGCGCGCGGTCTGGAAGGTGCGGACAACACCTCTTGCGGCGATCCGCCAATCCGCGAGCCCCGTCGCGGACTCGCCGAAGAGCCGCACCTCGCCGCTGTCGAACGGGTAAAGATTGGTCACGAGATTGAAGAGCGTCGTCTTGCCGGAGCCGTTGGGGCCGATGAGGGCGCTCAAGCTACCTTGCGGCACTTCGAAGCTCACGCCGTCGACGGCGCGCAGGCCACCGAAGGTCTTGAGGAGGTTCTTCACCTCGAGCGCCGGTACGGTCACGGCGTGCCCTCCGCCGGAGCGAGCCGCCGCGCGGGCCGCCGCCGGAAAAGCCTCGCGAGGCCGCCGAACATGCCTTCCGGCAGGAAGCTGAAGGCGAGCACCAGCAGCAAGCCCTCCGCCAGGATCTTGTAGAGCGCCAGCGACTGCACCAGCGTCGGCAGCAATGTCAGGAGCGCGACGCCGAGAAGCGATCCCACCAGCGTCCCCTCCCCGCCGATCACGAGCATGGTGATCATCTCGAAAGAACGCTGCGTCCCCACCATCTCCGGTGAGAGGTAGTGAAAGTAGAAGGCGTAGAGGCTGCCCGCGAGCGAGCCCAGCACGGCAGCGATCGCGAAGGCCGCCATCTTCACGCGAGCGACGTTGATGCCGAGAGCGCCGGCCGCGAGACGATCGGCACGGATCGCCATCAGCGAGCGGCCGAAGGAACTGCGCATGGCGCCCAGGAGCGCCAGCACCAGCACCACCGCTATCCCCACGACGAGATAGTACATGCGGCGGTCGCTGTCGAAGGCGAAGCCGCCGACGCTGAGCGCGGGCACACCCACGAGACCGGACGGGCCGCCGGTCGTCTCCATCATCCCGACGTCGAGGGAATCAACCACGAGGCCGAAAGCGAGGGTCGCCAGCGCGAGATAGTGTCCGCGGAGCCGTGTCGTCGCGAGCGAGAGCAGCAGCGCGCACATCAGCGCCGCGAGGCAGCCGAGAGCGATCCCGATGAGCGGCGGCCAATGGTAAGTCGTAGCGAGGATTGCCGCGACATAGCCGCCGATCGCCATGAAGCCGCCCTGCCCGAGGCTGACCTGCCCGGCAAACCCCATGAGCACGTCGAGGCCGATCACGCCGATGAAGAGGATCCCCGTGATGACGAGCGAGCTCATGAGGCCGGGATCGCTGACGACGAGCGGGATCGCGAGGATCACCGCGAGCGCTGCCGCTCCCACGAGCGCGGCGCCGCGGCCGCGCAGGCGCACGATCGCGGGATAGACGTGCTGCGCCTCCCGCACATCGGTCCGCCGCGCGCGACCGATCGCGAAGAGCCCGCTCGGCCGCAGCAGCAGCGTCGCCAGCAACAGCCCGAGCGCCAGCGCGTTGCTGAAAAGCGCGGAGATATAGCCCGCGGCAAGCTGCTCCGCGACACCGAGAACGAGGCCGCCGATGACGGCGCCCACGAAGGAGCCCATGCCGCCGATCGCCACCGAGATAAAGCCGTTGATGGTGAAGAGCTGGCTCGTGTCGAATTGCACCGCGAGGATCGGTGCCACGAAGATGCCGCCGAGGGCGCCGATGCAGGCCGCGAGCGCGAAGCTCATGAGCGCCATGCCCTCGACGTCGATCCCCATGAGCCGCGCTGCCGTCGGATTCTCGGCCGAGGCCTGCAGCGCCTTCCCGAGCGTCGTGCGCGCGAAGAGATACCAGAAGGCGAGAATGATGAGCAGGGTCATGCCCGCGATCCAGAAACCCTGAGTCGGGATGCGCATGCCCAGCACGATCGCCGGCGCCTCGCCGGAGAAAGGCCGAAGCGAATAAGGATCGCCGCCCCAGCCCACCAGCATGAGACCCTGGACGAAAGTGAGGAGTCCTGCCGTCAGCATGAGCATGCTGCTGTTGGGGAGACGCGCCAGGCCCGGCACGAAGGCGGTGAAACCCAAGGCAAGGCCCAGCGCCGTCGCCGCAAGCGTCGCCAGCGGCACCGCCGCGAGCGGCGGCAGCCCCAGCCTCTCCTCGAGCGTCACGGCGGTGAGGGCGCCCAGCACGCAGAATGCGCCCTGCGCGAGGTTGATGACGCCCGTCATGCGAAAGACCAGCGAGAAGCCCAAGGCGACCACCGCGAAGAGGCTGCCCTGGAGCAATCCCCCGATGACGATCTGTACGAAGGCGTCCACCCGCGGCGCCTTTCGCAGCCGCCCCGGAGCCTATTTGCCGATCGGAATACCTCCGGGCTGGCTCAGCACGACCCAAGTCCCCTTTCCGGCGTCCCAGCGCGTTACCACGGAATTGCCGTCATCGAGGCCGCGCTGCGGGATCTTGACGAAGTCGAAGGTGCCATCGATCCCCGGCAATCCCTTGATCTTCGAGATGAACTCGCGGAGCTCCGCCGCAGTCGCCTTGGGCCCGAGCTTGCGCAGCGCCTCCGTGACGATCATTGCGGGCATCCAGGCGAGCGAGGCCGCGATGTCCGGCTTGACCCCCGCGGCCTTGAACTCCGCATAGAACTCTTCCTGCGCCTTGGCGACGGCGGGATCGACTTTCACCGGCGCGCCATAGGCCGGCCAGAGCGCCGCGGGGATGTAGAGCTGCTTCGGCAGGAACTCCGCATAGCGCTCCATCTGCGCGTAGGTCATATTGCCGTCGGTGGTCGCGGTGGGCACATCGAGGCCCGCCTGCACGATCCCCTTGAAGACCGTCGCGATCGGCGTTCCCGTGCTCCAGGCGACGAAGGCGTCGGGCTTCGCGGCCTTCACCTTCTCGATCTGAGCAGCGACGCTCACGTCGGTCGTGTTGAAGTGCACGCGCTCGACGATCGTGAGGCCTGCGTCCTTGTATTCGGGAATGCCGATGGTCTCGTCGATGCCGCGCTCGGCGTCTTGGCCGGTCGCATCGCTCGAGGTCATGATCGCGATCCGCTTCCAGCCCTGCTCGCGGAAATAGCGGAAGAGCGCCTTTTGCAGATCGTGCGTGGAAACGCTGGAGCTGAAGGAGTAGCTCCCGGCCTCGGGATGGACGCCCGGCGAGAAGCAGTAGTGCACGGGACCGTTGCTGACGAGCGGCGCCATCGCGTTGCAGATCGCGACCAGCGAGGAGCCTAGGATTATCGCCGGCTTATCGGCCGTCACCTGCTTCACGAGCTGGACGCCGGTCTGCGGGCTCGAGGTGTCGTCGAAGAAGACGAATTCCACGGGCTGGCCCTGGATGCCGCCGTTCTTGTTGATGAACTTCTCCGCGATTTGCAGCGCGACCTGCTCCTCCTTGCCGAGGAAGGAAGCCTGTCCCGTGAGCGGCAGGATGACGTTGATCTTGTAGGCGTCGGCCGCGCGCACGCCGGAGGCTGCGGCGGAAAGCGCGAGCGCGAACGCGCCGAGAGCGAGTGTCTTGCGGATCAAGAGATACCTCCCTTCGAGTATCGGCACGGCGGCCATTCTGCGAGCCGCCTTCGGAGCGCGGCATACTAGCAAGCGGCGAACCGCCCCGCCAAGCCGGACTCCCTCTCCCGTCGAGGATGGGAGAAGGATTAAAAGCCGTAGAGCTCCGCCGGATTGTCGACGAGGATGCGCTGGCGCACCGCCGGGTCGGGTGCCCAATCGAGGAGCATGTCCAGCAGGACCGCGTCGTCGGGCTTCTTCTCCACGGAGGGATGCGGCCAATTGCTGGCCCAGAGCATCCGCTCCGGCGCCGCTTTGACGAGCTCCTTAGCGAGCCGACCCACATCATCAAAGTAAGGCGGACCCAGCTTCGACGTCTCGTAGGGCGCTGCGAGCTTGACCCAGACGCGTCCCGTCTCCACGAGGCGCTGCAGCGAGCGGAAGGCCGGGTGATCGACCGGCACCGGCTCCAGGAACTTTCCCTGATGGTCGATCACGATGCGGCCGGGCCAGCGTCGGATCTGCGCCTCGCGCTCTGGCAGCAGCCGCCCGTCGAGCTGGAGCTGAACGTGCCAGCCGACGCTCTGGACGCGCGCCGCCAGCGCGTCGAACTTCTCCCAGGGGAGCGCGCCTCCCGGAAGCGCAAAGAAGCGGATGCCACGCATGCCGCCCGCGGTGAGGCGCCGGAGCTCCGCATCGCTCACGTCGGTGTCGACGACTGCGATGCCGCGCGCTTTGTCGGGGCCGAGCGCCGCGATGCCGTCGAGGGTGCAGGCATTGTCCATGCCGTAGGTCGTGGGCTGCACGACGATCGTGCGCTCGATGCCGAGACGCCGCGTCATCTCGCGATAGGCGTCGACCGTCGCCGGGGCTGGCTTCACCATAGCGGTCGGCGCGACCGGATAGCCCGCGCCATAGAAATGAATATGCGTGTCGCAGGTGCCCTTGGGCGCCTTGAGACGCGGAATGCCAGAAGTCATCGCCACTCTCCTCTCACGCTCTTAGACGCCCGAGCCGCGTCGCGTGCTCGGTGTTGACGGCATGCGGCGGGATTTTACCCGCGACCAGCGCTGCCGCCTGCTCGACGGTATCGAAGGCCTGGTGCTCGATCGCCTCGGGCGTGAGCCCCGCGATGTGCGGCGTCGCGATCACATCCGGGCGGCGCGCGAGACGGAGCGACGGCCGCTGATCGGGCGCACGGCCCACATCCATGGCGGCGCCGGCGATGCGGCGCTCGTCGAGCGCCCGCTCCAGCGCCGCCTCATCCACGAGATTGCCGCGCGAAAGGTTGATGAAATAGGCCGTGGGCTTCATTCGGGCGAAGGCCGAAGCGTCCATCAAATTTTCCGTCGCCTCGGTCGCAACGACGAGACAGACGACGAAATCCGACGCCGCGAGCACCTCCGCCTGGGTCGCCTGACGAACGCCGGGCTCGAGCACGGTCTTGTGGGGATCGCTCACCAGCACCGTCATCCCGAGCGCGCGACCGAGCCGCGCGAGGTAGAGCCCGATCTGGCCATAGCCGAGAATCCCGAGCGTCGCGCCCTGCAATTGACGCCCCATGCGGACACCGGCTTCGGTGCCCGCCCGATACTCCGCAACCGCCGCCGGCACCTGGCGGGAGAGATCGACCATGAAGCCGATGGCGAGCTCGGAGACGGAGGCGATGAATCCCGCCGTCGCCTGCGTCACGAGGATGCCGGCCTTGCTCGCGGCGGAGACGTCGATGTTGCGGATGTCGATGGCGCAACGGAGGAAGGCGACGACATCGGGCGAGCGCTCGAAGAATGCCGCCGGTGCCGCGGTCTGCCGGTCGGAGATCACGATCTCGCAGCCCCGCGCAACCTCCGCGAGCGCTGCGGCGTCGAGCACCTTCCCGGTCTCGTTGAGCCGGACCTCGCCGAGCTTTCGCAACGCCGCGACCGCTCGCTCGCCGTAGTAGTTCGCGAGCATTTCCGGGATATGCGTCAACAGTATCCGCGCCATCTCCGCCTCGCTCTTTGTCGGGCGAACCGTAGCACGAAGCATGGGATGACGCCTCCTGACGTTCGCGCTAGAGTCAGCGCGCAGGCTTTTCCCGCAAATGAGGGACATCGAGATGAAGACGACGCCCGTGACCAAGGCCGATTTCGAGCGCTCCGTCCTGGCGGTGCCGCCGATCGCGCGCAACGCAGACTACTCGCTCAATACCGCGGGGAACCGCGCCTTGATCCGGTACCTCGAGGCCGGCGGCATCCGCACGCTGATGTACGGGGGGAACGCTAATTTCTATCACCTCGGCGTCTCCGATTTCGAGGCGGCGGCTGCGGAGATTGCGGCGCTTGCGGATGCGGACACCTGGGTCATTCCCTCGATCGGACCGGAATTCGGCAAGGCGCTCGATCAGGCGCGCGTCCTTCGGGGACACGCTTTCCCGACGGCGATGGTGCTGCCGACGGCTTTCCCGCTGACGCAGAAGGGTGCCGCGATCGGCATCGGCAAGATCGCCGAGCGCTACGGAAAGCCCGTGATCGCCTACGTCAAAAGCGACAACTATCTCGATCCCACCGACGCCGCCGCCCTCATCCGCGAAGGCGCGGTACTTGCGATCAAGTACGGCGTCGTGCGCAAGAACCCCTCCGACGATGCCTATCTCTCGGCGCTCCTCGCGAAGGTCGACCCGCAGCTCGTCGTGAGCGGGATCGGCGAGCGGCCGGCGCCGGAGCATCTCCGGCAATTCGGGCTCGTGAGCTTCACCTCGGGCTCGGTCTGCGTCGCGCCGCGGCTCTCGCTGGCACTCCTCGCAGCGCTCAAAGCCAAGGACGACGCGAAGGCGCGCGAGGTTCAAGCGGAATTCATGCCGCTCGAGGATCTCCGCGACAAGCTCTCGCCGATCCGCGCGCTCCACAGCGCCGTCACGCTGTCGGGCATCGCGGATATGGGGCCAATGCTGCCGATGCTGACGGAGATCGAAGGCGCCTCAGACCGCCGCGAGATCGAGGCGGCCGCGCGGGCCTTGCGCGCCAAGGACGAGGCCTACGGCAAGCGCCGCGCGGCCTGATCCCGTGAGCGCCGAGCGCCCCATCGTCGCCATCGTCGCCGCCGGCGAGATGGGCGCAGCCGTCGGCGGTCGGCTCCGCGAGCGAGGCGCCGAGGTCCGGACTTCGCTTCGGGGCCGTAGCGCCGCAAGCGCGGCACGCGCGGAGCGGCACGGGCTCATCGCGGTCGCGGACGATAGGGCTCTCCTCCGCGGCGCCGATTTCGTGCTCTCGATCCTGCCGCCGGGCGAGGCGGTGGCGCTCGCCGAACGCCTCACTCCCGCGCTCAACGCCACGGTGGAGAAGCCGCTTTACGTCGACTGCAACGCGATCAATCCCCGGACCATGAACAGGGTGGCGGCGATCGTCGAAGGCACCGGCGCCGGCTGCGTGGATGCCGGCATCATCGGCGGCCCGCCGCGCCCGGATGCCGAGGGACCGAAGCTCTACGCCTCGGGCCCGCAGGCGTCGCGCTTCGCGGCACTCCGGGACTGGGGCCTCGATGTGCGTCTCCTCGACGATCGCATCGGCACGGCCTCCGCGCTGAAGATGGCCTATGGCTCGCTGACCAAGGGTCTGACAGCTCTCGCCGTCACGATGGCGCTCGGCGCCGCTCGCGCAGGGGTTACAGAGGCACTGAAGCGCGAGCTCGCGGAAAGCCAGCCGGCTCTCGATGCCTGGCTCAGGCGGCAGGTGCCGAAGATGCCGCCCAAGGCCTACCGCTGGGTCGCGGAGATGGAGGAAATCGCGGCCCATCTCGGCGCGAACACCGCCGGCGGGGAGATCTACGAAGGGATCGCCCG
>Ga0335081_10008047_pt1 | contig 16910 bp, 15 predicted proteins | sample Lox_Sample_35_FD_206713 | JGI IMG/M metagenome (GOLD analysis project Ga0335081, IMG submission 206713) | Soil microbial communities from Loxahatchee National Wildlife Refuge, Florida, United States - Lox_Sample_3.5 | ecosystem: Environmental > Terrestrial > Soil > Wetlands | place: USA... | reverse complement strand
TGGGGATTAACCCTCGGGTCTGAATCACAAAGACCCTCTATGTCCGTCAGGATAATCAGAAGATCCGCGCCGATCAGGTTGGTGATCAGGGCGGAAAGGTTGTCATTATCGCCGAATTTGATCTCGTCCACCACGACGGTGTCATTTTCATTGATCACGGGGACGATTCCAAGTTCGAGGAGCGCCAAGACCGTATTGCGGGCATTGAGGAATCTCCGTCGATGGCTCAGATCATCATGGGTCAGAAGAACTTGCGCGACCCTTTGCTGAAAACGTGAGAAATAGGTCTCATAGATATTCATCAATCGGGTCTGCCCCACAGCCGCCGTCGCCTGTTTCTGCGTGATGGTCTGAGGACGAGTCTTGTAGCCCAGTTTCTCCATGCCGGCTGCGATGGCGCCCGAGGAAACCACGATGATTTCATAGCCCTGACGCTTCAGATCTGAAATTTCTTTTGATAAATGGGAGAAGACCTCGTAATCAAGCCCCTTGTCCACAGAGGCCAGAATACTGGAGCCTACCTTCACCACGATTCGTCTGACTTCGCCGAGGACCTCTTTACGAATGTCCTTGTTGTTCATGGCCTCGATCCGTATGAGATTCGAACATCCGCGAGACGGCTTCGATCAATTCCTCCACTCCTTCTCCCGTGTGGCCAGAGATCAAATAAAGCGGATACCCCATTTTCTTAAACTGGCTTCTCATCTCCCCTGCTCTTTCCCGTACCGGGGGAAGATCGATCTTGTTAAGGACCACGAGCCGTGTCTTCTTCTCAAGGGCAGGGTCGTAAGCCCTCATTTCCTCACTCAGGGCATGAAAATCTTTAACCCCATCTCGAGAGGGCCCTTCCGAGATGTCCAAGAGATGAACGAGAAGGCGGGTTCGCTCCACATGCCGGAGAAACGTCAGTCCGAGTCCAGCCCCCTTGGAGGCGCCTTCGATCAATCCGGGAATGTCGGCGACGACAAAGGATCGGTGATCCTCCCGGCTCACCACGCCCAGGTTGGGAACAAGGGTGGTAAAGGGATAATCGGCGATCTTCGGCCTGGCGGACGAGATCCGGGCAAGGAGCGTGGACTTTCCGACATTGGGGTAGCCAATGAGTCCCACATCGGCAAGAAGCTTCAATTCGAGCCGAAGATAACGCTCCTGTCCCTTCTCGCCCTTCTCCGCCCGGCGGGGAGCACGCAGCGTCGACGTGGCAAATCGAGCATTTCCTCGACCTCCCCAACCTCCTTCTGCTGCCACAAATTGCTGACCGTCGAAGAGAAGGTCTTGAAGCACTTCCCTGGTTTGACCATCTCGTACAAGGGTGCCGGTCGGAACTCGAATGTGGAGATCTTCCCCATGCCTTCCGGTTTGATCTTTTCCTTTACCGTGACTTCCCTTGGGAGCGCGAAATTGCTTCGGGTAGGTTAGATCGAGAAGGGTGGTGAGCTGGGCGTCGGCCTGAAGGATCACGTCCCCGCCTTTCCCTCCGTCACCGCCGTTCGGACCTCCTCTGGGGATAAACTTTTCTCTCCGAAAACTGATACAACCGTTCCCGCCATCGCCCGCTTTCACATGGATTCTTGCTTCATCCACAAACTTCATTTTCTAACAGGCCAAATGGAGGGCCCCAGCTTCGATGAGGCCTGGAGCTAAAGATTTTGGGCGTAGACACTCACCTGTTTTCTATCTTTTCCTTTTTTCTCATACTTGACGATTCCGCTAATCCTGGCAAAAAGGGTATAGTCTTTTCCTAACCCAACGTTTTCGCCAGGATGAATTCGAGTCCCTTTCTGGCGGACCAGGATGTTGCCCGCCTGGACCCGTTGCCCGCTGAATCGTTTGACGCCCAATCGTTGCCCGGCGCTATCTCTGCCGTTGCGAGAACTCCCTCCTGCTTTCTTATGTGCCATACCTGCCTCCAACCCTTCGCCGTGCCGCCCCCCCCTATCAGAGGGTATCAAACCGCTCCGACACTCGACTCGGTCCATCAGCTTAAAGCGATCTCATTGACTTTCAAATAGGTAAACGTTTGGCGGTGTCCCTTGAATCGCCGATAATTCTTTCTCCTCTTCATCTTATAGGTCAGGACTTTTCCCCCCTTGCCCTCTTGGACGATCTCTCCTTTAATAACGACATTGGCCAGGCGGGGATTTCCAAACTCCGTCTCTCCCTCCTTGGAGATCATCAGGACCTCTTTCAGCTCCACCTGATCTCCCACATTGCCCTCCAATTTCTCCACCCGGATGAGGTCTCCTTTGGCAACCCGATATTCTTTTCCGCCGGTTTTCACCACCGCATACATCATAGGCCTCCAAATTAAAATAATTATTGAATATTAATCGATTCTTGGCCCTTTGTCAACTTTCCGTCCCATTCCTCGAGAAGGTCATTCCATCATGAACCAGAAGCCCTTTCCATGGCAAGAAGAACAGATTTATCAGGTGAAGAAGGCCGAGAAGGAAAGAGGAGGCTTATGTCTCGACGATATCGAATTGATCCTGGTGGAATCCAGCCTTGCCCTTAATGATGATCTTTTTCCTCAGTTTTCTCTCCAACTCTTCCACGCCGGCTCTCTCTTCTTCATAAAGAAGGCCCGTGATCTCCGGGTTGGCTTCGACCACGATGTTGTGCCCTCCCAGTTCCGTAGAAGTCCTTTCGATCTCACGGAAGATATCATAACAGACCGTCGTCTTTGATTTCACCAGCCCCGCTCCCTCACAAAAGGGACAAGCCTCCCCCAGAATTCGGGAGATGTTTTCCCGTGTTCGTTTCCGGGTCATCTCCACCAGGCCCAATTCTGAGATTTTAAAAATGTTCGTCTTTTGGCGATCCTTTTTCAGGGCATCCTCGAAAGCCTGATAAACCTTTTCGCGATCGCCTTCTCTCTCCATATCGATAAAGTCGATAATGATAATCCCTCCGATGTTCCTCAGCCTCAACTGGTAGGCAATCTCTTTGGCTGCCTCCAGGTTGGTTTTCAGGATGGTGTCCGCCAAATTTCTCTTTCCCACGTACCTCCCCGTGTTGACGTCAACAGCGACCAGGGCTTCGCTGATATCGATGACGATATACCCCCCCGATTTCAGCCAAACTTTGCTGCCCAGGAGCTTATCAATCTCCATTTCAATCCCGTAGGCGTCGAAGATGGGGTCTTTCTTCTCGTAGAGAATCATCTCGTATTTTTGCTTAGGCATATAGGTGCTGATAAAAGAGAGAATGTTATCATATTCTTCTTTTGAGTCGATAACGATTCGGTTGACCTGGGGGGAAAGGATATCTCGGATGACCCGGAGCACCATGGTGAGGTCGCTATGGATCAAAGAAGGAGCTGCGGAATTCTCTTTTTTCTTCTGAATATTATTCCAGAGATGCAGAAGGAACTCCATATCCGTCCGAATCTCATTCGCCTCTGCCCCTTCACTGGCCGTCCTAACAATAAAGCCGCCGGCAGGAGGCTTCACCGATTGGACAATCTCTCTCAGTCTCCTTCGCTCCTTTTCATCTTTAATTCTTCTCGAAACCCCGATATGGTCCACGAGAGGCATGTAAACAAGGTACCTGCCGGGCAGGGTGGTGTGGGAGGTGATTCGGGTTCCCTTCGTGCCCAGGGGTTCTTTAGAAACCTGGACCAAGATCTCCTGGCCTTCGGAGAGAAGGTCTTCAATCTGGGAAGAAGGGTTGTTCAAATAGGCGGGCATTTCTTCGCCTTGAAAACCCATCTCCTCCAAGTCTTCAATCCCGCCATGGACATCCGACACATACAGGAAAGCGGCCTTTTCCAGCCCGATGTCAACAAAAGCGGCTTGCATCCCCGGCAAGACCTTCACGACTTTCCCTTTGTAGATGTTTCCCATGATTCCTCTGCCCTTGGTACGCTCGATATAGAGTTCCGCAAGGACTCGATCCTCCAGCAGAGCAACCCTTGTCTCTTGCTGGGTCACATTAATGATGAGCTCATTGGCCATAATCGCTCCCGAAAAGCAAAACCATAAAATGGTCATAGTGGAATGGTGGATGACTTAAACCTTCCATGAGCAATAGTCAATTTCCCATTCTCAAGGATCATTGAATAACCCCGATCTTCAAAGATTCCATCATTCCAATTTGGTGACTTTACACTGAGCGAGAGGCTCCTGATCCAACCCCAGGACGGCCCCGACAATCTCGATCGGTTTCGCAGTTCTTCCCGTTGCCTTTCGGAGTACCAGTTCCACTCCCCATTGGGAAACTTCCCCTGGACTCTCCTTCTTCTCACTGATGTCCATCTTTTCGATCAGGGGCCGGATGTCCACACTCCTTTCTCTTCCATCTCTCTCTTGATGAACAACATACTCTTTATGATCCAATGCCTTCTTGATTCTTGCGAGGGCCTCCTCTTTTGTAAGGAGATGATCCAGAGGGACCCAGTAGACGGACGGATGGGATAAGGAAGACAGATGGAAAAAGGACGGGACTTCCTCGGCCTCCAGGATCTCGACCCCCGGCGGAAGGGTTCGGTTTAACTTCTCCATCATTTCAGGAGGCGTCATTTTCCCTTCGCATTCGATATCGACGATCTCCATCCTACTCTCCATTCCAACCGGAAGGGCTGCCGCAAAGATGATCCTGGGCATCGGGTGAAATCCCTCGGAGAAACGAAGGGGAAGGTCAGCCCTTTTGGAGGCACGATAGAAGAGATGAACCAATTCCAAATGACTTAAAAACCTTATTTCTCCGACCTTTCTAAATTTCAGCCGAATCTTCTTCATTCCTTTCTTCCGGGTTTCTTTCTTGGCAACTTTCTCCGAACCCGTTATTTCTGCCGGACTGCTTTCCTTAATCGTGATCGTCCGCCCGTCACACACCCCGCATCGACGACAGTTCTCTTTCACGCAGGGAGGGCTGCTTTTCTCCTCAAGGCCCCTCTGATATTCCTCCCAGAGAAACTGAGGGGCTGTTCCAGTATCGATAAAGGACCATGGCGGGAGATCTTCGAATCTTCTCTTCCGGGTGGGCAGGTCCATTGGCAGCCCCGCCTTCTCTACGGCCTCTTTCCACAACGGAAAGCGAAACTGATCGCTCCAGCCATCAAAGCGGCATCCCAGCCGGAAGGCCTCCACCAAGACCTGGGAAAGATTTCGACCGCCTACCGCGAAGACTCCTTCCAATAAGCTGAGATGGGGATCTTGCCACTTAAAACGGAGACGGTTCTTCTTAATCCCATCCTTCATCAAGCGGAGCTTCTCCTTCATCTCCTCAAGAGGGATTTGCGATTCCCATTGAAAAGGCGTGTGAGGTTTTGGCACAAACGTGGAAACACTGACGCTGATATTCGGATGGATCTTCCGCCTCTTTCCCAGGAAAGCGATCTTTTGGGCCAGATCAAAGATGCCTCTTAAGTCTTCCTCTCTTTCTGTTGGAAGCCCCATCATGAAATAGAGTTTGACGTTGTTCCAGCCTTTTGAAAAAAGGTCTGATAGGCCCTGAAAAAGGACTCCTTCATCCAGCTCCTTATTGATCACTCTTCGAAGGCGTTCCGTCCCGGCCTCGGGTGCGATCGTAAATCCGGTTTTCCTGACCCGCTTCACTTGCTCGGCCAGTTGGCCCACCACGCTCTCGATCCTTAAAGAGGGGAAAGAGACAGCCACCTTTTTCGATTCATATCGGTCCATGAGACCAGTGAGAAGAGGTCCGATGGAAGAGTGATCCCCGGCGCTAAGCGAGAGCAAAGAGAGCTCTTCATAGCCTGTTTGTTTGAGGGAAGTGCCGAGAATCTTATGAATCATCTCCGGACTTCGCTCACGGTAAGGTCGATGGATGAATCCCGCCTCGCAGAATCGGCACCCCCTTTTGCAACCCCTCGCAATCTCAATGTTAAGTCGGTCATGGACCACCTTCATGTAAGGGACGATGGGGCAGGACGGGAAAAAAGCTTGATTCAGGTCGGAGATGGTTCTCTTTCGAATCCTTTGCCCCTCGGCGTGCAGACTGGGAACATAGACCCCTTCCAGTTGAGAGAGGGATTTCAAGAAATCGTCTCTCCTTGCGCCGGAAGCTTTCAACTGAAGTGCGATATCACAGATCTCTGAGACCGCCTCTTCACCGTCTCCCACGACCAGGGCGTCAAAAAAATCGGCGACGGGCGCCGGGTTAAAGGTCAAAGGTCCACCGGCAATGATCAGCGGGAACCTTTCATCCCTATCGCTTGAAAGGAGAGGGATGCCGGAGAGGTCGAGCATATTAAGAACGTTGGTGAGACAGAGTTCATACTGAAGAGAGAAGCCCACGATATCAAACTGGTCAAGAGGGGTCGAGGATTCGAGAGAGGAAAGGGGAATCCTTTTTCCCCTCAAAACTCCCTCCATATCTACCCAGGGAGCAAAGACTCTTTCGCAGGCAACCCCCTTTCTGCCGTTGAGGAGGTGATAGAGAATCTGAATTCCGAGATGAGACATTCCCACTTCATAGACATCCGGAAAGGCAAGACAGAATCTTAGGCGGACCCCCTCAGGATCTTTTCTGATCGCATGGATCTCTTGACCCAGATACCTGACAGGTTTTGAAACAAGGGGAAGAAGTTCTTTCAATCTATCACCGTTCGCAAATCAATTTCGAAAAAGTTTTATGCTTTAAGAGAGATAATTCCATGTATCCGATAGCCCATTTATCCTATTAAAAATACTACACTTCCCGCCATCTGTCAATTTTGTCAGCCGAGTTGCTGGAGCCAGGGGTCAGTGGAGATGGGAAGCTATGACTGAAAGGGACAGCAAGATTTTCTCATTGACACATAAAAATCAGCTTGCTACATTTTTTTTAGCCGCCCTCATCGACAAAGAAAGATTGCGGGTGTCTCCAATGAATCTGGCGAATCAATTTATTTTATCGGGTATCAAGCTTCTGCCGAAAGCTCTGGTAAAGCGTTTTGCCATGCGTTATATCGCCGGCGAAAAACTTGACGATGCCGTACGTGTCGTAAGCGCCATCAATTTGAAGCGTATGATGGGAACGATGGACGTCCTCGGCGAAAACATTTCGACCCGAGAGGAATCCCTGGCGGCTGTCAGAGAGTGTGAAGAGGTTCTTCATGCGATCAACCAAAATCATCTGGATGCAAATCTTTCGATTAAACTTACTCAGTTCGGGCTTAAGATCGACAAGGAGTTCTGTCATTCAAATGTAAAACGGTTGATCAAGATCGCTGCTGGGTACAACAATTTTATCCGGATCGATATGGAAGATTCATCGACGACGGGTGAAACCCTGCAATTATACGGAAGGTTGCGTTCCGAAGGGTATGAAAACGTGGGAGTCGTCATCCAGGCAAACATGCGGCGAAGTGAGGAAGATGTCAGGAAGCTGGTCTCTCTGAAGCCAAACATCCGGCTCTGCAAGGGAGCTTACATTGAACCCGAGGCGATCGCTTTCAGGGGAAAGGATGAAATCCGTCTCAATTATCTCAAGCTCCTAGAGATGCTTTTCAAAGGGAAGTGCCATGTGGGTATTGCAACCCACGATGACTTTCTCGTTGGCTCGGCTTATCAAAGGATTCCGGAGATGAACCTCCAAAAATCCGACTATGAGTTTCAGATGCTTTACGGCGTGAAAAGTAAGCTTCGTGACAGGATTGTTGCGGATGGACACCGGCTGCGTGTCTACGTCCCTTTTGGGCGATCCTGGCATGCTTACTCCATTCGACGCTTTAAAGAAAACCCTCAGATGGTTCGATATGTCCTCCGGGCACTCTTTTTTCCGGAAGGTTGAGTTACGAAGCTCCTGGCTACGGGGCGGGGTAAAGCCCAGGACGAGCATCCTGAAGAAAGGTGGTTGCGGAGATGAAGCTTTGGGAAGAAATTGAAGTCGCCCGTAAAAAGATTCAAAAGATTATCCTTCGGACCCCGATGATCTATTCGGATACTTTCTCAAGGCTGACGGGGAAAGAGGTCTTTCTTAAGCTGGAAAACCTCCAGAAGACCGGCTCCTTCAAAATCAGAGGGGCCTACTATAAATTGTCCCAACTCACTCCGTCGATGAAAAAAAAAGGGGTCGTGGCTGCCTCCGCAGGGAACCACGCCCAGGGGGTCGCCCTAGCTTCTTCCATCTTGGGAATCCATTCGACCATCGTCATGCCCGAGGGAGTTTCTCTTGCCAAGCAGATGGCCACGCAAGCCTATGGCGGAGAGATCGTTCTCGCCGGTCAAAATACGGATGAGGCCCTTCACCATGCCAAGAAGCTGACAGGGGACGGCAGGCTCTTGATCCATCCCTTTGACGACGAACAGGTCATCGCCGGCCAGGGGACGATTGGGTTGGAAATCTTGGAGGAAGTCCCGAGAGTCGAGGCAATCATCGTTCCAATAGGAGGGGGAGGATTGATCTCTGGAATTGCCGCGATTGTAAAAAAGAGAAGGCCTGGGGTGAAGATGATCGGCGTTCAGTCGTTTCATGCCCCCTCTGCTTTTTATTCTTTCAAGAGGAAAAAGGTTGTGAATGCAACGGTGAAGCCCACCCTTGCTGACGGAATCGCCATCCAGCAGGTGGGAGAAATCACCTTCCCCATGATCCAAAAAAGAGTTGATCAAATCGTCCGGGTAGAAGAAGACGAGATCGCCTCGTCCATCCTCATGCTGATGGAGAGAAAACGCATCGTGGCGGAGGGGGCAGGGGCAAGTCCACTGGCCGCTCTCCTTTCGAAAGGTTTGAAGACCAACTTGAAGAAGATCGTCCTGGTCGTCAGCGGAGGAAATATTGATTTTCACCTCCTGGACCGGATCATCGAAAAGGGCCTTGCCCAAACAGGAAGACTCATCCGAATGAGTATTCTTCTAAGAGACGTTCCAGGATCTCTGTCGACCCTCACGAACCTGATCGCTCGGCATCGTGCCAACATCCTTCATATCATCCACGAGAGGACGGCCAAGGAGATTCCCATGGGGTTCTCAAAAGTGATCCTGGTTTTGGAAACCCGCGGGTCAGACCATATTCGAGAGATTCAGCAGGGGGTGAGAGCAAGGGGGTATTCTCTGCTGATGTCAAGTTAGCTCCATCCGGAAAAGTGACTCAACTTTTGGCGTGCGGGCGATGATCGATGTCCAGTCAAGAAAATCGCTTGGTAACATCCCGTCCCGCTTTTTTCTCCTGTTTACAAATTTTCTGTTTAATTGTAGGATGTTGGTAGGTCGAGAAGAGAGGAGCCATGGATGCCCGAAGGAGAACGTACCTTAGCGGTCTTCATCGATTTTGAGAACCTTGCCCTCGGTTTCAAGGGCAAGAGGGACAGGCGATTTGAGATCCAGAAAGTCCTGGAGCGCTTGGTCGAGAAGGGGAAGCTGATCGTGAAAAAGGCCTATGCAGACTGGGCGGATTATGCCGAGTATAAGAAACCCCTTCATGAATCGGCCATCGAACTGATCGAGATCCCAAAACGTGCGATGACCGGAAAAAACTCCGCAGACATCCGGCTCTGCGTGGACGCCCTCGACCTCTGTTATTCCAAAGAGCACATCGATACCTTTGTCATCGTGTCGGGCGACAGCGACTTTTCTCCCCTCGTCTCTAAGTTGAAGGAGAATGGCAAGCGGGTGATTGGACTTGGGACGAAAGAATCAAGCTCCAACCTTCTGGTCGATAACTGCGACGAGTTTATCTACTACGAAGACTTGGAACGACCGCTGGGTATCCCTCCCAAGATTGAACAGGACCTTCCTGAGAAGAAGAAAGAGGCTTTTCAACTCCTGGTGGATTCGGTCGTGGCCCTCGTCCGCGAGAATAAGGAAGTCCTCTGGTCCTCCATGGTAAAAGAAACGATCAAGCGAAAAAAACCCTCTTTCAACGAATCCTACCACGGCTACCGCACTTTCAGCGACCTCCTCGAAGATGCTGAAAAGGAAGGCATCATTCAGATGAGAACCGATACGCGGAGCGGGACTTACGTCATCACCGGGTTCGGGAAAGAACAAAAAAAGGAAGCCGCGGAGGAATCAAAGGAATCCAAAGAGCAGAAGGAGCGCAAACCTTCGAAGCCGAGATGGCGTTCTCGCCCAAGGAAGCAAAAACCAAAGACACCTTTGCCTCCAGCGGAGCCGCCCGAGGCTCCTCCTGCTGCCGAAACAGAACCGATCGTTTAGTCTATGGAGTTTGGGCCTTACCTTCGCCTGTTCATTTCCTTCCTCGGTTTATCTGTTTTAATCCTCGTGCCAAGTACATCCTTTGGTCAAAAGGACCTCGGCGTCCCAGTGAAGGAGCCGATCATCTGGGGTGCTTACGTTGGTCCGGGGAAAACAGGAAACCTTGATACGATCTACCTCTCCTTGGGTCAGTATGATGCTTCTCTCTTTCTCCTCGCGGTCAATCCGGATACAGGCGAGATGCGGCAGTACAGCGGCCCTCTGTCTTCAGAAATGGGTTCCTGGGGATACACTGTAGACCATGAAAAGAGGATCTATCTCGGAAGTTATTATAACGCTCACCTCTTGCGCTTCGACCCGAAGACCGAAATATGGGATGACCTTGGTCAACCTGCGGGAGGAGAGGAATCTTTCATCTGTGCGCTGACGACCGCACCCGATGGTAAGATTTGGGGAGGGACTTATCCGTCGGCGAAGCTTTTCTCTTATGACCCAACGACCGGAGTGATTGAGGAGTTTGGTCGAATCGACCCGGATCAATTTTATTGTTACCCGACTGCAGGAGAAGACGGGTTGATCTATTGTGCCATCCAGTTTCAAAAGATGGACATCGTTGTCTTTGATCCTGAGAAGAAGGCCAAGACCTCCCTGATTCTCCCCGAAGATCGAAAACCTGGGCGGGTGACGTTGGTCAAGGGAAAGGACGGAAAGATCTATTCGAAACTCTCCACGTCCGACGAGTGGTTTCTCATTGAGGAAGGAAAAAGGCTTGTCAAGGTCTCTGCATCCGGCATTCCACGGGTCCCCAAGGCCCTTCCGGATGGCCGAGTTTTTTCCTTTGTCGACAACAATCTCCTCAGAATTGAGAACCCTGTGACAAAAGAGAGCAGGGAAATTCCTCTCAAGTATGAAGCCGCAGGTGCCCATATCTTTGTCGTCGGTGCTGGGCCGGATGGCAGAGTTTACGGAAGCAGTATGCTTCCTCTCCGGCTCTTCGTCTATGATCCAACCGGACAATCCCTTACCAATCTTGGCAAAGCTTCTTTGGCCACCGGAGAAGTTTATTCTATGGGTTTTTTCGACGGAAAGCTCCATCTCTGCTCTTACCCCGAGGCCAGACTCTCTGTCTACGACCCAAGCAAACCATTGCGGTTTGGGGTCAGTAACGGAGCCAACCCGAAGGACTTGGGACCCATGGGAGAGGGACTCTACCGACCCAGAGCAATGCTCGCAGGGCCTCACGGAAAGGTGTATGTCGGCGGTTACCCTGACTATGGCCTTCTGGGCGGCGCGATTGGCGTTTATGACCCGAAGACCAATGAAAAAAGAAGCTATCGCCACATCCTCCAGAATCAGAGTATTGCTTCCCTCGCCTATATCGAGAAGTGTGACCTGATTGCGGGAGGGGGATCTATCCGGGGTGGTACCGGAACGCACGCCGTTGAAAAAGAGGCGAAGCTCTTGCTTTGGGATCCCAAAAAGGAAGAAAAGGTATTTGAAATTGTCCCCGTTCCCGGAGCAAAGACGATCCTTTGCCTCGCCGCCACGGCGGACGGAATGCTTTACGGAATCACAGACAATGAAAAGGTTTTCGCCTTTGATCCGGATAAGAAAGAGAACCGAAAGGTTTTCGATTTGGGGTTCAAAGAACCGACGGAAATCTCGCTGCAGCTTGGACCAGACTCAAGACTTTATGGACTTGCCAAGGAAGCAATCTTTGTGATCGATCCCAAAGACGATCGGGTCTCTCTTGTAACGAAAACTTCCGTCTCGGTCCATTCCGGCATGGCGATGCTTGGCCGGAGAATCTATTTTGGATCAGGCGCAAATCTATACGAATTCGAGATACCTTTGGAGCCAAATAAGCCGGTGGAGTAAGTTTTGGCAGCAGTTTCCATCCGACATGGCGGCGCGGGATGATCCTCATGAGCGCCGCTGGAGATACTCTTTAAAATTCCTTAACCGCTCTTCTTGTTCTCTCAGCAAATCGTGAGCCTCCTCAATAGAGATGGGCATAAATCGGACTCGATCGCCGGGCTTGAGCTGGGCCGTTTTGGATAAGTCCGTGGAGATGATCGTGGCAATCTTTGTGTAACCTCCGGTGACGAGTTCCGTTAAAATAATGATGGGGTTCCCGTCGCCTGGAACCTGAATGGCACCTGAAATCAAACCCTCTGAAATGATGGACTCCTCCGCATCGGGCCGTCTTTCGATCCTGGGTCCTTCCAATCGAATCCCCATTCGGTCACATTGGGGCGTGACCCGATAGGATGAAGAACAGAATGTTTGAAACCCTTCCTCGGTAAAGTGGCCCTTTTGAGGTCCTGGGATGATCCTGAGGGATATCTCTTTCTCTGGAAAAGAAATCCAATCGATTGGAAACTGAAGGCCCAGCGTATCGAGAGGAGATGAGAAGCCCAGCGTATCGAGAATGTCTCCCCGTCTCAGTTTCCTCCCTTCAAAGCCGCCAAAATTGCCCGAAAGATAGGTTGAAGAGCTCCCCATGATTCTTGGGACACCGAATCCTCCACGGACGGCTAGGTAAGCACGGCATCCTGCTCGCGCAATTTTGAAATGGAGGACATCACCTTCCACCAGAAGATGAGTCTTCCACATGGCCAGAGGCTCGCCGTTGAGCGCAGGACGGAGATCGCCACCGGTGATCGAAATGACAACCTCCTTCAAGGCCTTCATTTTCAAACCCATGAGGGTGATTTCGAGGACAGCCTCCCCTTCTCCGTTTCCGACCAAGAGGTTACCCACTCTGGAGGAGAAGACGTCCAGCGCTCCCGAGGCAGGGACTCCGAACTGACTGAACCCGTAGCGCCCCAGGTCCTGGACCGTGGTCAGAATGCCGGGTTCCAGTACCTCAAAGGCTGCCTGCCTCTCATCTGTCAAGTTTTCTTCAAATGGACTCGAATGAGCCTTGAGCTTCGACACTGAGTACCGCCTCTTGTCAATCGGTCCGCCAATCTTTGAACTCTTTTTCGTCGATCGGGTAAAATTGGACGAAGTCCCCCATTTGAAGCAGCGCCGGGGGGTCTTTCCTTGGATCGAACAGTTCTACCGGAGTTCGGCCGAGAATCTGCCACCCTCCCGGGCTTTTCATGGAGTAGATACCCGTCTGTCTCTGGGCAATGGCCACAGAGCCTTTGGGAACGGATAGCCTGGGCGTTTTGAGTCGTGGGGTCACCAATGCCTGAGGAAGCTCTCCCATGTAAGGATATCCGGGCATGAATCCAATCATATAGATCAGATAAGGAGTGCCGCAGTGGAGTTGAACGACCTCCTTAGGAGAGATCTGGTGAACCCTCGCCACCTCTTCTAAGTCGGGGCCATAAGCTCCCCCATAAGTCACTGGAATGCGTGTCAATCTGGGCTCCGGTAGAGGGGTCTGTTGAAGCCCTTCTTCGATCTGGAATAGTTTTCCTCTCAGCCCTTCCACGGAGAGAATCATCGGATCATAGAGGATGAGCAATGACCGGTAGGTAGGAACCGTTTCAACGATCCCTTCAATGGACTCAGCCTGGATGGCTAATACCATTCTTCTTACCTTCTCGTTGATTTCACGACTGATGGTGTCACCGAACTCAAGGAGGAGACCGCGGTCGCCCATCAGATAGGAAACTGCTTTAGAATAAAGACCCATAGAATACCTAACGCAGCCACTGCAAATAGATTCAGTGTGGCTAAATTCCAAATCACAAATCACAAATCCCAAACAAATTCCAAATAGCAATTTTAAATGCGCGAATCATTTCTTTGGTGTTGATTGTATTTCAGATAAGTATTTTGAATTTTGATCACTCGAATTTATTTGTTACTTGGTGCTTGGGATTTGGTGCTTATCAAATTTCGATAAGCAGAGGATATGGCAATCATTATGTTGCTAAATAATATCGTGGCCTAAATGAAATTCTTCATCGGTGTGACGGCTACGCCGGCTCCCTTCAATTCCTGTCGAATCTTCGTCACCATTTCAACGGCAGCAGGATTATCACCGTGGACACAGAGCGTGTCTGCCTTGAGTTCGACCTCCGTCCCGTCCAAGGCGATGACCTTTCCCTCCAGAGCCATTTTTAGCCCTCTCTTAGCAACAATCTCATGATCGTGGATGACAGCCCCTTTCTCCTTTCGGGAGACCAGAGAACCATCTTTGTTATAAGCTCGATCTGGAAACGCTTCAAAAGCAATTCGGATGCCACGGCGTTTTCCGATATCGAGGAGAGATTCCCTTTTGGAAGAGGCAAGGACGACCAGAATGAGATCTCGATCCACCTTGGCCACGGCTTCTGCCATCGCCTCCCATATCCGGGGGTTTAGGACTGCCATATTGTAGAGGCTCCCGTGGGCCTTCACATGCTGAACTTTTAGCCCCTGCGACCGGGCAAAGGCCATCAGAGCCCCTGTCTGATAGAGAATGTAGTCCTGGATTTCCTCAAGGGTGGCCTCGACGTTTCTTCGTCCGAATCCTAAGAGATCAGGAAATCCAGGGTGGGCTCCCACCTCAACGCCGTGTTGCTTTGCCAAGGCCACTGTCTTGCGCATCACCCCTGGATCGCCGGCATGAAACCCACAGGCAATGTTGGCTGAAGTGATGTGAGGCATAACCCCTTCGTCAAGCCCCAGTTTGTAGACTCCAAAACTCTCACCCACATCCGAGTTCATGTCGATCTGGATTCTTTTTGCCATATTCTCCTCCTCCGAAAGGCTTAACCGGCGGTACCCTGGCCATGCCCATAAGAAAAGTCTTGACAAATATTAATTTAAAAGAGATAACTAAATCAATAAAATAAAAGGGTGAACGGAGGCGGTGGAAATATGGCGTGCGGGATGAAACATCCTAAGGCGAAGAAGGCAACGAAGAAGGCGAAACCGAAAAAAAAGAAGTAAGGGGAGGGATATCGAAAGGGATAGGAAGACAATTTGTATTTTTTACTTGACATAGAAACGGATTTTTGATATCCGTTTTTGCTATAGTATCTTTTTTTCTATTGGCTTTTCCTTAAATATGACGAAAGGAGGTGAATAGTAATGAGGAAATGGGCGAGCATCTTTATGGTACTGGCGGCTTTAGCGGTGTTTTCTTTCGGGTGTGCAGGAGTCGCGAAAGACGCGAAGATCAAATGCCCCAAGTGCGGCGCTGTCTTCACCGTCGACGAGGGCATACATGAATTTGAGACGAAAGCCTACTAATCACACCCCGTTAAAAAGAAGATTGACCGTTCTTTGGAGGGAAGAGAAAGAGAGGTAAATAGTAATGAGGAAATGGGCAAGTATCTTGATGGTACTGGCGGCTTTAGCGGTGTTTTCTTTCGGGTGTGCAGGAGTTTCAAAAGACGCGAAGGTGAGATGCCCCAAGTGCGGCGCTGTCTTCACCGTCGACGAGGGCATACGTGAACATGAGATGAAAGGCTACTAATCCACACCCCGTTAAAAAGAAGATTGACCGTTCTTTGGAGGGAAGAGAAAGAGAGGTAATAGTAATGAGGAAATGGGCGAGCATCTTTATGGTACTGGCGATTTTAGCGGTGTTTTCTTTCGGGTGTGCAGGTGTTTCGAAAGACGCGAAGATTAAATGCCCCAAGTGCGGAGCTGTCTTCACTGTCGACGAAGGTATACATGAATTCGAGATGAAAGGCTACTAATCACACCCCGCTAAAGAAGATTAACTGTCCTCTGGAGGAAAGAGAAAGAAATAAAAAGGGAAGAGGTTGACTCTTCCCTTTTTATTTTGACGATCACACTTCTTTCATCCTCGGCATGCAGCCTGCGTGGCCGAACTGTTTTAGTCGAGGTCCTCGGCGATCTTTCTTTTCTCCTTTTTCCGTGGCTAACTATCGCGGGGAGTCAGCCTGGGAGCAAGGGGGAAAGAGAATTCAACAGAGGTTTTCTCATTGGTGAGGACCGCCGAGAAGACAGTTCCTCCCAGGTATTTGGGAATCAGCTGAGACAGTTCAAGGATAATTTCATCCGCTCGTTCTCGTCCCACCTCACCTAACACGTCGACGGGAATGAAGATATTTTTCGTTTTCTCAGTGGCCTTATCTTTTTCACACTGGCGCCAGACCCAGTTTCGTGTCAGCACTTCTCGGTCATCACAGTAGACCAATTCCCCCTTGGGCACCGCCCCTGTTTCCCCGCCGCCCATCGGAGTGAAGGGCTCCCATCCCTCACTAAACTTCAGATAAATATTCCCCTCAATGGTATCCAGATCATGGCCGCCCATGGGGACCAAAAATCTTAAGGAAACGCTGTTATAAAGATCCACCAGGGAGTTAATTTTCGGAAAGGGATCCCCTTTCAAGACTCGTCTTGCCATGGATTCGATCGAGCTTTGAAATTTGCTCCCTGAAATACCCAATTTGGAGAAGGCCGCCCGCCAAGGTTTGATCCTCGGATGATCCTGGGCTTTATCAGCGACGAAGTTTTTTCTCAGCTCCTCGACCGCCCGGGTGAGAAGTTCCTCAATCTCTTTGGACGGACGCGTATTGTCCACATCCTTTGCAACCACCATCCCGATGGTGAGATCAGGCAGGGTATCGAATAATTCCTTCTGGATCGAAAATCGCATTTTCCCCTCCCCTCGTAGCCCTTTTATTCCCACTAACATCCCCTCCCTCAGAAGTCAACCTTTGCACTCCTCGGCCATCCTCCGTAGTCGTCGTCCGAACTCGTTTCAGGACCCATGGGTATGGAAGACAAGGGAGTCGAAAAAAGTCCAGCATGACCGGGATTCGCCTTACCTTGACGACTGATCCTGTTTTTTATATAGTGACCTTCAAAAGCCTTAACGTCGAGGGCCATCGAAAC
>Ga0335081_10008046_pt1 | contig 16913 bp, 15 predicted proteins | sample Lox_Sample_35_FD_206713 | JGI IMG/M metagenome (GOLD analysis project Ga0335081, IMG submission 206713) | Soil microbial communities from Loxahatchee National Wildlife Refuge, Florida, United States - Lox_Sample_3.5 | ecosystem: Environmental > Terrestrial > Soil > Wetlands | place: USA... | reverse complement strand
AAAGGCTTAGTGAGCCGCAATGCGTACTGAGAGTCTCACCGCGCGGCCGTTTGTATCTGCTGGAACAAAGATCATGTCACTGCAGAAAGCAGGGAAACGGTTCCTGCGCCAGACTAGTTTTGGTCGAGTAGTCCTCATGCCGTTTCGGTTGGGCAGAGCCTTCGGCTACTACACCCCAAAACTGGAACGCATCTTGCGTTGGACACTCTTATCGAAAGAGGTCACTAACTTTACCTACCGGCTCACTCCGGCTAACCAGGAGTATCTCGCGCACGCCGTGTCCGTCGTAACTGGTGTGCCATATTCCGTGGCTATCGCCTATTTAAGTGAGATTGAGGAAGATGAGAAAGTAAGAAGGCACATCGCTGACGCAGTTAGGCGAAGTCCCGAGCGGTACGTCTCCGACGACATCTGTGCCTATGGCCGTCGCATAGGCTGGTATGCGTTTGTTCGCATCCTTAAGCCTCGCGTAGTCGTGGAAACGGGGGTGGACAAGGGGCACGGCGCCGTGTTGCTCTGCGCTGCCCTGATGCGCAATGCAGCCGAAGGTTTTCCCGGCCGCTACTTTGGAACTGACATCAATTTGCAAGCGGGCTTCTTGCTCTCGGAACCCTACGACAGCGTTGGTACCATTCTCTATGGGGACTCTGTTCGCTCCCTCGAATCGATTCCGCAAATTGATCTTTTCATTAACGATAGCGATCACTCGGAACAGTATGAGCGCCGCGAATATGAGACGATTGCGCCCAAGCTTAGTCCCGATGGCATTATTCTGGGTGACAATGCGCATTGCAACAATGTCCTGGCGCGGTTCTCCGTCGAGCGACATCGGAACTTTATTTTTTTCCAGGAGCAACCGCGGGACCATTGGTATCCCGGAGCGGGAATCGGTATTTCATTTGTAAGACAAACTCTTCCCAAGAGGCTTGCGCAGGAAGTCTCCATCGAAGCATGATCCCGAGTTCGGGGAAGACTTGCTTCTATGCGGCGTGGCTGCCCTGGGAGCCGGCGGGCGCAGCTTCCATCAGGCGCGTGCGGCTCAAGGTGTACTGAATGCGGTGAATGACGGTGATAGTGGAAAGGACAGCAATCACCCAGAGTACCGGCGCCATCACGTTAAACAGCGCTCCGATAATGACCAGCACTAATCTCTCCGGGCGCTCCATAAAGCCAACACGGCAGGAGCCAATCAGCGACTCGGCGCGGGCGCGGGTATAACTCACCATGATCGCGCTGATCATTACGATCGCGGTCAGCACCACATAGAAGAAGCGATCGCCGCGGGCGTAGAACACCAGCAGCCCAAGAAATTGCGAGGCATCGCTATAGCGGTCCACCACCGAATCGAAGAATGCGCCAAACCGGGTAACGCGGTTCGTAGCCCGGGCCACCTGCCCATCCACCAGGTCAAAAAATCCCGATGCGATGATGATCAATCCCGCGTAGCGAAACAGGCGCGCCTGGTTTTCCCCGTTGGCGTAGCCGAACATCACCGCCGCAACAATATTCACGACCAATCCCATGAAGGTCAGCACGTTGGGATTGATGCGCGAAAGCGCCAGCCAGCGCACAATCGCATCCAGCACCACGCCGCAGCCGCGGCCAAAGGCACTGGTCCAGGTCATAAGAATTTGTCTCCCGAAATCGAACGGGGCCGCATCATGAGGCCTCCGCCCCCGCCGCATCGTGGATCGTGGTCAGGCTTAGAACCTCCATCTCGCGCTTGCCGTTCGGCGTGACCACCAGCGCCGTATCGCCCACTTTCTTATTCAGCAGCGCCCGCCCGATCGGCGAAGTCGTCGAAATCTTTCCCGCCGCCACATCCGACTCCTCGCTGGTCACCAGCTTGTACTCCATCTCTTCGTTCTTCGTGTTGTCGTAAACCCGCACCGTCGAACCCAGCCCCACCTTATCCTTTGGAATGTTACTCATATTGATAAGGGAGAGGTCTGCCAGCCGCTTTCCCAGCTGCCGCAGGCGCGCCTTGACGTATTCCTGGCGCTGCTTGGCCATGTGATACTCAGCGTTCTCGCTGAGATCGCCCAGAGCGACCGCTTTTTTCAGCTCCTTGGGAAGTTCGTGGCTCAACTCGTGTTCCAGCGCGTTGATCTCTTCCTGCAACTTTTTCTTGATGTGCTCGGTCATGCTTTTAGGGATTATAACGCTGTTTCGCGGCGCTTCGAGAGCTCGCCAGAATAGCGCCGATCACGGGTTTTCGCAGTAATCCAAGAACAACTGAGTACTCAGCCCACCCTGCTCAAGAATACAGAGCGGCTTTACGATCCGGTCAGCTTCATGCGCAAATCTTCCGGGATGCGCTCGCGAATTTCCTCGGGCAGGTGGTCATGTACGTGGCGCGCGCCCAGCATGGCCACGTCCACGACCGTCATGGGCGCGGGAGTCGCGACCGCAACCGCAAGCCAGATCAGCGCCGAAAGCGCGAATCCGCCAAGGGCGGCCAACTCCAGCAAAAGTGCATGGCGCGGCCCAAAGTGCCGAATCACGCCAAAAGCAAGCAGGAACACGCCCGCGGAAACCGAGGCCAGGACTATGAGGGAAACATCAATGATGCGATGCAGGCGCTGCCGGCGGCGACAGCGTTCGCAGGCGGCAAAATGGCGCTCGTAGTCGCCACGCATCTCGACCGCCAAGCCAGAGATGTCGTAGCGCCAGCCGGCCAGAATCTTGCCCACCATGGGGTCGACACATTCGCTCATACGCCCATACAGATGACCTACAACCAGATTGGTTGCATCGGTTCTGACTGCGCCGCCAGCACTACGCGGTTGTGGAGCAGGGTCTGGCGCGGGCCCAGGGCCCTTTGCGCCGCCTCCCGAGCCAGCTCAGGATGGTTGTTCTGCTCAGAAAGGTGCGCCAACACTACGTAGGCCGCACTTCCATCATAATCGCCGGCAAAGAATTGCGCGAGGGCTTCGTTCGAAAGATGGCCTACCCGGCTCATTACCCGCTGCTTTACCGACCACGGATAAGGGCCACCCCGCAGCATCTCCGTATCGTGGTTTGATTCCATCACCAATACGTCGCAGTTGCGCAAGTGATGGCAGACGCTGGCCGGAACATAGCCTAGATCGGTCGCGAAGCCCACTTTGACCCCTTCGGCGCGGAAGGTGAACCCAACCGGATCAGCGGCGTCGTGCGGGATGGTGAAGGGCGTAATGCTGATATCGCCGATCTGAAACGCTTGCCCGGCATTGAAGCTTTCCGGCTTTGCCAGCTCCGGGGTTTCTCCCGTTTCCTCGCGCAGTGCCCGCCGCCATGCCTGGCGGGTTGCCCCCGTCATAAACACCGGAATGTTCAGCTTGCGCGCCAGCACCGCGAGCCCGTAAATGTGGTCGGAGTGCTCGTGGGTAATCAGAATGGCGGAGAGCGCGTGCGGATCAAAACCGCGCAAATCGCACCCCGGCGAATCAGCGCTTTGCTGGCTGACGCTCAGGGCCTTCAGCCGCTTGAAAGTCTCGCGGCAGGAAATACCGGCATCGAGCAGAATGCGGGTTCTTGCAGTGGCGATGATGGCGCTATTACCCCGGCTGCCCGAGGCCAGCACCGCAAGCGAAACTCCCATAGCTCGAAAGCATACTCGCCGCGATTGTGGAAACGCGATAACTTTCTGGGTGAGCCGAGACTTTTGAGCAGCAGCAATCAGCGGTCAGCCTCAGCACTTAGCGCTTGGCACTTGGCCAGTCAGCACTCAGCAGTCAGCACTCAGCCACACGACATAGCAGTTTAACTTGGACGTAAAGCCTTTCATCCCTCCGCAAAAACTGCGACGCCCAAATGCGGCCAAGCGCCGGGCTGCCACATCTGAAAGCATTTCTCTGCAATCTGCAGGAACCCTAACGGCCAAATGCCGACGGCCAAATGGTAATTGCTCATGGCTGATCGCTGAATGCTGAAAGCTACTTCCTCAACTCATCCAACCCGCGCCGCCCGACTGCGCCGCCGTAGGCTCCGGCGACCCCGGTCAGCATGCCAAGAAAAGACTCGTAGATCTGCGCCCGATACGGTTTTTGCCGCATCACAAAGTAAGCCAGCAGGCGTACAATCGGGACCCAGATGCCCACGCCGAGCGTCCATCGCCACGGCCGCTCCGGGCGCAGCGCTCCCAGCAACATCGTGGAAGCCAGCACGAAGAGCGCTGTCAGCAACAGATCGCCCAGCTTCAGATCGAGAATGCCCGCGGCAATGCCGAACAGTCCTGCGGCAAAATAGATTGCACTGTCGCGATCACGTCTCTTGTTCATTCCTCTAATTTCTGTATAGAGGCGGCCGGCAGAGTCTCTGGGCAGACTCGGACACCGGCGGCGATGCAGACACCACCGCCCCTACGAATACCGGTAAAACCCTCGCCCGCTCTTTTTTCCCAGCCAGCCCGCATCCACCATCTTGATCAGCAACGGGCACGGCCGGTACTTGGGATCGCCCAGCCCGTCATGCAGCACGCGCATGATATCGAGGCACACATCGAGCCCAATGAAATCCGCCAGCGTCAGCGGCCCCATGGGATGCGCCATGCCCAGCTTGAACACTTCATCCACGGCCTCCGGCGTCGCCACGCCTTCCATCACCGCAAACATTGCTTCATTCAGCAAGGGCATCAGCACGCGGTTGGAAACGAAGCCGGGCGCGTCATTCACCTCCACCGGAGTTTTGCCGAGCTTGAGCGCCAGATCGCGCACGGTTTCCAGCGTCTCATCCGAAGTGGCCAGCCCGCGAATCACCTCGACCAGCTTCATCACCGGCACAGGATTGAAGAAATGCATGCCGATCACTTTTTCGGGGCGGCTGGTCAGGGCACCGATCTTCGTAATGGAAATGGACGAAGTATTCGAGCCGAGCACCACTTCCGGCCGGCAGATGTGGTCGAGGTCCCGAAAAATCTCCGCCTTGATTTCGAATCTCTCGGTCGCTGCCTCGACCACAAAGTCGCAATCAGCAAGCCTCGCGCGGTCCACTACCGGCGTGATCCGCGCCAGCGCCGCCGCTTTTTCCTCAGCCGAGATCTTTCCCTTCGCCGCTTCGCGCTCGAGGTTCTTGCCAATTGTTTCAAGCGCGTGCTTGAGATACTTCTGCTCCACATCGCACAACACCACGGAATACCCGCTGCGGGCGAATGCGTGGGCAATGCCGTTGCCCATCGTTCCGGCCCCCACCACGGCGACGCGCCGAATGTCCATCGCAATCACTCCATCAGCCAGCTTGTCCACGAAGGATTGTCTGCGAAGTTTGCCAGTCTAGCACTTCGCCTCTCGAATGGGACGCTTCGCACGATCGCACCCGGCACAGCACGCTAATCAAGCGGCCGAAGCCCGGCAACCAAGCGCCAAGGCGCGCCAACCTACTCTTCTACGGTTTTATCTGTATTGCGTACCGGAACATCCCTGGTGGAATGTAGGAATATCCACGCAGGGGAAGGGAAAAATGTCAGCTCCACAGTTACAAAGAGCAGAGTTACCAAGACCAGAGTTCCAACGAAAAGACTGGAAGGATTTTTACGCCGCGGCCCTGAAGGAAGGCGATGAGCAGGCGATTCCGGACCTCATCGCGCGCGCCGAGCTGGCCATCCTGGAGCGCTCGGGGCAGTTGTTCAGCGTCTCTCACGACACCGTCGTTCACGACACGCTCGAAGAGCAGGAAGCGCTGGACGACGCTCTCTACGTCCTGCACGGCCTGAGAAGTTGCATCGCCGTTCATGGCCGGCTCGCGCTGGCGGCTTAAGCAGGCCTCGTTGAGCAGAATTTATTGGTGTTCGAGCGTCTCGTCTATCGCGAACTTGCCGTTGCGCTCAATCGTGATCACACGCTCGAGGCTCTTGTAACCGGAGAGCGTGATATCCACGACATAGACTCCCGGGTTGAGGTAAAACTCAAGCGGCGAAGGCCGGTCGAGCACGTGTTTGTTGATCGCCACCTGCGCGCCTTTGGGCTGGGTCCGGATGTTCACCACGCCCATCCCCGCGGCCTTGCCTCCAAGAAATTTCTTGTAGCGGATGTCGTCGGTCTCGCCCAGTTGGCGTAGGACCGGCGAAAACGAGAAGGTCTGCCCCGCCTGCAGGTTGGCGGTCGTGCTCTCATCGAGAAAACCCTGCTTGCGCAACGTGATGGTGTGGCTGCCGGGTTTGTCCACCGTCACCTGCAACGGCGTGACGCGTTTGAGGTCTTTGCCATCTACAAAGGCCGCCGCGCCGGGCGGAGCGCTGGTCAGAAAAACCGTAGCGCCCAGCGGCGCGAGCTGCACTACGAGGAAAGATTTGCTGTTCGAGGCCACATCCAGCGTGCGCGTCTCCGGCCCATAGCCCAACTTGTTGACGCTGACGATGTGCCTTCCGGGCGCGAGTCCAGTCACATTGAAGGGCGTCAGCCAGCCGGGGTTATTCTGACCATCCACCAGAATCTGCGCTCCCTCGGGAGTAGAGTTGACCGTCAGTTGTCCGGGAACGACCTCCACCGGGGCCAGCGCGGTCAATACTTTGCCGGGTTTCTTGCGAACATGTCGCGGTACTATGGAAATCGCTTCGCGCTTCGGCTGCTGCGCGGTCTCCGCTTCCACCGGCGCCATGCGCAAGCGCGGCACAGGCTGCGTGCTCGAAGCTCCGGATTCGGCCGGCGCGGGCGTGCTGCTCGCCGTCTCCGCCGAAGTGCTCACCGCTGAACTGCCGGGCGCTTTGCCTTCGGTCTCTGAGTTCTCCGAACGGATATGCGAAGAGATGCCCCAGACGACAAGCAGAATGATCAGAACCGCCGCTCCTACCGAATAGAGAAACAGCTTGGGCGGCGTGGCTTTGATGGTTTCGATTGCATTCCTGGCGAAATCCGCGGCCACCGGCTTGGTCTTCGAAGCCGTATGTCGTTGCGCGAACTCTCCCTGATAAATCGTTTCCGCCGACTTCGGCTTCGGCGCCGGCGGCTCGGCCGGTGGGCTCGGCGCCGGCGGAGCCACATAAACCTCTTTGAGTGGAGGCAATTCGCTTACGTCTGAAAAGCTGCGCGCTTTCCGTCCCGCTCCATCGGCCGGATCGTCCAGAAGCGGCGCCATGGGCAAGCTGGTCGCGCTAGGCTCGGCCGTGGTCGGCCACGCCGCCCACATCGTTGCATTGGCCGGCTTCGCCGCGCCGGCGCCAGGAATAGACGATGCGCCGGGCGCGGAGGCCGCGGCGGCGGCTGCCGCTCTCGGCTTGACCGCCAGTCCAGACTTTGCCTGGGCTGCCACTTCCGGCGCTGCGGATTGCGCCGCTTGATACACTTCGTCTCTCGCGCCAGTGTTCTGTGAAGATGAAGATGAATACGACACTGCTTCGGAATCGGCTTCCGGTGCAGCTTCCGCTTGCGCCCGGGAATCGTGCTTCTGCGGCACGTTGATGCCCGGCACCGGCTGGGGCGCTTTTCTCGGCGTGCCCGGCGCGCTCGTTTCGTGGCATTTTTCGAGGTCAGCGACCAGCTCCTGTCCGCAGGCGTAACGCTGCTCCGGAATCTTCGCCATCGCCTTCATGATGGCGTCATTCAGGGCCTGCGGCAGCTTGGGTAGAATCATGACCGGGGGAACCGGCATGCTGTTCAGAATCTGCTCCCGCACCTGCTGCGCGTCCGCCCCGCCGAAGGCCTTGCGGTCGGTCACCATCTCATACAGCATCGCGCCCAGACTGAACAGATTGGAGCGCCCATCCAGCGGCTCGCCGCTCACCTGCTCGGGGGACATGTAATGCAAGACTTCCGGGGGCGCGCCGATGGCGTGCGCGGCCGTCGCTCCGATTCCCGAAATCCCAAAGCCCAGCACTTTCACCGTGCCGTCCCACGAGACCATCACCTTGGCCGGCTCGAGGCTGTAGTGAAAAACTTTGCGGGCGTGGGCGTGGTCCAGTCCCTGGCAGAGTTGGCGGGCGATGTCCTGCAGGTCCCAGATGGAAAAGCTTTCCTGGCGGGCCAGCATGGTGGCGATGCTGTTGCCCTGCACATACTCCATCGCGGCGCAGAACTTGCCGTCAATTTCGCCGGCGCCATACAACAGCGCGATATTGTGGCTGTTCAGGACTTTGGTGGCTTCGGCCTCTTCGAGCAGGCGTTGCACCCAGGCGGCCGATTGCGAGCCAAACTTATTGAGCGCGACGGTTTTCAGCGCGACCGTCTGGCTGGTCTCGGGATCAGAGGCCTTGTAGACGCATCCTTCCGCACTGTGCGAAAGATCGCTAAGAATTTGAAAGCGGCCTATCTGTTCCGGCATCTCCCCCACCCGAAAATCTGTTTCCAGGGACGCACGACTGCGAAATACAAACCGAGTTCCGTCTGACAGCATGGAAGGAGGGTAGGGTTAGAATAGCCGGTCACGATTTCAAATCAGAGTTACGAAGGTACTTGCATCTTCTGGTGAATGTACAAGTTAGGCTCAAGCGGGAGGGTTGCAGACCGGGAGCGAAAACCGGGTTCCCCCGAAGTCTAAAACGTACTCCCTGAATCCAATCCGCCGCCGAAATGACATTTGTCATCCGCTCTTTATGACGATCACCACTGGCCGGCATCCCCGGCGGCTTCGATAATCACGGTCAGTGCCTGAAACCGAGTCGAATATGAACCGGGTTCTGACCTTGCAAAACCGATTTTCTAAAGCCGTTTCATCGCCCCAGCGCAAGGGTCTCTCGCGCTTGTGGCAGGTCATTTGTTCGTTTATTCTGGAGCGAGGCGTGGCCGCGTCGCCGCCCCTTGATTTTCTTCCCGGAGTTCCTTCATGACCCTGACCCGCTTTGTCGGCAAGAATGCTTTTCGCAACAAGCGGCGCAGCGTCCTCACCGTGCTGAGCATCGGCTTCTCCCTGCTTTTGCTCACGTTCATGATGTCAGTCTGGCGCAGCTTCTACATCAACCAGATCAGCGCAGAGTCCGCCCAGCGGCTCATCACCCGGCATAAAGTTTCGCTCACCTTCGAGATGCCGGCCTATTACCGGCAGAAGATCCGCGCCATTCCCGGCGTGGCCGTGGTGGTTCCGGAAAACTGGTTCGGCGGCACCTACAAGGACGCCAAATCGCAGAATTTCTTTGCGCAGTTCGGCACCGATCCTGACGAGTTCTTCAAGGCATATCCGGAGTGGAAGATCCCTGCCGATCAACTCGCCGCCTGGCAGCGCGACCGCGCCGGGGCCGTGGTGGACAGCCAACTCGCCGAAAAAATGGGCTTCAAAGTCGGCGATCGCCTCATCATCCAGGGCACCACCTTCCCCGTGGACCTCGACCTGACCATCCGCGGCATCTTCACCGCGCCGGCGGCAACCAATTCGCTCTACTACAACCAGACTTACGTCGAAGAGGCGGTTTCCTATCTCAAAGGGCAAACCGGCTTTTTCACGATTCTGGCGCAATCCCCCCAGGACGTGAGCCGCATCGCGGCGGCCGTGGATGACACCTTCCGCAATTCGCCCCAGCCCACAAAAACGGAAACCGAAAAGGCGTTTCAGCTGGGCTTTGTCGCCATGCTGGGCAACGTGAAGGCCTTCATCCTGAGCATTTGCATGGCGGTGGTGTTTACCATCCTGCTGGTCTCGGCGAACACCATGGCGATGTCCATCCGCGAGCGTACGCGGGAAGTTGCGCTGCTGAAGACGCTGGGCTTCACGCGCCAGACCATCCTCTCGCTGTTCGTCAGCGAAGCGGTCACGCTGGCGCTGATCGGCGGAATTCTCGGCTCGATGGCCGGCATGGTTCTGGGCGGCGGCGCGGCCAAGGCCATGGGCGGCTTCTTCGGTGATGCCCTGCGGGTCCAACCGGCTACGCTGCTCGCGGCCTGGGGCGTGGCGGCGCTGGTCGGATTTCTGAGCGCCATCGTGCCCTCGTACCACGCTTCGAAAATCGGCATCGTGGAGGGTCTGCGCCACATTGGCTGAAAGTCGCCGCCAGGAACGGGCTGATCGGGACGAAGAATCGGGTTGAAGAATTGGATTGAACGAATTATGACCATGGGAAGCTTCGTCATCCGGAACGCCTTTCGCAACAAGCGGCGCAGCTTGCTGACAGTGCTGAGCATTGCCTTCTCCCTGCTCCTGCTCACGCTGATGATCACTATCTGGCGCACGTTTTATCTCGACCGGGGCGCGCCTGAATCGGCCAAGAGGGTCATTACCCGCGACCGCGTTTCGCTTACGTTCTTTCTTCCCAGCTACTATCGCGACAAGATTCGCGCCCTGCCCGGCGTCGTCGCCATTGTTCCTTTGACCTTTTTCGGCGGCAAGTACAAAGACGACCGTCCGGAAAATTCATTCGCGCAGTTCGCCACTGATCCCGAGGAATATCTCAAAGTCTCGGTTGAGAAAGTGATTCCACCCGATCAGGTGCTCGCCTGGCAGCGCGACCGCGCCGGCGCCCTTGTAGATACGGAGCTGGCCCAGAGGTTCGGCTGGAAAATCGGCGACCACATCACCCTGCAGGGAACGTTCTTCCCCGTGAATCCCGAACTGACGGTGCGCGCCATTTATGTGCAGCAGCCTTCGCCGCACGCGATTTATTTCAACTACAAATATCTGGAAGAGGCCATGCCCTGGTTCAAAGGACAGGCGGGATTTTTCGACACCCGGGTCGCCTCCGCCGATGACGTGCCCGCCGTCGAGCAGGCGATTGATGAGATGTTCCGCAACTCGCCCGCGCCCACCAAGACCGAAACCGAGCATGCCTTCCGGCTTTCTTTCGTGGCTATGCTGGGCAATGTGAAGGCGTTCATCTTGAGTATTTGCGCGGCCGTGGTCTTCGCCATCCTGCTGGTTTCGGCCAACACCATGGCGATGTCTATTCGCGGACGCACCCGCGAGGTTGCCATGCTCAAAACTCTGGGATTCACCCGCCTCGGCGTGCTCTCGCTTTTTGTCGGAGAATCCGTGGCCCTGGCGGTCTTGGGCGGAATTTTCGGGGTTCTGGCGGCCAGCGGGCTGATCCAACTGATGGCGCACTCCCCGTCCGCAATTGGCGTTCCCATGCGCTTCCAGGTGACTGTGCCCACCATGCTGGTGGCGTTGCTCATCGCCGCCTCGGTGGGACTGCTCAGCGCCAGCTTGCCCGCTTACAACGCTTCGCGCGTCAATATCGTGGAGGGTCTGCGGCATATCGGTTAGCCCAGGGAAAATATATGGCGATCCCCATCAGCTACAACATTCGCAACCTGAAGCTTCGCAAGGGTCTCACCATCATGACGGCGCTGGGCATCGCGCTCACCGTCACCACCGCGATTTTCCTGATGGCTTTGCTCGCCGGACTAAACCGCGCCTTCGTCACGAGCGGCGACCCGCTCAACGTGCTGGTCATGCGCAAAGGCTCGACCGCCGAGCTTTCGGGAGGATTTGACGCTTCCAACTTCCCCACGCTCAAAACCCTGCCCGGCATTGCCAGGGACAGCAAAGGCGAACCCCTGACTTCCGGCGAGTGGGTGGTGGCCATCGTTTTACCCCGCAAAGATGGCAGCGGCGAGACCAATGTCACCGTGCGTGGCATGATGCCCGACGGCCTCGAGCTGCGTCCAAACGTCAAGCTGGTCGAGGGCCGCTGGTTTACCCCCGGGCAGCGCGAAGTGGTGGTCAGCAAATCCATCCAGAGCCGTTTTTCGCACGCCAACGTCGGCGATACGCTGCAATTCGGCAAAGGATCATGGCAGGTGGTAGGCGTATTCGATGCCGGTGGTTCCGCGTACGAATCGGAGATCTGGGGCGACGTGAACCAGATGTCCTCCGACTTTGACCGGCAGGGTGCGTTCGGTTCGGCGTATCTGCGCGCCACGGACCCGGTTTCCGCCGACGCGCTCGTCCACCGCGTCAGCGACGATCAGCGCCTGAAGCTCGATGGCCAGCTCGAAACCGACTACTACGCGAAGCAGACCAGTTCCGGCGCGCCGATCAAGTTTGTTGGCACGGTGGTTGCCATCATCATGGCTATCGGATCGAGTTTCGCCGCCATGAATACGATGTATGCCGCCGTGGCGTACCGTTCGCGCGAAATCGCCACCCTGCGCGTGATCGGGTTCAATCGCCCGAGCATCCTGACCTCGTTTGTCTTCGAGTCCATTTTGCTGTCGCTGCTCGGCGCCGCCGTGGGCATCGTGCTCATGCTGCCCTTCAACGGCATGACCACGGGAACGCAGAACCAGGTCACTTTCAGCGAAGTGGTATTCGCGCTGCGCATGACCCCCGGCGTGATCGGAGCGGCGGTTGTGTTTGCCGTGGTGATGGGCCTGCTCGGGGGAATTGCTCCCGCGTGGCACGCCGCTCAGCGTAATATTCTGTCGGCTTTGCGAGATTAGGGGCGTACAAAATATAGTCTGCGGCCGTTTTGATTATTTAGAGATTATGCCGATTGACACGAAACATGACGACTTGCAAGGGCTGCGCATTGACCGCTCGGCGCGCGAGGGCGGCGGCGAACCGCCGGCCTGGGCCAAGCGCTACATCGTGATCGGCATCAGCCTAGTTGTGCTGCTCAGCCTGGGCGCGCTGGCTTACCGCCTGTTCGCGTCTGACACGCCGGAAGTCGAAGTCTCGCGCGCCACCGCCGAGTCCAACGACGTTGCCGGCAGCGTCGTCCTCTCCGCCACCGGTTACATCGTTGCCCATCACAAGATCAACGTGAACTCCAAAGTCACCGGCCGCGTGCGCTGGATCGGCGTTGAGAAGGGCGACAAAGTCAAAGAAGGCCAGGTGCTGGTCCGTCTGGAGGACGACGAATTTCGCGCCCAATACGAGCAGGCGCGTGGGGCCGCGGAGAATGCCCGCGCCTATCTGGATGAGCTGCAGAACGGCTCGCGCCCGCAGGAGATCCAGCAGGCGCAGCATAATCTCGAGGAAGCCCAGGCCACCCTCGCCGACGACAAGCTCACCCTCGACCGCACGCAGGAACTCTTTCGTCAGGGCGTAGTGGCCAAGCAGGCGCTCGATGACGCCAGCGCGAAATTTGGCGCCGACCAGCAGCGGGTGAACTCGCTAAGCAAAGCCTTTGAGCTGGTGAAGATCGGCCCGCGGCAGGAAGAACTGGCCCGCGCCAAAGGCGCGCTGATGCAGGCCGAGGGCCAGGAAGACTACGCCAAGTCGCAGCTTGATGCCACCGTGATCCGCGCGCCGGTGACCGGCACGATTCTCGAGCGCACGGCCGAGAAGGGCGAACTCGTGACCTCGCAATTTGCCAGCACCGCAGAAGGGGGTCCCCAGGGCGAAGTAGTGGCGCTGGCCGACCTCAATGACATTCAGGTCGAGCTCGATATCGCGCAGGACGATTTCGCCAAGCTCAGCCCCAAGCAGAAAGGGATCGTCACCGTTGACGCCTTTCCCGATCGCAAATACGACGGCGTGATCGCCGAAATTTCTCCCGAAGCGAATCGTCAGAAGGCCACCGTCCAGGTGAAGGTGCAGATTCTCAATCCGGATGACTACCTGCGGCCGGAGATGAACGCCACCGTGAAATTTCTGGCCAATGAAACCCCAAAGAGCGCAGGCTCGCAGCCCTCGGGCGTCTTCGTGCCCGCGGCGGCACTGCGCGATCAGGATGGCAAAAAGGTCGTTCTCATCGCCTTCAACGGCAAAGCCCTGGCTCGCACGGTACAGGTCGTCTCACAGCGCAGCAGCGGCTCGGTCGTTATCGGACTGGTTGGCGGCGAGAACGTCATCACCGTCGGCCCGCCGAATTTGAAAGACGGAGACAAAATCAAGATTAAGGGACAATCATGAGCGCAGCCACAGTTTCCAACATCGCCACGCAAACAAAAGTCGTTCAGGTGCGCAACGTCAGCAAAATTTTCAAGCGCGACGCCTTCGAGGTAAAAGCCCTTGAGGACGTTTCCATCGAGATCGCCGGCGGCGAATTTCTCGCGCTGATGGGGCCTTCCGGCTCAGGCAAGACCACGCTGCTCAACATGATCGCCGCCATTGATCGCCCGACTTCCGGGGAATTGCTCGTGCTCGGCGAGAACGTCTTCCGCTTCAGTGACGGGCAGTCGGCGCGCTGGCGCAACACCCATATCGGCTATGTCTTTCAGACCTTCAATCTCATTCCCGTGCTCACCGCGTTCGAAAACGTGGAGCTGCCGCTGCTGCTGACCAAACTCAATTCCCAGCAGCGCCGCGATCACGTCATGACCGCGCTCAAGCTTGTGGGCCTGGAAGATCGCGTCCATCACCTACCCAAGCAGCTCTCCGGCGGACAGGAACAGCGTGTGGCCATCGCCCGCGCCATCGTGAGTGATCCCACGTTGCTGCTCGCCGATGAGCCGACCGGCGATCTCGACAGCCACTCCGCAACCGAAGTGCTCGAAATTCTGAAACGGCTGAATGAAGACTTCCAAAAGACAGTTGTGATGGTGACGCACGATCCGCACGCTGCTTCCTACGCGCACCTCACGCGTCACCTGGAAAAAGGAATGCTGCTGCCGGCGTAGAAACGGCGTAGAAACAACAGCGGAGATCAAGCCTTGGGAGAGATTTCCTCCACGCGCATTTCCTGGGAGAACTCCACGCTGGGATCGGCGATCCACTGCCACGCCCGGCGGCCGTTTTCGCGCAGCACGGGTTGCGCCTCGCCATACTGCACCAGCCGGTTCAGAACGGTGGTCACCGAAGCCAGCGGGTCTTTGTGCCGCAGCATGACGCCCGGAATGCGCTGCTGGATCATGTCACACACCTCGCGCGCCCCCAGCGCGCGGCCCGCTTCCATCAGCACCATGCGGCAGGCCTTGGTAAATCCCGGCTGCCGCCCGCTGCTCTTCCGGTCCACCAGTTCGAGCAGCTCATCGCTCAGCAGTTCGTCGCCGAACAGATTGGCCAGGCCTGAGATGGTCTGCTTCACCGTTCCAATGCGCTTCATGATATCGGCGCGCTGGCGCATCAGTTGGCGCAACTCTTCATGCGCCGCCTTCACCACCTCGCGCACATGCGGATCGCCCGGGCTGGGAAGGTTGCCGAGCGTGAACTCTGCTTTCGTGTTGTGACCGGTATCCACCACCCACCCCCACGCATCGTTCCCGATTCAGTCCCTGATTCACGCCCGCGCCGCTGCCATTGAATTCCTATACGTAAGTCCAGCCTGTGCCAGTTCCCCACCGCCTTCGCGGTTCGTGATCGCCAGTCATGTCGCTCTAGCGCCTGAACTTACGCAGGCGCACAGTTGTTACGCGGTTAGACGAGCGGCAATACAGAAACGCAGCAGGAAGGTTTGTAAAATCTGACGCGGTGGGACGGATACGTCCTCTTCAGGGACGAAAAGCTCGCCGCCCGCCGGTGGCGAGCGACTGCTGTTGTGGCGGCTGCTCTTGTGACGGCTGACGTTTCAGCGGAACCATTCAGCGGAACCATTCCCGGCAGCCGCTCCGCGGCTGCCGAGCCATGGGTGCAGAGTTTTACTTCTGGGCGGGCTGAAAGTCCGGCGCACCCAACTGCCAGAAGAGAAACGCCGCTTCATCCGCCAGTTCATCATCGCGCTGGGTCTTGGTTGAGCCCATTCCGTGGCCCGCGTCGTAGTCCACGCGCAGCAGCACCGGCTTGCCGCTGCTGGTATCCGCCTGCAAGCGCGCCGTCATCTTCGCGGCCTGCCAGGGCGCCACGCGCGGATCATTCACGCCGGTCGTCAGCAACACCGCCGGATACCGCGTATCCGGCTTCACATGCTGATAGGCATCCATGGCGAAGAGTGCCTTGAACCCGTCCGGCTCCTTCACCGTGCCGAATTCGGGAATGTTGGCCGGTCCGCTGGCCATCAGTTCCGAACGCAGCGAATCCGAATCACCCACCCGAACCAGGGCCGCGCCGAACAGGTCCGGCCGCTGCGTGATCGAGCCGCCAATCGTAATTCCCCCAGCGCTGGTGCCCTCGCCCGCCAGATGCGCCGGCGAAGTATATTTGTGCTCAATCAGATACTCGGCCCCGGCCAGCATGTCATCAATCGTGTGCTGCTTCGTGAGTTTCTGCCCGCCCAGGTGCCAGTCTTCGCCGTATTCGCCGCCACCGCGCACGTGAGCCACGGCAAACACTCCGCCGTGCTCAAAGAAAGCCAGCAGCGTGGGACGGAATGTCGGGTCGAGCGTGATGCCATATGAGCCGTAGCCCTCGAGCCAGGTGATGTGCGATGCATCCAGCGCCATGCCGCGCTGGTGCACGATCGAAAGCGGAACCATGGTCCCGTCAGCGCTCTTCGCTTTCACCTCTTCCGATTCAATCTGCGAATAATCTACCGGAGATGGCGGTACCAGTCCCGTGTCCGTCAGCTTGCCCGAGCTGGCATCTAGCGCGTACCAGAGCGGCGATTTTGTCCAGGATGTGAGCTCCAGCCACGCTCCCGCTTCGGTCGGATTCGTCACCAGCGACTGAATCGCGCCATCGAAGGGCAGCTTCACCGCTTCGAGCTGGGGGCTCTCATACGGCAGCCGGCGCAGCCGGCCAATGCCGCCGTCCAAATCCTGGACATACAGCCCATCTTTGGCGGCGGAGACACCCACTACCACCGCATCGCTTGCCGGAACCACCACGGCCGCGTGCGTTAAATCGGGATTCTTCAGACTGACCTGCAACACCTTGAATCGCGACGCAGCCTTGTGCGTGAGTAGAAACAGGCTGTCGCCGTGCAGATCGAAGCCGGTCACGTCATCGCTGTCATCAACGACTTTTTTCCACGACGTTTTCGCGCTGACGCTCTGCTGAAACGGGACCGCGTAAATATCAAACTCGCGTTTCACGCCATGAATTACCAGCCCGAGCAGGTAGTTCGGCGCGCCCGGCGAAAACACGACGACCGGAAAGTCATCCTCCGCTACCTTCACATCGGGCGACACGCTGTAGCCGAAGACGGCCTCTTCTTTGTCCGGGTCTGCGCCCAGCACGTGGTGATAGGTGCGCAGCTTCTGGTACTTCGCAGTTGCCGGAGCATCTGCTGCCAGCTTTTGCGTGCGCGTGTA
>Ga0335081_10008045_pt1 | contig 16913 bp, 13 predicted proteins | sample Lox_Sample_35_FD_206713 | JGI IMG/M metagenome (GOLD analysis project Ga0335081, IMG submission 206713) | Soil microbial communities from Loxahatchee National Wildlife Refuge, Florida, United States - Lox_Sample_3.5 | ecosystem: Environmental > Terrestrial > Soil > Wetlands | place: USA... | reverse complement strand
TCGCACCAGCAGACCGCAACGCACCTTCAACCACACCCCAACCAGCACCAGGACCAAAGGTGACGTCACATTCGACTTCTTCCGGGACGGGCGGGGGCGGTGGCGGTTCGTAGGGCGGAGGCGTGTACGGCGGCGGGAATTCTTCGCCGCCGGGCGGGGGCGAGGATCCTCCGCCGCCTGGCGCCGGCGAGCCCGTGGATTCGCCCCCCGAGGGCGTCCCCCCTCCCGACCCGGGCGTGCCCGTCGCGCCCGTCGCTCCGGTCACGCCGCTCGCGTCTGTGGTGATCCGGTGTTTGGCTTTGCGTTTCTTCTTGCACTTCCGCGTCTTGACTTTGTGGTGATGCTTGGACTTCACAATCGTGCACCGTGGATGCGATCGCCTGCGGTGGGACGCATAGCTGTCGATCGCATCCACCAGTACGAGCCCGAGTACGAGCGCGCAGGCGAGCACGGCGCGGAGCGCCTTACCGGGGGAGTGCGCACGGGTGTGCGGTCGCATGGCGCGTTTCAGCATGTAACTGGTGGGCGCGGATGGAGCGTGCGACGATGCGGGGTGGGGGCGGGTCGCCGCTCCGGGGTGTCAATAGTGTCATCGGCGCTCACCGGAAGACCTTGAGATAGCCCGCTACGGCTCGTCCTTTCGTACGGCCGAAAGGATGACCCTCAGCGGCAGGCAGCGTCATCGACGTGCACGAGGGACTTCGGGGCACTCGTGGGGACGCCGCCTCCGTGACCGCCCTTTAGGAGGATCCGCGGGCGCGCGGGGACGGAAGTTGCGGCGCGGTCACACGTTCGTTCAGGGGGGACAACAACGTCTGTGCGCCACGGAGCGGAATCTGTAGCTGCCCGAACACCAAGCCAGCGGCTGCGGGTCCGGCGGACGCCGAACGTGGTGGTCGTGGTCGAGGACCAGCCGCTGTACAGGGTGGGCCTGGCGGCGGCCGTGCAGGGACGGGCGGGGCTGGAGCTGCTGCCGCCCGAGCAGGTGCAGGCGTGGCGCAGCGGCCTCACTCCGGCCGACGTGGCGGTGGTCGGCGCCAACCCCCCGGGGTGCGAGGGCCTTCAGGTCGTGAAGGAGGTCGTCCAGGACGGTCTTCACACTCGCGTGCTCGTTCTCGGCGCCCGGGACGAGGACACGGTGTGCCGGGCGCTGGCGGCGGGGGCCGCCGGCTATCTGACGAAGGACAGCGACGGAGACGCCGTGTGTGAGGCGATCGAGCAGATCGCGAGCGGCGAGTTGGCGTTCTCACCGGAGCTGCTGGCGATGGCGGCTCGTCAGCTGGGGGTCGAGTACGACCGCCCGAACGGGGCGCTGAGCGAGCGCCAGCGCGAGATCCTCGAGCTGATCTCGCGCGGCCTGTCGGCAGAAGAGGTCGGCCAGCAGCTGGCCCTCAGCGTCAGCACGGTCAAGACCCACCTCGCGCGCGTGTACGAGAAGCTCGGCGTGTCGGGCGCCCCGGCTGCGGTGCGTGAGGCCATGCGCCGCGGCCTGATCTCCTGAGCGGCCCGGCGGGGTCCAGTGCCCACCCCGCGCCCTCGGCGTGTGGTGGCTACCAGGCGCCCTTGGCGCCCAGCACGGCAGGGAGGGTCCGGAGCAGGATCCAGAGGTTGAGGGCGAGCGAGCGCCGGTGTGCGTATTCCACGTCGAGCCTCACCATGTCCTCCAGCGCCACCTCCGAGCGTCCGCTCACCTGCCACAGGCCGGTGATCCCGGGCTTGACGGCGAAGCGGTCGAACCAGTGGGCCGGGTAGTGCTCGACCTCGTAGGGGATAGGGGGGCGCGGGCCCACCAGCGACATCTGGCCCCACAGCACGTTCCACAGCTGTGGAAGCTCGTCGAGGCTCGAACGCCGCAGCAGCCGACCGAACGTGGTCACCCGGGGGTCGCCCATCATCTTGTAGTAGGGGGTGCTGCTGTCCTCCGGGGCGGGGTGCTTGCCGTGGATCAGGCCGAGCACGAACTCCCGGTGGCGGTCGTGGGCGGCGCCGTGCTGCATGGTGCGGAACTTGTTGGCCGTGAACGGCACCCGGCCCCGGCCGATGCGTTGCTGGCGGAACAGCACGGGACCCGGGGAGTCGAGCCGGATCAGCAGGCCGATCGCCGCGAACACCGGCAGCAGCACGAGCAGCAACACGGCCGAGACGGCGATGTCCAGCGCCCTGCAGCTAGCGTCGAGCAGCAGCCCTTCGCGCGCGGGCAGCGCCATCGTGGGCGCGATGCCGTCTGCCTCCAGCGCCCCCATTCGCGGGTCGAAAGCCTCACTCGACACAACCATCAACGCCCACTCGACGGTTCGCCTTGCACTGCCGCTCAGCCGCTCGCGGCCAGCGCCGCCTGGGCTTCCTCGCCGCTCTGCTGCCCGCGCCACCACTCGACCAGCCGTCGCAGGCCCTCCTCCAGGTCGATCTGCGCGGAGAAGCCCAGCAGCTCGCGGGCGAGCTTCGTGTCGGCCACCCGGCGCGGGACCTTGTTGACCGACCGCTCGGGGCCGAATTCGATCGACGCGGTCGACCCCATCACCTCGATCAGCATGTGGGCGAGCTCGAGCAGGCTCGTCTCGACGCCGCTGGCGACGTTGAAGACCATGTCGCTGACCTCGGCGGTCGCGGCCAGCAGGTTCGAGTGGGCCACGTCCTCGACGTATACGAAGTCCATCGTTTGCGAGCCGTCCCCAAGGATCAGCGGCGAGCGCCCGCTATCGATCCGCTCCATCCATCGCACGAGGACCTCGGTGTAGACGCCATGGATGTCCATTCGCGGGCCGTACACGTTGAAGTACCTCAGCGCCACGTAGTCGAGCCCCGCTGTGCTGTGGAAGCTGCGCAGCAGGCCCTCGTTGAAGGTCTTGGCCGCCCCGTAGAGCGTGTCGTTGGCGTAGGGGTGGTGCGTCTCATGGGTCGGGAACGAAACCGCCTGGCCGTAGACGGAGGCCGACGAGGCCGCCACGATCCTGCGCACGCCGCGCTCGAGCGCCGCCTCGATCACGTTGTAGGTGCCGTCGACCATCACCTCGAGCGCCAGCCGCGGTTCCTCGGCGCACTGGGTGATCCGCAGCGCGGCCTGGTGGAAGATCACGTCGATCCCCCTCGCCAGCTCTGACACGAGGCCACGGTCGCGGACGTCACCCTCCACGACCCGTACGGGCCCGTTGGCCAGCGCCCAGGAGAGGTTGTCGGGCCGGCCGCGGACGAAGTTGTCGACCACGACGACCTCCTCGGCGCCGGCACGCACGAGCGCGTCGACGATGTTCGAGCCGACGGCCCCGGCGCCGCCCGTGATGAGGGCGCGCCGGCCATGCATAGTCATCGAAGCCATCGCCAGTACAACGGCCCCCGGCTGTCGCTTTTTCCACGCCCGACGGCCAGCAAGAACCGGTCAAGTCCGGTCGTTGATTCGGCGACATGCCCGAGCAGGCCAGACCGTCCATCTCTGCGGTCGTGGCGACCTACCAGGCGGAGAGGTTCATCGGTCCGGCGCTCGAGTCGATTCTCGGTCAGACCCGTCCTCCCGACGAGGTGGTGGTCGTTGACGACGGCTCCACCGACGCCACCGCGGCCGTGCTGGAGCGCTTCGATGACCGCGTCCGCGTGGTGCGCCAGCCCAACCGCGGCTACCCCGCGGCGATGAACCGCGCGGTGGCGGAGAGCAGCGGAGACTGGGTCGCACTGTGCGGCGCCGACGACCTGTGGGAACCGCGCAAGCTCGAGTGGCAGGAACAGGCGATCCTCACCCATCCCGAGGTCGATGTGCTGTTCGGCCACGCGGTCCTGTTCGGGGCGATCAACGCCAATCACCCGGGCCCTGCCGAAGTCGGCGTGCTCGACAGCCGCAGGCTCCTGCACTCGCTGTTCCGCCTGTGTCTCGTGTGCGCCCCGTCGGTCGCGCTGCGCCGCTCGCTGTACGACCGCCTGGGGCCGTTCCGGGAGAACTTCGACGGCGACGACTACGACTACTGGTTCCGCTGCCTGCGCGCCGGGGCGCGCTTCTACTTCGACCCCCGCCGGCTCGTCAACTACCGCCGCCACGACGCCAACGTGACCAACAACCAGCTCGCGGTCCGCAACGCGGTCCACGACGTCCACCGCTGGCACGCCGACATGATCGACGACCCCGGGCTGGTGCGCGAAGTGAACACCTACGACCTGTTCCGCATCGCCCGCCTGCTGGTCGAGGAGGGCCAGCCCGCCGAGGCGCGGCAGGTGTTCCGGCGAACGCTGCGCTACGCCTCGCCGGCGACGGCGTCGACGAGCCTGCGCGCGCTCGCCTGGACGGTCGTGCTGAGCCTCCCCGAGGCGGCTCGCGCGGGTGCCGGAACGGCGCTCGTGACGCTCAGCCGGGCTGTCGAGCGCAACGGCCTCGTCCGCCGCCCGGCGGTGCCATGAGCACGCCCACCGTGAGCGCGGTGCTCACCGTCTACAACGGCGAGCGCTACCTGACCCAGGCGCTCGACGCCGTCCTGTCCCAGACGCGCCCGCCCGATGAGGTCGTGGTCGTCGACGACGGCTCCACCGACGGCACCGCCCGCCTGCTCGAGGGCTACGGGAGCGCGATCCGTGTGGTACACCAGCCGAACGCCGGTCACCCGGCCGGCTTCAACACGGGCTTCCGCGAGGCCCGCGGCGAGTACCTCGCCCGCTGCGACGCGGACGACATCTGGGACGCCCACAAGCTCGAGTGCCAGCTCGCCGCGCTCGAAGCCCACCCGGAAGTCGACATCTGCTTCACGGCGGCCGCCACGTTCGGGAGGGTCGAGCAGCAGTTCTCCTCCCACCCGGGCTCGGGCATCCTCGAGCCCGCGTCGTTCGCGAGGCGGCTGTACCGGCGCAACATGGTGTGCTCCTCGTCGGTGGTGATCCGCCGCGCCACGTTCGAGCGCCTCGGCCCGTTCTGCGAGCCGCTGATCACCGAGGACTACGAGTACTGGATGCGGGCCCTGAAGGCCGGCGCCGTGTTCTTCTACGAGCCCCGCACGCTCGTCTCCTACCGCCTCCACGAGGGCAACGTGACGAACAAGCGGCTGCGCTCCTACCGCTCGCTGCTGGAGTCTCACGAACGACACTCCGACCTCGTGGACGACCCCCGCCTGGTGCGGGCGGTGCTCGCGGGCGATCACTTCATGCTCGGCCGCTTCCTGGTGGACGAGGACCGCCCGCGCGAGGCCCGTCACGAGTTCGCGCTCGCGCTGCGCCAGCGCGTCTCGGTGCGCGGGCTCGCCTGGATCGCGGTGCTGTGCTCGCCCTCGGGCGCCCGGCGCCGGCTCGGCGACGGCGCCGTGTCGCTGAAGCGCCTGGTGCGCCCCGAGGCGCCCGGGCGAACGATGACGGGCGTATGAGCGAGCGCGTTCCCCCCGACCCCGCTGCGGGCGCCGAGGGCGCACCGCGGCCGTCGCCGGACGCCCAGCCCGCGGGCGCCGGCGCCAGCGCCGCGGTCGAGGGTGCGAGGATGGCCGTCGAGGGTGCGAGGGTGGCCGTCGAGGGGGCGCGTGCGGCGGTGGACAGCGCCAAGCTCGCGATCGAGGCCGCCCGCAGCTCCGCGGAGGAAGCGGAGAGCGCGGCGGGGCCCGGGGACGCGGCCGGCGGGGAGAACGGCACCGGCGCGGCGGACGGGACGTCGGAGGCCGATCCGCAGAGCGCGCCCGCGGCCGCGACCGACGCCCCTTCCGGCGAGGAGTTGCGGGAGGCGGCCGCCCACGGGGTGCGCTGGTCGCTGATCTCGCGTCCGGCGGTGGAGCTGATCCAGCTCGGCTCGATCGTGGTGCTCACGCGGCTGATCGCCCCCGCGGAATTCGGGCGGTTCGCGATCGCGGTCATCGCCCAGGAAGTCGCCTACGGCACGATCGCCGGGGGCCTCAGCAACGCGCTCGTGCAGCGCCGGGCGGCCAACCGCGAACACCTGCAGACCGGCCTCGCGCTGGCCCTCATGATCGGTGTGGCGATGACCCTGCTGACGCTGCTGCTCGCCACCGTGGTGGCGGTGCCCGTGTTCGGCGAGCAGACTGCCCACCTGGTTCGCCTGATGGCGCCGCTGTGCCTGATCGCCGGCTTCACGGCGGTCCCGATGGCCACGCTGCGCCGGCGGATGCAGTTCCGGCGCGTGAGCGAGATGGAACTCGCCGGCACCGTCGGACGCGTGACCGTGTGCATCGCGCTCGCGCTCGCCGGGCTGGGGGGCGAAGCACTGGTGCTCGGGGTGCTCGCCGGGGCCGTGCTGACGGCCGGGATCGCGTGGGCCAGCGCCCCCCCGCCGGCGCCCAGGCTGCACCGCCGTGCCGCGCGGGAGCTGATCGACTACGGCCTGCCCGTGTCGCTGTCGGCGATCGGGTGGCTGGGGCTGCGCAACGTCGACTACGCGATCGTCGGCGCCCGACTCGGCCCCGAGGCTACCGGCCTCTACTACCGCGCCTACACGGTCGCGGTCGAATACGAGAACAAGATCAGCGTCGTGATGTCCCAGGTCGGCTTCCCCGTGCTGGCGCGCACCCGCGACCACGACGAGCTGACCAGGCTCCACCGCCAGATGGTCCGCACGCTGACGATCGTGGTGTTCCCGCTGCTGGTCCTGCTCGCGATCGGCGCGCCGGTGCTGATCCCGTTCCTGTTCGGGTCGCGCTGGGGCGGCGCGGTCACTCCGGTGCAGATCCTCACGGTGGGCGGCGCCGCCACGCTCGTGATCGACGCCGCCGGCACGGTGCTGATGAGCAAGGGGCGCACACGTGCCCTGCTCGGCTACGGCACGGGCCAGTTCATCGTGTACGGCCTGGCGGTGCTCGCCGTCGTGCACTGGGGGATCGTGGCGGTCGCGATCGCGGCGGCCGCCGTGCACACGGCGTTCCTGTTCGTGGCCTACGGGCTGATCCTGCACGGGACCCCCGAACGGCCCCTGCGGCGCCTGTGGGAAGACCTCTCGCCCGCGCTCGTGTCGTGCGCGGGCATGGCTGCCGTGACGCTGCCGCTGAGCATCGCCATGACGGCGCTCGGCATCCGCCCGCTGCTGTGGCTGTCCCTGCTGGGGCTAGCGGGGGCGTGTGGCTACGCCGCCACGTTGCGGATCTTCTTCCTCACAACGTGGCGCTCCCAGCTCGCGGTCGTGCGACGGATCCTCCCCCTCGAGCGCCGCCTCGGCAGCTTCGGGCGCCGCGCCGCCGCGCTCGCCGCCCGCAGCTCCGCCTGAGCAGGCCAGCTCGCGGGCGAGCTCCAGGAAGCTGTCGCCGACACGGGCGGCGCTGAGGTGGCCGCCGCCGGCCTGCTCGCGCGCTCGCGCGCTCAGCTCGCGGTAGCGCGTCCCGTCCGCGAGGATCACCTCGGCCGCCTCGGCCCACGCTCGGGCCGGGGCGTCGGGCGCGAGCAGCACCCCTCCGGCGACCGCCTCCGGCAGGCCCCCGATCCGGCTGGCGAGTTGCGGGACCCCGTTGAGGGCGGCCTCGACGGCCACCCGCCCGAAGGCCTCCTCGCACTGGGAGGGGACCAGCAGCAGCGCCGTCTCGGCGTACACCGAGGCGATGTCCCAGGTGCGGCGTCGCACGGTCACGTTGGCGAGCTGCGCCGTGAGGCGCTCGAGCTCCTCGCGTTCGGCCGGCGCCAGCGGCCACGATTCGAGGAACAGGAACTCGCGGTGGGGCAGCAGCCTCGCCGTCTCGAGCGCCAGCGACAGTCCCTTCGCCGCCACCGGGTTCACGAACGTGACGAACCTCCGCGCGCGCGCCGGCGCCACGCAGTCGCGGGCGTCGATCAGCGGGTACACGATCGGCGAGCGCAACCCCAGGCGCTCGCGCACGCGCGCGGCCACGAAGCGGGAGTTGCTGACGACAGCCAGCCGGGGGTCGCTGAGCCGTGATGCCAGGCGCGGGTCCTCGCGGGCCAGGTCGGCGAGTTCGTCGACGCCGCCGGCGGTGACGATCCTGACCATCCCGGGGGTGCCGGCGGCGAGCGTCACCTCGAGCAGCTCGGCGATGCCCGTGCCCTGGAACACGACCACATCGGGGGGGTCGCTGCGCAGGCGCCGCTCCAGCAGTGGGCCCATCATGTGAGCCGCCGTCCGCGTCACGGGATAGCCGTTGCGGGAATCGGTGCGCGTCAGCGCCGTGCCGCGGCGCAGACGCTGGCGCACCCGCAGCGGGACCATGCGCCGACCGCGGCGCAGCGCCGCGTACACCTCCGGCCGGTGCCCGGCGGAGCCCAGGTGCAGCGACATGTGATGGATGTCGGCGACCCCGCCCCCGGTGATGTCGGGGATGAACCGCTCCCTCAGCGCGAACAGCACCCGCACTGCTCTCACCTCCGACACGAGACGGCCACCACTCCCTAGCAACGAGTCCCGCGAGGGCCCACTTGCGCAGCGCTGGAGGGGCGCGGGTGCAGAAGTTCAACGCTCGCCTCCACGTTTAGCTGACAGGGCGCCTGTGGAGGGTCGCCGAGCCGGGCGCACGCCAGGCTCCTCGCCGGTGGCGGCGAGCGATTCGAGCAAGCTGATGACACCGCGCACGGACACGCTGAAGACGCCGGGCCGAGCACCTGGCTGCACGCCGGCGGACGCGCGCCCGATGCGGTTCGTCGCCACCCGCCCGCTCACGATCGCCGCACACCTCGGCATCCCGGTCGAGGTCCGCGAGGGCTCGTGGGGCCCGCTGCACAGCCTGCGTGCCGCCGGAGGGCGCGAGCTGCTGTGGCCGGCCGAGTTCGAGCAGCGCGCGGCACCCGCGGGCGTGCGCCTGCAGACGCGCGAGACCGCCATCCCCGTGTTCGCCCGCGTGCTCGACGACGGCAGCGCTCGGCGGCTGCTCTCGCAGCGCGACTCCTCGTGGGAGCCCGTGGCGGCGCTCGTCGACGACGGCGAGGCACGCGCCGGCTCGATCTGGAGGGACGAGCGGGGGAACGTGCTGCTGCCGTTCGACCCCGACGAGGTGTGCCACTGCCTGTGGAGCGAGCGCTACCAGGAGCTCCTCCGCAGCAGCGCCGGACGCCGCCGGCACCGGCTCGCGATGCGCACCTACTACACCGTCCGGTGCCTGCTGCCGCGCCCGCTGCAGATCCGGCTGCGGCGGCTGTATGCGCGCCGGCAGGCCTCCGTGCGCTTTCCCGGCTGGCCCGTGGAGAGCGCCCTGCATGACTTCCTCGACCTGTTCACCTCGATCCTGGCGGACGTCAACGGCGCCCCGGTCGCGAGGATCGCGCCGTGGCCCGGGGGGCACGAGTGGGCGCTCGTGCTGACCCACGACGTCGAGACCGCCGACGGGATCGGCGCGCTGGGGCCCGTGCTGGAGCTCGAGCGGGAGCTGTCGCTGCGCTCGGCCTGGAACCTCGTGCCGCGCCGCTACGAGGTGGACCCCGAGCTCGTCGACCGCCTGCGCGAGGAGGGCTTCGAGGTCGGCGTCCACGGCCTCTACCACGACGGGCGCGACCTGGACTCGCTCGCGCGGCTTCGCGAACGACTACCCGGGATGCGCGCCGCCGCCGAGCGCTGGGGCGCGGTCGGCTTCCGCTCCCCCGCCACCGTGCGCACGTGGGAGCTGATGCCGATGCTCGGCTTCGACTACGACTCCTCCTCGCCGGACAGCGACCCCTTCGAGCCGGTCGCGGGGGGGTGCTGCAGCTGGCTGCCGTTCTTCAACGAGGACCTCGTGGAGCTGCCGCTGACGATGCCCCAGGACCACACCCTGTTCGTGATCCTCGGTGCCCGGGACGAGCGCACGTGGGTGGAGAAGGCCGAGCTGCTGCGTAGCCGCGGCGGCATGGTGCTGCTCGACACCCACCCCGACTACCTCGTGGAGGACCGCGTCCTGGCCGCCTACCGCCGCCTGCTGGAGCGGCTCGCCCCCGACGCGACCGGCTGGCAGGCGCTGCCGCGCGAGGTGAGCGCGTGGTGGCGCCGGCGCGCGGCGTCGCGTGCGGAGCTGCGGGACGGAACCTGGACCGTGACCGGACCGGCCGCCGGAGAGGCGACGGTCGAGATGAGCGGGGGGAGGGGATGGGCATGAGCCGACGTCACCCGGGTGCGGGCGCCGCCGACGTGGAGAGCGCCGTCATCGGAGCCGGGCCGCACGGCCTGGCGGCCACGATCATGCTGCGTCGAGCGGGCGTGGACACGAGCGTGTTCGGCGAGCCGATGGGGTTCTGGAAGACGATGCCGGAGGGCATGATGCTGCGCTCCAACCTGGCCGCCTCGAACATGATCGAGCCCGCCGGCCCATACTCGTTGAGCAGCTTCGAGAAGGCGACCGGGATCCACGTCGAGCACCCGGTGCCGCTCGAGGACTTCGTCTCCTACGGCCTGTGGGTGGTGAGCGAGGCGGTCCCCGACGTGGACCGCCGGATGGTCCGCGAGCTGACGGCGGCGCCGGGTGGCTTTCGCCTCACGCTCGCCGACGGCGACACCCTGAGCGCACGGTCGGTGGTCGTCGCCGGCGGAATCGCTCCCTTCGCGCACACGCCCCCGCGCTTCGAGCACCTGCCCCGGGAGCGCTTCTCGCACAGCGCCGATCACAGCGACCTCAGCGTGTTCGCCGGGCGCCGCGTGGCGGTGGTCGGAGGCGGGCAGAGCGCGTTCGAGTGCGGGGCCCTGATGGTGGAGCGGGGCACGGCCGACGTCGAGGTGCTCGTCCGCGACCAGCGAATCGTGTTCCTGCGCGGACGCGCGGTCAAGCGCGCGCTCGGGCGCCTCGGCCCGATCGTGTACGCCCCCACCGACGTGGGCCCGCTGTGGTACAGCCGGCTCGTCTCCAAGCCCGAAATCGCCTTCCGCCGCCTGCCCCGGCTGACCCAGGACAAGATCGCCCGCCGCTGCATCCGGCCGGCGTGCTCGCATTTCGTACGCGTCCGCCTCGACGGCGTCCGCACCACCACCGGCGTCGAGCTCGCCGCCGCCGCTGAGCGCGACGGGGCCCTGCGGCTCGAGCTCAGCGACGGCAGCGTGCGGGAGGTCGACCACGTGATGTTCGCCACCGGCTACCGCGTGGACGTGGCCCGCTACCCGTTCCTCGCGGAGGAGCTGGTGGGGGGGATCCGCCGCCACAACGGCTATCCGGTGCTGGGCCGCGGGCTTGAGAGCTCGGTCCCCGGCCTGCACTTCAGCGGCGCTCCGGCCGCGTGGAGCTACGGGCCGATCATGCGCTTCGTGTCCGGCAGCTGGTACGCCGCCAGCACGCTCTCGCGGGCCATCGGACGCGACCGGGCTCGGCCCCGCCCCGTGCCGGCCGCACGGGCCTGAGCCGCGGGGAGTCGCTGTGCCCGGCGCGGTCGTCATCGGCGGCGACTATCAGGGGCTCGGCATCGTGCGGAGCCTCGGGCGCCACGGCTGCCGGGTCCTCGTCGTCGACGACGAGCGCTCGATCAGCCGCCACTCGCGCTTCGCCACCGAGGCCGTGCGCGTGCCCGACCTGCGCAGCGAGCAGGCCACCGTCGAGGTGCTGCTGGAGCTGGGCGAGCGCTACGGGCTCGACGGCTGGGTGCTGTTCCCGACCCGCGAGGAGACGGTCGCGGCGCTGTCGCGCAACCGCGAGCGGCTGCTCGAGCGCTTCCGCGTCCCCACCCCTCCGTGGGAGGTCGTGAGGTGGGTGTGGGACAAGCGCAACACGTACGCGATGGCCAGCGAGCTCGGGATACCGACGCCGCGCACGTGGACGCTGCGCAGTGGCGACTCCGACGAGGTCGTGGACGGGGACGGCCCGTTCGCGGTCAAGCCGGCGATCAAGGAGCACTTCATCTACGAGACCGGGCAGAAGGCGTGGCGGGCGGACACCCGCGAGGAGCTCCGCGAGCGCGTTCGGGCGGCCTCGACGCTGCTCGGGGCCGAGGAGGTGATCGTGCAGGAGCTGATCCCCGGATCGGGCGAGACGCAGCTGGCGTACTGCGCCTTCTTCCGCGACGGGAGCTCCGCCGCCAGCATGGTCGTGCGCCGGCTGCGCCAGCACCCCCCGCTGTTCGGGCGCGCGAGCACGTTCGTGGAGACGATCGAGCAGCCCGAGCTCGAGGAGCTGTCCGAGCGCTTCCTGCGCCACATCGGCTACTACGGGCTGGTCGAGGTGGAGTACAAGCGCGACCCCAGGGACGGGCTCACCAAGCTGCTCGACGTCAACGCCCGCACGTGGGGCTACCACAGCCTCGGCCAGCGCGCCGGCGTGGACTTCCCCCACCTGCTGTTCGCCGACCAGCTCTCACAGCCGGCGCCGACGGGCCTGCGCGCCCGCAGCGGCGTCTGCTGGATCAGGCTGGCCACGGACCTCCCGACCGCGGTCATGGGCCTGGCCCGGGGGACCCTCGGCTGGCGCACCTACCTGCGCTCGCTGCGCTCCGCCGACGTCGAGTCGGTGTTCACGCGCGACGACCTGCGTCCCGGCCTGGCGGAGCTGGCGCTGCTCCCCTACCTGGCCGTCAAGCGGGGCTTCTAATGCCCGCTCTCGCCCAGGCCCTTGAGCGCGATCCCGAACAGCGCCACGCCGTCGTCGGCGCGGGCGACGAGACCGGGTGTCTGCGCCCGGGCGTCGAGGAAGTCGCCGAATCCGTCGTTGCGCTCGATGTCGTCGGCGAGCACCGCTCCCCGCTGCAGTGCCCCCCAGGCGCGCTCGAGCTCGAAGCGCACGTTGCGCGTGGTGTGGGAGCTGTCGTGGACGAACAGGTCGATCTCGCCCAGCTCGGCGAGCAGCGGCGGCAGCCGTTTGCGGCTGGTTCCCTCGAGGTACCTCCAGCGCCCCCGCAGGCGCTCCGGAACGGCCGCGCCGATCTCGGCGTGCAGGGCCGGGTCCAGCGCCGGCAGGTCGATGCTGTGGAGGGTGCCGGCCCCGTTGCGCTCGAGCGCCTCGAGGATCACCCGCGAGGTGATGCCCCGCGCCACCCCCGTCTCCAGGACCGTGCTCGCCGGCAGGTGCCGGCACAGGCACCACACGCTCCGGGCGAATCCCGCGTCGCCGTCGTCCCAGCCCCCGTACGCCGCCCGGCCCGTCGCCAGGCCCTGCTCGCGCAGCTCGGCCGAGGTCCGCGACCAGACCGTCTCGAACTCGGCGTGCTCAGGGCACGGCCACGGCGCCCCCAGGAGCCGGTGCAGCCGCTCCTCCCAGTCCGCCACCGCCTCGTAGCTGTGGCGCACGACGGTCCCGCCGTGGACCAGCGAGCTGATCCGGCCGATCGCGCGGTCGAGCCCGTCACCGGGCTCGCGCAGGGTCAGGCGGGCCGCGCCGGCGGCCCAGCGCAGCCGCGCCGGGAGCGTCGTGCGCTGCCCGCTGGGGGTTTTGAGCTCGGCGGTGGCCATCGGGTCGTCGTTCTGCTTAACGGCCGGGGGGCTCCGTTACTGACGGGGCGGGGGTCGCGCCGGTGAGCGCCTCCACCGGTGTTGCCTCAGGTGTCCCGGCACCGGCCCCCGCGACCGGGCACGTGGTGCTGCTGCGCGCGGGCTCGTCCGCGGAGCTCCCCCTGCTGTGCGTGCACGCCGCCGGCGGGGACGTCTCGCTGTACCGGGAGCTCGCCGGACACCTGCGCCCCGGGCCCGCGATCCTGGGTCTGTGTCCTCCGCCGGGCCGCGGCGACGGCGGCGGGGACCGCGAAGGCGACGGCGGCGGCGACCGCGGCGACGGGGACGGGGACGGCGGCGGGGTCGAGCGGCTTGCGCGTGAGCACCTGGCGGCGATCAGGGCCATCCAGCCGCACGGCCCCTACCGTCTCCTAGGGGAGTGCTCGGGGGGTGCCCTCGCGCACGAGATCGCCCGGCAGCTCGAGGGCTCGGGCGAGCGGGTGTCGCTGCTCGCGCTGTTCGATGGCTTCCCGGTGTGGGAGCCGCCGCTGGCGAGGGCGATGCCCCGCCACGTGTACCGCGGGCTGCATCGGGGGCGGATATTCGCCAATCACCTGGTGAACCTCGTGCGCCTCGGCCCGGGCACGAGGGGCGCCTACGCGCGCTCGAAGGCGCAGCGCGCGCGGGCCGCGCTGGCCGCGCGCCTGGGGCGCCCGCGGCCGAGCTCGGCGTCGGACCGCGCCGGGCTGAGGGCTGCGTTCGCCGGCAACCACCCCGTCCCGTTCGCCGGCCACGCGGTGCTGTTCCGTGCCGCGCGGCTGCCGTGGGGCCTGCGCGCCGGGCCCGACCTCGGCTGGGCATCGCTGCTCGGCGGGCTCGAGATCGAGACCATCGACGGGTACTTCACGACGGCGATCTCCGAGCCCGGCGTGCACGCCCTCGCCGAGCGGCTCTCGCGCTACCTGTAGCGCGGGCTCGCACCAGAGCGCGGCTGCGGCGCTCGGAGCCCGGCGGCGGCACCCAGAGCCCGGCTGCGGCACTCGGAGCCCAGCTACAGCACCCGGAGCGCGGCTGCGGCACCCGGAGCCCGGTGGGCCGGCGGACGCTCAGGCCGGGAGCTTGGCGATCGCCGCGGAGGCGAGCTTGGTGCCCACCGTGCAGGGCGCGGACACGCTGAGGGTGTGTCCGTGGGCGACCGGCACGAGCACGAGTTGCTCTCCGTAGACCCCGCAGTAGGCGGTGTGGCCGGCGGCCTTCACGACGGTCCGTTTCTGCAGGTGCCCGATCACGCTCGCCCCTCCGGGCGCCAGCGAGATCGTGATGAAGTTCTTCGACCTGCGGGGCTGGTAGATGCAGGTCGGCCCGAGCGGTCCGTACTGGGGAGCCGACACCGGCTCGGCGAGGATCGCTTCGGCCTGCTGGCGCGTCACGAGCGCGCACGGGTTCAGCGTCCCGGGCTTGGCCTGCTTGGCCTCGATGTCTGCCCCGCCGGGGTTGTCGTCGTTGGGTTCGTCGCCCCCGGTCCCCGGGTAGGGCTTGTGCACGGCCGTGGGGCCGACGGTGTCGTGGCTGTGCAGGTGGGTCCTCGTGGTAGTCGTGCCGGAGGGCGTGACGGTCGCACCCGCGCTCGCTGCCGGGCCCGCCGTGGCCGTCGAGGACGACGAGGTGGAGGAGGAGCCGCAGGCCGTGGCGAGCGCCGCCACGCACGTCAGCAGTGCCCCGAGTAGGAGGGGGGAGAGGCGGCGGCGGCTCATGGTCCGACGTCCACGTCCACCCAGTAGTTGGTGGCTTTGAAGGAGCTGGTGGGGAACGTGCTGCCGGCGCTGTAGGTGTACACGCCGTTGACGCTCACGCCGTTGGCCAGCGCGGTGAGCGGGCCGTTGGTGACGCCGGCCGAGGTGAACGCCCCGCTGGTGGCCGAGTAGTGGCCTTTCGGGGCCAGGTAGGCGGCGACGTACGTTGTGTTTGCGGAGATCGCCACGGGGCTCGAGAAGTTGACCTGCTGCCAGCCGGAGGCGGTTTCGCCGGTGAACGTGGCAGACGCGAGCAGCGTACCGCCGGCCGTCCACAGGCTTGCAACGTGCGTACCGACGTTGGTGGACGCCTTGTAGAAGCGGATACCCGTGACGTGGCCCGCCACTTCGGAGGTGAACTTCACCCCCAACTCGGTGGACTTCGTGTCCCCGGCGTCGATCGTCGCCGGGGTCGAGAAGTCGAAGATCGTCTGCTGCGGGGTGACCGCCTGCGAGGCCGCCGAGGGTGCCCCGGGGCCGGCGAGGTTGACCGCCGTGACGGTGAACGTGTAGCTCGTCCCGTTGGTGAGCCCTTTGATGGTCGTCGAGGTGCTGCCGGCCCCGACTTCCGTCACCGCCTGGGCGGTGGAGCCGATGAACGGGGTGATCTTGTAGGCGGTGATCGGGCTGCCACCGTTGTTGGAGGGTTCGCTCCAGCTGACGAGCACCTGCGAGGTCGCCGCGCTGGCGCTCACGCCGGTCGGCGCCGAGGGCGCGGTGAAGGGGGCGGGCGTGACCGCGTTCGACTGCCCCGAAACCGTGCCGGAGCCGATTGCGTTGACGGCCTGCACCGTGAAGGTGTAGGTGGTGCCGTTTTCGAGCCCGCTGACGGTCGTCGTCGTCGCCGGCGGAGTGCCTTTGAGCACGGTCGCTTTCTGTGCCGTCGAGCCGACGTAGGGGGTGACCACGTATTCGGTCGGTGCGCCTCCGCTGGCAGGTGCGCTCCAGCTGACCGTCGCCGATGCCGGGCCGGGGCTCGCCGTCACGCCCGTCACCTGTCCCGGTGGGCTCGGCGGGGCGGGTTCGAAGTCGACGTCGACGAAGTAGTTGCTGGCGGCGAAGGCGTTCGTGGGGAACACGCTCGTGGCGCTGTATGCATACACGCCATCGGGGGCGACCGAGTTCGCGAGCGCGCTCAGGGGAGTGTTGACGACTGCGCTGGTGAACCCTCCGATGGTTGCCGAGTAATGGCCTTTGGGGGCCAGGTAGGCGGCGATGTAGGTGGTGTTGGCGGCGATCGCCACGGGGCTCGAGAAGTTGACCTGCTGCCAGCCGGAGGCGGTCTCGTTGGTGAAGGTGGCCGAGGCCAGCAGCGTCCCCGTCGAGGTCCACAGGCTGCCGATGTGGGTGCCCGTGTTGGCCGATGCCTTGTAGAAGCGGATGCCCGTGACCGTGCCCGCCACTTCGGTGGTGAACTTGACCCCCAGCTCGACCGAGGAGGGATCGTTTTCGGACGCCGTCACAGGGGTGCCGAAGTCGAAGATCGTGTCCTGCGGGACGACCGCCGCGGACTGCGACGACGATGTCCCGGCGCCGACGGAGTTGACGGCCGTGACGGTGAACGTGTAGCTCGTCCCGTTGGTGAGCCCTTTCACCGTCGCCGAACTCGCGCCGGAGGACGCTTCGGTGGCGGTCTGCGGGTTGGAGCCGATGTAGGGGGTGATCCGGTAGCCGGTGATCGCGCTGCCGCCCGTGCTCGTGGGCGCGGTCCAGCTGACCAGCGCCTGGCGGGTGGCACCGGTGGCGGTCGCTTCGGTGGGGGCGGAGGGGACGGTCGCCGGCGTCACGGCCGTCGAAGGGGACGACTCGGGGCCGCTGCCGACGGCGTTGGTCGCCTTGACGGTGAAGGTGTAGGCGGTGCCGTTGGTGAGCCCCGATACGGTTGCTTTGGTGGCCGGCGG
>Ga0335081_10008044_pt1 | contig 16914 bp, 9 predicted proteins | sample Lox_Sample_35_FD_206713 | JGI IMG/M metagenome (GOLD analysis project Ga0335081, IMG submission 206713) | Soil microbial communities from Loxahatchee National Wildlife Refuge, Florida, United States - Lox_Sample_3.5 | ecosystem: Environmental > Terrestrial > Soil > Wetlands | place: USA: Florida... | reverse complement strand
ATCGTTGAGCATCGCCCAGCTGATCTCCGACGCCACGACGCTGTCGCGCGCCTGCGGAAATCCCAGATTCTTCCCAGCCAGTATCGACCGCCCGAAAACGTACACCATCACGTCAAGCTTCTTATCGTTAAACGGAGCCGTCTTGCGCAACGTCCGCCGCACTCCATATAGCTCGATGGTCGCCTCGGTGAAGTCGTGCGTCATTCGCGCGACGCCCTTCGTGCCGATCGCATCGACGTAGCAGTTGTGCGGTTGTTCCTTCGCCAGATGCCCGTAAATGAATCCCTGCGTGATATCGAACACCACGCCGTTCTCGAACGTGCCATGCGCCTGCACCCACCACGGATCCTTGTGCCCCCACATCCGCATCCCCTGCGCATGCCAGCTCTGGAATTCGCTTCGCGCGTACCATCGCGCCACGTCGACATAGTGCATCCCGCAATCGTGAAACGGAGGCCCCTCCGGATCGTGCCCCTCCAGCGGCATATGTCCCGGCGTCATGTGGCAGACGCGAATCACCGCTAGCTCGCCAATCTCCCCCTCGGCGATGAACCGCTGAATTTCCTTGTGATACCACGCATTCCGATTGAACAGATTCACCGCGACAAAAAGTCCGCTGGCCTCAATCTCGTGCACCAGTTGCCATTCCGTCGAGATATCGGCCCCGATCGGCTTCTCGGCCAGCACATGCTTCCGCGTCGCCAGCGCCCGCCGAATTTGCTCCGGACGCGCATCCGCTAGCGTGAACAACCCTACGGCATCAATCGAAGGATCGTCGTAGATCGCATCCGGCGAGTCATAAATCTCCGCGCCCGGAACTTGCCTCGCCGCCAGCTGCCGCGTCTCCGGACGGATGTCGTACACCGCCGCGACGTCCCAAATCTCGCTCTCCTGCATCGCGGCAACAAACCCGCGCCCCATCCGCCCATACCCGAGAATCCCTGCCCTAAGCCTCTTCGCCATGTTGAAGGTGGGTGCCCCATTTCTGGCTGCTTTTGCCAGAAGTGGGGATTTCCCATTTTCCACACCCATGTTAGGGAGACTCCTCGTTTCCGAACCGTGATCCTCATCACACGACGAAGTCGCGAAACACACCGCGCGGAGGCGCTGCCTACCATCCCCTCGGATCGATCTGGTATTTCCCCGAAACCTACCGCCTCGACGAACACCAGAAATATCTCGTGATGTCCCCCGGCCACGACCGCGCGGGGACCATAGGCTCGCGCTGCGCCGTGGATGCCCCGTGAGATGTTTTCCACAGTGCGTCGAAGCCACCTGCTCTGTCATCCCGACCGGAGCAGATCATCGCAAAGTGATGATCTGCGGAGTGGAGGGACCCTGTGTTGCGTGTCACGCGGCGCACTGCATCTGCTGAATATTTTTTTTGATCGATCACCGCAAAATCTTGCAATTAAAAGAGTTACGGGTTTCAAATCGCCGTCGCAGCTCGCAAAATCTTCAAAAGAAAGACTTTATTTGTAAAATATTCCAAAATAAGGAGTTACGATCAGCCTCGCGTGCAGCTTTTTTTTCAGATCGTGACTCGCAAAATCTTGATTGCAGGCGACTTATGCCACACAGACCGAAGTCATGCTTCGCAAAATCTTGTCAAAGAAGGACTTACACGCAAAATCTTCCGGAATAAAGACTTAGCTAGTCCTTAGTCGCGAGTCCTGAGTCGCGTGCTGAGGCTCCAGAAACATTGCCGTCCTGTCGCGATCGGGATAATTTTGCGTTGCAATGCGCACGTCGCGATTGTGCGCTTTCGCGGGCTGTGAAGGTCAAGGTTATACGTCACAATGTGTACGGTTTTGCTTGTGGAAAACTTTCACTGAACATCAGCTTTTGCTTTGTTTAGGAAAACTCGAAGCTCAGAGACCGAAATTGCTTCTCCTATCATGACTTGCGTGGTCCGGTAGAACTGATCCGGCACCATCGCTGTGACTTGGCCTTCCAAGTAGCTCTTTGGCTGCCCGTGTTCGTCGGTCCCCGAATAAACGACGCCAGAGTTCGAATGCGCCAGGGCAGCTATCGCTTGCTGGACGATTGGAGGGTAAAGATGAAACTTAGCCACAACCACCCCGATTACTTTGTTGCTGTTGCCGAGAAACAGCGGTCCGCCAGAATTGCCAGGGTTGAACGCGCCATTCACAACGACGTGCTTTACAGACTTGCGGTTCACCGTATCTTTGCTGTAACCCGCTACGTACCCAACGCTGAGCAACGGAGCCGGTCCGTTGTAAATCAATGGGAATCCCCAGGTTGTAACCTCCGTGCCAGGTCTGGGGTCCTGGTCTGTGCCGAGTTCAAGCCCTCCCGTCACGTGCTTCGTTGGTTTAAGAAGCGCAAGGTCGACATCCTTATCCACTGCCATTTTTGAAAAGCGGATACTTTGCTGCTCATCTAGAGGATTCCCGATCAACTCCTCGGCGGTGCAGCCGTCGATCACGTGGTTGTTGGTCACGACGAGCCCGTCGCTTAGTATGAAACCGGTTCCCTTCATGCTCGTGTTCGGGCAAAAGAGTAGGACCACGGACTTGATTGCAGCGCGTTGGGTAGGTCCCGCCGCATCTAGCGTCCATTGGACAGCAGTTGGAAGAGTGTCGGGTTTCTCGGGTTCCTGTGCAGTGCTCATTATCACAGTTAGGCCCGAAATCAAAATCGTCGCAAGTACGGAGCGGCGCATTTGTCTTAGTCCTCCAACGTAAGAATGTACTCCTTTCAATAACTTGCGGTTATCGTCACGATATCGGAACTGCTTGCCGCCGCGCTCCGCTAACGACCGACGACCAGCGACCAAGGGCTAAGCGGTCCGTTCCAACGCCGCCCGATCCCAAGCACCCAACTGCGCCCCAGCTTCATACGTACTCTGGCAGAACTCCAGCAGCGCCGCTGTTGGCGATTCGGAGTTGCGCACCTCGTCGTACATCAGCAGGAACTCGCCAACTTGCTTGTCGTAGTACGCCTTCTCCGGACGGACTTGCGCCTCTTTGAATCCCCCGGGCTCGGGGGCCATGTACGAATAAAAGGCTGCATCTTTGACACTGCCGCCGCCCGGCCAGAAACCGACGCTCGAGACTTCGTGCGAGTAGGCTTCCCGCGTGATCCGGTCAGCGCCCGGACGCGGTGGCGCGGGACGTCCCGAGAAGCGCGTCACCGCCAGATCGAAGCTGCCCCAGAAAAAATGCACCGGGCTGCTCTTCCCGATAAATCCGGCGCGGAACTTGCCGAACACGGCATCGACCGACAGCAGGATTCGCCAGAACTTTTCGACCGCAGCCGGATCGTACGATCGATGCACCTGGTCCTGATCGAACGGAATCGGATCGCCAATCTCGACCGGCATGTGCCAGATTTTGACTTCGATTCCCGCCGACCGCAGCATCGCCAGGAATTCGCGGTAGAAGTCGGCAACGGATTTCGGCCCGAGCGGCATGAATTTCAGCACTCCGTCGCTGGTCTCAAGCATGAGTTCGTGGCGGATGAAATCGAACCAGATTTCAAACGCCCGCTGTCCGTAGGGAATTCGCGAGGTGGTCAGGCCGCGGGTCGTGACGTAGAGCGGGACGTTCCACCAATGATTGACCAGCGGCGTCAGCGCGAGGCGGACCTTGCCCACGATCTGGGTCCACATGTGAAGGGTGGCGCAGGTGTCCTTCCACGAACTGAGCGGCAGCGACGGCCAACATTCGGATTGATCGGCAGCAGGGATGGTCATGGTTCCTCCGGCGTGGTTTTGGTGAGACGCCGATTATGCCAGAAGCTGTTGGCCTGGGACCCGAAAGTAACCTGTGCAGAGGGGTACAGGTTCCTGCACCTTCGCCATTTTTGAAGCTGTAGGAACAAGGGCCGGGTTCATGTAGAATGGCGGGCCATGGCCAAGAAAACTGGAATGAGCGATTCGTCGCTGTGGATCATCACCGTGGTGCTGATCGTTTTAGCCGCGTGGATGTATTTCAGACGATAGAGGTCGCCGCCGTTACAAAGGACAGCCAAAGCAGTTGTCCCCATATCTCCCCCATCGCACCGTGACCTGTCCGTTCGCCTCACGGAGTGCTCTTACTGCGGTAGCAAGTCGGACAACGTCGTCTTGCTTCCGCCGGAGAATCGTGTTGGCTGCGGACGATATCCGTTACGCGTCCGGACTTTGTATTTCTTCAGACGCTCACCCACCAGCCTGACCGTAATCGCGCGCCATCCAGTGTTGGGATTCGCCTTCGGATAGTAGCTCAGCGAATAAAGATGCGCGAGATCGTCGCGGATGGACGCGAACGCGCGATGTTCGTCTCTCCAGTTCTTGGCGAAGTAGGCTTTGCCGCCCGTGGCCGCAGTCATGCGGTCGAAGACCGCGGTGGATACCGGCTCCAGCCGCGCGTCTTGCGTGCTGATCATGTAGATCGAAACGCCTGCCGACTGCGCGAATTCGGCAACGTCTTCCGGCGGAACGACGCTGGAATTGTCGGGACCGTTCGAGAAGACGACGACCACTTTGCGCCCCTGATTCTGCGCGGCATCTTTGAGCGTGAGCAGAAGCGCGTTGTACAAAGCGGCCTGATCTCCGGCGACAGTTGAACGAACCGCGCGGAGCAGTTGTCCGCGATCCGCGGTGAGAGACGCGGCGCGGGAAAGATCGCGGCTGTAAGAATAGAACGCGATCCGGTCGGCCTTGCCCAGCGAGCGAATGAATTCGGAAATCGCATCCTGCGCGAAGACGAATCCGCGATACATGTAGTCGCTGGTGTCGAACAGGACGAAGACGTTGGCGCCGCTGATGATGCTGTCCAGCGTTTGAGCACCGTCAGTTGCGGGAGCTGGCGGGTCCGGCACCGGCACGGCTGCGACTTCTTCTCCGCGTTCGTTGATGTGGCGCGCGGGTTCGTCGCCCTCGCCAAAGGTCGCAGGCCTCTCCTGGATTCCGTCCTCGTAGATGGCGAAGTCGCTAGGGTGCAGGCCAGTGATGTAGTTTCCATTCTTGTCGGTGACGGCAACGTTGAGCTGGACCATGTTCACGACGACGTGAATGTCAGGGCCATCCTGAGCCTTGGTGGCGGTGTTATTCCCGAGGAGGAGAAGAAGAGTCAGCAAGGTCGGCAGAAAAAGTTTGCGGATCATGACGTTGGAAAATTCCTCCTGCTCGGGATTACTTTGGTTGAGTTGCGTCGACCTGACTCCGAACGGCGCTGATTCGAAAAGCGGAATTCAGCTTGCCCTCGCGAAACTCGTTTCCTGTCTCGTGCATCGCGCGGAGCAGTGCCGGCCAATCTTCAAAATCGGTGGCGAATATTTTCTGGATCATGGTTTGCGTCAGCTCGGGAACGAGGCGGTTCAGCATGACGGGCGGATATCCTCCCTCGTCGACCAAGCGAGCCCAGTACAGGTTGGGCGAATCCCAGGACTCTGGAAGATACCGGCTCGCCGATCCGGCGAACGGCGGCATGGGAGCAATGTTCAGCAGTTCGAGGCCATAGCTCCCTGCCATTGTCGGATGGGGAGTTCCAAAGTCGTGCGAGATGCGTTGCCAGTTGACCTGATCGGGATGTTGACGCGAGAGTTCTTGCAGTTCCTGAGTTGCCGTGCCGACTGCGGCGGGATGGTCAGGAAATCGCTGCTGAAATTGTTCTGCCAGATAGAACGTGTCCGCGGGCATCATTCGGGGAATCATGTCTGAGACCCGCCCTTCGCGCATGGCGTCTGCGAGCTGTTGCGTTCGCGGCGGAAGTAAACGCTCGGAAACAATCGAGAGGACTTTTTCTCTGAGAAAGTCGTCTTTTTCCGAGGCCTTCAGAAGTTCTTCGCCTGACTTCTGGTAGAGAGCGACGGCGTGCAGTTCGAGCGGACTGACACTCCACCAGCGCGGAAGAATGGCGCTGGTCAACATTTCCGGAGTCAGCTCGCTCCAGATGAGAGCTTGGACAGCGTCGGGCGAAAGGAAATCCTGCTCTAGCTCGGCAAGAGCGTAAGGGAGATCGGCGAGGGAGCCGACGAAATGTGCCCCGCCTCCGGCCGGAGAGCCTTGACCGAGCAGCGTGGGCGCTTGCCAGAGGGTTTTGATTCCGCTGACGGTTTCTCCGGCGAAATCGTGGGATCGAACGAACAGCGGATTGTTGTGAAGCGCCTGAGCTCCCGGCGGCTCGTAATAGGCGTAGTTCAGGCCAACAAGAGTGTCGCGCAGGAAGGCGGCGAGCTGTCCGCGTGCGTCGTCGAGCTGGGCCCGAGAGGCGGTGGGGGATTTCAGCACTTTGGGTAAATCGGCGTGCATCTCTACGTCGGTGTGATGATTGTTGTAGATACCGGCGGCCCATTCGGTCCGTTCGCCGTTGGTGAAAATCGGGCGCGGCATTTGGAACTCTCTCGTTTGCGAGGCGAGCATAACGGCATAATCTTCCGGATGTTTGCCTTGCTCTTTGGCCATCAATCCGTCGCCGACTGCGAAGAGAGTGTCGAGAGAGACGAGACGCTGATCATCAAGGACGGAGCGGATGCGGTTCGCGAGGTCGCGGTGCATGTCCTTTCCCTCGGGAGTCGTCTGCGGAGGTCCTGCCAGGAGTTCGATGATGTCGTCCTGTGAACCTCGCGGCTTGCCTAACGAAGAGCGGAAGATTTCTCCGAGAGAAGTGCGGCCGGCGTCATAGAGCTGGGCCGCTGATCGAACCGTCGCGAAGGGATGGATGACGCGCTGCCACGAATCGTCGAGATGAGCGGTTGGAATTTCTCCCTGGCGAGCGAGAATCTGCCAGATTCCGACGCTTGCCTGAAAAGTGCCGTAGGCATTGGCGCGGAATGACATCGGGATGTTGTTGAGCGAGTCGGCGATGTGGAAAAACTGAACGATCGATTCGTCACTCAATTCCGGGAATTCGGAGAAAATCCGATATTGGTCGCTGTAGTCGTTGTATCTGTTGGCGAGGAACTCGACGGCATCTGGCGAAAGGCGACGATCGGGCGGACGCTTGCTGTCAAGGTCGCTTAAAGCCATATAGATCTGCAGGGGAGTGTCTTCCCCGGCAGCGCGTGACAGAGCGAACATGATCCGAACGAGATCGTCGGGATGATTCAATCTCTTCGGTTGCTTCGCCCACTTGTGAAGGAGGGTTCCGTTGCGTCCTTCGAAGAGGATCTGCTTCCACGCATCGAGACCTCCGGGGATGACTGGTTCTCCAGTGCTATCGAATTGAAGGCGGGTGGCGAGAAGCAGCATCGCAGGCGCGGGCCGGAAAGTGCCGCGAGTGGCCGGAACGGTGGGATCCGGAATATGCAAGGCATTATAGAAGAACCGGAGACGTTGCGGATTCGTGAAATATTCCTGCTGTTTTTGGCTGGCGCGCGAGAGCACGTCGAAGTAAGCGGCGAGCCATCCTTTGTCGCGGAGTAGCAATCGGGAAACGAAGGCGGCCGGGTCGCTCGGACTGGCTCCGACGAGATCGTGCCAGCTGTTCTCTGCGGCAGTTCCGCCTGGAACCACGACTTTGCCGTTTGAGATATAAAGCTCCCGGCCGTAGAAGTCGAGGATCGCTGCGAACGGAAGCAGTCTATGAATCCCGATTGACTGCACGAGGTATCTGGCGGTGCCGGGCTCGATGCGAGAGAGGGCCCAGTAGAGGCGGGCGACAGAAGGGTCATTCAGGATAGTGCCGAGCAGGTCGCGGCTGTTCTCGGTGTAGTTTTTCTTGCTCGCCATGGTCCAGTCGCTGCCCGCAAAGAGAACCGGAACCGCAGACGGAGAATAGCGATACTCGAAAGGCTTGCCGCCCTGCAGAGTCTGCTCGAGACGGGGAAGAGGGAATCCGGAATCGATGGCGAGAAACGCCCGTTCGGGATCGTCCGTCAGGAGTGTCGTATCAGGTTTCCCGCAATCCGGTCGAATGTGGTATCCGAGAATGCGGAGAAGCGGCGCGGCGTCATCACAACCTGAAACGCGGAGAACCATATCGCTGTGCGAGGCCAAGTCTGAAAGTTCCTTGGCCTGCACGACGTAGCGGCGGAGCAGGACGAGAAATTCCGTAGGCCTGCTGGTGCCCTGATAGCCATCGATGAAGACGTTTCTACTCAGAAGGGGCAGGACCTCGTCAGGGCGAACCAACTGGCTTATTCCCGCCATGCGGAGAAAGGAGCGCTCCGGGCCGGGAATGTTGAATTCCCATGAAGCGGGAACGGTGGAGGAAGCCGCGTCCGAAGTTTTGGAATCATGTGCGGATGGACTTCCGGCAAGCGAGGAATAGGTGAGGAGAGAGTAGGCAACGACGAGCGAGACACACAGAGGAGCTTTCACGGCAGGGTTCCCCTAGGAGCTGGCGAGACCTCACTCCACCTGTCACCGATCACGGGAAGGCAGGGTTAGTCTTCCCCAAGTGATCGATTATCCCCAGAAGCAGGCTCGGCGGGCGCCTTGCCCCAACATTCAATGCGGGAAAGATACTCCATATTCCACGTTTAATCCAACGAATTTTGGCGCAAACAGCAAAGAGTTGATCGTGTAGATAAAGATTTGACAATTTCTTCGCAGTCTTTTCACCTGCAGTGGAGGATTTGAGAATGGCGTAAGGGCACCAGCTGACGGAGTTTGAGGATGAGATTGCTGATATCAAGGATGAACTCGGGAGAATCGGACGTGGAGCTTTGCTGTGCGAAGGCCGCTTAGAATAACGATCCGAGCAGGGAAAGGGATATGCGATTGAGATCGAGATTGCGGACAGATTCGTGGGCAACATATGTCGTCCTGCTTTACATTTTTGTTTGCGTTTACACCTGTTTTGCCGCAGCTCAGGCGGATCCAGGACTGGATCAGTTGACGCGACTATTTGCGAATCCTCCAGACGATTGCCGGATCATGATGCGATGGTGGTGGTTCGGGCCGGCAGTGACAAGACCGGAGATCAAGCGCGAACTGGAACAAATGAAAGCCGCAGGAATCGGCGGGGTTGAGATTGCGACGCTGTATCCGCTGGAACTGGATGATCCGGAGACCGGCTTTCGCAATCTGCGGTTCCTTTCGGATGAGCACATTGAGGATCTTAAGTTTGCGGCAGAGGAAGCGCGGAAACTTGGGCTCCGCGTTGATATCACGCTCACGAGCGGATGGCCGTACGGGGGACCGCATATTCCGGTGACGCGGGCGGCGGGTGCGCTGCGGGTGGAGACAGTTGTGATTCCCTCCGGTTCGACGTCGGTTACGATGCCGAACATTTCGACGGGAGAACGGCTGGAAGCGGTTTTTCTTGTTCCGAATGCTGGAAGCGCTCTAGACCTTGCCGGGGCACGGTTGGTTGAGAACCCGACGATTGAAAATGGACGATTCCAGATTGCTGCGGAAGCACGAAATCGCGCCGCACTCTTCTTCATTTCAAGCCGAACGGGGATGACCGTGAAGCGGGCTGCGATCGGGGCCGAAGGGTTAGTACTCGATCATTACGACGAGGATGCGATTGAGAATCACTTGCGTGCTGTCGGAGACAGTCTGATGGAGGCATTTGGCGATCATCCCCCCTATGCAGTGTTCAGCGACAGCCTTGAGGATGATGGGTCAGACTGGACTCCGGACCTGCTGCGGGAATTTCAGCGGAGACGCGGCTACGATTTGACTCCGCATTTGCCGGCGTTGGTTGGAGATGTAGGCCCGCAGACGGCTGCGGTACGCCACGATTGGGGCAAGACTTTAACCGAGCTTGCGAATGAACATTATCTTCAACCTTTGCATGCGTGGGCTGCAAAGCATCACACGCTGCTGCGATCACAAACGTACGGAGAGCCGCCGGTGACGCTGTCGAGCAACCAATATGAGGATCTGCCGGAGGGTGAAGGCAAGGCGACGCTGATGATGTGGCGGCAATTTTCGGACACGCGGTGGGCCGCTTCGGCGGGGCATCTGTTCGGCAAGCCGGTTATTTCGTCTGAGACGTGGACGTGGCTGCATTCGCCTGCATTCCGCGCGACTCCACTGGATATGAAGGCGGAAGCGGATCTGCATTTTCTGCAAGGGATCAATCAGCTGGTTGGGCATGGGTGGCCGTATTCTCCCGAGAGCGCGGGAGAGCCGGGATGGCGGATGTATGCGGCTGGCGCGTTCAATGCGCATAATCCCTGGTGGTTTGCGATGCCGGATTTGGCTTCGTATCTGCAGCGCGTCAGTTTTGCGCTGCGTCAGGGGAAGCCCGCGAATGATGTCGCGGTGTTATTGCGGAATGATGATGCTTGGGCGAAGTTCACCGCGATGGATCAGTCTGCGACGTCGAGCAGTGCGAAGAATGGCATCAGCACGCACGGAGCCGACGTAAGCATCGATGACTCGATGGGAGAGTTGCTCGGCAGCAAAGTGATTCCGCAGATTCTTGACGCAGGTTACAACCTGGACTTCATTGACGCCGATGCGATCGACAAGCTGGGAATTCCGTATCCGGTGCTGATTTTGGCGGGAGTTGAGCGGCTGCCGGTGGAGACGTATCGAAAGATCGAAGAGTACGCTGCGCATGGAGGGATCGTCATTGCGACGAGGCGAATGCCTTCTACTGCTCCTGGATTGATGAATGCAGAGGCAGAAGGTGGACAACTCAAAGTAATTTCCGCACGTTTGTTCCAGTCGAAAGGATCGCTTGGGCACTTTGTCGAGGATGAGAATCGGTTGGGAGCGGTTTTGACCGAGTACTTGAAGCCGGACCTGACGATCTCCCCGAGGAATCCGGAGATTGGGTTCATTCATCGCAAATTGGAGAGCGGCGATTTGTATTTCATCGCGAATACTGGCAACAACGTTGTTCGTGTAACGGCTTCGTTTCGTGCTCAGGCGAAAGATGCTGAATTGTTGGATGCGTTTACCGGGCGAGTGTCAGCACTTCCGCAAGCTGAGAATATCGATCTCACATTTCAGCCTTATGAGTCGCGGTTGATTTTTCTTACGAATTCTGCGCTGGGTGCTGAGCCGGAACCTGCTGCTGGTTTGTTGTTGGACGACATCGATATTTCGTCCGATTGGGATGTCACGTTTGAAGGAGTTCATCAGACTATCCACATGGCAAAGCTTGAGTCGTGGACTGATGAGGATCGATTCAAGTACTACTCGGGGCGCGGCATTTACGAAAAGACGATTGAGCTGCCGAAGAAAGATTCTGGTGAGGGAAAGTCGGTGATTCTTGATTTTGGCGACGGGACGATTGTGCCCAAGCCGGATCCTTTGCCGACATTCAATATGCGAGCGTACTTCGAGGGACCGGTTCGAGAAGCGGCTCAGGTTTATGTGAACGGCGAGAGAGCGGGCGTGGTATGGCATCCGCCGTACAGGATTGATTTGAGTTCGTTTATGAAACCGGGGAAGAATGAGTTGCGGATTGTGGTTGGAAATACGGCGATCAATTCTTTGGCTGGAACGAATCTGCCGGATTATCGGTTGTTGAACGATCGATACGGCGAGCGGTTTGTGCCGCAGGGCATGGACAATTTGCTTCCAGTTGCGTCGGGCCTCCTGGGTTCGGTGAAGTTGAGAGTAATACGGGCAGTTGATCATTCCGACAGAAGTGCGCGATGAGTCGACAGAAAAAAGTCGATCTCCGCGGGAGCACCGGGCCTCAGGCGCTAAAGCGGTCGACGCATTTTCAAGGCCAGTAGCGGCACGAGTAGACTCATGCCCTTCCCGCTAGTGCCTATTTTGGCGCTGAGAGTCCGAGATAGTTTCCGTAGCCGACGATCACAGTTGATGCGACGAGCAGGAACAAGGCGAGAGTGAGCAGAACTCCTGCGCGAGTGCCCGAGCCCTTCCATTCTTTAAAACCGATTCCCCAAAGGCTGCTGAAGATGATGATGCTGGCCATGTGCAGCGTCCAGCTGGAGAAGCTGTAGCGGCCCATCTGGCTCTCGCCCATGGTGTAGAAGAAGAACTGGAAATACCAGGTCGTGCCGGCCAGAGCGCAGAGCAGATAATTGCGCAGCATGGGAGCGCGTGTTACAGGCATATCGACAGATGCGACCATCACGGCCGACCGCGCGGATCGCACTGACGAGGCGCCGATATGTTCGACGACTTCACGGCTCGGGGCATCGAAGGCGGTTTCCAGAATCGGCTCGTCTTTCAAACCATCGTCTCGGATCTGCGAATGGAAGAATTGATGTCCGGTGCGATTGCGGCGGAGCAGGATGAGGCACCAAATGAAGTTGGTAAGAAATCCGCCGACCAAGACGACAACTAATACCGGCAAGCCTTGCCAGAGCTTGGCGGTGCCATGCTGGACGGTGAGAATCTTGATCGGATCGCCGGCGGCGAGTCCGTAAGCGAAACATGCGCTCATCACACCGGAGAGAACGGCGACGCCGATTCCTTTGCGCAGGTCGAATTCTTCGATCGCAGCCTTTTGCTGTTCGGGGGACATGACGCGTTCTTTCGCGATCCCGGCCAGGCCGGCGGCGGCGATGCCCACGAGACAGATAAAAATTCCGAGGAGAATGACGCGGCCGGAAGTCGTGCCGACGACCTGAGTCATGAACACACCGCGGAAAATCGGTGGCATGAGTGTCCCGAAGGCGGCGCAGAGTCCGAGGACAACGGCCATGCCGAGCGAGAGGCCGAGGTAGCGCATTGTCAGGCCGAAGGTGAGTCCACCGACGCCCCAGAGCAGTCCGAAGAAGAACGCCCAAAACAGCGCGGAGGTTGGGGCCTCGTGCAGCACGGGAAGCAGGTCTTTGGTGAGAAGGGAGGCGAGAATCCAGGGGGCGATGATCCAGCTGAAGAATCCGCCGGCAAGCCAGTAGGTTTCCCACGCCCAATGCCGCACGCCTTTGTAGGGGACATAGAAGCTGCCCGAGGCGAGGCCGCCGAGCCAGTGAAAGAAAACGCCGAGTGCCGGATTTGGATTCATTCAGTCCCAGTCTGAAATATTGCGTACGCGCCTGAATCGGTTTAGCGCAAGAAAGCTTCCGGCAAGCCGCCGTCCACAGGGATGACATGGCCGGTCGTCTTGCCGCTTTGATCTCCTGCGAGCCACACGATTGCGTTCGCGCAATCCTGCGGGAGGATCGGGCGATTCGTCAACGTGCGCTGCGCATAGAAATTTGCGAGCTTGGTACGAAGCGCTTCAGTCGACTCGGTTTCGGAGAAGTCGATTTTGTATTTCTGCAACGATTGGATGACGCGATCGCGAGGGAACATCGTCGAGCCCGCAACTACAGTTGCAGGAGCTACGCCGTTGACGCGGACAAGCGGACTTAGCTTGATCGCTAGTTCGCGGATGAGATGGCTGAGCGCGGCCTTGCTGGTGTCGTACGCTTCGCTCCCTTTCTTCGGTACGACTGCATTGGCGGAAGTGGTTAGAACCATCGCGGCGGGAAGATTCTGATCCCGGAAGACCCAGTCCGCCGCTTGCGCGAGAAGATAATTTCCGGTGACATTCACAAGGAACGTTTTCGCCCACTGCGCGTGGGAGATCTCCGCGCCAGCGTTGGGTACGGGATAGAGGGCTGCGGTGTTGACGATGATGTCGAGGGCGCCGAATTTTGAAATCGTGAAGTCGATGGCCCGAGCGAGAGACTCGGAGGAAGAGAGATCGGCTGCGATGGTGGCGACGAATTCCGGGGAAGAAATGTCTCCAATCTCATCGGCTACTATCTTCGCGGCTTGTTCTTCCAGGTCGGCGACGATGACGTGGGCTCCTTTTCGGGCGAGGAGCAGGGAGGTTTCGCGGCCGATTCCACTTGCTCCGCCGATCACCAGCGCAATCTTGCGGCTGAATTCTGCTTCGGCTGGCATGCGTTGAAGCTTTGCTTCCTCCAACGCCCAGTATTCGATTCGAAATGCCTCAGAGCGGGGAAGTGCGACGTAGTTGTGAAATTGGGTGAACTGTTGTGACTGCTCAGCGTGACGCGCCTGCGGCAATGCATGAGTGACATCCTCGTCCTCGAGGGCGTTGGCTCCTGCCATGACGTGAATTGCGTTGAGGAAGAATTCGGTGGTGATCCGAGCTTCTTTCTTGTTCTTGCCAAAGCCGAAGATTCCGAGGCCAGGGACGACAACGACGGAAGGATTCGAGTCGCGAAGCTTTGGAGACTCGCTCGTAGCCCAGTCTTCGTAATATTTCGTGTAGGCCGCGCGATAGTGGGCGAGGTCCGTTTGGATGCGACCCTTCAGAGTTTGCACGTCCTCGCGGGACGGATTCCAGTCCAAAAACAGCGGACAGACTCTGGTTCTTAAGAAATGGTCGGGACAGCTTGTGCCCAGAGCGCTCAGTTCTTTCGCCCACTTTGATCCGGCGAACGTGAGAGCGTCTTCGTCGTCTGTGTAGTGGGCGATGACTCGGCGATTCGACGAAACCGCGCCGCGCAGTGCGGGGAGGATCTTAGGAGCGATTTTCTTGCGATCGGGCATCGGAGCGTGTTCGATTCCGCCAAAGAGTTGGGCTTTCTTTGCCTGATGCTGCAGGATGAATTCGCCCATCTGATCGATGGTGTGAATGCTATTGAGGTAGCACTCGCGCTGGGTGTTGCCCCAGGTGAAGAGGCCGTGGCCTCCGAGGATCAGGCCATCAGACGCGGGATTCTCTTTGATGGCACGTTCCAGCATGAGGGCGAGTTCAAATCCGGGGCGCTGCCAGGGAAGCCAGGCGATGTTGCGGTGGAATTCCTTGTTGAACTCTTCGAGTTTGCGCCTGCCATTGGCACTGGCAGCCATCGCGATGGCCCAGTCGGGATGCAGATGGTCGACGTGCGCGAAGGGAAGGAAGGCGTGAAGTGGAGTGTCGATGGAAGCGGCGACGCGGTTCTCGCCGAACGCGGAAAGCGGATAGTAGCGGACCATCTCGTCTTCGAACTTCTCGCCGCGATAGAGATCTTTGAGTTGCTCGAGGCGGTCGAGATAGAGAAGAGCGAAGCCTGATTCGGTGATCGATCCGAGGTCGCCGCCGCTGCCTTTTACGGCGAGCACTCGTACTGGGCGGGCGGTGAAAGGATCGGGAAGCTCGATTTTCGAACTCGTGTTTCCACCGCCGAAATTCGTGATGCGCAGGTCGGCGCCGAGCAGGTTTGAGCGATAACGCAAGAGAGCTAACTGTTCGACGGCAAGTTTGCGGGCGTGGTCCTCGTTCCACAGATCCTTCAGGTGCGTTGTTTCCGTAATCTCAGGCATACATGATCTCGCAGTATTGTTCGAAGCGTCCCGCGTGCCGCTCCCATTTGTACGGATCGCTGGGCTCGAAGACTTCCGTCGGAAATGATCGATCAATGATCGCACGGACTTCGGAAAGTGACGAAGCTTCGCCTGTGGCGAGGATTTGAATGCCGACATTTCCGAGCGCGGTCGCTTCCACCGGGCCGGCAATCACGCGTCTGCCGGTGGCCTCGGCGGTGAACTGATTGAGCAGGCGGTTACGGGATCCTCCACCGATGACGCGAATCTGGTCGATGCGTCTTTCGCAGAGATGCTCCAGATTTCTCAGCACTAAGCGATATTTCAATGCCAGGCTCTCGAGCGCACACCGTACGTATGCGCCTGGACTTGGCGGCGTCGGCTGGTGTGTCCTGCTGCAGAACTGGTCGATTGCGTCGGGCATGTTGGACGTCCGCAGGAAGGACTGATCGTCTGGATCGATGAGATGTGCAAACGCGGGTGCGTCGCCGGCGAGGGTTACGAGTTGGTCATAATCGGGGCACTGGCCTTGGGAGGTCCAGTGGTTGCGGCAGCCCTGGAGAATCCAGAGTCCCATGACATTCTTCAGGAGGCGAGTGGTTCCGTTTACGCCACCTTCGTTGGTGAAATTGTGTTTTAGAGCCTGCGGAGTGATTACGGGCGCATCGAGTTCCATGCCTATCAAGGACCACGTTCCGGAACTGAGGAAGGCGGTTCCATCGCGCGCCGTGATTGCCGCAACGGCAGAACCTGTATCGTGGCATGCGGGCGCGATAACGGGAGTGTTCTTAAGGCAAGAATTCCGCGCAAGATCGGGGAGCAACGTTCCGATATTTGTGCCGGGTTCTACGATCGAGGCGGGCAAGTTTGGGGGAAGTCCCAACTGCTGCATCAGGTCCGTAGCCCAGTTCCGGCGGTTGGGATCGACGAGTTGAGTTGTGGTGGCATTCGTGAATTCGCAGACCGCATTTCCGGTGAGCCAATAATTGAAGAGATCGGGAACCGTCAGAAGTTTCTTCGCGGATGCTAGCGTGGCGGGTGTATCCCGCATCGCGGCATAAAGCTGGAACAGCGTGTTGATAGACATGAACTGAATGCCGGTGGCTTTGTAGATCTCTTCCCTAGGTACTCTGCGAAATACTTCTTCCATCACGTCTTCGGTGCGAGGGTCGCGATAGTGATACGGATTCTCGAGTAGTTCACCGCTTTGTCCGAGCAGAGCGTAATCGACACCCCACGCATCGACCCCAATGCCGGCGAGTCCCGTCTCTTTGACGGCAGCCAAGGCTTTGCGGATTTCGTCCCACAGTTTGCGGACATCCCAGCGGAGCGAGTCTCCCTCTTTAATCGGGTGGTTCGGGAAACGGTGGACTTCGTCGACGGTGAGAATTCCCGCGTGCAGTCGGGCAAGCACGGCTCGGCCGCTTTCCGCGCCGAGGTCGAATGCGAGATACGACTTAGACGAGGTGCCGCTAGGCATAAGACGAGACGTTGTGGGCGTTGCGGGCGGCACGTTCCTTCGTGATGCGATCGAGGTAGCCGCTTTGCCGGAAGGCTTCCATTGGATCTTTGGGCAATCCTTTGGACTCACGCCATTCTCCGATCGCGGGACGAACATCGGTAGCGAAGGAATCCTGCAAGATCGATTCGGCTTTTACCAGATCGCAATTCTTCTGAGCTGCGGCGAGGATGCTCGCGTCGACGAGGGCCGCTTTCGCGAAAAGCTGCTGCGCAATCGTTACCGTCTGAATCATGGCTTCGATCTTGCCTTTGAGGTTATGGCTTTGATCGACCATGTACGCGATATCCGGACGGCT
>Ga0335081_10008043_pt1 | contig 16914 bp, 12 predicted proteins | sample Lox_Sample_35_FD_206713 | JGI IMG/M metagenome (GOLD analysis project Ga0335081, IMG submission 206713) | Soil microbial communities from Loxahatchee National Wildlife Refuge, Florida, United States - Lox_Sample_3.5 | ecosystem: Environmental > Terrestrial > Soil > Wetlands | place: USA... | reverse complement strand
AACTGCTCGGACGGTGGCGGCGCAGCCGCGGCATCGGCGACGAGATCGTCATCGCGACCAAGGTGGGCGCGCGGCCGCTGGCGCCGAGCGCGGGGTTCGTGGACGGCTCCGGGCGGCCGGTTCCGCTGGAGGGGCTGTCGGGCAAGGTCCTGCGGGAGTCGGCGCTGCGGAGCATCTCGCGGCTGGGGGTGCCGCGGCTGGACCTGATGTACGCGCACGTCGAGGACCCCGCAGTGGAGCTGCCGGAGACCGTGGAAGGGTTCGCGGAGCTGGTCTCGGAGGGTCTGGTGGGGCTGCTCGGGGTGAGCAACCACTGGGCGTGGCGGGTGGAGCGGGCGCGGTCCCTGGCTGCTACGGCCGGGGCGCCGGGGTATGAGGTGCTGCAGTATCACCACACCTACCTGCGACGGCGCGGGGACATGCCGGGGTGGCGGTCGGTGGATGGTTCGGCGGGGGTGGCGAGCGGGGATCTGCTGAGCTACCTGCGGGCCACGCCCGGCCTGGCGCTGGTGGCGTACTCGCCGCTGCTGAGCGGGGCTTACGTCCGGCCCTTGCCGCTCGGGCCTGACTTCGCGCACGCGGGGACGGCGGTGCGGCTGGCTGCCCTGCGTGAGGTGGCTTCGGAGACAGGGGCGACGGTGAACCAGGTGGTGCTGGCGTGGCTGATGGGCGGGGACCTGCCGGTCATCCCGCTGGTCGGGGCGTCGTCGGTGGCGCAGCTCGAGGAGAGCCTGGCGGCGGTGGACCTGGAGCTTTCGGCGGAGCAGCGGGAGCGGCTCGACGCGGCATGCTGAGGCGCTGGCCGGGCGCCTCGGCGGTTCCGCCCGGAGCCACGATCAAGGGTGCCTGGCCGCCGCCTCCGGCCCGCCGCATACCGCCATCTTCGGAACGGGCGCTGCGGCGGTGACAGCCGCCACCCGGCGTGGTGCCGGCGGCCACGGACCGCCTGCCCGCGTGCGGCAGGTAACAGTACTGACGCTGGGCAGAGCGAAAGGAGCGATGTGCCCTCTTTCGTCAGCGCGGTACTGGCGATGATCACCGGGTTGATCTGGCTCGTGTCACCGTGCAGGACGGCCTGCAAACCGGACGTCATGGTCTCCAGGTCGCTGGTCATGATGCCGATCTTGGCCCGGACCGGCTGGCGCTGTGCCCTGGCCGCCGCGACAGTCAGCTCCGACCGGAGCGTCTGCGCGTGGCCGATGAAATGCTGGACGGCAGCTCGCTCGGCGGGGGTGCCCTCATTGTGGATGACCGCGTTGATGTCCGCCGAGAATGTGTCCATCATCGCTGTGGAGTCGTTCTCGGCGGCGATGCATCCTGGGTCCCCCGTCAGGAGGTGGGACACCTTGACGGCAAAGCTGGTGAACGTGGCGGCACCGGCGAGCGAGACCACGATGCCGACGATCGACAGGGCCTTGCCCGAGCCGGCCCGCGCCCTGGATTTGACCAGCCCGATAATCGAGAAGAGCAGGCCCAGCGGCCAGAACAAGATCCCGAGCACGATGCCGGCGACCGCGTAGGCGTTGCCCCGCTTCGCCGGGGTCCCGGGGGCCAGGGCGGGCGGGTAGTCGCCACCAGGGCCAGGTGGCTGCGGCTGGCCAGATGACGGCAGCGGCTGCCCAGCCGGTGGCTGTGTCATCTCTTCCTCTCTTCCTCTCTTCCTCCGAGAACGAGAACACCATGGCCGGTGATGAGAGCAGATGCCGTGATTCAGCTGCGGATGGCCCATGGTAAGGAGCCAAGGGCACACCCGGCCGCTTGTTGCGTAACGATCGGGCTTGTTGCATGACGATCTGCCGCGCCGGCCTGCTCACGCACATGATAAAGGTGACATCTAAGACATATCGTCCAGATCGCAGCAAGAATAGCGCCAAGGACGCGAATCGATCTCGATCGGACTCTTAGTTATTAAGGCGTGAATGTGACATTCTGCCCCAAAAGGCGGTCTTTGATAAATCTCACAACAGTCTGGCCAGCTCCGCGCGCCGTCTTGTGGTCGAGGCGACGTATCCGCTCGGACGGCTCGCGGCGCGGGAGATCCCCGGCATGCTGCCACGGGACAGCGGCTGCCGCCCGGGCCGCCCGGGCCGCCATGACCGCCATGACCGCCCGCTATATCCCGTTATGCCTCAACTTTAGGTTGAGGCATAACGGGCGCAGACCATGATCATGGCCAGAAATGGCTCATATGCGGTCAAAACTGGCCACGATCATGAAATAGCACGTGCGAGGAGGCCCGGCTGATGCGCCTGTCATCGCGCTATATTCGGTACGGAGTGCGATTCACTGACTCGGAAACCGGGGCTGGGGTGGCGAAGGCGTTCCGGGGGGTACGGTTGCGGGGTGCGGGGGTGGTCGCGATGGAGAGGCGTGACGTGGGCGGGACGAGGTTCGTGTGTTATAGACGGGTGACTTGGTTCTGAGCTGGTCGATCTGGCTGACAGCAATCCTGTGGTGTAACTGGCCGGGCTCGACGAACTCTGCGGCTGACGGCGGGTTCGGGTACGCTTTGGCCGTTGGGGAGTCCTCGGGATCGACGGCTTGTTGCCCGAGTGGCGGCGGCTTCGCGGTGCGACACACTGCGACCTTCATGTAGCCGTCGTGTGATCTTGGCCATGCACAATTACGTTCGAGCGCCCGTAGCTCAGCCGGACAGAGCAGCTGCCTTCTAAGCAGCGGGTCGCGGGTTCGAATCCTGCCGGGCGCGCAAAGTAGCTCTGACCAGCGGAAACGCTATTGTTAAGCTGCGGCCACCGGTCAAATCCGGCCGCCGAGCGCACGCCGGGAAACGGTGCCCTAGCTGCGAATACACGTTCCAGTCCGGTCTGTCATCGCCAACTACAGCGCTCCCGCAGCAGATTACTGCGTTACTTCCTGCGGTACCGGTCAGCTCTCTCGCAGTCTTCTCACGAAGGCCAGCCGATCCAGTGGATCCTTGGGCATTGGGCCCAGGGCGGTGACCGCCCTGGTGGGCGGGGCGTGCTCGGCGGCGATCTCGGTGAGGTAAGCGCGGCGTGCGAGGTCGGCCATCTCGGGGACCTGCGCAGACCACAGGCCGGGCGGGCGCCGGGATCAGGGCGCCGGTCCAGTCCAACCCAGCGCGTTTTGTCGGTGGCATGCGGCACGATGTACGCGTGGCTGACGAAGTGGGCTCGTTGGCGCGCGGGCCGGGGAAGCCGCAGGGCGACGTTCCGGTGGCGGCGCAGCCTTTCACTCATCTCGGTGTTCCGCACGCCGAGCATTACCGACGCTTGCTTCGGGTCTTCGCGCGGGCGAAGGAGCGTTTCGTTGTGCATCTGCGCCCGGAGGACGTTGCCGCAGAGCTGCGGGTCGATGCCGATGACCAGCTGACTGAGGCGCTGGAGCAACTGGTCAAGTGGGGCAACCTGCGGGCTGACGTCGACACCAGCCGTGTCACCACGGTAGAGGACTTTCACCGTAAGCGGTCGCTGTACCAGCTCACGGCCGAAGGGCACGCGGCCGAGCAGGCGATCTCGTTCTACGAGGAGGCGATCGGCCGACGGGGCCAGCTCCAGTCGGTTGCCCTGGCCGACATCGCTGGCCAGCTCCAGGCGCTGCTCGCGCTGGCCCGGGAGAGTGATCCCGATCCGGCCAAGATTCACCTGCTGCTGCTATCTGTGGCGGAGCGGTTTTCTTCACTGGCGGATAACGCACAGGCGTTCATGTCCGCGTTGCGGCGCGCGATCGACTTCTCCGACGGAGACGTCGACGGCTTCATCGCGTACAAGGAGCGGCTGATCGATTACATCAACCGGTTCATCGCCGACCTCGCCAACTCCGGTGCCCAGATCGCGGTCCTGCTAGGTGACCTGGAAGCCGCGGGTCACGAGCGACTGCTGGCGGTTGCCGCCAGGCGTGAGGCCGCCGACGCGGCCCCCGAAGGGGCGGACGCGGCAGCGGCGCTGGCCGACGCGGAAGAGCAGGCACTCGACGCGTGGCGAAACCGGTGGCGCGGCCTGGACGACTGGTTCACCTCGCGGGACACGGGGCATCCATCCCAGGCCAGGCTGCTGCGGCAGGCTGCGGTGACCGCGATCAAGCAACTCGTTGACACGGTCGGCCTGCTTAACGAGCGGCGCTCAGGCCGGTCGGACAGATCGGCGGACTTCGCTGCGCTCGCCCGGTGGTTCGCTGAGGCACCGGACGACGCGGCGGCTCACCGGCTGTGGCGGGCGGCGTTCGGCCTGTCCCCCGCCCGGCACCTGTCCGTGACCGGCGACACCGCGGACGAGTGGGAAAATGTGCCGGCCGGGACGCCGTGGGGCGAGGCCCCGCCGATCCGAATTTCGCCGCAGCTCAGGAAGACCGGGAGCTACGAGCGGCGCGGCAAGCCCACTCAGGTGAAGGACCGCTCCGCGGCCAAGGAACTACTGCGCCGCCAGGCCGAGCACGAGGCCGCGCAGACCACCGAGGCACGACGGCGGCTGCGCACCAGCGGGCCGGCGCTGCTGTCCGACCTGGACGTGCTCGAACCGAGGGCGTTCCGCCTCTTCCTCAGCCTGCTCGGTGACGCGCTCGCGGCCCGCGCGCCCGGCGACACCGAGGTGAAGACCGTCACTAGCGACGGCAGCCTGGAGGTGCGGCTGCGCCTAGTCCCAGACGGCGGCACGGCCGCGATCAAGACCGAGGATGGGGTGCTCACCGGTCCCGAGCACGTCATCGAGATCACGGACCTGGTGCCGTGATCCCCGCCGAGGAACAGGCGCAGCGCCAGGCCGCCCTTCGCGCCCTGCTCGCCAAGCCGCTGCTTGTCGCCGCCGAGGACGCCGAGTCGCTCATACTGGTCCGGCGGCACCTGCCGGCGCTCAGCGGCTGGCTGCGCAGGGAGACCGGCTGGCGGCTGGCCGCAGACGCGGAGACGGCCCGGCTGTTCAAGACCGCCCCGCTGGCTTCCGACGCTACCCGTCCCGCTCGTGGATACAACCGGGAGCCGTTCAGCCGCCGCCGGTATGTCGCTCTCTGCCTGGCCTTGTCCGCGCTCGCCCGCGCCGACGCGCAGACCACGCTCGGCAGCCTCGCCGACGACGTGCTCACCGCCGCCGCCGAACCCGGCCTGGCGGCTACCGGGTTCACGCTGACCCTGGACAGCAGGAGCGACCGCGCCGACCTCGTGGCCGTGGTCCGGCTGCTGCTCGCCTGGGGCGTGCTCAGCCGGGTCGCAGGAGACGAGGACGCGTACCTGTCGGCCAGCGCCGACGTACTGTACGACGTACGCCGGCCGGTACTCGGCCTGCTGCTCACCGGCAGCAGGGGCCCGTCGACCATCAGCGCCCGCGGGTTCGAGGCAGCGCTCGCGGAACTGACCGCCGAGCCGGTGGCTGAGACCGACGAACTGCGCAACCAGGCGCTGCGCAGAATGCTCACCCGGCGGCTGCTCGATGACCCGGTCGTTTACTACGACGAGCTGGCCGAAGACGAGCGTGCCTACCTGATCGCCCAGCGGCACAACATCACCGGGCGGATCAGCGAGGCCACCGGGCTGCTGCCGGAGCTACGCGCCGAGGGCATCGCCATGGTCGACCCGGACGACGAGCTCACCGACGTGCGGATGCCCGAGCAGCGCACCGACGGACACGTCACACTGCTGGTCGCCGAGTACCTGGCGCGCAGGGCGCGGACGCCGCGGGCCGAGCTGCTCGCGTTCGTCCGACAGGCGGCGCAGGCGCACGCGAGCTACTGGCGCAAGGGCGTCACCGATCCCGGCGCGGAGATCGAACTGGTCGGGGTCGCGCTGGACAAGCTCAGCGCCCTGCGCCTCATCGAGGTGGAAAACGAGGCCACGCACGACGGTACCGGCCGCGTGATCCGCAGCCGCCCAGCCATCGCCCGCTTCGCTCTCGCCGAGCCCACCATCCGCGAGCCCGGCAGCTTCCCCGGAGGCAAGACCGGAACGAACCAGGCTAGAAAGGCGACGGCCGATGCTGCCAGCACCATCTTCTGAGCGGTGGAAGCCCCTGCGGGCCGGCCTGGTCGACATGTTCTACTACGACCAGGAGGAGTTCTGGTTCCATGACGGCCGTCTGCTACTGCGCGGCAACAACGGAACCGGCAAGTCCAAGGTGCTCGCCCTCACGCTGCCGTTCCTGCTCGACGGCGACCTCGCGCCGCACCGGGTGGAGCCGGACGGCGACCGGCAGAAGCGGATGGAGTGGAACCTGCTGCTCGGCGGCAGGCACCCCAGCCCGGAGCGCCTCGGCTACACCTGGCTGGAGTTCGGCCGCAGGGGCGCTGACGGCACTGAGGAGTTTCGCACGATCGGCTGCGGGCTGAAGGCCGTCACCGGGCGCGGAATCGCACGGCACTGGTTCTTCGTCACCAGCCAGCGCCCCGGTACTGAGCTGCAGTTGCTGCCCGGCAGCCGTGTCCCGCTCACCAGGGAGAAGCTGCGGGAAGAGATAGGCCAGCACGGGTTCGTGTATGACCGGGCGGCCGACTACCGCCGGGCGGTGGACGAGCACCTGTTCGGCCTCGGCCCGCACCGCTACGAGGCCCTGGTCAACCTGCTAGTCCAGCTGCGCCAGCCGCAGCTGTCGAAGAAGCCGGACGAGAAGCTGCTGTCCAGGGCGCTCACCGAGGCGCTGCCCCCGCTCAGCCCCGGCCTCGTGACGACCGTTGCCGAGGCGTTCCGCGGTCTGGATGAGGAACGCGACGCGCTGCGCTCCCTCGCCGAGGCTCAGGAGGCGGCGACCGCGTTCCTAGGCCACTACCGCCGGTACGCGAAGGTGGCGGCCAAGCGTAAGGCCGCCGGGCCGAGGCTGACGCAGAGCCGCTACGAAGGGCTCGGCCGGGACCTCGCCACCGCCGAGGATGCCTTCACCGCCGCTCAGCAGCAGCTGGACGAAGCGCAGCGCGAGCTCACGCAACTGGAGGAACAGCGGACCGAGCTGGAAGCGCGCCAAGGCGCGCTGCAGGCCGATCCCGCGATGCGCGACGCCGAGCGGCTCGAGCATCTCCGCGAGGACGCCGACCGCAAGGAGAAAGCGGCGCAGGTCCAAGAGGCTGACCGGGACCGGCACGCCGGCCAGGTCAGGCGGTATGCCGACAAGGCGGCCCGGACCGCGCATCGGGCCGGCGCTGGACGAGACAAGCTCGCCGAGGCGCTGCGCGAGGCCGCGACCACGGCCGCCGACGCAGGCTGTGCCCAGCAGCACCAGGCATCGGTCGCGGCACTCGACGGCCCGAACCGCGAAGGCGGCCTGGATACGTTCCCGCCAGCCGACCAGGTCGGCGGCGGGCACCGCGCGGTCGCTGCCTACCTGGATACCCCCGAGGCGCCCGCGGCCGACATTCTCGCCCAGGCCAGACGGGACGCCCAGGCCATCGCCGACCGGCAGGCGCGGGCTATCGCGCAGCTAGAGCGGCTGCTCGCCGACGTCGCTGGAGCGCGCGGGCAGCTACATGCCGCGCAGGAAGCCGAAAACAGGCGCTCGGCTGAGGTCCACGCCGCGGCGGACCGGGTCACGACCGCGGACCTGGCGGTAGAGGAACGGATGCGGCTGATCCTGGACGGCTACCGCTCGTACCTGAGCGGCCTGGCCGAGCTGCGGGTGGCCGATCCCGACGAGCTCATCGCCACGCTGGAATCCTGGGGCCTCACCGGTGAGGGCACGAACCGCGCGGCTGCGATCATCGACGACGCCGTCCGCGTGACCGGTGCCGAACTTGGCCAACTGGCCGGGGAACTCGGCAGTCAGCGGACCCGACATGTGACGCGAGCGGGCGAGCTGACGGAGCAGATCGGCCGGCTGCGCGCGGGCGGCCACGACGCCCCGCCGGTTCCGCCTACGCGGGCACCGGGGGTCCGCGACGGCCGTCCAGGCGCGCCGTTGTGGAAGGTGACCGATTTCGCGCCGGGCCTGGCCGATGACGAGTGCGCCGGCGTGGAGGCCGCGCTCGAGGCGGCGGGGATCCTCGACGCGTGGGTGACGCCCGACGGGAACCTCGTCGACGGGGACGTGGTTGTGGTGTCCGGGCTTGCCTCCGTGGCTGGGGAATCGTGCGCCAGCCTGCTGGTGCCCGCGATCGACCGGGCCGATCCCCAGGCCGCGGCGTTGGATGAAGTGTCAGTCGCATCCGTTCTGAGTGCTATCGGACGTGAGCCCGGGACCGCCGACGGCGGTGCAGCCTGGGTGACCACGGACGGGCGGTGGTCTAACGGGGTGCTGAGCGGCGCTTGGCGCAAGGACCAGGCCGGCTACATCGGCGAGGGGGCCCGGGAGGCTGCGCGGCGGACGCGGATCGAGCAGCTCGAGCGGGAGCTCGAGGCTGAGCGTGCGGTGATCGAGGGGCTCGACGCGGACCTGGCGGAGATAGCAGCGCGGCAGAATCGCCTCGCGGACGAGCACCGCAGTGTGCCGCCGGATGACGGGGTCCGCGAGGCGCACACCAAAGCCGCCGAGCGGCGCGAACAGCTCGCGCAGGCGCGTATAGATCATGCGGAGACCGTTGCGCAGCTCCAGCAGCGGCAGGGGGAACTGGCGGCCGCACAGGTGCGGGCGGCGGAATTCGCGGCCGATGTGAGCCTGCCCGCGGATACCGGGGATCTTGCCGCGGTGCGAGACGGGCTGGGCGCCTACCGGATAGCGCTCGCCGCTCTCTGGCCGGCCGCCGAGGCGGCGCACGCAGCGATCCGCGCCGCGGCCGACGCCGAGAGCGAGTTCGCCAGCAGCCGCCAGTTGCTACTGGAGGCAAGCGAGCGGGCCGCCGAGGAGCGGGAGGCGGCCGGTGCGGCGGCGACGACGTATCAGGAGCTGCTAGCCACCGTCGGCACGGCGGTCGAGGAACTGCAGCGGCGGCTGGCCGGAGTGACCGATGCCCTCGGCCGGAACAAAGCGGCACATGGGGCCGCCCGCGACCGGGAACGGGACGCGATCGGGGCGAGCGGTAGGGCGGACGGGGAACGCGGACGGCTGCGGACGGATGTCGAGGATGCCATGCGGCAGCGGGACGACGCGGTGCGCGAGTTCCAGGCGTTCGCCGCCACCGGGCTGCTGCGGGTCGCGGTAACGTCGCAGGAAATCCCTGACGTCGAGCGTCCATGGGCGGCGACGCCGACGGTGGTCCTGGCTCGCGCCGTCAACGCCGAACTCGACTCCGTGGACGACGCGGACGGGCCGTGGAACCGGATCCAGAAGCGGGTGACCGAGGAGCACAAGCTGCTGGCGGACGCGATGGCCAGGCATGGACACTCGGCGGGGCTGACGCTGAGCGAGGGCGTCATCGTGATCGACGTGCTCTTCCAGGGCCGTAGCCACGATCTGCCAGGGCTGGCCGAGGCGCTGGCGGCGGAGGTGGAGCAGCGGACCACGCTGTTGTCGGCGCGAGAGCGGGAGATTCTGGAGAATCACCTCCTCAACGAAGTGGCGGGAACGCTGCACGAGCTGATCTCAGGGGCCGAGGCCGAGGTCAGGCAGATGAACGACGAACTGGAATCGCGGCCGACGTCGACCGGCATGAAGCTGCGGCTGATCTGGCAGCAGGCCAGGAACGCACCCGAGGGACTCGACCGGGTCAGGCTCAAGCTCCGGCAGACGATCGACGCGTGGTCCGCCGCTGACCGGGCGCTCGTGGGGACGTTCCTACAGCAGCGGATCGCCGCCGAGCACGCGGACAATCCGGCGGCCGGCTGGGCAGAGGCGCTGACCTCGGCGCTTGACTACCGGGGCTGGCATGAGTTCGTGATCCAGCGGTATCAGGACGGGCACTGGCGGCCCGCTACCGGCCCCGCCTCGGGAGGCGAGCGCGCGCTGGTGGTATCGGTTCCGCTATTCGCGGCGGCTTCGTCGCACTACAAGTCCGCCGGCAACCCGCACGCCCCGAGGCTGATCGCCCTCGACGAGGCATTCGCCGGGGTGGACGACGACTCCCGCGCCAAGTGCCTGGGCCTGCTCGCCACCTTCGACATGGACGTGGTCATGACCAGCGAGCGCGAGTGGGGCTGCTACCCGCAGGTGCCCGGACTCGGCATCTCCCATCTCGCCCGCCAGGACGGCGTCGACGCGGTCCTGGTCACCCCGTGGCGGTGGGACGGCCGGGAACGCCGCAGGGCCGACCGGGCGGCGGTGTGACCGACACCGCGGAGGACGGCACCAGGCTGCACCGCCTGCTCGGCGGCGAGCCCACCGCTTGGCTGGTCCAGCGGGCGCGAGACCGGCTGGAGGCCGGGCGCCCGCTGACCGGGACCGTGACCCTGACCGGGGCGACCGTGGAGCAGCGGCGGGCGGTCGAACGGCTGACTGGCAGGCCGCCCCGTTCTGGCACGTCGCTGTCGGTGTCGCTGCCCGAGGTGGACCGGGTCCTGCGCGAAAGCGGTGCCGCGCCGGGCGGACTGGCCGAGGCTGTAGCGCTTCTGAGCGGTCCGCTCCGGGACCGCAACCGCGACCGCGCGGATACGGCGTCCGCCTGGGCGGCCGCGTTCGCGCCGCTGGACGAGGCCGTGGCGGGCCGCACCGAGCTAGCCGCCTGGCGGGGGTGGCTCGACGCAACCGGCGTCGTGCGCCGCCTGGCCCCGTCCCCTAATGAGGCCCTGGCGCTGCTTGACCAGTTGGCGGCAGTGCTGCGACGACTGCCGTCGCGGGGAATACCAATCGGGCGGCTCGCTGCCGAATGCTGCGGCGACGCGCACGCCCTCGATGACGGCCGCCCGGCCGGGACGCTGGCCATGTCCGCGGTCCGCGCACTGGTCGGCCTTCCGTTCGCGGCCGACGTGAGCACGGACTCCCGCCGTACAGTCTGGGCCTGCGTGGGCGTTCACCTTGACGACCTCTCCTCGCTGGTGCTGTGTCTCGGCCTGCCCGGCGACAGCCACACCGCTCTTGGCAAGGTGCTGGCGTTGCACCGGGAAACCGGACAGCCAGCGGTGCTCACCCTCAGGCAACTGCGCTGCCACGATGGAGCGCTATCAGCGGGACTCGTGCGGATCTGCGAAAATCCCGTGGTGATCGCGGCTGCCGCGGACGAGCTTGGCAGCCGCTGCCCGCCACTGGTCTGTGTCGGCGGCCAGCCATCCGCCGCCGGATGGCAGTTGCTTGACCTCTTGGCGGCGGGCGGCGCAGAGTTCCGCTACCACGGCGATTTCGACTGGGGCGGTATCCGGATCGCCGGCGCGGTTCGTCAGCGAGTGGGCCAAGGACAGTCGCTCTGGCAGCCGTGGCGGTACGACAGGGACGCTTATGAGGCCGCGGCAACGGCAGTGTTGGCTCTGCAGGCCGCCACGCGGCTGCCCCGGCTGACCGGCGAGCCGGTCGCGACCCCCTGGGATCCGAGTCTGGCGGCCGCCATGGCGTGCCACGATGTTCGCATCGAGGAGGAACTTTCCCTCGACACCCTGCTCGCGGACCTGGCCTGACCGGGTTCCGATCAGGTAATGCGACCGCCGGAAATCAAGGCCCCAGACACTCGAGGCACGATTGCCCTGGTCCGTGCTTCATGTGCCGATGGAATGTGGGATCCCTGGAAAGCGTTTGGCCGACCGGCCATGGCCGACCGTGTTACGAGTTCGTCAGCTGACCAACCGCTTGAGCGAGCAGCATCAGAGCCTCACCGAGCACATTCACCTCATTAATTGAATTTCTCCATAAATGCAACGCTCGCTAGCGTAAATCGCAGCTATGACGCACGGAGGCCGAAATGTCGGTGCCGCGATGCATCGTGGGCTAGAAGGCCGTCTACACGAGGAGAGATGTCGTGGCCGACAATAGGATCTGGCTCGATGTGGCTTTCGCGGAAAAGGATGAGGCAAAAGCGCATGGGGCTCGATGGGACCCGACAGCAAGGCGCTGGTACGCGCCTCGACCCGGTATGACAGCGCTCGATCGCTGGCAGGCACTGCCGGACGTGCCTAATCTGCTTCCTGACGAAGACCGCAACTTCGGTCCTGGCCTGCTCGTAGACCTCGTGCCGAGTAGCTGCTGGTTCAGCAACGTGCGCTCTTGTGTCGATCAGCGCGACTGGGAACGTCTGCGCCGGATGATCACCGACAGGGCAGGCCAACGCTGCGAGGTATGCCGACGAGGCCAAGACCGGGAGGCTCGCCGGTGGCTGGAAGCACACGAGCGCTGGGCATATGACGATTCGAACAACGTGCAGGCGCTACGTCGGCTCATCTGCCTGTGCACCGACTGCCACACCACCACTCACTTTGGCTTGGCATCGATAAATGGAAAGAACACCGAAGCATTCAAGCATCTATGTACCATTACTGGATTGCCCGCGGACCAGGTCAGTCAGCATATTGATGCAGCATTTGCGCTCTGGCGAAGGCGTTCTGCCATGGCTTGGGAACTCGATCTCAGCATCCTTGTCAGGGCCGGCGTCGCCGTCACGAAGCCCCCTTCCGCCACTGAGCGCGCGGATCTGCCCAGCAAAATTCTTCGCCGCATCTGACGCCGTCAACGTGTAAGTTCGCGAAGGCCGCGCAAGCCGATACGGTTCGAAGCCCTCTGCGAGGGCTGGCTATCGCACGCTCATTCGGCTGCACCACAGACCAAGGATCCGTATCATATCTGATACAATAGGCTTGATGACAGGAGGTGGTAATGATGGCTGGACCGGAGTCTGAGGCCCCCGGGTTGGCACGGCCCGAGTTGGTCCGCGTGCTCGAATCAGCGGCAAGGCTTCAGGAGGTCGTGCCCGATGCCGTCCTGGTGGGCGGCTCTGCTGCGGCGCTGTGGGCCAATCACCGCTTCTCCTATGACCACGACCATGTGCTGCAGGATCTGAGCGACCGCTTCGACGCTGTCCTGGAAGCGATCGAAGCGACGGACCGTTGGGTGACGAACCGGGTGACCCCGGGGAAGGTCATCCTCGGCGAACTGGGCGATATCGAATCTGGGGTCCGCCAGCTCATCCGGAACAGGCCCTTGGAGGTCGTGGAGGTGGAGCTGCCGTCCGGACACGTGCTCCGAGTACCGACGCCAGATGAGACGCTGCGCATCAAGGGTTACCTGATTGTCCGGCGCAACCAAGTACGGGACTACCTTGACGTGGCGGCTCTTTCTGACAGATATGGGATCACTCACGCCGCGGATGTGCTCCGGCACATTGATGCCTACTACTCCGATCAGCGGGGTCCCGAGTCAGAGGGTGTGGCGACCCAGCTCGCCCGCCAACTGGCAGACCCTACGCCGACGGACGTTCGAATCATCGGTCAGCTTGGCCGGTACAAGGGCCTGGATGCACGCTGGACGGACTGGCGGAACGTGACCGATGTCTGCCTCTCGCTAGCCGTGGAGATGGTGCAATGACCACTACCCTGAAGTTCCGCAACATTGACGCGTCCCCAGATGACCCGGTGGAGACGTGGCCCTTCGAAGGGATTCTCGCGGCCGTTGAACGGGGCGCCCTTCCGGACTGGCGCAGGCTCGCAGCCGCGATCCGGGCCGATCCCTGGGGCCCGGTAGCGCATCAGGTCCTCGAAGCCATTCACCTCTCCCACCCTTACGGCACCACCGAGCTGCTGGAGGGTGTCGTGGCCCGTGCCCGCGAGCTGGCCGCGGACTCAGAACGGGCGGATGTGGCATCCGAGGTGCGGGGCCTCGTCGCCAGGTCCGGGCTATCCAAGCAGGATTTCGCGGAGAGGATAGGGACCTCGCGGTCCCGGCTATCGACCTACATGTCCGGCAAAGTCGTGCCCTCAGCGACCTTGATGGTACGGATGCGGCGGGTCGCACTTCACGCTTCTGAGAAGACTACTCAGGCCGCAAGCTAGGCATGTCTCGAGCTGCTCGCCGCTTACAATCTCGTCTCACCATGTGAGAGCAGATAATTATGCGGATATCGCTCTTGGACGACCTGGCCTCATGCTGGCTCTTCGCGAGAGACTACAGCGCTCGACCATCGCTGCCTTCTAAGCAGCGGGTCGCGGGTTCGAATCCTGCCGGGCGCGCCAGGTCAGAGCGTTCTAAGGCTTCTTCTGAGGTCTTAGGTGAGCCAATAGGTGAGCCAATGTAGGTGCTGTCAGCCTCGGTTACAGCCCGTCAGGGACGCGCATCCGCAAGAGGGTGATGGCCCAGACCAAGACCGAGGTCCGGCAGAAGCTCAAGGAGCTCAATCGGCAGGCCGAACGTGGGGTGCGGCCGCGGCGGCACTACACGGTGAACGACGCGCTGGATGACTGGCTGGAGACCGGGCTGAATGGGCTGGCGCCTTCGACCATAACCGTGTACCGCAACACGATCGCCAAGGCGCTCCGCGAGGAACTAGGCACGGTCGAGCTGACGAAGTTGACCGCGGGAGCTGTCCAGAAGGCGCTGGCCAATCTGGCGGAACGGGTCTCGACGCGGACCGTGCAGATGGCGCACAACGTGCTGGTGCGAGCGATCCGGCACGCCGAGCGGGACGACCTGGTGGGGCGCAACGTCGCGGCACTGGTCAAGCCGCCGAAGGGGCAGCGAGCCGGGCGGCCGTCCAAGTCGCTGACGCTGGAGCAGGCGGTTTCCTTGATGGCCGCGGCTCGGGGGACGCGACTGGAGGCGTACATCGTCGTATCGCTGCTGTCGGGCGTTCGGACCGAGGAGGCACGGGCGCTGCGGTGGGATCACGTGGTGGCCTGGATTGGCGGGCAGTGGGTTCCGGTGTTGGAGCCCGGGTTCGATCATGAGCAGGTGGCGGTGTTCGTATGGCGCGCCGAGCGGGCCGGGGGCGACACCAAGACGCCGGAGTCCCGGCGGACGCTGGCGCTGCCGCGCAAGTGCGTGGAGGCGCTGCGGGAGCACCGGGTGCGGCAGGCCGAGGACCGGCTCGCGGCCGGGCCGCTGTGGCAGGATCACGGGCTCGTGTTCGCGTCGGCGGTGGGTACGCCGATGGACGATCACAACGTGCGGCGGATGTTCCGGGTGATTACGGAGGATGCGGGGCTGGGTACGGGGTGGGTGCCGCGGGAGATGCGGCATACGTTCGTGTCGCTGCTGTCGGCCCGCGGCGTCCCGGTGGAGGCGATCGCGCTACCGGCCGGGCACAACCAGACGTCCACGACCGAACTGGTCTACCGGCACCAGATCGTGCCTGCCCTGACCCGCGGCGCCGAGGTCATGGACCAGATCTTCAGCCAGCAGAGCTGATCTTCTGAGAGAAAGTGCCAGGCCGTCGAGTCTTAACTGACAGGCTCTCATGCTTGATATGTGGGTGATCGCGAGGCACCAGGATCGAGGTGCGCAGCGCCTCGATCACCCACATGATCAGGCATTATGAGTACTTCATCTGTACGCAAATCTATGCACCCGTGGAATATGCACTCACGCTTTTTCGACTCTGAACGGCGATCGCCATACAACTTCTCTATCATTCTGGTAGGGAGTCAGTCGCCGACTATTTGCGGCTCTCATCGATCTGTCGTCGTCGGCTCCGCGACAAGCAAATATCGCCGTGATGCGTGCCACGATTGGCGGGCGCAGCAGCGAATCATGCAGAACGGGCGATTTGGCGTGAGGGCCGGTTCGGACCCGGCGCGGACGGCGGCCGGGCCCTTGGTGGGCCCGGCCGTGTTTTCGAGGGTTAGGCGGTGACGTCGTGATAGGCGGGCGCGGTGTCGGCTGCGGTCATTTCAGCGGTGATCGGGGAGGGCTTGAACCCCTTGACGACCAGCCACACGCCGAGTGAGAACTCCCAGGCAGCTACCGGGAGGGTCGCGATCGCCGACCACGCGGAGACGTGCCCGATGCCGAGGAACAGCGTTGCGATGACGGCGCTGATGAGCAGGGGGGCTCCGATGAGTCCGAGCACGGGAAGGATACGGGGCACGAGCCGGGACCGGTACATCAAGGAGCCCAGCAGCAGGGCGTTGATGCAGGGCATGAGGGTCTGTCCGAGCAGGAACGTCCAGTTGTAGACCGCGACGTGCGACGCGCCGGTGGTGACGAGGGCGGCCGCATTTGTTCCGGCCGCTCCGCCCTGCCGCAGGGTCACCAGCGAGAGCAGGCTGATGACGCCGACGAAGATCATGCTCGCTTCAAGGACGCGGGCGGTGACGAAGCCCAGCGCGACGCCTTCATTCTGCCGCTTGACGACCGGGTACAGCGTGACGGCGGTGCCGATGCCGGCCAGCGCGACGATCACCTCCAGGAGGCAGCCCACGAGCACGCCCGTGTGGGTGCCGGAACTGAGGATCCAGTCCCGGTGGTTCTTCACCGGGCCGTAGAGGGCGAGCGTGGGGATCGAGATGAAGGTGATCAGGTAGAAGATGCCCGCGACCAGCGCGGTCTTTCTCAGCGAGGTCATCCCGGCTGGTTTGGTTGCTGTGGCGTGCATGGTGGTCGTCATATCGGTCTCCTTCAGTGGATTGATGAGTTACTGGGGCTCGCTGGCGGGCACTCGGGCTGGCCGGGTTGGACCTGGGTGACCGAGACCAGCGGCAGGCCTAGGTCGCGGACTTTCTGGAGCAAGCCATGCAGCGCGGCCTGGTCGGCTACCGGGCCGCAGATGATGGTGGTGCCGTCGTTCTCGTTGGTGAGGCTCAGTCCGTCAAACCAGGCGGCCCATCGGGAATCGAGGTGCCCTTTGAGGCGGATTTCGTACCGTCCCGGGTTGTGATGAGGGCCGGTCGATATGTCGCTCATCTGCCCTCCCTTCAGCTGTCGCCCGGCTGGATGGATCTCCGCCGGCGTTCGGAATTAGCTGGTTGATCGGAAGGTAGAAGGGAATGTGATGAGGACGCATCACCACTTGTGGTGATTGATGTGGTGACCAGGCCGTTCGCCCGGTTCTTGGGCCGGCCATCGCCGGAGGCAGGGGGGCGGCGCGTTAGTCGCCTGCTCCATGCCTGCCTGAGGAGGGCGCAATGCCCGACGTTTCCGGTCCTGAGGGCAGTACCCCTGCCGGCCGCCCGCATCTGCCTCCCACCGCCGGGCTGGACGGATTTAAGTACCGATCTGCGGCCGAGGCTGCGCTGGAGCCTGA
>Ga0335081_10008041_pt1 | contig 16915 bp, 14 predicted proteins | sample Lox_Sample_35_FD_206713 | JGI IMG/M metagenome (GOLD analysis project Ga0335081, IMG submission 206713) | Soil microbial communities from Loxahatchee National Wildlife Refuge, Florida, United States - Lox_Sample_3.5 | ecosystem: Environmental > Terrestrial > Soil > Wetlands | place: USA... | reverse complement strand
CACCGAGCGCTATCCGGAGGGCATGCTGCGAGTGGTCCTCCTGGGCGACCCGACCCGCGCGCTCGGGGCGCTGTCAGAGCCGGAGTGCCGGCGCATCATCGCGGCGTTCGACCTCGCCGAGCGACTCGAGGTGCCGCTCGAGTGGTTCACGCTGTCGGCGGGGGCGGTGATCTCGATGGACAGCGGCACCGAGACGATGGATTGGGTCGCGGCGGTGTTGCGACGAGTCGTGCTGTTCGCCCAGGCCGGTGGTGAGGCCAACATCGTCGTCGCCGGCATCAACGTCGGCGCGCAGCCTTACTGCAACGCCGAGGCGACGATGCTGATGCACACGCGCGGCACGCTGATCATGACGCCCGCGAGCGCGATGGTCCTGGCCGGAAAGCAGTCGCTCGACTACTCGGGCGGGATCTCAGCGGAGGACAACTTCGGCATCGGCGGGTACGAGCGGATCATGGGCCCCAACGGACAGGCGCAGTACTGGGCGCGGGACCTCACCGGGGCCTGCCGGGTGCTGCTGGCCTACTACGAGCACGCCTATGTCGCCCCAGGCGAGCGCTTCCCGCGCCGGGCGGCGACGGCCGACCCGCCCGACCGGGACGTCGGTGAGTCAGAGCACGTCGCCCCCGGATCGAACCTTACGCGCATCGCGGACGTCTTCTCCGACGAGACCAACCCTGGCCGTAGGCTGCCGTTCGACATCCGCTCGGTGATGCGAGCCGTGATCGACCGCGATCTGCCGCCGCTGGAACGCTGGGCTGGGATGCAGGAGGCCGAGGTCGCAGTCGTCTGGGACGCCCACCTGGGCGGCTGGCCTGTGTCGATGATCGGAATCGAGGGCCGGCCGCTGCCGCGCCACGGCCCGATCCCCGCCGATGGACCCGAGCAGTGGACGTCAGGCACCCTGTTCCCGCGGGCTTCGAAGAAGATCGCGCGGGCGATCAACGCGACCGCCGGACGTCGCCCGTTGGTCGTGCTGGCCAACCTAGCGGGGTTCGACGGCTCGCCGGAATCGCTGCGGCGCTGGCAACTCGAGTTCGGCGCCGAGATCGGACGCGCAATCGTCAACTTCGACGGTCCGATCGTGTTCTGCGTGCTGTCGCGATATCACGGTGGCGCATTCGTCGTCTTCTCGCGGCGGCTCAATCCGAACCTAGAGACGATTGCGCTGGAGGGCGCTCAGGCATCGGTGATCGGCGGGGCTCCGGCAGCCGCGGTCGTGTTCACTCGCGACGTCGAGCGGGCAGCCAGCGAAGACGAGCGGATTGCGGCCATCGATCACCGGATCGCGGGCGCGGAGGGCGCCGATCGCCAGCGGCTGCGCGCCGAGCGGGCCGTGCTCTGGAGCGCGGTGCTCGCTCAGAAGCGAGGGGAGTTCGCCGAGCGCTTCGACGCCGTGCACAGCATCGAGCGAGCCGTACAGGTCGGCTCGGTGACGAGCATCGTCGCCCCCGCGCAGCTGCGCCGCTTCCTGATCGACGCAGTACAACGAGGGATGAAGCGAGGCGAGCGCGCGGACGCCGCCGGTAATCCGTAGCTTGCGCGGATTACTCGCTGGCGGGGAAACCCTAGGATGGCGCCCACCTGGTCAAGGGAAAGGAGAGGCATGCTGCTGACGTCAGGAGAGACGCTGGAGGAGAGGCTTGCGCAACGCGGGGTGAGCCGCCGGGCGTTCTTGAATTTCTGCGGGGTCATGGCGGCGACGCTGGCGCTGCCCGCCGCCTACCGTACGCAGATCGCGGAAGCGCTCGGCGCGGTCCGCCGGCCGGTGCTGATCTGGCGCCAGTTCCAGGACTGCGCCGGCAACTCCGAGTCCATCTTGCGCTCCCCGCATCCGGACGTCGCTGAGATCGTGCTCGACACGTTGGCCTGGAATTACCACGAGCTGATCATGGCCGGCTCGGGCGAGCAGGCCGAGGCGCAGAGCACGATGGCCGTGCAGAACCTGAAGGGAAAGTACATCGCCGTGATCGAGGGCGCGATCCCGGCGGCAGGCGATGGCTACTGCACGATCGGCGGACGCTCGGCGACCGACATCGCGCACGAGGTGGTCAGCAACGCCGCCGCGACACTCGCCGTCGGCGCGTGCGCCTGGGACGGCGGGCTCGTGCAATACGGCCCGACGGTCGGCCAGGGGGTGCAGGACGTCGTGCCCGGAGCGACTGTGGTCAATCTAGGCGGTTGCCCGCACAACTCCGCCAACACGGTTGCGGTGCTCGTCTACTACCTGACGTTCCACGAGATGCCGCCGCTCGATCAGTACAACCGGCCGCTGTTCGCCTACGGCGACCTGATCCACGACCAGTGCGAGCGGCGGGCGTACTACGACGCGGGGCTTTTCGTCGAGGAGTGGGGCGACGAGGGCCACCGCCACGGCTACTGCCTCTACAAGATGGGGTGCAAGGGGCCGGCGGCGAACTACAACTGCCCGAACGTCCGCTGGAACGACGGCACGAGCTGGCCGGTCGAGGCCGGGCACAACTGCATCGCGTGTGCCTCGCCGAACTTCTGGGGCACCGCGAGCCCGTTCTACGAGCGGCTGCCCAACGTGCCGGGCTTCGGAGCCGACACGACCGCATCGACGGTCGGGCTCGCCGTGATCGGGGGTGTCGCCGCGCTCTCGGCAGCACACGGCATCGGCAAGGCAGTGCAGGCTCACGTGACGAGAGGACGCGCGCCCGACCAGCAGCCGGTCGCCCCCAACGGTACGCCCGTCGAGACCGGCACGCCGGTGGACGCCAGCACGCCGCCGCCGTCAGGCAACGGAGGGGCGGACACGAGCACAACGCCCACCCCACCGACCATGGAAGGAGGCAGCGATGGCGAAAATTAAGATCGACCCCGTCACGCGGATCGAGGGCCATCTGCGAATCGAAGCCGAGGTCAACGGTGGCAAGGTGAGCGAGGCGTGGGCCTCGGGAACGATGTTCCGCGGCATCGAGACGATCGTCGAGGGCCGGGACCCGCGAGAGGCGTGGATCTGGGCGCAGCGAATCTGCGGCGTATGCACGACCGTGCACGCGATCGCTTCGGTGCGCGCGGTCGAGGATGCGATCGGCGCCACCCCGCCACCGAACGCCGAGCTGGTGCGCAACCTGATCGCGGGCAGCCAGCTGGTCCACGACCACGTGATCCACTTCTACCACCTGCACGCGCTCGACTGGGTGGACATCGTCTCAGCGCTGAAAGCCAACCCGGCGAAAGCGTCCAGCCTCGCGCAATCGATCTCCGACTATCCGAACTCGGGCACTGCCTATTTCCAAGCCGTGCTCAACCGGCTCAAGCCGCTGGCGCAATCAGGCCAGCTGTCGCTGTTCGCCAGCGGCTACTGGGGGCACCCGGCCTACAAGCTCACCCCGGAGGAGAATCTGATCGCGGTCGCTCACTATCTCGACGCGCTCGAGTGGCAGCGCGATGTGATCCGGATCCATTCGGTGCTCGGCGGCAAGAACCCCCACCCGCAGACGTTCGTGGTCGGCGGCATGGCGACCCCGATCGACCTTTCGAGTCCGCAGGCGATCAACCCCGAGCGGATCAACTTCCTGCAGGCGCGCATTCAGACGATGCAACAGTTCGTCCAGCAGGTCTACATTCCCGACGTGCTGCTCGTCGCAAAGGCGTATCCGGACTGGACCAAGATCGGGGGCGGCACCAAGAACTTCCTCACCTACGGCGGGTACGGCAGCGGGCATGTCAGCAACACCGGCGACTACCTGTACCCGCGCGGAATCGTCCGCGACCTGGACCTGACGAAGGTGGTGCCGTTGGACCAGGCGCAGATCTCCGAGCAGGTCGCACACTCCTGGTACACGTACAGCCAAGGCAACAGCGCCGCGCTGCACCCCTACAACGGCGAGACCAACCCGAACTACACCGGCCCTGCGCCGCCGTATCAGTTCCTCAACACCGACCGCAAGTACACCTGGCTGAAGGCGCCGCGCTATGACGGCCAGGTGATGGAGGTCGGCCCGCTGGCGCGCATGCTGGTCGCCTACGCGGCCGGCGTGCCCGCCGTCAAGCAGGCCGTAGATTCAACGCTGAAGACGCTCGGCGTCGGCCCGGCGGCCCTCTACTCGACGCTCGGGCGCGTGGCCGCCCGCGCGCTCGATGCTCAGATCATCGTCAACCAGCTGCCGGGGTGGCTCAAGCAGCTCGAGGCAAACGCGAACGCAGGCGACCTGCGCATCGCCGACACGTCTAAATGGGCCAAGGCCAACTGGCCCAGCAGCTCGCGGGGGTTCGGTCCGCACGAGGTCCCGCGCGGCTCGCTGGGCCACTGGGTGGAGATCTCCGACGGCACGATCTCGCGCTACCAGGCGGTCGTGCCGACGACCTGGAACGCGTCGCCGCGCGACGCACAGGGTCAACCCGGTCCCTATGAGCAGGCGCTCGTCGGCACGCCGGTCGCCGTTCCATCGCAGCCGCTCGAGCTGCTGCGCACTGTGCACTCGTTCGATCCGTGCCTCGCCTGTGCTGTGCACGTGCTCGACGCCGAGCACGGAGGGCGGCAGCGCAGCGTGAGGGTGGGGATGGTCTGATGGCGGTCGCAGCCCCACGCAACCGGCGCGAGCGCGACGAAGCGCTCCGGCCCGCCCGCCATTCGATCTACGTGTTCGAGCTCCCGGTCCGTCTCGTCCACTGGACGATCGTCGTGATGCTGCTCGTGTTGATGATCACCGGCATCTACATCGAGCACCCGTTCCTGATCAGCGGTGGCATGCCGGGCCATCCAGGTTTCACTCTCGGCGAGATTCGCTTCATCCACGAGGCGGCCGGGTTCGTGTTCATCGCGGCCGTCCTGTTCCGGATCTACTGGGCGTTCGTCGGCAACGAGTACGTGCACTGGCGGGGACTGCTGCCAGTCACCAGCAGGCAGCGTCGCGACCTGCGCGACACGGTGCGCTTCTACGGGTTCACGCGGGATCGTCCGCCGCTGCTCAACGGGCACAACCCGCTGGCGGGTCTCGCTTACGTGATCCTGTACATCGGCTTCATCATCTCCGCCCTGACCGGTCTGGGCCTGTACGCGTGGATCTATCGCCGGCCGCCGTGGTCGACGCTGTTCAGCTGGACCTGGAGCGTGATGTCGGAGCCCGCGCTGCGGCTGCTTCACTTCCTGCTGATGTTCTGGTACATCGCTTTCGCGATTCACCACGTCTACTCGGCAGTCCTGTACGACATGGAGGAGCGCAACGGCGAGCTGTCGAGCATGATCACGGGCTACAAGGACAACGTCCTCGAGGATGAGGCTCCGGTGCAGCAGGGGAGGGAGGTCAACGCCGGATGAACGACACTCCCGACACCGTGGTGATTGGCCTGGGCAACATCGTGCTGTCCGACGATGGCGCCGGCGTGCACGCGGTGCGCCAACTCCGCAGGCGCACCCCGCCTGTGAGCGGCGTCGAACTGATCGAGGGCGGCACGGCGGGGCTGCTGCTGCTCCCGCACCTCGCGGACGCGCGCAGTGCGATCATCGTCGACGCGATCGACACCGGCGCGCCGGCCGGGACGCTCGTCCGGCTCCAGGGCGAGGATTGGCCGGCGGCGTTCTCGAGCCATGTGACCGTCCACGACGTCGGCCTCAGAGATCTGCTCGGCGCCGCGCAGCTGACCGGGGCCCTGCCGCGGCGCCTGGTGCTACACGGCATCCAGCCGGCGACAACGACGATCGGCACCGAGCTGAGCGCACCCGTCGCCCGCGCCCTCGGGCGGCTGGTGAATGCGGTCGCCGCGGAGCTGGCGGCATGGCAAGACGTGCAGGCGCCGGTATGTGCTTAGCGATTCCCGGACAGATCGTCGAGTTCTGCGATCCAGAGCGATTCCTGGCCCGCGTCGATGTGTCAGGCGTGCGCCGGGTCGTCAACGTCGCGCTGCTGTCGGGGGGCCCGGAAGGCGTCCAGGCGGGAGACTGGGTGCTGGTGCACGTCGGCTTCGCGATCGCCCAGGTCGATGAGCAGGAGGCGCTGCTGACGCGGCAGTTGCTCGAACAGCTCGGACAAGCATACGAGCAGGAGCTCGCCGAGCTCGAGGCAAGCCGAATCGAATGATTTGATTCAGGGCTGGCGTTAGCGAGTGACTGAAATCACACTACTCGCGGAGCCGCCCGCGCCATCCGTTACACGCGCGCGTCGGCCGTCGGTACTCACCCCCACGCGGCGCCGGGGCGTTGCGACGGTGCAGGTCGACTGTCGCTGCAAAGCAAAGTTGAAGGGACCACCCCCCGCCACCGGATCGTCTGGTGGCAGAGGGTGATCCCCGGTTGTACTACTTACGTCGCGACGAGCGACTGGCTGTCCAGACCTCTACGCCGCTCCGACCAGCGACTGCTCGTCGGAGTAGATCTCGCCGCGGTCGGCCTTCTCGACCAGCGATGCCGGCGGCTCGAACCGCTCGCCGTACTTGGCCGCCAGCTCGCGTGCCCGCGCGACGAACGCCGCCGGCCCGTGACCGTGGGCAGGGTGCTCGTAGCCGTTGATGTACTGCAGCACGCCGCCCGTCCAAGGCGGGTAGCCGATCCCGAAGATCGAGCCGATGTTCGCGTCGGCGACCGACTCGAGCACACCCTCGTCGACGCATTTGACGGTCTCCACCGACTCGATGAACATCAACCGCTCCTCGAGGTCACGCAACGGCAGCTCGCTCGGATCGTCCACCGGCGGGAAGGCATCCTTCAAGCCGGGCCAGAGCCCAGTGCGCTTACCGCCCGAGTACTCGTAGAAGCCGACGCCTGCAGCGCGGCCACCACGCTCGAACTCGTCGACCATCTTGTCGAGCACCTGCTCGGCGGGGTGGGCGACGTATGTCTGACCGGCTGCCTCGGCTCCCGCCTTGTTCTCGTTGCGGATGTGCTGCATCAGCGTCAGCGTCAGCTCATCGCAGAGCTGGAGCACCGGCGCGGGGTACCCGGCCTGCGACGACGCCTGCTCGATCGTCGCCGCCGGAACGCCCTCGACGAGCATCGAGACGCCCTCGTTGATGAACGTGCCGATCACCCGGCTGGTGAAGAAGCCGCGGCTGTCGTTGACGACGATCGGGGTCTTGCCCATCAACTTGGCGACGTCGAGCGAGTGATACAGCGTCTGCTCGTTGGTCTTCTCGCCCTTGATGATCTCTAGCAGCGGCATCTTGTCCACCGGGCTGAAGAAGTGCAGCCCGATGAACTCCTCCGGACGGGTGACGTACTCCGACAGCCCGGTGATCGGCAGGGTCGAGGTGTTCGAGCCGAGCAGCGCGTCCGGGTTCAGCTGCGGCTCGATCTCGCGCAGCGCCGCCTCCTTGATCTTCGGGTCCTCGAACACCGCCTCGATCAGCAGGTCCGCGCCCTTCGCGTCGGAGGCGTCGTCGGTTGGGGTGATGCGCGCCAGCAGCGCATCAGCCTTCTCCTGGGTCATGCGTCCGCGCGAGGCGGCCTTCTCGACCAGGTTGCGCGAGTAGTCCTTGCCCTTCTCGGCGCGCTCCATCGAGATGTCCTTGAGCACCACCTCGACGCCTCTCTGCGCGAGCACGTAGCCGATCGCAGCACCCATCATCCCGGCACCGAGCACGGCCGCCTTCTTGGGCTGCAGGGTCGCGATCGTGTCCGGCCGGCCGCGTGGGCCGCTGACCCGCTGCATATCGAACCAGAACGCCTGGATCATGTTCTTGGCCACCTGGCCGGTCGCCAGGTTGACGAAATACCGTGTCTCGATCTCGAGCGCGTTGTCGAAGTCGACCTCCGCGCCCTCGATCGCCACGGCCATGATGTGGTGCGGCGCGGGGAGGTTCGCGCCCTTGGTCTGCTTGGCGAGGTTTGCCGGGAACGCTGGCAGGTTCATTGCGAGCGACGGCGTCGATGGAGTGCCGCCCGGGATCTTGTAGCCCTTCTGGTCCCACGGCTGCGTCGCCTCGGGGTTGGCTGCGATCCACGCCTTCGCCGCCGGGATCAGGTCCTCCTGCTTGGGCACGACCTCGTGGACCAGCCCGAGCTCCTTGGCCTTCGCCGGGCGGTGACGCGCCATGCCCTGGAGCAGCACCTGCATCAGCGCGTTGGTGATCCCGATCAGCCTCACCGTGCGCGTCACCCCGCCCGCCCCGGGCAGCAAGCCGAGCGTCACCTCGGGGAAGCCGACGACGGCCTTCGAGTCGTCGACGATCACGCGATGGTGGCAGGCGAGCGCGATCTCCAGGCCGCCGCCGAGCGCCGCGCCGTTGATCGCCGCGACGACCGGCTTGCCGAGCTGCTCGATGCGACGCAGCTGGCTCTTCATCGTCCGCAGATGCTCGGTCAGCTGCGGCGCCTCTTCCTTGGTGACCTTGACCATCTGGTTGAGGTCGGCGCCGGCGAAGAACGTGCTCTTCGCCGAGGTGATCACGACGCCCGTGATCGAGTCCTTCTCGGCCTCCAGGCGATCGACGGTCGCGCCCATCGACGCGACGTAGTCGTCGTTCATGATGTTGACCGGCCGGTTGGGATCGTCCAACGTGAGGATCACGACCCCGTCTGAACCCTGCTCCCAGCGAATCGTCTCAGCGCTCATTTGATTGCCTCCACTACGGTCGCAACACCCATTCCGCCGGCGATGCACAGCGTCGCGAGGCCGTAGCGCCCGCCCGTGCGATGCAGCTCGTCGACGACGGTGCCCAGGATCATGCAGCCGGTCGCTCCCAGCGGATGGCCCATCGCAATCGCGCCGCCGTTGACGTTGACCTTGTCGGGGTCCGCGTCCATGTCCTTGATGAACCGCAGCACGACGGCCGCGAACGCCTCGTTCATCTCGATCAGGTCGATGTCGTCGATCGTCAGCCCGGCCTTCGCGAGCGCCTTCTTCGAAGCGGGCGCCGGTCCGGTGAGCATCAGCGTCGGCTCGGTCGAAGTCGCGCCGATGGAGACGATCCTGGCCTTCGGCTTGAGCCCGAGCTCGTTGCCGATCTGCTCGTTTCCGACGACCGCCAGCGACGCCCCGTCGACGATCCCGCTCGAGTTCCCCGGCGTGTGGACGTGGTCGATCTTCTCGACCCAGTGGTACTTCTGCAACGCGACCGCGTCGAAGCCGCCCATCTCGCCGATCGCGGCGAACGACGGCTTGAGCTTGCCGAGCCCTTCGATAGTCGTGTCGGCTCTAACGTGCTCGTCGCGGTCGAGGATCACGTTGTCGTTGATGTCGGCCACCGGGACGACAGAGTCCTTGAACCGGCCCTCGGCCCACGCCGTCGCCGCGCGCTTTTGCGAGCGCACGGCGTACTCGTCGCACTCACCGCGGTCGAAGCCCTCGATCGTCGCGACCAGGTCGGCGCTGACGCCCTGGGGGACGAAAGTCTTGAACGCCGTCTCCGGGTCCGTCGCCCATGGGCCGCCGTCGCTTCCCATCGTGACGCGCGACATCGCCTCGACGCCGCCGGCGAGCAGCAGATCCTCCCAGCCGGCGGCGACCTTCGACGCGGCGATGTTGACCGCGTCGAGCGCCGACGAGCAGAAGCGGTTGAGCTGCATGCCGGGGACCGTGTACGGCAGGCCGGCCTTGTTGGCGGCGGCTTTGGCGATGTCGCCGCCCTGATCGCCGACCGGGGTGACGCACCCGATCAGGACGTCGTCGATCCGCTCGGGGTCGAGCTTGGGGTTGCGCGCGAGCGCCTCTTGCATCAGCCCGCTCACGAGGTCGACGGGCTTGACAGTGTGCAGCGATCCGTTCGCCTTGCCTCGACCTCGGGGCGTACGGATCGCTTCGAACACCAATGGCTCAGTGGGTGCCATCGAAGACCCTCTCCTTTCAATCCATCGGGCGCAAGGAAACGAAGCTCAGTCTAGCCTCGGGACTTGACCCGGATAAAGCGTAGTTTCCCGCGAGATGGCCGGCTCGGGCTTCCCGCGAGCGTCGGCTCGGGCTTCCCGCGAGCGTCGGCTCGGGCTTCCCGCGAGCGTCGTCTCGGGCTTCCCGCGAGCGTCGTCTCGGGCTTCCCGCGAGCGTCGTCTCGGGCTTCCCGCGAGCGTCGTCTCGGGCTTCCCGCGACTCGGCTTGCGCGAGATCCTCCCGATCAGCAGTCAGCGAGGCGCTGCATCAGCACGACCGCGTCGGCCAGGAGCTGCTGCTCGTCGGCTGACAGGTCCTCCGCGATCGCATTCGCCAGCCAGCCGTCGCGGCGCCGACGGTCAGCGAGCAGCACCGACCTGCCGTCGTCGGTCAGGTCCACCAGCGCCCGACGGCGGTCGCCCGGGTCTGCACGGCGCACGACCAGCCGGTCGGCCTCGAGCTCGCCTACGGTCTGCGCCATCGACTGCGGTCGCACCAGCTCGGCCGCCGCCAGCTCGGAAACGCTCTGCGCGCCGTCGCGATCGAGGCGCCCCAGGACCGCGCCCTGGGAGAGCGGAAAGCCGTGCTCGGCGCGCAGGCGGCGGATCAGCCGGCCGAGCACGACTCGCAGGTCGCTGGCGACCAGCGCCGGATCCGCCTTGATGGGCATGAGGTCAATATACCTTTACAAAGGCAAACTGCACAGGTTGCCTGTATATATAATGATGTCTGTGGAGGACCGCTACAAGTGGATCGCGCTCTCCAACGCGACGCTCGCGGTGCTGCTCGCGACGCTCGACGCATCGATCACGCTGATCGCGATGCCCGACATCTTCCGCGGCATCCGCCTCGATCCGCTGGTGCCGTCCAACAGCTTCTACCTGTTGTGGATGATCCTCGGCTACCTGGTCGTGACCAGCGTGCTGGTCGTCAGCCTCGGCCGGCTCGGAGACATGTTCGGGCGCGTGCGCATCTACAACCTGGGCTTCGTCATCTACACCGTGGCGTCGTTGTTCTTGACGATCGACTGGATGACCGGACGCGCCGGGGCCACCTACCTGATCGCGTTCAGGGTGATGCAGGGATTGGGCGGGGCGTGCCTGCTGGCCAACGCGGCCGCGATCATCACCGACGCCTTCCCCGCCAACCAGCGCGGCATGGCGCTGGGGATCAACAACATCGTGGGCGTCAGCGGCATGTTCGTCGGCCTCGTGCTCGGCGGCCTGCTCGCCCCGATCGACTGGCGCCTGGTGTTCCTGATCTCGGTGCCGGTCGGTGTGTTTGGGAGCGTGTGGGCGTACCTCAAGTTGCAGGAGCGCTCCGAGCCTCGGCGCAGGCCGATCGACTGGGGCGGCAACCTCACGTTCGCGCTCGGCTTGATCCTGTTGATGATCGCGGTCACCTACGGGATCAGACCGTACGGCGCGCAAGCGACGGGCTGGACCAGTCCCCGGGTGATCGCGCTGCTCGCGTCCGCCGCGTGCTGCCTGGCGGCGTTCGTCGCGATCGAGCGCCGCGCCCCGGACCCGATGTTCCGCCTGCCGCTGTTCCGGATCCGCGCATTCAGCTTCGGCACGCTGTCGACGTTCCTGTCAGCCGTCGCGAGGGGCGGGCTGATGTTCATGCTGATCATCTGGCTGCAGGGCATCTGGCTGCCCCAGCACGGCTACGACTACACCAACACGCCGCTGTACGCGGGCATCTACATGCTGCCGCTGACGGCGGGAATGCTGCTCGCAGGACCGATCTCCGGCTACCTGTCCGACCGCTTCGGCGCGCGGTGGTTTGCGACCGGCGGCATGATCGGCGCTGCGATCAGCTTCGCGCTGCTGCTCGCGCTGCCGACCGACTTCTCCTATCCGGTGTTCGCGTCGATTCTCGCGCTGAACGGCATCTCGATGGGGATGTTCGCGTCGCCAAATCGTGCGTCGATCATGAACAGCCTCCCGCGCGGTGACCGCGGCGCCGGCGGCGGGATGAACCAGACCTTCCAGAACTCCGCCCAGGTGATCTCGATCGGAATCTTCTTCACGCTGATGATCGCAGGCCTGTCGGCAACCTTGCCGCAGGCGATGAGCAGCGGGCTGCAGGCGCACGGAGTCCCGGCCGCGACGGCGGTGAGGGTGGCGCACCTGCCCCCGATCTCGATCCTGTTTGCAGCCTTCCTGGGCTACAACCCGATTGCACATTTGCTCGGTCCGCACGCAATTGCGTTGCTGAGCGCGCCGGAGCAGGCGCTGGTGACCGGACGCATGTTCTTCCCGACGCTGATCTCCGCGCCGTTCCGCAGCGGGCTGCACGAGGCATTCGCGTTCGCGATTGCGGCCTGCCTGGTCGCAGCAGCGGCGTCGCTGATGCGCGGCGGACCCTACCGGCCGGCCGAGCAGGGGGGGCCCGCGAGCGGCGTCAGAAGACCTTCCCGCCCGCGAACGACGACCAGGGAGCAGCAGCATGCAGGTTGACTGGTACGGACAAGCCGCATTTCGCCTGACGGCGCCCGCGGCGACGGTGTTCATCGACCCGTTCGCCAACATGTCGGCGCTTGCCCGACGCGGCGTCGAGTTCAGATACCCGCCGATCGAAGCTGTTGGCGCCGATCTCGTGCTCGTCACCCACGAGCACCTCGATCACAACGGCGTCGCGGCGATCGACGGCTCGCCCGTGGTGCTGCGCTCGACCGCCGGACGGCTGGCCTCGCCGATCGGCGAGATCCTCGCCGTGGCCTCGGAGCACGACGCCGTGGCCGGAACCGAGCGCGGCCCGAACACGATCTTCGTGTTCGAGCTCGACGGAGTACGCGTGTGCCATTTCGGCGACTTCGGCCAGCGAGAGCTGCGCCCCGAGCAAGCCGATGCGATCGGCTCGGTCGATCTGCTGTTCGTCCCGGTCGGCGGCGGGCCGACGATCGGTGGCGCGCAGGCAGCGGCTATTGCGGCGCGGCTGCACGCCCAGTTCGTCGTACCGATGCATTACCGCACCGCGCGCGTGAACTTCCTCGAGCCGGCCGACTCGTTCCTTGCCGCGGTGCCCGCAGCGCTTGCCCTGGACTCGCCGCGCTTTGAGCTTTCCGAGCTGCCCGTCCGCCGCGGGCCCCTCGCGGTCGTGCCGGCGGTGCCGTAGCGGGCGAATGGCGACCGCCGCGGCGACGGCGGAGGGCCGTGAGTCAGCTGTCCGGTCCCGCCGCGAGGTCGTCGATGAGCACGGCGAGCCTGTGCAACAGCTCCGGCGCCAACCCTCGTGACACCGGGCCGAGCCCGGCATAGAAGTCGCGCTGGCGTTCGCGGATCCACTCGCGGTGGCGTCCGAGCAGCACCCGTCCGCGCGACGTCAACCTGACGGCCACTGCGCGCCGATCGTCGGCCGCCTGCAAGCGCATGACCAAGCCGCGCCGCTCGAGCGCGTCCAGGATCCGCGTCGCAGTCGAGGCGGTGATCCCCGCCGCCTCGGCGAGCTCCCCGGTGCGCGCCTGCTTTCGCTCGGCAAGGGGTTGCAGCAGACCGTACTGCGAAAGCGTCAGGGCTTCACCGTTGCCGGCATTCGATGCCCCTCTGGCACGCCTGATCGCGCGTGCGAGTTCGTCGAACGTGGCCAGGAACTGGTCCTCGCGCTCGATCTCGCGGCCCGGGAGCACCTCCGCCGTAAGCGCATCGCTCATCGCGGCTTAACAGGCTAACGAGGGGCGCGGAGCGTAGCTTGGAGGGCAGCCGGCTAGCGCCCCCGCAGATGCCAGATGTCGAGCACGCCGCTGGAGGAGTGAGTCATGTAGTCGCCCTCCGGCAAGATGATCCGCCCGCCAACCACGATCGGGCTGTTCCAGTGTCCCGTCCCCGCCGGCAGCGAGAGCAGCGCTCGTCCGCTCACCGGCGCGCGGACGACGAGCTTCCCGCCACGCTGGTCATAGACGTAGAGCAGACCGCCGGCCAGCACCGGGCTTGTTCCCGGGATGCCATCTCGCCAGGCGACCGACAGGCGATTGCCGCCGCCGAGCACGTACGCCGCGGTGCCCGAGTTGTCAGCGATGAAGGCATACGGACGACCGCCGATCGTCGTGACCGCCGGGGTGGTGAACACCCCGTCGGAGCCGGGCGAAGGTAGCTGCTGCACCTGACCGCCGGTCCGCCGTCCCGGCCCGCCCGTCCTGCCATCGAGACGATCGAGGTCGAGCAAGTCGAGCACACCGGCTTTGCCACCCTGGATCGCGAGGCTCGTGCCCGGTAACAGCGCCGGGGCGGTGCTGCCGAGATCCTCGTCGTTGCTGTTCAGCTGCGCCTGATCGGTCGGCGTCCAGTTGTGCAGCAGCGCGCTCGCGTCTGCAGTCAACTCGAGCACGCTGTCGCCCCAATCGGTCCGCCCGTTGAACGGCCCGTTGCCGGTCGCGACCAGGATTCTTCCCGTGCCCGGTGCGATCACCGCCCCCGCCCGCGCCCAGATCGCCGAGTCGCTCCCGGCGCACGTGCTCGGCCGCTGAAGGTAAGGACGGTCCGAGCAGAGCGAGTTCCAGACGTGCGCGATGCCGCCGCTGGCGCGGTCGATCAGCACCACGTGGCCTTGGTAGGGAGGAGCGTCGCCGTAGTAGCCGCCGGTCACTGCAACCAGATACGGCCCGGTGATGTTGAGCGCCGACGCGATCTTCTCACGCTGGGGCAGAAGCGTGATCCGTGCGGGCCAGTGCGCCGTGGTGATCTGGCGGCCCGTGGCGAGCGCGAGCTTGTGGATCAGGCCGTCGGGACTGGCAGCATAGACGTAGCGGCGATCGGGATCTGCGACGGGGGTCGCCGTCGTCACCTGCGTCGTACCGCGGTATGAGCCGATTTCGCTGGGTGTGAATTGCCACAGCAGCTGCCCCGTTCCTGGATCGAGCGCGATCGTCTGACCGTAGGTCGTCGTCACGACGATCACATCGCGCCGGCGACCGCCCACGATCACGGCGTGCAACTGGATCGCCGAGGAGTCGACGGTCCCGTCGAGGTGCAGGACCCTGCGCTGCAGCGTCCGCAGGTTCGAAGCCACGATGCCGGTCGCGGCCGGCCCGACGCCGGTTCGCTGGGCATCGTGATCAAACGTGCTCCAATCACCGTCCGGAGCGGGGGTCGCCGGCGCCGACGAGGTCGCGGTCGGCGAGCCCGAGCTCGTCGCAGAGGCGGCGCGCGTAGGCGAGGCGGTCACGGACGAACTCGCCGTACGCGCCCCGCAAGCGGTCAGCAGGACGATGCACACCGCGAGCGCGAGCGCTCGCCGCAGCACTCCAGCCCGGCCGGACCCCGGGCGCAGCCTCCACCCACGCGCGACCATCGAGGCCTGATCGAGCAATAGTTGTTGCGCGGGCCCTAATGCTCTAAGGGCCCGTTCAAGAATTAGTGGTGGGATCCTCGCCGGCGGTGACGTTGTCCGCACGGAAGTAGATTAGGGCCCTCAGGAGATCTTGATCAGGACGATCGTGTTCAGCACGAACAGGATCGCGAACAGCACCGTCCAGCGGTTCAGGTTGCGCTCTACCAACGACCCGCCGCCGAACGGCCCTGCCCCCGTCCCGACTCCGAACGCCCCCGACAGCCCCGAGTCCTTCCCGGAGTGCATCAGCACCAGGAACACGAGTACTACGGAGATCAGCACCTGAACGATGTCGAGCAGCGTCGTCATCGACTGGGGATGGTAGCGCTGGACTCGTCGCGGGATCGCCCGCCGAGGCGGTCGAGCTGATGCAGGATCTCGACTGCTTCGACTCGCAGCGCCCGATCGACCGCGCGATAGTCCTCATCGGACAATTTGCCGGTGCTGTGATCGAGCTCGGCGTCGAGGATCTCACGGTACTTCGCCTCCCGAGCGGCCTCGAGCTCCGCAAGCTGGCGCTCGTTCTCTGACCCGGTGGTGGCTGCGCGGCGCAGCGGACCGCTCAAGAACATCATCACCGCGGCCAGCACGACGAGCACGATCACCACCTCCATCGGACGTCTACCCCGTCTCTCGAACGGGTAGTGGCGCCGACGCGGCCGGCTGACGGGCGGACCTGCGCGAGGCCGCCCGCCGGCGCGCTGGAACCGGAATCGGCCACAGGGCGATCACGCCCCCAATCGCGATGATCAACGCCCCGAGCCAGATCCAGGTCACCAGCGGCGAGACGATCAGGAGGAACTCGACCGGCCACGGATGGGTGACGTAGCGCGCGGCAATCCCTTCGATCGCGTTCGCGCGCTGAGCACTGATCCAGTCCACGAGCGCCGGGCTCGATGCCTGCTTGCGGCTGAGGCTCGTCATCAGTTTCAGGAAGACCCGGTCGCCGGTGGTGATCTCTCGCTGCAGCGGCGTCACGTCAGGGTTGACGACCGTCCAGATGTCGCGCGTGAGGCCGGCCTGCAACCCGACGTTGCTGTCGGCCTGGCCGTTGAACGCGTTCGAGATCGGTCCGAGCGACGGATCATCCGGCGCGGGATAGAAGCCGCGCTCCGTGGTGACGGTGGTCACGTGCTTGCCACCCTTGGAGACGTCGAGCACGGCGCCGAAGGAAACCTTCGCGTTGCTGACCCGCTCTGTCGGGCGCGCGTACCGGATCAGATAGCCGTCGACGCCGGCGCTCTGGCCCGGCGCGAGGATGACGTCTCGGGAGCGCGCAAACGAGGATGAAGCCGCGACGCCGATCAGCAGCACGGCGAGGCCGGCGTGGACGATGTAGCCGCCGTAGCGGCGGCGGTGGCGCCCGATCAACCGCGCGAACGCGATCGGCATCACGTCCCCGGTGCTGGCGTGACGGGCAGCCGTTCCACGCCACAGCTCCTGCACGACTGACGCGAGCACGAATGCGCCGAGCGCGAACATGGTCAGGGCCAATGGCCTCGTCGTCGTGCTGCTGGCCGCCAGCAGCACGACGAGCGTTGCCGCCCCGACGAGCAGTGGGATCGTGAAGTTGCGCCGCAGGTTGGAGACGGTCACGCGCCGCCACGCGATCAGCGGCCCGATCCCCGACAGCGCCACGAGCACGAGCGCCAGCGGCACGATGAACGGTTTGAACGCCGGCGGACCGACCGACACCTTGGTGCCGGTGATCGCCTCCGAGATCAGCGGGAAGAACGTGATCCAGAAGACGACGAACACCATCGCCACCAATACGAGGTTCTGGAACAGGAACACCGCCTCGCGGGACACGAGCGAGT
>Ga0335081_10008040_pt1 | contig 16916 bp, 11 predicted proteins | sample Lox_Sample_35_FD_206713 | JGI IMG/M metagenome (GOLD analysis project Ga0335081, IMG submission 206713) | Soil microbial communities from Loxahatchee National Wildlife Refuge, Florida, United States - Lox_Sample_3.5 | ecosystem: Environmental > Terrestrial > Soil > Wetlands | place: USA... | reverse complement strand
GTTCGCCGGCCATTCCCACAAATCCGCGCATCACCCGGCCACAGGAGATGATTCCTCCACCGACACCGGTGCCGAGGGTCAACAGCACCAGGTCGTCGACATCGCGTCCAGCGCCGATCCACTTTTCACCCAGCGCCGCGGCATTGGCATCGTTCTCCAGAATGACCTTGGTGCCGAGCCGGCGGGAGACCTCGTCGCGAACCGGAAAGTTCTGGAGGTAGGGCAGATTATTGGACATCGTGATATACCCTTCCTTCATCCGGATGAAGCCCGGAACTCCCACGCCGATGCCGGACAATCCACCGGCGCCGTGCCGCTCGCGAAGCTTCTCGATGCCCGAAACGATGTCGGACAGGACCGCGTCACGGCCTTCGGCGAAATTCGTGGAGCCGGAGATGCGATCGAGGAGCTTGCCCGATCGGTCAACCGCGGCGGCGCGGAGGTTGGTACCGCCGAGGTCAACGCCAATGGTGTATGAGAGCATATGAACGGGAATATACCACAGGCCTCTTGCAATCTAGCAGCCAACGCCCGTGTTTGCTAACGGTTCCATCAGGTTGACCGATCGGTCCCATCGAAAGATATTAATTTCGCAATGGTACCGGGTGTGCTACAAATTGAAACAAAAGCGTCGCCATTAGACGTCTTTATCAACAGGGCAGGTTGCACGCCATGCGGGACGAACGGTATATCGAGATACCCGGAAGCAAAACCCATGAACTGCCGCCTCTGGTTGTGCATTCGGCGTCGGAACACGTTCCGGATGAAGATGCGGCCGACCTGGCGGCGGTGATGTCCGAGGCTGAGGACATGCTTCCCCTGAGCGATGCGGACGAAGGTGTACTGGAGCGGCGCAGAATGGATTTGGCGCTGCAGCTTACGGAGCAATACCGGGGCCTCTTGTCTCACTGGCTGTGGGGTGAGTCGGTATTGGAATGGATCCGCCAGTGCGAAATCACATTCGAATGTGAAGCGACGCTTCGCAAGCTGCTGCATCCGGACGTGTGGCCGCACGCCAGCCGCGCCAGCTTCGTGACGCTGCTGGTGGACAAGGCGGTGCCTACCCACGGAGTGGCGCTCGAGAAGGCGGTAGGATTGCGGCTCACTTTCCGGCAGCCGCCGCCCATCAACTGTTTCTCCAACCAGTTTCTGTTTTATTTGAATTCCACGGTGGCCGATTCGGCGTACCAGGCATGGTCGCACCTGATTCCCCAGGCGCCCACGCTGTTCCCGCCGGAGCGTTTCCACTTCGACGTCTTGACCATCGGCAATTAGTAGGCGCCCCAGCCCACCACGCTACAATGCGGAGATGCCATCCGCGCCTGCCGTAGAATCGGAGCCGCGTGGCGGGCGCCGGGACCCCGCGTCGGGCGTGCCGCGAGACCTGGCGCGCGCCCTGGATGCCTTAGCGCGCTTTCTCAAGGAGGCCGGCGCAGCCTCGAGGATGTGCGGGCAAAGATGCGAGGGGTAACCGGATCGTCGGTCCCGCTGTCCACTTCCGGCCTGGCAGTTTCGAAAACTCTTTCGCCGCCAGCGACACTGTGCGCGCTCAAGAAGCGCCCTGATGAGTCGGGACGCGGCGGGCAGGAGTGCCTGAGCCACATCGGCGGCACGGATTTTCATGGATTTTTGGTACGCCAGGCCAGAGAAGAGACGATTGTGTAGGTTTTCTTGGACTGCTAGAGGGAGTTTATGCGAGGTGACTGAAATGGTGGGCGCCGAAATCGGGGGTCAATCGTCTCTCCGAGGGCCTGTAAGTTCGTAGTCACGCCACATATCTAGCAATCGTTTGGCCAAACCGAAAGCCCTTTAAATTCGGTCGTCCTGAAGACCTGCTCGTGAGCGGCTGTACAGAGACTTGGCAGACGAGTGTCAACTTCTGTATCAAAAGGCAACGCCGTGGACAGTGTGACACGAACGGCCGGTAATTATTGCTGCGGAGTTTGGGGCGCGGGGGCCGGAGCCGGCGGCAGGGGGCTCGCCGGACGGGACACCACGCCGCGATAGGCTTCCTCGAGAGAGACGTTGTTGTTGGTCAGAATCTGACCGGTGGCGCGGTCCAACTCCACCTTCGCTTTGGCGTAAGCGGCCTTGGCGGTCACCTCGCTGGACTCGGCTGCGGTGAGGGCCTGCTGATCCTGGATGACGTTGTAGATGTTGGACACACCCAGCGCGAGCTTCTTCTGCTCGGCGTCCAGGGTTTCCGCCTGCAGCGCCCTGGATTTGCTGGCTGCCTGGAATTGCGCGCGCGCCTGAGTGAGGGCGATCAGGGCATTTACGACATCCGTTCGCACCTGGTTTTCCAGGCGCTGCAGACCGAGCTGTTGCTGGCGCAGCGTGAGCTCGTCGTTCATGAGCTGCGCCTGCGCGGCGCGGTTGCGGATGGGGATGTTCAGATTGAAACCCAGGGAGTAGTTCGGGAAGTTGCGCTGGAAAAGCTGGGAGAGGACCTGCCCATATCCCCCGATGAAGAACGAATTGTTGCTGTGGATGGTTCCGGAGGGAGCCGGAAGGCTGTTGGGCTGCCCGGCCAGGGCGCTGTTGGTGAAATTCACGACCGCGTCCAGAGTCGGCAGCAGGGAGTTTTTGGAACCGCGGATGGTGAGCTCCTGGTTCTGGAGCTGGATCCGGCTTTGGGCCAATTCGGGACGGGACGAAAGCGCCATCGCCATCATGTCCTGAATGGGAGCGACCGGCTGGGTGTCCGGGACGTTGATCTGATCGGTCGGAATGATGTGGGCGTCGGCGATGGCGGGGCTGGCGACTCCCGTGCGGCTGAGCGCGGTCTTGAGAATGGTCTCCTGCTGGAGCACCTGCGTTTGGGAGATGGTGAGCTGCTGTTCCGCGGTGGCGATCTGGGCCTCCGCGCGGGTCACTTCTATGGGCGCCAGGGTTCCCGCCTCGACTTGCCGCTTGTTGTCTTCCCAAAGCCTGGTGGCGGAGGTAATCGCTTCGCGCGCTACCTGCACATTCTCGTTGAAGGCCACCAGGTCCCAATAGAGCGACATCACGGCGGCCACGGTGGTTTCCACCTGCAGCTTGAAGGTCAGATCGGAGACCTCACGATTGTTGCGGGCGATGCGGATCTGGCGGGCGTTCACGGCCGGGCCAAATCCCTGGAAGAGGTGCTGGGTGATGCCGATTCCCAGCGAGGCGCTGGTGGCCGGATTGAAGTCGGCGCGCGGATTGTTGGCAGTCAGCGAGGTGTTGTTCAGCCCGAGGTTCACGGTGGTACCGGTGAGAAAGCTCTGCTGGACGCCGAAATTCGAAATGTCCTGGCGCTGGATCAGGGAGCTGCTGCCGGTGACGAAGGCGCTGGTCTGGGGGGTCGTCAGGTGGGCCCAACTCAGGGCGCTGACTACCGCGGGATCGAGACTGGGGATGGACGGACCGGACGACTGCAGGACCGTGCTGCCGACGGCGGAAGCGGTGGCGGAGCTCGCCTGGGAGGCGGCGTTCTGATTCGAGCCGGGAGTGGTCCCCGAGCTGCTGACCGAAGCGCTGGCAGGGCCGGCAGTCACGCTTGTGGAAACGCCGCGCGCGAATCCGCCCGCCTCGGCCTGCAACACGCCCACATCTGCGAGTTGCGGGCCGTAGCGCTGGATGGCGATGTCGAGATTGTTCTCCAGCGCCAGCGCAATGGTGTCCTGCAGCGACAGGTAGAGGTTGCCGGCGCGGAGCAACGAGTCGAGGCGCCCTGAGTTTTCGATGGAGGGGGGCGCGACCGACTTCGGCCGGTATGGTTCCGAGAGTCTCCGGGCAATTCTGGGGGAACTCCAGGATGGTTGCGGGACGGGGTTGTCCTGGCTGGATCCGCCGGCCGGGGAGGGCAGCAACAGCATGCTGCACAGCGCGGCCACGTAAGGTCTGCTACTCTGCATCAGATCGATCACCTAGAGGGCCGGCGTTTGTAAGTGGCGACGGGATCCTCGTGGATTGGCTACGTTTAGTTCAATGTTATAGTAGGCCTTTGTGACCCCGCAAGCCGAATCCGTCCTCGAATTGTTTCGTTCTACAGGAGCCTATCTGCAAGGGCACTTCCGCCTCACCTCCGGGCTGCACAGTGCCGAGTACCTGCAAAGCGCCCTGGTGCTGCAACACCCGAAGGCGGCCGAGAAGCTGGGCCGCTTGCTGGCGGAGGAAACCCGGAAACACGTCAGGGAGAGAATCGGGGTGGTGGTCTCGCCCGCGCTGGGCGGCATCATCATTGGCCACGAGGTGGCTCGCGCTCTGGACACGCGATTCATCTTCATGGAACGGGAGGCCGCGGCCGGCAAGATGGTGTTGCGGCGAGGCTTTGTGGTCGCGCCCGGTGAGACCGCGGTGGTCATCGAGGATGTCATCACCACGGGGGGCAGCACGCGGGACGTGATCGAGGTGCTGCAGGCCAACCGGGTGAAGGTGCTGGTGGCGGGCTCCATCATCGATCGCAGCGGCGGATTGGCCGACGTCACGGTTCCGCGCGTGGCCCTCGCCACCTTGCAGGTGGCGGCGCACTATCCGGAACAGTGTCCCATGTGCAGTCTGGGAATCCCCGCGATCAAGCCGGGCTCGCGTCCCGTCTGACGGGCACCATCCAACTGCCGCCCCGATGCGCCGAATCAAACTCCAGCTCGCATACGATGGCAGTTCCTTTCACGGATGGCAGGTGCAACCGGGGCTGCCGACGATCCAGGGGGTGATCGAGAAGGTCGTTTCGGAGATTGAAGGAGCGCCGGTGGATGTGGCCGCTTCGGGGCGGACGGATGCGGGAGTCCACGCCATCGGACAGGTGGCCGCATTCAGTATCGGGAATCCGATTCCGGCCGCCAACCTGCGGCGGGCGATGAACCGGCTCTTGCCTCCGGCGGTGCGCGTGGTGTCGGCGGAAGAAGTTGCGGCGGATTTTCATCCGCGCTTTGACGCCAAGGCCAAGACCTACGAATACCGCATCGTGCGCGAGGAGGTATGCAGTCCCTTTGAGTGGCCGTTCGTACACCATTATCCTTACCCGCTGGAGGAGGAGCGGATGGAACATCTCGCGCGGGTGCTGGAAGGCGAGCACGATTTCACGGTCTTCGCCGCGGCGGACGAGAGCGACGCGGAAGGCCGGTCGAAGGTGCGAACGGTGTTCTCGTCGAGCGTGGAGCGCGGCGGCGGACGGCTCGTCTATCGCGTGCGCGGCAGCGGCTTCCTGAAACATATGGTGCGGAATATCGTGGGGACGCTGATCGAGGCAGGCCGGGGAAATCTCGAAGAGCTTTCGGCCCTGCCGGCCAAATCGGGGCCGACCGCGCCCGCCAAGGGGCTGTTTCTGATTGGCGTGGAGTATTGATGGCGCGGGCGGAGGACATCCTGGCCATTCTCAAGGCGCACGCCAATCCGGCGAATGTGGAGGGGATGGCGCGGTATGGCATCAATCCCGCGGGTACTTTGGGCGTGACGGTCCCGATTCTGCGTAAGCTGGCTCGCGAATGCGGGCGCGATCACCGGCTGGCGCGGGAGTTGTGGGAGTCCGCCGTGCACGAGGCGCGGATTGTTGCGACCCTGGTGGACGATCCGGCGCTCGTGACCAGGCGGCAGATGGACACCATGGTGAAGGATCTGGATTCGTGGGATGTGTGCGATCATGCCTGCCACAATCTGTTCCGCTACACGCCGTTTGCGTTCGAGAAAGCCGCTCAGTGGGCGGGGGCGAAGCGCGAGTTCGTGCGGCGGGCCGGATTTTCGCTGATGGCGGGGCTCGCGGTGAAGGCCAAAGAGGCGCCCGATGAGCGGTTCGAGGCATTTCTTCCGCTGATCGAGGAGGGCTCGACGGATGACCGGAACATGGTCAAGAAGGCGGTGAACTGGGCGCTGCGGCAGATTGGCAAGCGGAATCGGGGGCTGCGGGTGAAGGCGATCGCGACGGCTGAGAAGATTCGAAGACTGGATTCGCGAGCGGCGCGGTGGATCGCCGCGGATGCGCTGCGCGAACTGCGGCCGCGGGAGTGAAATTTGTCGCGCAGGCACTCGTGCCTTGGTACCCGTGCCTGCCGCTCCCGGCTCCTCGGGATGCTTTTGGGGCGTTCCTGGAGTGGCTGCCGGGGAAGTGTTTTCGAGGCTACCCTATGAGTAAAGGAAGAAGGATGTCGATTTACGGCCGGGAAGTTGCCGATCGTGTCTGACCCGATCTACGACGTCGTCATCGTCGGCGCCGGACCGGCCGGCCTTGCCGCCGCGCGCTGCGCCGCCGAATCGGGCGCGCGGATCGCGCTCCTCGACGACAATCCCAATCCTGGAGGTCAGATCTGGCGTGCCGACCCCGCGCAGTGGCGCCCCCGCATCGGCAATCTCGAACCGCTCTGCGGCGTCCGCGTGGTCGCCGCGCCCGAGCCCGGCCGCCTGACCCTCGAGCGATTCGACAGCAGCCTCGAAATGTCCTATCGCAAACTGATCCTCGCTACCGGTGCCCGCGAACGTTTCCTGCCGTTCCCGGGATGGACGCTTCTCAATGTCATGGGCGCCGGTGGACTGCAAGCCCTGGTCAAATCGGGCCTCCCCATCCGAGGCAAAAAGGTGGTCATCGCAGGCAGCGGTCCTCTCTTACTCGCCGTCGCAAAGTACATGCGCGATCACGGGGCGCGGGTGCGGCTGGTGGCCGAACAGGCGGGCGACGCCGCACTTTATCGCTTCACCATAGGCTTGGTCCGCTTCCCCGAGAAGCTTATCCAGACGTTGGAGTTCGGGCGCCTCCTCCTGCAGACTCGCCACCTGACCTCCTGCTGGCCTATCGCTGCCGATGGCGCGGAGAAACTCGAAAGCGTCACGCTCTACCGCAAGGGCAGGACGTGGCGCGAGCCCTGCGATTACCTGGCGTGCGGCTTCGGCCTCGTCCCCAACGTCGAGCTGCCTGTGCTGCTAGGCTGCCGCCTGTCCGCGACCGGGGTTGCGGTGGACGACTACCAGCAGACCTCGGTCGAAGGCGTCTATGGCGCGGGCGAGGTCACCGGCATCGGCGGCCTCGATCTCTCCCTGGTGGAAGGTCAGATCGCTGGATTCGCCGCCGCGGGCCGGGCCGAATCCGCCGCCCGGCTCTTTGCCGAGCGCGCCCGCGGCCGGAAGTTTGCGGTTTCGCTGGAAGCGGCCTTCTCCCTGCGCGAAGAACTCCGGAACCTCGCCCAGGACGACACGCTGGTCTGCCGCTGCGAAGATGTCGCCTACGAGCGCATCCGGCGCTGTTCCGGCTGGCGCGACGCCAAGTTGCATACCCGCTGCGGCATGGGCCCGTGCCAGGGCCGGGTCTGTGGACCCGCCGTGGAGTTTCTGCTCGGCTGGAAGTCCGAGTCGGTCCGCCCGCCGGTGTTTCCCGCACGCATCGCGAGTCTCAGTGGCGGCAACCCGCCAACCTGAATCAGCGGTTCCGGAATTTGCGTATCAGGATGACGGCCACGATTCCGGTGCCGGCCAGCCAGATACTCTCGGGTTCCGGAACCGGATCCACGCGAGTTTCGGGAGTGGGGGCGTCCACGGCCGTGGTGCCGGATTCCTGGGTCGCGGCTGGCGCAGGGGAGCGGGCTGGAGCGGCTATAGCGGAGACGCACAGAATCGCCACCGCAAAAGCAGACGCGAAAATCGTTCGGTCTCGCATAGGCGGCTCCCGATATTTGCCCCAAGAATAGCAGCGAATGTCCGGCGAAGATAGTCTCCGCACGATGACAGGGCGGTTTACATGTTTGCTCCCGAACAGTTTTCAGCACGGCGGTGTGATTCCGCCCGCAAAATCACCCCCGTGCTTTGGAGGGGAGTACAATCGAATCGCGCATGGCACGTTTTCCGATGCTCGCCGTGCTGGCCATCGCGGCTCCACTGGCGGGGCAATCTCAATACGAGCTTACCGGCAGATTCACGCCGGAAGGGCGCGCTTCGGTCTCGCTTTACGGAGTGGCCAGCCCGTTCGTCGCCACCACGCTCAGCGAGGACGGCCGCTTCAGCTTCAAGAAACTGACTCCCGGCGCCTACACGCTGGCGATCTTCCTGCCGGGCAAGGGCGAAGCCCGGCAGACGATGGAGGTCGGTCCCAGCAGCGCCGATGCTCGTGGGCGCATATCGGTGACCTTGACCCTGAAAGAGTCCGACTTCGCCGTGGCGGATGCGCTGCGTCGGGAACACACCGTTCCCGCGCGGCAACTTGCCATCCCCGACAAGGCGATTCGCGACTACGAGGATGCCCAGAAGGACCTGGCCCGGCACGACGTGGACTCGGCGATCAAACGCCTTCAGCATGCCGTGGAGATTGCGCCCCAATTCTCCGCCGCGTGGAACAATCTGGGCACCATCGCCTACCAGACCCGCCGGTACACGCGCGCCGAAGAATGTTTCCGGGCGGCGCTGGAGGCCGACCCCGAGGCTTTCGAGCCCCTGGTGAATCTGGGAGGCGTGCTGGTGAACCTCCACAAACTCGATGAGGCCTGGAAATATAACGTCTACGCGGTGCTCACGCGCCCGAACGATGCCCTGGCCAATTCCCAGCTCGGCATGACGTATTTCGAACAGGGGCAATTTGACCTGGCCGAAAAGCATTTCCTGGAGGCTCGCCGCATCGACCCGGCGCACTTCTCCCATCCCCAGCTTTTTATGGCGGAAATCCACCTGCGCCGCGGCCAGCGGCAGGAGGCGGCCGCCGACCTCGAGGATTTCCTCCAGCATCATCCCGACTGGCCGCAGGCCGCCAGAATGCGCGAGACCATCGCCGACTTACGCCGCTAGATCCCGCCCGGTAAATCGCACCAGCCGAGTCCTGTTTTACCGCCGACTATACCCCTATTTGAGATATAAAAAGACCTGAATAGCTCTTGTAATTCGAACGTGAATGGAATTACACTGGGGTCAACTTCGGGGGATTTTCCAGAAGTTGGTTTTTGGTGTCCGCGTAGGCGTCGAGTAACCTTCGGCCGGCCAGACCGGGGACCCGCGCTGGGACCCAACTCCCCGTGTCTTCGGGGCGATCGGTATACCCAATCTTGCAAATCTCTGGCTCAGGAAAGGTTTTTTATGGGAAATAAGCGGATCGACAGCCTGCTACTGCTGGTATTTCTAACTCTGATGGCCGTCCTCTGTTTCGGCCAGACGCAAACGGCCCGCCTGCAAGGCATGGTGCACGACGCGACCGGCGCGAATGTACCGGGCGCCAAGGTGGTGGTGGTCAATCTTCAGACGAAAGCCACCAGCGAGACGAACACCAACGCCAGCGGTCTTTATGTATTGCCCGCTCTGCCTCCCGGCACCTACTCAATGACCGTGGAAGCGGCAGGATTCCGCAAGAGCGTGGTTGCCAGCATCGAGTTGGCCGTTTCCGCGGACGTGGCTCAGGACGTCGGGCTGGAGGTCGGCCAGATTTCCGAGACGATCGAAGTGAAGGCCAATGTGGTCGCCGTCACGACCACCGACGCCCAGGTGTCCGCCGCCGTAACGGTGGCGGAGATCGCGGTCCTGCCCCAGTTGGGCCGCGCTCCGATCTCGCTTACCTATTTCCAACCCGGCATCCAGATTGCCGCGGAGAACGGCACGAATGCGGGCGCCGATTACAGCTACTCGCGCGTCAACGGCCTGCGGCAAGGCAGCAATAACAATACCCTGGACGGCATCGACGTGAACGACGCCGTGGCCCCGCGACTGGGCCTCTCGATGACCGCCAACAATTCCGATTCGGTGGAGGAGTTCCGCGTGGTAACCGAAGGCGGCAAGGCCGAATATGGGCGCAATGCCGGCGGGCAGGTGGAGTTGATCACCCGCTCTGGCACCAACGAGTACCACGGCGCGCTCTTCGAATACTTCCGCAACAGCGATCTCAACGCCAACGATTTCTTCAGCAACAAGTCCGGCGTGGCCAAGCCCATGTTCAATCAGAATATGTTCGGCGGCTCGCTGGGAGGTCCCATCAAGCACAATAAGCTGTTCATCTTCGGGAACTACCAGGGGCGGCGCACCCATCAGCAGATCTCCCGCAACCGCACGGTTCCCACCGATCTCGCGAAGCAGGGCATTTTCCAGTGGGTTGCCGGCGGCGCCACGCAGCAGTTCAACGTGCTGAACGCCGATCCGCTGCACAAGGGCATCGATCCGACGATCGCTACCTTACTGAAGATCTATCCCTCTCCCAACAATACGGATGTGGGCGACGGGCTGAATTACGAAGGCTATCGCTTCAACAACCCCAACAACTCCCTGGAAGACCAGTTCACCATCAAGGCCGATTACAACCTGAAGGACAGTCAGCACCTCTTCTTCCGCGAGAGCTGGCAGCGCAACTCTTCGATCGACTCGCTGAACTCCGCCGATGCGTACTTTCCCGGCCAGCCGCAAGGTACCCAGGGCGGCAAGCGCTGGGGCCTGGCGGGAGGCTGGGATTGGACGGTCAGCCCGACCATCGTCAACCAGTTCCGCTACGGGCACCAGAGCGCCAGCGTGGATTTCCTGCGGCCCTCGCGCGTGGCCGGCCCGATGTACACCTTCAATCAGTGGACCATGCCCATCTATAACGCCTTCGCTCAAGGCCGCAATTCTCCGGTCAACGAGTACACCGACAACCTGACCAAGATCAAGGGCAACCACACCATCAAGGTGGGCGGCCAGTTGCGCTTCACCACGCAGTGGGGCTATAACAATGCCGGCATCTATCCCAACGAGAGCCTGAGCACCGCATCCGCCGGCAACACTCCGCCGATCACCCTGCCGGCCGGACTCAATTCGAGTCAGATCAGCATCGCCCAGGGGCTCTACAACAACCTGGTTGGCAGCGTGGGACAAATCACCCAGACGTATTACAGCGACCTGACGAAGTTCCAGCCGGCGGGCTCGCCCCGCATCCGCACCTTCCTCTTCCACGAGTACGGCTTCTTCGCCCAGGACGACTGGAAGGTAAAGCCCAACTTCACGATCAATGCCGGCCTGCGCTACGACTTCAGCGGTGTGCCGTTCGAGCAGAACGGTTTCTCCGGGTCCCTGGACCAGATTGCCAATATCAACACCGTCAGCCAGATCGACAATTTCACCGTGAAGAAGGGCGCCCAGTGGTACAACAACGACTGGAACAACTTCGCTCCACGCATCGGTTTCGCCTGGGACCTCAAGGGCGATGGCAAGACCGCCATACGCGGAAACTACGGCATATTCTATGACCGGGTCATCGGCGCCACCGTCAGTTCGGTAGACGGCAACACGCCGGGCTTTTCTTCGGCGCTGACGGTTTACCCCAACCAGAACAGCACTGCGACCACGGATGTCCGTGCCGCCGACAATCCGGCTCCTCCGGCACAACCGTCCGCGCCGGTATTGACCCTGCCCGCGACCCGAAGCCAGTCGAGCATCAGCGTCTTCAACCCCAACCTGCGTACCGGGTACGTGGAACAGTGGAGCATCAACATCCAGCGCGAAATCGCCCGCGATACTGTCGTCGATGTGAAATACGTCGGGAACCGCGCGCTGAAGCTCTTCATGAACCAGGACCTGGACCAGGTGCACTGGAACCCCACATTCCAGAACGCGTTCAGCGAACTGGCCAACAACTATAACGCCGGGACGCTGTCGAATGTATCGCCCAACAACGTGTTCCTGAAGGTTTTCGGTACGGCCTCCGCGGCTGTGTCGGCGCTCGGCGCGAGCAACCTGCAGACCCTGCAATACAACAATGCCGTGTACAACATGGATAACAGCTACTACAGCAAGTACGCGGCCGCCGGGGTCTCCGAGTTCGCCCTGAAGAACTATCCCCAGTTCATCCAACTGATTTACGGGACCAATGCCGGCCTCTCCTGGTACAACTCGCTCCAGGTCAGCCTGCGCCGCCAGATCAAGTCCATGCGGATCTTCGCCAACTACACGTTCAGCAAGTCGCTGGATAACGTTTCGGCCGAAGGCAACGGCTTCACCGACACCATCGACAATTACAACCTGAACCTGAACAAGGCGCGCTCCAGTTTCGATCGCCCGCAGGTATTCAATCTGCAGGCGCTCTATACGCTGCCAATCGGCAAGGGCCACCTCTTGGGCGGCAACATGCCGAAGTGGGCCAACACGTTCCTGGGCGGCTGGGACCTCGGCGGGCTGTGCATCTGGGAGAGCGGCAACCCGATGACCTTCAGCTCGGGACGGTACACCGCGCTTTCCTACGGGGTCACTTCCTGGGACAACTACTCGGGCACGGACCGCAGCATCGGCAGCATCCAGCGAAAGGGCGACGGTGTCTACTACATCGATCCTTCGCTGATTTCGCAGTTCACCTACCCGGGCGTTGCCGACTTCGGCAATGCAGGCCGCGACACCTTCCGCGGTCCGCGTTTCTTCAACGTGGACGCTTCGCTGGTGAAGAGCTTCGCGATTACCGAGCACAAGCGGCTGGTGTTCCGCGCGGAAGCTTACAACCTGTTTAACAACGTCGATTTTGCCAATCCGAGCCTGGCGATTTCCACGCCCAGCACGTTTGGTAAGATCAGCGCCGTCGTTAACAACCCGCGCCTCCTGCAAGGCGCGCTGCGCTTCGACTTCTAGCCCGATCCGGTTTTCGGCGAAGTTGGTTCCTTGCGGCCAGGCTGCCTTTCCGGCAAGCCTGGCCGTTTTTTCATTTCCAAAGGTGCCGGCCACGCGTCTATGTAGCCTCCGTGGCGTGCGCGTGCGAATTTCGGCTTGCCTTGCGGGCCGGGATTGTGGAATTCTGACGGAGACCCCCAATCGGAATCCTTCAAAGGAATGTAGCCATGCCATGCAACCCCGAAGTGCTCAAACAGGTTCCCCTCTTTTCACTGTTGGACGACGAAGAGATCGCCGTGCTGGCATCGAAGGTGGAGATGAAGACTTTCGCTGCCCGGCAACGCATCTACAAGGCGGGCGATCCCGGGCTAGGATACGTTGTCGTTTCCGGGGCGGTGAGGGTGAGCACCGTCGATCAGGATAATCAGGACGTGGTAGTGGACCAGCCCGGCCCAGGCGAGATTTTCGGGTTCGCTTCGATGCTGGGCCAGACTCCCCACAAGACTGAAGCGTTGACTACGCAAGAGAGCGAATGCATCGAGATCGACCGCATCGACATCTTAGAACTCCTGCAAAGGAAGCCGCACGCGGGCATGGACCTGCTGGCCGTGCTGAGCCGCCAGTTTCACGCTTCCCAGGAGCTGGTGCGCAACCGCGCCATGCGAAACGCCAACGAAATCATCGAGCAGAAGGCCAGCCGCGGGGAGCGGATCGCGGATGGCGTCGCACGCTTCGGAGGTTCCTGGAAGTTCATCATTTCCTTCCTGGTTCTGCTGGTTATTTATTCGGTGATCAACGTGGCTCTTCGCAAGCAGGCTTGGGATCCCTACCCGTTCATCCTGCTGAATCTGATTCTCTCGATGCTGGCGGCGGTCCAGGCGCCGGTGATCATGATGAGCCAGAACCGCCAGGACGAGAAAGACCGTCTGCGGGGCGAACTCGATTTCGACGTGAACCGGCGCGCCGAATCCGAAATTCAGAGCCTCTGCGGCAAATTGAACCTGATGCACGAGAAAATCGGCGATCTGGAAGACCTGTTGCGCGAGCGGGTCCTTCCCAGACAGGCGGCAAACTGAACCGGTTCACGAATCGGGCGCGGTCTTCACCCAGCATCGCAGAACTTCCGCCACACTCCATGCCTGCGCAATGCAGCCACGCGGGGTATAGGGCGGCTCCGCATCGAAAATCTCACTGATCGACCCGATGCAAGCCTCGTTCATGTGAGGCGCGAATCCTTCCAGAAACTTCCGCGCTTCGGCCTTCTCGCCGGGATGCGCTTTCAGCCAGGCATCCACGTACGGGCCGATGAGCCACGCCCAGACCGTTCCCTGGTGATAGGCCGCATCGCGCGACCGCAGGTCTCCGTAGTATTTCGCCTTGTAGTCGGGATTACCCGGCGCGAGCGAGCGCAGCCCCACGGGCGTCAAGAGCTTCTGCGTGACCACGTCCAGGACCGCTGCCCACCGGGATTCGCCGAGCACCGGATAGTCGAGCGAAATGGCCAGCACCTGGTTGGGACGGCAGGCATCGTCGTTCCGGCCGCTCTCGTCGTCCACCACGTCGTAGAGATAGCCGCCGGCGGCGTACCAGAATCGTTTCTGAAACGAGTCGCGGACTCGCGAAGCCAGTTCGCCCAGGGATTTCGAGCGGCTGTCGTTTTTCTCTTCCTCCAGCCATCGCGCCAGCAGGCGGAGGGCGTTGTACCAAAGGGCATTGATCTCCACGGCCTTGCCACGGCGCGGTGTCACCACCCAGTTGTCCACCTTGGCATCCATCCAGGTAAGCTGATAGCTCTGCTGCCCCTGCCGCAAAAGCCCATCGACGGGATCCATGCCGATGCCGAAGAGCGTGCCGCGGATGTGATGGTCGATAATGTCCACCAGCTTCGGAAGCAGCAGTTCGAGCGTGGTTCGGTCGCCGGTCACTTCGGCGTAGCGATTGATCGCGTGAAAGAACCAAAGAGTTGCGTCGGCGGTGTGGTACAGGCCTTCCTTGCGGCCCTCCGGAAACATGTTGGGAATCAGGCCTTCGTGAATATACTCGGCGAAAGTTCGCAGGATCCACCCCGCTTCGTTGTGCCGCCCCGTGATGAGTGTCAGGCCCTCCAGGCTGATCATCGTGTCTCGTCCCCAGTCGGTGAACCAGTGGTAGCCGGCAATTACGGTGCGGATCTCGTCGCCGGCGGCCCGTACACGCGCCGTATCCTCGACGCGGCCGGCGGGCGTAATGAGGAACTGGTCCGCCGCGCACACCCACTCCGCCGCGGCGCCGGAGTGCGTTTGCGGATGGGAGCGGGCCAGCAGGAGCTTGCGCCGTTCCAACTCCGCTTCGAAGGCGGTCTCCGGGGTCAGGGCGCGGATGATTTCCCAGCTCTCGGTGGAAGCGATGAGCGTGACGCGGTCGGCCTCCTGAAGATCGGACCGGAAATATCCCGGGCTCCATAAGGACCCCTGCCATTCGTAGCCGCGGCTGCGCTCGGTGGCGTACGGGATGGAGTGGGTTTCTTTGCGGTCGAACGTAAACGCCGTAGAAGGTCCGCGGATCAGGAGACGAAGCACCGGGAGGTCGGGGCGGGACGAGATCTCGAACTGGTCCTCCCGGACAGTCAGGACGTATTCCTGCCGGTTTTCGGAATTGACCGGAGCATCGTGAGGCCGGAAGTGGATGGCGGGCCGCAACCCCAGGCGCAGTTTGCCCCTTCCGGAGAGCAAATGGTAGGTGATGTGAACCGTATTCTGGCGGTAGGGGAGCAGCAGCCGTTTCTCCAGGACGAAGCCTTCCCAGTCGTAGCGCCAAACCGGCAGTCCGCCCTCGAGACGGAAATCGGTCACGGCGAGGGTGTGCTCGGGAGCCGTGGCGGTGAGTTCTTCGGCGCCGGTATACACCACGCGGTGATCCGGCAGCCGCAATCGCTCCGAGAGCCCGTTCAGCATCATGGTGCGGCCCAACGGATTCGGGAGCGCCGCAATCAGCAGCCCATGGTAGCGCCGCGTAATCGCTCCGCTGACGGTGCCGGAAGCATACCCTCCGAGGCCGTTCGTCACCAGCCATTCCTCACGCAGGTGCGGATCGGCTTCGGGATCGAGGAGCGTTCGTTTGGGGACTCGAATCAGATCAGCCATGCTTCCGTCTCGGGTTTCGGGCGCATGACCACAGCGGCATGGCCGGGAATTCTCCAGCCGGTGCCGGTCTCGATGGGAGCCGTCCCGGAGCCCCCGTAACAGGGCGCTTCACTGGACCACTCGAGGTCCCATACCGTATTTTCGGGAGAGGCCAGCAGAGGCTCGGGAGCCGGGTCGAGCTTCACGTCCCTACCCAGGTTGACGATCAGCAACCGGTCGTCTCGCGGCGCGCCGATGGCCTCGCCGAAATAACGCAGCGCGAAGGCTTCGTCAGCCAGTACGGCGCCGTCGAGCATGCCGGTCCGTTGGGCGCGAAAGAGGGGATCTTCGCGGCGCAGCCGGAGCAGGTCCTGGTGCATCCGGTAGACCTCGGCGTGGGTTTGCCGCTCCGTCAAATCCAACTTCGAACGTTGGAATGTGGCCGGGTCGCCGGGGTCCGGGTGGTACGGCCGCATTTCCGGCTGCGACAGGCTGGGGAATTCCGAAAGCGACTGAATCCGGCCTTCCCACACGACGGGCCGGGCATCGGGTTCATGGTCGGCAAAGAAGAAAAAAGGGCTCGACGCGGCGAATTCCTGCCCGTGAAAGAGCAGCGGAGTGGCCGGTCCCAGCAGCAGCAGCGCCGTCAGTGCTCGCAAGCGGCCGGGACTCGTGAGGCGGTCGACGCGCTGGCTCCTCCCGCTGTTGGCCACCTGGTCGTGATTCTGGAGGTAATGGATCAATCGCGCGGGACTCACGCCCAGGAACGATCCGCCCCGCCGCTTGTTTTGCCAGGAGTAGCGCTGGCCCTGATACAGGCAGCCGTACTTCATTGCCGAGACCAGTTCCTGCGGGGTGCCTTGAAAGCCGCTGTAATACGCTTCGTTGCGTCCGGTCATGGCGACGCGCGCGCTGTGATGGAAATCGTCGTTCCACAAACCGTCGAGCCCGTACCCGCCGGATTGGGTTGGCCGAACCAAACGGGCATCCAGCGGTTCGTTTTCGGCAACGATGACTACCTTCCGCGCACCCGCCGCCGCCCGCATCTCCCGCGCGAGAGCCGCGATAATGTGCTCCGAAGAGTCGTCGAAGATCTGCTGCGTGGCGTCCAGACGGAGGCCGTCCAGATGGTACTCCCGGGCCCAATAGGCCACGTTCGCCAGAACGAATTCGCGAACCGGCCCGCAATTCGGCCCGTCGAAGTTGAGGGCCCCGCCCCAGTCGCTGCGGTGTTTTTGCGAATAGTAGTCTTCCGAAAACTGCCAAAGGAAGTTGCCATACGGCCCCATGTGGTTGTAGACGACGTCGAGCACAACGGCGATTCCGAGC
>Ga0335081_10008039_pt1 | contig 16918 bp, 12 predicted proteins | sample Lox_Sample_35_FD_206713 | JGI IMG/M metagenome (GOLD analysis project Ga0335081, IMG submission 206713) | Soil microbial communities from Loxahatchee National Wildlife Refuge, Florida, United States - Lox_Sample_3.5 | ecosystem: Environmental > Terrestrial > Soil > Wetlands | place: USA... | reverse complement strand
TCCTGGCTCCGCTACCGCCGCCGCCAGTTGGAGCGGGCCCAGGCCGCCCGCATGGCCGACCGCGTCAACGATCTCGACGTCCAACGCGAGCTTTTCCACCTCCAGATCAACCAGGACGTGGCCGACGCCTCCCAGGCGGAGGTGCTGTAGAAGGGCCTGCGCAACATCCAGGACTCGCCCGGCAAGTTCGAGGAGTTGTTGCACCACTTCAAGGCCCTGATCCAGCAGGTCAAGGAATGCGACTACACCAGCGCCCTGCCCTACTTGACCGCTATCTACGCCAAACAGGCGAGTTACCGTGGCGCCACCATCTACAACTTGTTTCTGGAGCGGATGCGTCTGGCGCAGGAGCGGGAGGAGGCCCTCAAGCATCGGCGACCCTGGCCCCCGCCGGGAGACGAGGTGTGGAACGACGCGGACGGCCCCAGCGCCAAGGACGAGCCCGGCTACGACCCTCGGCTCGATCTGCCCAGCGAGTTGCTGCTGATGAAGCTGAACCAAGAGTTGCACGACGTGGCGCGGCTCTATGACATCTTCATCCGGGAGAAAGTGACGGTGACCCAGACCAAGCGTGATGCAGTCAAGGCGCCGGCCCCGCCGGTGGATTGGTACATCGCGCGGGAGATCTGGATGATCGACCGCCAGATTGATGCCAAGACCCGACTTTTCATGAAGATGAGGGTGGACGATCGGAACTGGCGGCTGATCGAGGAGCAGGACGAGGAAGCACGGCCGAGCGGCGCTCGGCCAAAGGGAAGTCCGGGGGCGGATGAGACGCGGAAGGCAGGCAGAGGGCAGAACGCAGAAGGCGGCCCTCGGCCACAGGCAGATTCAGGGTCGGATGAGACGGCCGCCTCGGATGATGCGCCGGCGGTGACGGGGCCGTCCGTCGCTGCGGATTCGTCCGGTGGGAACCACGCCGACAAGTCGATTTCCGATCCCAAGCCGGCAACCGCAGGATCGGCGGAAAAGGTTGCGGAGCCCCGGCGCCGAGCTAAGCGGCGGGACAGGGGACCGGCAGCGGGAATCCTGCCGTTACTCGTGCTGGTGTTCGCCCTGGGCGTCACGCTCGGGGCGAGGAAACGATCGGTGGCGGGCACAGCGCCACAGACTTCGCTGGAGACTGGGGAATCGACGATGGCGACGGTGGCGCAAGTCCAGTCGCCCGTGGACTGTATCAAAGGCCGCGGCGCACCTCCCGCCTTGGCATTACCACCAGCGCACCGGACTACGGACAGCGGTCCGGCGATTGCGATGGCATTTGTGCCCGTCCTCCCCGCCAAAAGCGGCAGAGCGCCCATTGCCATGGCAACAGTCCCCGCCCTTCGGGTGAAAGCCGGCAACGCAACGATGGCCATGGCATCCGTACCTGCGCTCCGAGCGAAAAGCAGCAGCGCCGCTATCGCGATGGCATCCGTCCCAGCGCTCCGTGCCAAAGATGGCAGAGCAGTTGTTACCATGGCATCCGTCCCAGCGCGCAGAAGGCGGCTGCTTCGCTGCCGCACTCCAAGGTTTCAACAGGACCGAAGCCACCAAGTTGTTGATACTGAAGAATCGTGACCCTGGACCGAACCCAATCCGAACCCATTTGGGGGATGAGGAAGGAAAGGCAGGCAGTAGACGGTGAAAAAGGTAGGCGGTAGACGGTAGACAGTAGACGGCGCAAAATGGCAAGACGGTAGGCGGCTAGACGGTCGACAGGGGCCCGTATGCCTTTTACCATTCACCCTCGGCCGATCTTCCCCCGTCTTACGGTCTACCGCCTTCCGTCTACCGAACTTCAATGATCGAGGTGAAAAACATGACGAAGCAGAAAGCAAGACGTGATCGAAAGGCGCCGACGACCGCACTGCCCGACTACGGAGCAGAGGTGGCCGCCGCACGTCCCAAGGTGCAAGAACTACTGGCCGAGTACCGGGCCGACCCTTCAAGCAACGCCGGAACCATCCTGGAAACCCTGGTGCTCAACCAGTTAGCTGGCGAGCTAGGGCGCGAGGCCGAAGCGTTGGTCCAACAGGAGCGGGGCCGCCGACAGAATCTGAAGGACGATTCCGGGCGCGGCTTTGCCGCCCTGGCCCGCCAGAATCGGCGTCTGAAGAGGGATCTGGCTAGGAAGGATGGCGTGCAAGCCACCGTGATCCAGTACCTGGAACAGGTGGGAGCAGCGGCGCGCATCGGCAGGGAACCGTCCCGGGAGCAGATCATCCAGACGATTTCGGAGGCCATCGGCGTCCGTGGTCCGTTGATCGAGCGCGTGGAGAAGGGGCCCGTGCCCCATGCCTGACGTCTCTTCAAGCATGCGGGGGCCGATCGAGGACCGGGGCGGGACTGGCGACGCTGACCTGGGGGACGGTGGCGGGCAGCCAGATACGAAGGGTGGTTCCGTCTCTTCCGGTACGTTCCACCTTGATTTGTCCTCCGTGCTCATGGACGATCTTCTGTACCAATGCCAGCCCGAGTCCGATGCCGTTGTCCTTGCCGGCGGTCACAAAAGGCTCGAAAAGTCGGTCGCGAATCTCCTCCGGAATGCCGCCGCCATTATCGGCGACCAGGATGGCCAACCCCGCGGCGGTCCCACTCGTGGTGACCTCGACCCGCCCCGATTCGGGTGGCGCCGCTTCGCACGCGTTGAGGAGAAGGTTGTGAAAAACGCGCTCCAGGCCGCCCGGGTCGAACCAACCCGCGCTGCCGCCGTCGAAAGAGGTTCGCACTTCGATTCCGCTGAACTCGGGGCGCGCCTTGACGATGCGGACCGCGCGCTCGATGACCTCCGTAATGTTCGCGAGCACCGGACGATGGACGACTCTGGCTTGGGAGAATTCCAGCAACTGGCGCAGTTGATCCGTCATCTGGTTCACGGCCAGGCGGATTTCCTGATAGAACTCGGCGCGCCGGCCCTCCGGCAAATTCCCTTCCGCGAGGAACTCGGCATAAGCGAGGATGGCGGTCAACGAGTGCCGCAGATCGTGAGAGACCGTGCTGGCCATGCGCCCGATGGTGGCGAATCTCTCCGCCTGGAGCAATTCCTGCTGGGCGTCCCGGACCGCGTGCCGCATGCGGTCAAACGAGCGGGTCAACTCCGACACCTCATCGTTACCGCGCGCCTCGAGCGGGTAGTCGAAGTCGCCTCTCTCCAAGGCGTGCACGCCGCCCACCAGATTGGCAAGCGGGCGAGTGAATGTGTCCGAAATCAGAAACACCAGAATGCCGCCCGCCAGGATGGCCGTGAGCCCGAGCCCGACGAGCCATCGGTTGAGGCTGCGAAGAAAAACGGTGGCTTGATCGTAGGACTTGAGGACCACCAGACTTACGCTGAGCGAGCTACTGGGCGGCAGGTCCGTGCAAGTAGCGAGAAATCTTTCCTGCCCCAGGTCAATATCCACCGGCGGAGCACCGGCGGCCGGCTGAGGCAGCGTCTGTTCCTTCAACGCTTCCTTCAGGGCGGGAGAGAGCGTGCTCACGACCACCGTCCTGCCATAACGAAACGCCACCTGGCTCGAGGCAACACGGCGCACATCCTCAGCCACCAGGCTATTGATCTCGGACCCCAGCACCAGAACGCCGAGGGGCGCGCGATTGGCGGGCTCGCCGAAATAGATCGGTTGCATGAAGACCTGAAACAAATGCCCGCCGCCAAACCACCAATCGTGCAGGTCGCCGTTCTGAAGCGATCGCCCCAGCATCTCCTGCGCTTGGGCGGGAGCGAAATCCGCCGCCACCGTGTGGAGCGCCATCAGCTTGCCACTGCGGTCTGCCAACACAAACAGGTCGCCACCCACTCTCTGCCACAGTTGCCTCGAGCCATCCTGAATGGTTGGGGCGTCATCCGAGGTCATCAGGGCTTCGAGGAGGGGAAGATTGGCGAGCAACGCCGCCGACCCTTGCAAGGTGGTTTCGCGCTGTCGCTGAAAATTCCGGAAGGTGACAAGCGAATTCTGGAGCGCCTCGCGAATCTCTTCGCGGACCTGCAACTGAACCCGTTGCCGGACTACCAGCAGAGTGGAGCACGTCAACAATGCTGAGACGAGGGCCAGGGAGAGCAGGAACTTCGTTCGTAGGCGGCCCCGGCGAGCGATTCCCGGGTACCGCCGGGGGACGCCGGCCGGCGGAAGCGTCGAGCCCAACGGTGGCTGGTTCCTTCGGTCTTGGGAAGGGACCGGAGTGTCCCTCCTAGTTGCCATTATGGACCTTTACGAACGGCACGAACTTGTATCCTGCGCCGTGAATGGTGCGGAAGTACGACGGATTGACGGGATCCTTCTCCAGCTTCTGGCGCAGCTTGAGAATGTGATTGTCTACGGTGCGCGTGGTGGGGTAACAGTCGTAACCCCACACTTGGTTGAGAAGTTCCTCTCGCGACAGCACGCGCTCCGGGTTTTCCGCAAAATATTTGAGCGCTTTGAACTCATGGGGTGTCAGCGTCACCGGTTTGCCATCCCGCATTACTTCCATTTTGGCGAAATCCACCGTGATATCGCCAAAGCTGTAGCCCTCCAGTTGAGGGCCCCTTTCGGCCCGGCGCGTCACCGCCCGCACGCGCGCCAGCAGTTCTTTGGGGCTGAAGGGCTTGGTTACATAATCATCGGCGCCGAGCTCGAGGAGCAGGACCTTGTCGATCTCCTCGGAAACGGCGCTGAGGATAATCACCGGCTGGGAGGGCGCCTCATTCTTGATCTCGCGAATGACGTCGCGGCCGGACATGTTGGGCAGCATCAGGTCCAGGATCACAACCGCAGGTTTCAGACGGCGAAAAGCGTCAAGCCCGGAAGGACCGTCCGCGGCCACTTCCAGGGAGTACTGCTCGCGCTCAAACGCCATCTTGAGCATCTTGTGAATTCTCTTGTCATCTTCAATGAGCAAGACTTTTTGCATAATCGATCTCACTGTTTCGGGGGACGATGGCGCCGACCCCGAACGTGCTGCATTGAATGTCACAGTATACCCCTAACCTGGGAGGGCTGCGCTGAGTGCAGGCTCGCTCGCTCCCAAATTGATGGTTATCGATGGGCGACTGGAAGAGAACACCCACGTGCGCCCTCCCATCGTTTACCCGGGCGTCAACTCGGACCAACCCAACCCCGGTACAAGGTTGAGCATCCTATGTCCCGTCCCTTCTCAATGAACATTGTAGGTTCTTGGATGGACCGTTTGTCATCAAAGTTTCTGTGAATTGTAAAAGCTTTGTCAGACATAATACCGGTGCCGCTTTGACTGCAGAGCTGGCGAGACGCCGCGCTTTCGGCCACACGTTCCAGGAGGTTGCTTATGACGCTACGCCGCATGGTTCCCTCACTTCGGATGACGACGGGCCTGGCTGCCTTTTTGATGATGGCGTTAGCCGCCTTCTCTCAAGCGCCACCGGAGGGAGTTAAGACGGCGGAGACTAATACGAACCCCGCCGCGGTCAGTCTTAGTACGCTACAGGAACAGGTGCACGAGCTGAGTGCGGCTTTGGGCGAGATGCGCGCGGAGGTGAAGGAGGCGCGCAACGAAGCCAGGGAACTAAAGCAGGAGCTAAAGAGTGCCAGCGATCAGCTCCTGGCACTCCAGCGTGAGTTGGCCGCCAACCCCGGCCAAGCGATAGGTCAGACTGCGCCGGTGACATCGGCGTCCCAGCCCCCGGCGAGCGAAATCCAGCCGCTTGACGGGCGCGTGGCGAAGGTCGAGGAAGAGCAGCAACTCCTGGGCTCGAAAGTCGATGACCAGTACCAGACCAAGGTTGAGAGTGGCTCCAAGTACCGGGTAAGGCTATCCGGCATGGCGCTGTTCAACGCGTTCACCACGCGCGGGGCCACGGACAACTTTGATGTGCCGAGTGTCGCCGCCGAACCCTACCCCTCTCAACCCAACGGTGCTTTCGGCGCTACCTTGAGGCAATCGGTCCTGGGGCTGGACGTCTTTGGACCGGTGATCGCCGGGGCCAAGACCAGCGGTGATATTCGCATCGATTTTCTTGGCGGTTTCCCCAACGGCTCCGATGGAGTCACTTCCGACCTGGTTCGTCTTCGCACCGCCGGCTTTCGGCTAGACTGGCAGGACACGTCGTTGGTCGCGGGGCAGTACGGCGCGTTTATCTCGCCCCTTTCCCCGACCTCGCTGGCCTCCGTGGCGTATCCGGCGATGGCCTCCTCCGGCAACCTCTGGCGGTGGACTCCGGAAGTCTACGTGGAGCATCGGATTGCACTGTCCGACGGATCGAGGGTATCACTCCAAGGTGGTATCATGGACGCGCTAACTGGCGAAGTCACGCCGCGCTCTTTCTATCGCATCGCCGAGCCCGGGGAGAGTGGCGGACAGCCCGCATATGCCGCCCGAGTTGCCTGGGGACGCAACTCCGGCGACCGGCTGGTCTCGCTCGGGGCGGGTGGATATTATGCGCGCCAGAACTGGAGCGGTCGCATTGTAGATGCCTGGGCGGGAACGGCCGATTGGATGCTTCCCCTGAGCCACGGATTCTCATGGACCGGGGAATTCTATCGCGGCCGGGCGATCGGCGGACTGGGCGCCGCGGAGGGCCAGAGCATTGTCTTCTGGGGCGGTCCGCTTTATAGTAGTCGAACGTCTATCGAGGGGCTCGATTCCACCGGCGGATGGACACAACTGAAGTTCATGCCGATCGAGAGACTCGAATTCAACGGTGCCTGGGGTGAGGATTTCTCCCCCACGCCCGCGCCTTACAATTCGCAGGGTTACAATGGCTTTCCGGTGGGAAGGAATCAAAGCGCGTTTTTCAATAGCATCTACCATCTGCGCTCGAACATCATGTTCTCTGTAGAGTACCGGCGCTTGTGGACCGCGGAGACTCAGCCCGGCCTGTTCAAGGCTAACCAGGTGAGTTTAAGCGCCGCAACTTTGTTCTAGCAGGGTGATGAAAAACCCGGTTTCGAGCGGTTCTCGTAGCGGCGCCCTTTAGGGCGGCACTTTGAATTCAACAAGATGCCCGGCTAAAGCCGGCCTCTACGAGTGCCCAAACCGGTTTTTCAGCACCCTGCTAGGACCTGAATAGTGAATAGTGAATGGTGAATATTGAATGGTGAATTTCGGAAATCGTGAGTCGCGAATGAAGCGACTTCGCGTTTCACCGTTTACTTCCACAAGTAAATCGAAATTCACTATTCACTATTCACTTTTCACTATTCACAATTCGCTATTCGTCATGATCTTCGCATCAAACCGCTACCACGGCTGGGCCTTGCTGCTCTGGCTGTTTCTCGCACCCAGGCCTCTCCCGGCCCAGAGCCTGACCGTGACCGGCCGCGTCACGTACGTGGCAGAAGCCAAGGGACACGAGCCTGCCGACAACGCCAACGCAGTGGTCTGGCTGACGCCGCTCAAGGAGGCGGCCGGACCTGCGGAGATCCAGAATCAACCGGCGACCGGCCGCTTCCGGCTGCTTCAGAAGAACAAGCGGTTCGCGCCCCACATCCTCGTGGTTCCGGTGGGGGCAGTGGTGGAGTTTCCGAACGACGATCCTTTCTTTCACAACGTTTTCTCGATGTTCGAGGGCAAGCGGTTCGATCTCGGGCTCTACGAGGCCGGCTCGACCCGTACCGTCACCTTCAATCAGCCCGGTGTGAGCTACATCTTTTGCAACATCCACCCCGAAATGAGCGCGGTGGTGATTGCGACCAGCACTCCCTATTACGGGGTCTCGAACGCCGCGGGCGAGGTGGCCATCAGTGGCGTTCCGGCCGGTCGCTACCAACTCAAGGTCTGGTCTGAGCGTTGCCTACCGGAGGCCCTCAAAGCTCTGGCGCGCGAGGTCGCCGTTTCGACTCAATCCTCTTCTCTGGGAGCGCTTCGCTTGCCTGAATCCGGCGACCTGCTGCGCAAGCACAAGAACAAATACGGCCGCGACTACGACCCGACGGATACATCGAGCCCCTATGGTTTACAGTGAACGGCGACCGCCGCGAAGCGGGTCGAAGGCTGGATTCGGGTTGCGGGCGAAGCCTTCACCACTCGGTCTCCGCGCTCTACCTCGCGCGCTTTGTCTGCTTCTGCAAGAATCGAGTGAGCGCCTGCAATTGCTCGTCGGTGAGACTCTTAAACGGCGGCATGACAGAGCCGTGGACGTAAGCAGAAGGGTCTTTGAAGTGGCCGATCAGCCATTCGTCGGTACGGCCGCGTGCACCTTCGGTGGTGAGATCGGGGCCCACTTTCCCACCCTCTCCATTGAGCGCGTGGCACACAAAGCAGCCCTCTTGCCGGTAGAGGGTCCGCCCGTACTTGGTCAATCGGGCATCGGATTCCGGGACGGCCGGCGCGTTAGGAGGAACTGCCTTCGCAGCGGGCATAGCGTCGATACGGGGAAGGTTGTGGACGAATCGCACCAGCTTCCAGGTATCGGCTTCCGAGATGCTGCTGTTCCAGGAGGGCATGCCGGTGAGACGAACGCCGTTCTGAATGATCCAGAACATCTCGGCGTCACTCCAATGCTGCACGTGCGGCGAGGTCATGTCCATGGCGGGCGGGTACATGTTTCGCCCCAGTTCAGTGCGCCCCCGCCCATCGGCGCCGTGGCACAAAGCGCAGGACTGGAGAAAGAGCTGCTGCCCTTGTATGACGATCTCGTCGCTGTCGGGCAAGGGGTTTTTCTTCTGCTCAGCTTCAAGGGGGATCACCACATCCTTGGCCACGTTCGCCAGCACAGTCTCGGCCTTGGAAGGCCCGCCGTGAGCAGTGCAGTTCAGAAGGGAAACAGCCAGCATTATCGCCAGCACGCAACGGCGGCACGCAGCCTCCGCGCTGCGGCTTTCCCAAATCGATGGCCTGAGTTTCCGCGTCAGTTTCATGATGTAGCGCCCGTTCCTCGTCTCTCGCCTCGCATTCGCTTCCAACGAGGGGAATGCCAGCTATACAGGATCGCGGCTTTCAAATGGTGTGCCAGGCGCTCGGCGATATACACTCTCTGCTTCCAGGCAGATTTCAAGCCGGCAGAAACGCCCCCGAGCGGGGCCTTCGCTGTCCGGCCTGGGAGGTGCAGCGGGAAAAGACGCTGCCCTCGGACGTGGCGCCAGGCCGCCTCGTCTCCAATCTCAATGAACTCGCGGAGCAGGAAAAGCGAGCTGTGCTTGTCACGGGCAAAATTGTTCAGGGCAGCGGCTCGTCCGTACCGCTCCACCCAGAGGGCTAACGAATCAGGCGGCGACTGAAGGCTCTCCGTTCTTACCGCTTCGGGTACGGCGGCGCCGAACAGGCCGGCAGCAAGCTGGAACACCGCGCCAGCCAGCCGCGGCAAAGGAGGATAGTTTCCAAGGTGTACCCAGAACTGTTCCCAGAAGACCGAGTCCCCAGCTCGCTGGTCCAGAAGATACGCGATCTCGAAGAGCGAGCCCAGGCGGCACCAACAATTCAGAATGTGCCAGAAGACATGAAGAACCTGGTACGTCAACTCATCCTCTTCCCAGAGGCCGTAGAAGCGCAGGCCGCGCGAGGTCCGCTGTTGTCGCCTCTCCCACGGCTTTTCCGGCAAGGCCATTCGGATGCCCAGAGACTCGAGGTTCCAGAGCCGGGGGTGCAGCTCCACCGTGCGACGGAATTGACGGGAGTACAACCGATCGCGACCTGGAGGAGGGCAGGCGGTCCAGCCCACCGGCGCGTATTTCACGTGGTGTGCCGTCCGCACGGGCGTGCGATGGTAGCCCACAGAAATGAGGGCCTTCGCCGCCCGCTCCATCGAGTCCGGCGAAACGAGGTAATCATAGTCGTAGCTGGTGCGCAGTGCGGCATCCGGAAAATAGGCCGGGATCAACGCGAAGCCCTTGAGAGCTACATAACGAACTCCGAGTTCCTCGAAGCGACGGTTGATGGAATCGAATTCCTCCGCCATCGCCGCGACGCGCAAGGCGTTGTCCAGTAGATTCCGGTCGAGTTGGGCGCGGACTTCGGCCGGCACCAGCGCCTCACTCCCCGTGGTCTTGCATCGGTTCCACCAGAAGAGGGTCAGCCCACCCTCGTCCAGCCATTGAATCACCTGTTCCCATTGGCGACGTTTGAGCCCCGCCAGCCAAGTTGGGTCTTTGCACATGCCTGAACGGGCCAGGTAATCGATGATCTTCCGCGCCAGCTCCTGCTTCACTCTTTACCTTCCAGTTCTAACAGCGTTCGAAAAACGCCAGCCGCTTCGGCCGGATCACTCCCGTAAGCCAGTTCATAAGCCGGGAGTGCCGTAAGGGCACGCAAGGCCGCGCTAATCTGAACCTCAAGCCGCTTTTCGTGGCGGAAAGGGAACCCGCGCTGAAGGCGTCTTTCCGCATCCGAGGCGCTTAAAGCGGCGAGCACCGGACCTGTGGCGGCTTGCCTTTGTAAAAACAAACATCCGACCGGAGCCAGTGGGCGAGTCAGCGACGGCCGAAAAGGATGCTGATGGAAGCACAGAAAGGTCAGGCTTCCATAGCTAAAGGGTCCGGCTGAGGACACCAACTCCGGCAAGAAACGGGTGGTGTCCTCCCGGAACGCCGCCGGCCAAAACTGGCCCCACGCTCCCCATCTCTCGCCTCTTGGGTCAAGAAAAGTGGCCTCGTCGGCGTGGAATTCCAGCCCGAGTTTCCCGGCCAGGTAAGCAGACGTGCTCTTGCCGCTCCTCGGAGGACCAAAAATCAGAAGAGCTTTGCCGTCCTGCGCCACGCAGGCGCAAGAGACTTGGACCAATTGCAGGGCCGGCGCAGTCAGGTCAAAGAGGGTTGCGGCGAAGACGCTGCTGAAACCTGCTTCCTCTCCCACCCATGCCTCGGGAACGAAAGCGATCGCGGTGCGGGCCTCGAAATCCACGGCCAGAAAGCTGCGGTGCCCAAGGTTGACATAGTGCAGACAGCCGTCAGAGAAGGCCGTCATGTCCGGCCAGGGTTGAATGAAGCCGCTGTTGGTCTCGGCCACAATCCGCCACAGAAAATCCGGCCCGGCCTTGGTCAACCCTTGGTAGGGTTCGAAGATCTTGGCCAAGACTCCGGACACTGATGAGCTGTTAGTTTCCAACCGCACCGTTCGGCCCATTACTGCGAGATCCGCCACCAGCGGCGTCGGCGTGAAGCGGCGAAGCAGATCCCGGTACTTGGTCTCAACCTGCGCACCCCGCGTTCCGGTCGGCCACTTCGAGGAGCGAGTCTGAGGGCGCACGATGTCCATCCTGTCAAACCAGCCCTTTCCCCGTCAGAACTGCCGGCACAGGATGCTCTGCCAGACCGCAAAAAGCGGCAAGCTTCTGCGCGACCTCGTTGGGAGTTCCTCCGTGGCAAAGCCGCCAGCAATCCTGGTCCGCAAGGCGCCGGATGATCGCCAACTGCGGATCAAGCGCCTCGGCATTTTCTGCCAGTAGGTATTCCTCCAGATTGGCTGCAGCCTCTGACGCCGGCATGCGATTGAGATGGAATGCGGGAGAGGCGCTGCGATCGAGGAAGATCAATCTGCGGGGTTCGCAGCACCGACTGCGGTGCAAGCCCAATTGGAGATCGGGCTCGATCTCGTAGGCCCGCTCGCCGTTCACCGAAATTCCGGCTTCGAAACCGCTCAGTTCCGGGAAAAACGCGGCAGCGTCCGGCAGGAGCTTCAGCCGAGTGATGGGGCCCCAGGCGCAGAGACGGTCCTCGAATTGTGAGAAATAGGTCCAATCGTCGGAGAGGAAACTGAAGCCGCGCCGAACGAGCGCCATCGTGAGGGTCGATTTACCGGAGCCGGAGGGCCCGGAGAGTAGAACCCCGAAACCGTCTCGCACCACGCACGCGCAGTGCAGGCCCGTCACTCGGATGGCCGGACCGAGGAGTGTAAGCAGGTTAGGAAAGATCACTGCCTTCCAGTAGGACCGATCGCTGGCCATAGCGGGCGAGAACCTGCCTAAGGCACGCCGGGTCCGCCGGTCGACCAGCAGTGAGTTCTGGCCGTCGAGGCCCATAAACACCAAGTCGTCGAGCCCTCGACAATAGGGCTTGGGCCAAGGCGGTTCGGTGGAGCTCCCCGGATCGACCCAAAAACGAAAATGGACATCTACATCTGCCGGCCGCCCGCTGGCTTCGACAAAAGCTTGCCCCGCCGCTTCCAGAATCGATTCCGAGTTCGTGGTGAGATGGCAGGAGGCGCCGGCTGCAATGTAAAACCTGCCGAGCGGCGTCTCGGCGTCGCGCGATAGAATCTCTGCCATGCGCTCAGCCTAGCACCCGGCACACACCGGTTATGACGCGCCAAGGTAAATAGATTGTAAAAATCCGGTCAACGGGGCGGCCTCGATTCCAGCCGTCAAAAGTCAGACGCCAGGGACCCAGTTATGCCACCGCACAAGGATTTACCTTACTTTTACATCTTGGTTACATGACCGGGACGATCGCCATCATCCAAATCTACTGGAAGCCAGTCGCCAGCCAGACGCGAAACCGACTGAGACTCCAAAACCCCCAACCACTCGGCAATCCGCTCGCGTTGAGGGCCAATCCTAGAAGGGAGAGTCAGATGATCAGAGTACTGTTAGCCTCAGCCTTGGCGATTGTGGTTCCGGCCGCCGGCCTCGCCAAGAGCGGGCCCGCTGCTGGAGCAAAGGTCGGTACAAAGAGTGCCGACGCCGATCATCCCCCGCTGACGGGGCAACCTGGCAGCGATGGCCAGCCGGCTGCTTTGGCCTCGGCCTTGGGTGTCGAGTTTGTTGACGGCTCCACTTCCACTGTAATCGTGGAGCGAGCAGGGAAAAAGTATATCGTCGACCTCGTGGCTCGGAGCATTCGCGAGGCTGGCCCATCGTCGCAAGCCGGAAACGCGGAGACCACGCCGAGCGTCGACGGCGCCGCGATCTTCAAGAAGAACTGTACGCCGTGCCATGGCCCCGAGGGCAAGGGCATCGCGGCGCTTAAGACGCCGGACTTCACCGACCCGAAAGTGCACGCGTCCCTCACCGACCAGCAGATGCTGGACATCATCACCAACGGCAAGAAGGGAACAATGATGCCTGCCTGGGGCGGCAAGTTATCGGACGAAGAGATTCGGGCAGTTCAAGGCTTCGTTCGCTCACTGGCTGCAACGTCGAAGTCGTCGGAGAGCCTGGCTCCTTTGCCGGCGCACGAAACGCCGAAGATCTACGAGCCGGGAGACGACTCGCTTTTTAGCCTCCCCACCGGACGCCGCCTGGAGCGGCACGGGGTCTATGCCAACTTTACGCATCGATTTGCCTTCGATCCGGCATTCTCGGGGATTGCACGCGGCGGCGCCTTGGGCGGACTGGACGGCTTTTCGCTTTCCTCCTTCGGTTTTCGCTATGGGGTGACGGAGAAGTTGAGCGTGAGCATTTATCGATCGCCTACTTTCATCGCCAGGCCAATCCAGATGATGGCGGCGTACAATTTTCTCGACGAGCACGACGGACAACCGTTGAACGCCGCGGTGCGGCTCTCCATCGAAGGCGAAAATAACTTCGATCGCAACTTCACCGAGAACATCGAGGGGGTGTTCTCGCGCAGCATCACCCGGCGGGCTCAGATCTATTTTGTCCCGACCGTCTCTTTCAATGATCACAAGTTGTTTTCGCCGAATGACTACCCTTCTAACTTCATTCCGACGCTGCCCGGATATAACGCCGTTTCGCTCGGGGTGGGCGCCTCGGTGGACATCCGGCCGACGGTAGCTCTCGTGGCGGAAGTCATCCCTACCGTCGTCAATGGCAGGCCGCTGGACATCCACCGGCCAGCGTATTCTTTTGGCATTCAGAAGAAAATTTGGCGACACGCTTTCACTTTCGGCTTCACTACGAGCCCCGGAACCACCGTCTCGCAGCGAGCGGGTACCCGCGCCAGTTTCCTCAACGACCCGACGGCGGACAAGCCCAGCGGCTTGGTGATCGGTTTCGACCTGACGCGGCAGATTCGTTGAGGGCGGCAGTTCGGAAGCTACAAGGTTGCCGGATAAGTTGACAAACTTTTTACACTCTCGTGATCCCTGAGTGACAACACGCATGGAACCCTTCCCGTATCCTGCGGGGTGTAGTTGGGCAGTCTGACATAAGTGTACTTCGTTTCCCAGGTGGGCTCGCCGCAAGGTTAGAGCGGGTGGGTACCTCTGGGTAGAGGAGGCTCTGGGCATGAAGGGCTCGAAAAAAATCGTATTTTTCATTCCCTCTTTCTCGAGCATTGAGGCCACGGCTCCTCTCGGCCTGCTCGCGATCTCTACACCCCTGCTGCGCGCGGGCTACGATGTGCGCATCATCGATTCCACCATCACTCCTGACTATAAGCAGCGAATTCAGGAGGAAGTGAAGGACGCGCTCTGCCTGGGGGTTTCGCTCGTGACCGGGCCCATGATCCGCGAGACGGTGGATATAGCGAAGGCAATCAAGGAATGGGATCCCGAGTTTCCCATCGTTTTGGGTGGATGGCATCCTTCGTTGCTGCCCGGCCAGACCCTTGAGGCGGAGTATGTGGACATTGTCGTGCGGGGGCAGGGCGAGGACAGCATGCTGGAAGTGGCCGAGCGCCTTCGCGATTCCGCGCCTCTGGATGATGTCCGCGGAGTGGGCTTTAAGCGTGACGGCAAACCCTTCTTCGCGCCGGAACGTGCGCTACAGCCTCTCGAAGCCATGCCCCCCAAGGCCTATCACTTGGCGGACTTCGATGCCTACGAGCGGATCTGCGGGCGACGCTGGGCTATGTACACTTCGAGCCTTGCTTGCCCCTTCGACTGCGCGTATTGCACCAATGCCGGGGTCTACGGCCGCCGTTGGAATGCGCTGCCTGTGAGGCAGGTGGTGGAGGAAACGGTCGACCTCGCCCGGCGTTATCGGCTGGAGTTGCTTTGGATGGCCGATGACAACTTTCTGGTGGACCTCCAGCGAGCTCTCGAGATTGCGGAGGGCCTGATCCGGGCCGAGGCCAGTTTCAAGTGGAGTGTTCAAGCGACCACTAACCTGACCGCTCGTCTTACCGTGGAGGAACTCCGACTGCTGCGGCGCTCAGGCCTGCACCAGATCTGCCAGGGTATCGAGACGGCCTCGCCCCGCGTGATGAAGCTCATGAACAAGGGCTTTCAGGACCTGGGCGATATTTATCAGTCCATTGAGCGATGCCTCGAGGCCGATGTGATTCCGTCGTTCAATATTATCTTCGGCTTTCCGGGCGAAGGAGAGCCGGAGCGCCGCGAGACGATCGCCTTCATGATGGACGTGTGCCGCCGCTTTCCGGGCGCTGAGTTCTGGACCAACATCTTCACGCCTTACCCAGGTTCGCCCGTCTTCCACCGTGCGAAGCAAATCGGGATCCAGGTACCCGACTCTCTCGAGGGCTGGGTAGACTATTTCCCGCGCTACACTGTCCTGCCCTGGCTCCGAGGTAAGGAGCACCGGCGCGTTCAGACCATGCGCGACTATCTCCGGATCGCCTTTGACCGCAAACCGATTGCTGTGACCAAGAGCGGTCGCTTCACGAGTGCCGCTCAGCGGCTCACCAGCTACGCGGCGCGATGGCGGCTCGACCACGATCTGTATACCTTGCCGTGGGAGTTGTGGATCAACCGGAAGCTCAAGCGTATTCGCGCCCTGCCTAATAAGCCCAAGGTGGACGCGAAGCTGTTAGAGCCGGCGGCGTCACCGGGCGTGTAGCGAGACTTGCGCCGCAAAACGAGACGCATTGGCAACGCCGCGGCCAATGTGCCGAAAGCTGCTGAACATGAAGAACAAGGTTGTCTTGTTTTATCCACCGTACGCCGGACCGCCGCTCGGGGCGCCACTTTGCTTGTTGTCGCTGGCGTCTCCTCTGTTGCGGGCGGACCTCCGCGTTTCGTTGATTGACGCGGCTCTCCACCCGGATTTCCGAACCGCGGTCGCGCGCGAAATCGATGAGGCACTCTGCTTGGGCATTTCGGTCCTGACCGGCCCCATGATCGGATCGGCGGTTCAGGTCGCAAGGATGGTGAAACGAATCCGTCCCGAACTGCCCGTTCTCTTCGGCGGCTGGCACCCAAGTCTACTGCCCGACCAGACGCTAGAGGCAGATTGCGTCGACGTGGTGGTGCGGGGTCAGGGAGAGTTGACCCTCCTCGATATCGCCCAACGGCTGCGGGAAGGCAAGGGCTTTGACGGTATCGCGGGTGTGTCATTCAAAGCCGGAGGCAAAATCGTCCACAACCCGGAGAGGCCGGTCGAGAACATCAACAACTTGCCGACTCCCGCGTTCGACCGCGTGGACTTCGACGCCTACGAGCGCCTGTGCCGCCACCGCGAACTTGGTTACGCCACCAGTGTAGGTTGCCCCTACGCTTGCAACTACTGTACTGACCAAGTATTCTATAAGCGGCGTTTTAACGCCTATCGGGCCGAGCGGGTAGTGAACGAAGTGACAGATCTGGTTGGGCGCTATCGCTTGAGGAACGTCGCGTTTCTCGACTCGAATTTCCCGGTGGACGTGAAACGTGCCCTGGCGATTGCCCGTGGCTTTGTAGAAAGCAAGGCGAAATTTGGGTGGACGGTCCAAGCCTCTACCGACCTGCTTTGCCGGATGAGCGATGAAGACGTGTGCCTGCTGGGAGAAAGCGGATTGGACCACATGGGATTCGGCACGGAGTCTGCGTCGCAGGAAGTGCTGGCGATGATGAATAAGAAGCACCAGCGCATCGACGACATGTTTGAGACGGCGCGCAAGACTGAGCGCGCGGGAATCCGCGTAACCTTCAACATCATTTTGGGGTATCCCGGCGAAACCGAGGCGGATCGCGTCGCAACGTTTCGCATTATGAGCGGAATTGCCCGTCAGCATTCGAATGTCAGCTTCTCACCCAACATCTTCACGCCGTACCCGGGCATTCCGATCTGGCCCCAATTACGGCGCATGGGCGTACGAGAACCCCAATCGCTCGCAGAATGGGAAAGCTTGGCGCTGGGGAAGAACGTTTTGCCTTGGCTGAGGGGCAAGGATCTCGAACGGCTTCACCGCGTGCTCGAATTCTTTCTGCT
>Ga0335081_10008038_pt1 | contig 16920 bp, 16 predicted proteins | sample Lox_Sample_35_FD_206713 | JGI IMG/M metagenome (GOLD analysis project Ga0335081, IMG submission 206713) | Soil microbial communities from Loxahatchee National Wildlife Refuge, Florida, United States - Lox_Sample_3.5 | ecosystem: Environmental > Terrestrial > Soil > Wetlands | place: USA... | reverse complement strand
GCAGCGTCTCCCAGCGGCCCGCCTGATCCTCGGAGATCACGCGCCCCTCCACCGGGAGGATCCGGTCGTCCACGAACGCCCGCACCTCCCGCCTCAGATCCGCCAAGCCCGGTTCCAGGTCGAAGTTCACTCGATCTCCTCCGAGGTGTCGAAGTGCGGGTTGAGCCATCGCAGCGACTCGACGAGGGACTCCCGCACCTGTGCTCGCGCCTTGCGCAGCTCGTCCCGGGAGAGCCGACCGGCTCGCAAGCGGGAGAGGAATTCCGCCTCGAGCGCGCGGGTGGCGCGGGCGCGCTCCGCGGGGGACATGCCACCCGCGTCGCCCGATTCGACCCCGGGCAGGAGATCCTGCCAGCGCCGCAGCTCGCCGAGCGCCCGGTCCTCGCCCGAGCGCAGCTCGGCGGCGACGGTGGTGGCGAGGCTCGCGGCGATGAGGAGCCGGAACGACACGCGCCGGTCGGAGACCTGGGGCTGGACCTCCTCCAGGAGGAAGCGGGCGATGGCCTCGAGGAGCGCGGGCGGGTCCGGACGGTTCGTCACGGTCGGGCGCCCTCCGCGATCCGCAGCGCCTCGAACTCCATCTCCACCGCGCGCCGAGCGATGGCCACCAGCTCCAGGTCCGTCTCCTCCCCGGAGAGGTAGCGCTCCCCCTGGAGGATGCTCCCGGCAGCCCAGCGCGCGTTGCCGAACACCTCCCACCAGCGGACCTCGTCCCGCCGCACCGCCCGTCCGCTCGAGCGCTCGTAGGCCTCGTAGAAAGGCTCCCGCCGGGTGAGACCCCCGGCGGGCTTGTCGAGCTCGCCGAAGCGCCAGTCGCGGACGCACATCCACGCCAGGTCCTCCATGGGGTTCCCGAAGTGGGCGAACTCCCAGTCGAGGACTGCGCGAAGGCCCTCCGGCCCGACCATGAAGTTGCCGGTGCGGAAGTCGCCGTGCACGAGCGTCCGCTCCTCCCTCGCCGGGGCCTCGTCGAGGAGCCAGCGGAGCACGAGCTCGAGCGCTGGCCGGGGCTCCGGCAGTCGCTCGAGCGCGCCGACGAGGAAGTCGAGCGCCGTGCGGGCCGGCGCCTTCTCGCCCTCGGCGCCGGCAAGGGCGAGCCCAGGCGCGGACCCGGGGGAGAGAGAGTGGACGCGAGCGAGCGCCGAGGCGAGCTGGAGAGGGAGCCGCTCCCGGGCTGCGGCCAGCTCCGGCCGCTTCACCACCCGGCGGCCGATGGCCTCGCCGTCCACCCAGTCCATGAAGTACGCCCAGGCTCCCTCGCGGACGAGGCCAGAGCTCACCCAGCGAGCCGGGGGCGTGGGGACGCCGGCGGCGCGAGCGAGCTCGATCACCCGGTACTCGTCCCTCCGGTCGAGGCTGCCGGGGAGCCGGCGCACCGCGTCGCTGCGCAGCACCATCCGCCGCGCGCCGGCGCGCTCCCCGCAGGAGATCTCGAGGTCGACCCGGAAGAGCTCCTGGCAGGCGCCGCCGGCGAGCCTCTCGATGGCCCGGACCGCGACCGGCCCACCGGTCCGAACGGAGAGGTCCCTCTCGATCCTCTCCTGGAGGCCCTCGGTCACGCGGCCATGATACGGGTTCTCCGACGGAGCGGGACGGCCCCCGAGGGGCCTGCCGCCGTGGGGGCGCGAGTGGCGGTCAGGCGCTATAAGGGCCCTCGATGCTCCCCGGCTTTCACCCCCTCGTCGCCGGCTGGTTCACGGGGCGCTTCGGCACTCCCACCGAGCCGCAGGCGCGGGGCTGGCCCGAGATCCAGGCCGGGCGCGACGTGCTCCTCTGCGCGCCCACCGGGTCGGGGAAGACGTTCGCTGCCTTTCTCCACGGGCTCGACGGCCTCCTCCGCGACTCGCTCGGCGGAGGCCTGCCCGGCGAGACGCGAATGCTCTACGTGTCGCCGCTCAAGGCGCTCTCCAACGACATCGAGCAGAACCTCCAAGAGCCGCTCTCGGCGCTGCGACAGGCGGCGCTGGACGCCGGGCTGCCGGCGCCTTCCATCCGGGCGGCGGTCCGCACCGGTGACACCCCCCCGTCGCGACGGCAGTCGCTGCTCAAGCACCCGCCGCACGTGCTCGTCACCACCCCCGAGTCCCTCTACCTCCTCCTCACCAGCGAGAAGGGACGGCGAGCGCTCCGGACGGTGCGCGAGGTGGTGGTGGACGAGATCCACGCCGTGGCCCGCGACAAGCGGGGGGCCCACCTCTCCCTCTCGCTGGAGCGCCTGGAGGCCTTGGCGGAGCGCCGGCCCCAGCGCATCGGCCTCTCCGCCACCGTGAACCCGGTGGAGGAGATGGCCCGCTTCCTGGTGGGGGCGGCGCGCGTCGACGCGGCCGGTCGCCCGGACTGCGCCATCGTCGAGGTGGGGCGGCGTCGCGACGTCGACCTCGCCATCGAGATACCGCGGGACGAGCTTTCCTCGGTGGCCTCGAACGAGCAGTGGACGGAAACCTACGATCGCCTGGCGGAGCTCGTCCGGCAGCACCGCACCACCCTCGTCTTCGTGAACACCCGGCGGCTCGCCGAGAGGGCGGGGCACGCGCTCTCGGAACGTATCGGGGAAGGACTGGTCGCCGCGCATCACGGCAGCCTCTCCCGGGCGCGGCGGCTCGACGCCGAGCGGCGGCTGAAGAGCGGGGCGCTGAGGGCGGTGGTGGCGACCGCATCGCTCGAGCTCGGCATCGACATCGGCACCGTCGACCTGGTGGCGCAGCTCTCCTCCCCCGGGTCCCTGCACGTGGCGCTGCAGCGCGCCGGCCGCTCGGGCCACTGGCGCGGGGCGACGCCGAAGGCGCGTCTCTTCCCCATGAGCCGGGACGAACTCCTCGAGTGCGCCGCCCTGGTCCGGGGCCTGCGGACCGGGCGCCTGGAGCGAATCCGCCCGCCGCCTCACCCGCTCGACGTGCTCTCCCAGCAGATTGCGGCCGAGGCGGCGAGCCGACCCGAGGGGCTCGACGAGGATGGGCTCTTCTCGCTGGCGCGCCGGGCCTGGCCCTACCGGAGCCTCCCGCGCAGCGACTTCGACGCCGTGGTGGCGATGCTGTCCGAGGGTGTGGCCGTCCGGCGCGGCCGGGCGGGAGCGCTCCTTCACCGGGATCAGGTGCACCACCGCGTCCGCGGGCGGCGCGGGGCGCGCCTCGCCGCGCTCACCGGCGGCGGAGCCATCCCCGACAGCGCGCAGTACCAGGTGATCGCCGAGCCCGAGGGCGTCGCGGTCGGCATGCTCGACGAAGACTTCGCGGTGGAAAGCCTCGCCGGCGACATCTTCCTCCTCGGCAACACCTCCTGGCGCATCCGCCGCATCGAGGCGGGGGTGGTGCGGGTGGAGGACGCGCACGGGGCGGCGCCGGGACTGCCCTTCTGGCTCGGCGAGGCGCCCGGGCGAAGCGCGGAGCTCTCGAGCGAGGTGGGAGCGTTGCGCCAGGAGCTCGAGGCCCGCCTCGCCGACCGGGACGGCGCCATCCGCTGGCTCGCCTCCGAGGCCTCCCTGCCGGAGGCAGGGGCGAGGCAGGCGGTCGACTACCTTGCCGCCGGCCGCGCCGTCCTCGGCGCTCTCCCCACGCAGGACACCCTGGTGGCGGAGCGATTCTTCGACGAGGCCGGCGGCATGCAGCTCGTCCTGCACGCTCCCTTCGGCGCCCGCCTGAACCGCGCCCTCGGGCTCGCCCTGCGGAAGCGCTTCTGCCGGACCTTCGACTTCGAGCTCCAGGCCGCGGCCACCGACGATGGGGTGCTTCTCTCTCTCGGGGCGCAGCACAGCTTCCCGCTCGAATCGATCTTCTCCTTCCTCTCGGAGGAGCGGGTCGAGGAGGTGCTCACCCAGGCCGCCTTGCAGTCGCCCATGTTCCCCGTCCGCTGGCGCTGGGACGCCACCCGCGCCCTGGCGCTCCCGCGCGTCCTCGGGGGGCGCAGGGTGCCCCCCAACATCGCCCGGATGCGGGCCGACGACCTCCTCGCCGCGGTCTTTCCCCTCGCGGTCGGGTGCCAGGACAACGCCGACGAGCGCGGCCCGGTCGAGCCCCCCGACCACCCGCTCGTGAAGGAGGCGCTCCGCGACTGCCTCCACGAGGCGATGGACCTCGACGGCCTCGAGGGTCTCCTCGGTCGCGTCGGCCGCGGGGAGGTGCGGCTCGTGGCGCGCGACCTGGCCGAGCCGTCCCCCCTCTCGCACGAGATCCTGGGGGCCCGGCCCTGGGCGTACCTCGACGACGCTCCGCTCGAGGAGCGGCGGGCCCGCGCCGTGGCGCTCCGCCGGGCGCTCCCCCCTTCCGAGGCCCAGGGCCTGGGAGCGCTCGACCCGGACGCCCTGCGCCTGGTGGCGGAGGAGGCCCGTCCCGAGGCGCGCAACCCGGACGAGCTGCATGACCTGCTCCTCGACCTCCACTTCCTGCCCGCCTCGGAGGGGGAGGGCTGGCGCGGAATGCTGGAGGAGCTCGTCGGGTGCGGGCGGGCCGCGCGCGGGGAGCTCTCCGGGCGGGAGGTGTGGGTGGCCGCCGAGCGCGTGGGCGCCTTTCGCGCGCTCGTGGCCGGCCTGCCTTCTGCCGGCCGCGGTCTCGTGCCGGACCTCGCGCCTCTCGCCTCCGAGGATCCGCCCGGCACTGCCGACGAGGCCGCCGCGCGGGCGCTGCGCGGCTGGATGCCCCGCCTGGGACCGGTCTCGCGCTCGGGCCTGTCGGCTCGGCTCGGCCTTCCTCAGGACGTCGTCGACCTCGCCCTCCACCGGCTCGAGGCCGAGGGGCTCGTGCTCCGCGGGGCCTTCCTCGCCGGCGAGCCCTTCTCCGCCGACGATCCCCACTGGTGCGAGCGTGGGCTTCTCGCCCGCATCCACCGGCTCACCCTGGGAAGGCTGCGGCGCGAGATCGAGCCGGTGTCCACCGCCGATCTCATCCGGTTCTACCTCCGCTGGCAGCATGCGCTGCCGGGTGCGCGGCTCCACGGAGCGCGCGGCCTCGCGGAGGTGGTCGAGCAGCTGCAGGGATTCCACGCGGCGGCCGGCGCCTGGGAACGGGACCTCTTCCCCGCGCGCGTCGCCGGGTACGAGCCGGCGTTGCTCGACCAGCTCTGCCTGTCGGGGGAGGTAGCCTGGGGACGGCTGGCTCTCGCCTCCGACCCCGGCGAGGAGCCACGTCGTCGCGCCGCCCCCACTCGGCACGCGCCCATCACCCTCGCCCTTCGCGCCGATCTTCCCTGGCTCCTCGAGTCCACGAGCAGCGCCCCCCCGGCGTTGGGGGCGTCGGCGCAGGCGCTCGTCGACCTGCTCGCGCGCTGCGGCGCCTGCTTCCTCCCCGACCTCGCCGCCATGACCGGGCGGCTGCCGGGAGAGGTGGAACAGGGCCTGTGGGAGCTCGTCTCCGCGGGACTGGTGACCTGCGACGGCTTCGCCGGCCTCCGATCGCTCATCGACCCGCCCGCGCGCAACCGGCCGCGGAGGCCCGGGCACGGCGGTGGGCGCTGGGCGCTCTTGCGGCCTCCTCCGGGCGGCAGCGAAGGGGGAGCGCCATCCGCGCCCGCGGGCGGAGCGCTCCCGTCGGAGAAGGTGGCGCTCCAGCTCCTGCGCCGCTGGGGCGTCGTGCTGCGCGACGTCCTCGCACGGGAAGCCGGCGCCCCTCCGTGGCGAGATCTCCTGCCCGTCTATCGCTCCCTGGAGGCTCGCGGAGCGCTCCGGGGCGGCCGGTTCGTCTCCGGGTTCTCCGGGGAGCAGTACGCCCTCCCCGATGCCGTGGAGGCGTTGCGGGCGGTGCGGAACGCGCCGGACGAGGAGAGGGTGGAGCTCTCCTCCGCCGACCCCCTGAACCTCGCCGGCATCCTCACTCCCGGCCCGCGCGTCCCGGCGAGCGCCGGGGGGCGCCTCGCCTTCGCAGGCGGCGTGCCGAGGGCGGTGGCGGCGCCCACGAGCTCCGGGCGCTAGTTGCCTACGGGGCGGAGCTCGCCGGGCTCGCTCCGGCAGCGGCCCCCTCGGTCAGCGCCGGCAGCGGGATCGGCCGGTAGCGCCTCGCCGCCCAGGAGAAGACCAGCGCGCCGGCGAGCATGAGGGCAGCGAAGAAGCCGAAGTACCAGGCGCCGTGGAACCGGTTGAGCTTCGCCACGGCGGCGGTGAGTAGGTTGCCCGCTGCGATGGTCACGTACCACAGGCTCATGATGACGCTCTTCATCGATGGCGGGGCCTGCGTGTAGGCAAACTCGAGCGCGGTCACGGAGACGAGGACCTCCCCGATGGAGAGGAGGAGGTAGCCCGGCGCTTGCCAGGCGACGTGAATCTGTCCGCCCAGGTCGAGGACGATCTGGAGGCCCATCACCCAGAGAAAGGAGAGCACGGTGATGAACATCCCCGCGCGCATCTTTCCGAGCGGCTCGACCTTCACTCCGCGGCGCATGAGCCACGGGTAGAGCCAGCCCGCGAAGAGCAGGATGATGACGAGCACGAAGGCGGGGTTCAAGGACGCCATCTGCGAGGGCTTCACCTCGTACCCCAGGACCACGCGGTTCATCCGGTCGGCCTGCAGGACCCAGGACGAGAGGTACTGGAAGAAGAGGGACCAAAAGGCGGCAATGGGAGCGAACACGCCCAGGATGCGGAACACCGACTTCGCTCCCTCGACGGCGTCGGCGGGGAACCGCTCCTTCGCCGGGTCGAGCCAGTGCTCATCCGCGCGCCCGGTCCCGAGCCGGTGGAGGGCGTAGCGCACCACCCGGAAGAAACCGTTCGGGTTCGGCCCGGTGGGCGGCAGGTTCACGTATCGCGTCCGCCCCGACCAGAACACCACCAGCGCCGCGGCCATCAGCACCCCCGGAACCGCGAAGGCGACCCGCGGGCCGAAGCGCGACAGGAGGTCGGGGATGAGCCACGACGCCCCCAGGGAGCCGAGGTTGATCACCCAGTAGTAGAGGTCGTAGACCTTCTGGATGAGGGGTCGATTCGCCGGGGCGAACTGGTCCCCGACGTAAGCGGCCGCGCAGGGCTTGATGCCTCCGGCCCCGGCGGCGATGAGGGAGAGCCCGAGCACGAGGCCCCAGTCGCTGTCGAAGAGCGCGATGGACGCGTGGCCGAGAACGTATCCGAGGGAGAGCCAGAGGATGACCCGGTACCGGCCGAAGAAGCGGTCGGCGAGCCAGGCGCCGACGAGGGGCGTCACGTACACCGCGAAGACGAAGAGGTGGTAGTTGGCCTCGGCGTCCGAGTCGCGCAGCCCGAGGAAGGTCGCCATGTAGATGGTGAGGATCGAGCTCATCCCGTAGAAGGAGAAGCGCTCGCAGCCCTCGTTCCAGGCGAGGAAGGCGATCTGGGGCGGGAAGCGGTCCTTCGCCGGCGACGGGCTCATGGGACGGCCGCGAGTCTAGCCCGGACCCGGGCGCCGCCCCAGTTTCGGTCCGTGCCGAAGGGAACCACCCCGGTTAAGGAAGGGTCTATGCCCGTGCTGCGGGTCACTCCCGAGGAAGCGAGCCACCTGCTCGCCGAGGGCGATTTCGATCTCGTGGACGTGCGCGAGCCCGACGAGTGGGCGCTCGGGCACATGCCCGGGGCTCGCCACGTCCCGCTCGGGCAGCTCATGCGGGAGCCTTCGCGTCACCTGCGCCACGACCGCGTCATCTTCGTCTGCGGCCACGGGGTGCGCAGCCTCACCGCGGCCCAGATCGCTAGCAAGATGGGGTACGACAGGGTGTTCAGCGTGGACGGCGGCATCGCGAGCTGGTCCGCGGCCGGGTTCCCGGTCGAGCGCAGCTAGAGGAAGGGCGCGAGCGCGAGCGCGACCCACCCGCAAAGGAACGCCAGGCCCCCGAGCGGCGTCACGGCGCCGAGCCACCTCGCTCCGGTGAGGGCGAGGAGGTAGAGGCTTCCGCAGAAGACGAGCGTGCCGGCGGCAAAGAGCCCGCCGGCCCAGAGGGGCGCCGGGCCGGGCCAGCGGCTCGACGCCCAGGCGGCGGCGAGCAGCGCCAGGGCGTGATACGTCTGGTAGCGGACCGCCACCTCGAAGACGGCGAGCAGATCGGCCGGAAGGCGCGCCTTGAGAGCGTGCGCGCCGAAGGCCCCGGCGGCCACCGCCGCGAATGCCGACGCCGCTCCCAGCCCGAAAAAGGTCCTTTCCATGGCCCCGGAGCATAGCCTCCGCTGGCACCGGGCGCTCCCCGTTCGGTGCTCGCGCCGCCCTGGCCTCGCCCCTTAAGGTTGTCGGCATGGACCTGACCTCGAAAAAATGCGTGCCGTGCGAGGGGGGCGTGCCCAAGCTCGCCGGCAAGGAGCTCGAGGCGATGCTGCGATCGGTGGACGGCTGGGACCTGCGCGACGATCGCATTCACAAGCACCTGCGCTTCCGCGACTTCCGGGAGGCGATGGCGTTCGTGAACTCGATGGCGGACCTGGCGGAGGCCGAGGGACACCACCCGGACTTCGCGGTGCACTACAACACCGTGGACGTGGTCGTGTGGACTCACGCGGCGGGAGGTCTCACCGAGAACGACTTCATCCTGGCGGCGAAGATCGACCGTCTCCTCGGCGCCGCCGCGCCGGGACGGTGATCCGGCGGCGCGCCGCGGTGGCAGCGCGACCGCTCGGGCGTTAACAGGAAACGGGTGCCGCGCCTCGTCCAGTTCAGCGTCTTCCTGCTCGTCATGCTCGCCGTCCTGGGCGGCATGCACTTCTACCTCTGGGCCCGGCTGGTCCGGGATCCCGACCTGGCCGAGCCCTGGCGGCGACTGTTGACGGCGGGGCTCGTCGTCGCCGCCGTGACCGTGCCCGCGTCGATCCTCCTCATGCGCTCCCGCCCGAGCCGGCTCGCGCAGGCGTTCTCCTTCGTCGGCATGACCTGGCTCGGAACCTCCTTCCTGCTCTTCTCCGCCCTCCTCGCCACCGACCTGGTGCGCCTCTTCGTCGCCGGCTCCGCCGCCGTTCGGGACTGGATGAGGCACGCGCCCGAGGTGCCCGTCGATCCGGAGAGGAGGCAGCTGCTGGCGCGCGCGGTCGCCGGGGGAGCGACCCTCGCCGTGGGCGGGGCGAGTGCCTTCGCCATGCGCAGCGCGCTCGCAGATCCCGAGATCCACGAGGTGCCGGTGAGGCTGGAGCGGCTCCCGCGCCGGCTCTCCGGCCTCTCCATCGCCCAGATCACCGATCTCCACATCGGCCCCACCATCGGGGAGCCAGCGGTGCGGCGGGTGGTGCAGGCGGCCAACGCGCTCAAGCCCGACCTTGTGGCCATCACCGGCGATCTCGTCGACGGATCCGTCACCGGCCTGGGGCGCGCCGTCGCCGAGCTCGGCGCCCTCCGGGCCCGCTACGGCGTCCTCTTCGTCACCGGGAACCACGAGTACTACTCCGGGGTCGAGCCGTGGCTCGCCTTCCTCCGCCAGCTCGGTTTCCGTGTTCTCCGCAACGAGCGCGTCTCCATCGGCGAGGGGGACGCCTCGCTCGACGTGGCGGGTATCGACGATTGGCGCTCCCGGGGCCTCGCCCCGGGCCACGGCCCGGACCTGGGGAAGGCGCTTGCCGGGCGGGACCCGGACCGGTCCCTCCTCCTCCTCGCGCACCAGCCCCGGGGGGTGGAGGAGGCGGTGCGCTCGGGCGTCGAGCTGCAGCTCTCCGGCCACACCCACGGTGGCCAGATCTTCCCTTTCACCCTGCTCACGGGGCTCGTCTACCCGTACCTGCGCGGCCTCTACCGGCTCGAGGAGGGCGGCAGGGAGGGACAGGTGTTCGTGTCCCGCGGGACCGGCTACTGGGGGCCTCCCATGCGGCTCGGCAACCCACCGGAGATCGCGCGCATCGTCCTCACCTGAGGAGCTGAGGAGGGAGAGAGATGGGCGCCTTCTGGAACGTGGTCGGCAAGGCTCACCAGGCGGGCGGTGCCCCCGACTTCGTCTGGTTCGTCTACGGGTCGTCGCTCGACCGCGCCGCCTTCGCGGCATGGGCGGAGCAGCACGGCTACCGGCTACCGGACCTCTCGCAGGCCCGGCCGGTGCGCCTTCGGGGGTACCGGCTCGCATTCGACGCGCCCAGCCGCAGCTGGGGGGGGGCCGTCGCCAGCCTGGCGGAATCGCCCGGCGACGAGGTCGAGGGCCTGGCGGTGGCGCTGCCGGGGCAGGCGCGGGGGCTCGTCGATCACAAGGAGGGCGCCATTTCCGGCCTCTACGCGCCCTTCGAGGTCCTGCTCGAGCCCCTGGGCGGGGGAGCGGCGCTCTCCGCCATCGCCTACCGCACCGCGCCGGCACGCCGGCTCCCGGTCGAGGAGCGCCCGGCGCCCGCCTATCTCGAGGTGCTGCTCAAGGGGGCGCGCGAGGTCGGGCTTTCCCCGGAGTGGGTGGCCCGGCTCGAGTCGCTCCGCCGCTAGAGGGTGAGCCGAGAGCCTACCCGCCCGTCGCGCGCCGGCCGGTGAGCGCGAACACGATCTCCGGGAGGAGCTCCGCGGCGCTGCCGCGTGCGGCGTAGCCCCTCGGGCTGCGCTCCGCCAGCTCGGAGAAGGGGTTCTCCTCGGGGTTCACGTCGACGACCGCGGCGCCGCTCGAGAAGCAGACCTGGCCCACCCGCATGGGCAGGTTGGTGGCTCCGCTCGTGCCCACCACCAGGAGGAGGTCTGCTTCGGCCGCCGCCCTCAGGGTGGACTCGAAGCGGTAGTTCTCCTCGTCGTAGTACTCGTCGAACCACAGCACGTGCGGGCGCATCCAGTTGCCGCAGCCCGGGCAGGTGAGGGCCTCCTTGTCGGCAGGGGTGAAGGGAGTGGTCGCGTCGCGGACGCCCAGGTCCGGAAGCCTCTGCCGGCCCAGGCCGCAGTCGTAGTTGCAGCGGATCCAGGCGGCATCCCCGTGGATGCAGTAGGTGCGCTCCTCCGACGAGCCGGCCCGCCGGTGCAGGCCGTCGATGTTCTGCGTCACCAGGGTGAAGCGCCCGGCAAACGCCCTCTCCAGCTCCACCAGGGCAAGGTGCCCGGCGTTGGGTCGCGCGTGGCGGACGACGCCGAAGCGGTACAGGTACCAGCGCCACACCTCCTCCGGCTGGATCATGAACATGGCGTGGGTAGCCATCTCCTGCGGCATGTAGTTCCGCGAGCCCACCACCCAGTACCCGTCCTTGCCACGGAACGTGGGGATGCCGCTCTCGGCGGAGATGCCCGCGCCGGTGAGCACCACCACCCGGCCCTCCCCGTCGCGGAGGTCGCCGAGGATCTTCCGCAGCTTCCCGTCGAGTGCCATGGCCCATTCTCGCACGGACCGGCGACGACCGGACGTCGGCGCGGGTGGCGCGCTCCTGCCTCCCGTGATAACGACGGGGCGTGTCCCTCGCCGTGACCCAGGGCATCAAGGTGGCGGTGCGAAGCGATTTCCGTCCCGACCGCTCTCTTCCCGCCCAGAACCGGTACCTCTTCACCTATACGGTCCGCGTCACCAACGAGGGCGGGGCGGGGACGAAGCTCCTCTCCCGCCACTGGATCATCACCGACGCCCAGGGCGAGAAGGAGGAGGTCGTCGGGGACGGGGTGGTGGGGAAGCAGCCGCATCTCAAGCCCGGGGAGTCGTTCGAGTACACGAGCTTCTGCGTGCTCAAGACCCCGCTCGGCCAGATGCGGGGCACCTACACGATGATGAGGGACGACGGCGCCACCTTCCTCGCGGAGATCGCCCCCTTCGCGCTGGCGGTGCCGTCGGCGCTCAACTGAGAGCAGAGGAGCCCGAGCCATGATGAAGACGAAGGCCTACGCGACGCCGTCCGCAGCCTCCCCGCTCGCCCCGTTCGAGATCGTCCGGCGCGAGGTGGGGGACCGGGACGTCCTCATCGAGATCGCCTTCTGTGGGGTGTGCCACTCCGACATCCACCAGGCGCGGAACGAGTGGGGGAGCTCGATCTTTCCCATGGTGCCGGGCCACGAGATCGTGGGGCGGGTGGCGCGCGTCGGCAAGGCCGTCACCCGGTTGAAGGTGGGCGACCGCGCCGGCGTGGGCTGCATGGTCGACTCCTGCCGCTCCTGCGAAAGCTGCCAGCGCGGCCTGGAGCAGTTTTGCCAGCAGGGCGCCGCCATGACCTACAACGGCACCGAGATGGACCGGAAGACGCTCACCTACGGCGGCTACTCCTCACGGGTGGTGGTGGACGAGCGCTTCGCGCTGAAGGTCCCGCCGGCGCTCGACCTGGCGGCCGCCGCGCCCCTGCTGTGCGCCGGGATCACCACCTACTCGCCGCTGCGCCACTGGAACACGAAGAAGGGAGACCGGGTGGGCGTGGTGGGTCTGGGCGGACTCGGGCACATGGCGGTCAAGCTGGCGGCCTCCATGGGCGCGGAGGTGACTATGCTCAGCACCTCCGCCAACAAGGAGGCCGACGCCCGGCGGCTGGGCGCGCACCACTTCACCCTGACCAAGGACGAGGCCGCCCTCCGGAAGCTCGCGGGCCGCTTCCATCTCATCGTCGACACCATCTCCGCCCCCCATGACCTGAACCGCTACCTCTCCATGCTGAGGGTGGACGGGGCGATGGTCCTGCTCGGGGCCCCGCCCACGCCGGCGCCGGTCCAGGCCTTCTCGCTCATCTTCGGGCGCAAGAGCCTGGCGGGCTCGCTCATCGGCGGGATCCCCGAGACCCAGGAGATGCTCGACTACTGCGCCGAGCACCGGATCGCCTGCGACGTCGAAGTCATCCCCATCCAGAAGATCAACGAGGCCTACGAGCGCATGATGCGCGGCGACGTCCGCTACCGGTTCGTCATCGACCTCTCGACCCTGTAACAGAAGGCGCCGCTACTTCCGCAGGAGCTCGCGGATGAGCTCCGCCTCGGTGACCGCGCCCTTGCGGAGCAGGAGCCTCACCAGGGCCGCGGAGAGACGGGCGATGCGCGCCACGTCCGGCGTGCTCGACGCGCCCCGCGCCGCGCGGTCGATGGCGTCGATGAGCGCGTGAAGGCGGGGGGAGAGGTCGGGAGCTTCTCCCTCGTCCGCGGGCGGGTGCCCGGACGCAGGCTCGGCGGGGGCGACGGGGTCGGGGCGCGGCAAGGGGGTGAGATCGGCCACCCGCGGGGCGGGGGGCGGCGGCGCCCGGGCGGGCTCCGGCGGGCGCGCCACCATGGAGCGGGAGGCGGTCGTCTCGTCCTCGAGCTTGAGCCTGCGGACGGCTTCGGCGAGCCGGGCCTCGGCGCCGGCGTGCGGGATGGACTGCGCCGCCCGGTTCGGGGCGCCGCTCGGATCCAAGGATGGCACCGGGGAGGGGGCGGGAGGCGCCGGGGCCCGGGAGAAGAACTCGTCGAGCGCCTGGCTGTTGCCGCCCTCGAAGGACCCGACCATCTCCACCGGGCCCTCCGGCCCGTCGTCCTCCAAGGCGATCGCCTCGACGCCCCGCTTCTCCTGGAGGTAGAGGCGCCGGACGGCCTCTGCGATCTCCTTGTCCCCGGCCAGGGAGACCTTCACCTTGCGACCGGTGCGGAACGCCACCTCGTCGACCACCGCGATGTTGGTGGGATCGGCCATGGCCACCCAGACGGTGCCCATGTCGGCCGCGTAGGGCAGCAGCGTGTTCCGCTGGGCGAACTCGTAGGGTACGAGACGCAGCGCCAGCTCGAGCGAGGGTCCGTGCTCCACCGCCGCCAGACGGATGGAGTCGTATCCGAGCTTGCGGGAGAGGGTCTCGACGATCTGCGCCTCGGTCGCGATCTTGAGGTCGACGAGCGCCTGCCCGAGCCGCCCGCCCCAGCGTCGCTGGTGACCGAGCGCGGACTGGAGCTGGGCCGAGTCGATCACCCCCGACTCGAGCAGCATCTCCCCGAGGCGCTTGCGCACCGCGACCGCCACCTCTCGAATGTAGCCCGGCGCCGGCGGCGGGTCGAGCTTCGGGCGCCCCGCCGCAGGCCGTGGGGGAGGGTCAGGGCTTGTCGCCGCCCTCGGCGCGGGTGGCAATGGCAAGCCGCGGCAGGCCCTGCCGGCGGGCAAGGTCCATGACCGCCACCACCCGCCCGTGGATCACGCCCTCGTCGGCTTGCACCAGCACCAGGGTGTCCGGGTTCTCGGCGTGGGCCTTGGCGAGCAGCTCCTTCAGGGCTGCCTCCTCGATCACCTTCCCCTGCACCACCGTCCGGCCGTCGGCGAGAACCGCGATGGCGAGGTCGTGGACCTCCTTCAAGGCGTTCGCCTGGCCGCCCTTCGGCAGCTGCACCTTGATCCCGCCGTTCTGTCCGCCCGCCTCGGCGATGGCGGTGGTGGTGACCATGAAGATGATGAGCAGCACGAGGAAGATGTCGGTGAGCGGGGTGATGTTGATGTCGGAGAAGATGGAGCCGCCCTGCCCTTCGCCGTCGTCGTCCGGGAGTCCGGTGATGGCCATGGTCAGGCACCCTCCGCGGTGCCGGCACTGCGGCGCGCCGGGAGCTCCTTCACGATCTCCAGGTACTCCTCGGCGAGGAGCTTGAGCTGGAGGGTGATCTTCTGCACCCGGATGTTGAGGAAGTTGTAGATGACGACGGCCTCGATCGCCACCGCGATGCCGCCGGCGGTGGTGATGAGCGCCTCGGAGATGCCGGCCGCCACCACGCTGAAACCGCCCTGCCCCGTCGCCGCCATCTGGTGGAAAGCCCGCATGATGCCGACCACGGTACCGAAGAGGCCGACGAAGGGGGCCGTCGCCCCGATGGTCCCCAGGATCCACAGGTTCTGCCGCATCTTGAGGTTCGCCTCCTGGCGCTGCCGTTCCACGGCCGCGCCGAGCTTCTCCTCGGAGGGAGGCGCCCGCCCGGGCGCGTTGGGGACGATGGCGGCGAGGAACAGTTCGGAGGTGGGGGAGTTCGCCCGCTCCGCCTGGGCCCGGGCGTCGTCGAGGTCGCCGCGGTACAGGGCGCGCGTCACGGCGTCCGCCAGGCTCTTCGCCTTCTCGCTGTAGCGCCACAGCGACAAGAGTCGCTCCACGCCCACGGCGATGGCGATCACCGAGCACGCCATGATGATCCACATGGCGACGCCGCCGGTCTTGAGGAGATTCCACAGTTCCGTGTCCAAGCGACCTTCCCTTTCGCGGTGCGGAGGGGAAAAGTAGACGCATCCGGGGCTGCTTTCAAGGCGATCCCGCCCCTCCCGGCTCTCCCCGCGAACCACCACCGCGGGCGGCGGCGCGATCGATCAACGCTCCGGCACGGCGCTTTCTGCCCCGCGGAGCGGCAGATCGAGAGGAGGGGGGGGGCCGGTCAGGTCCACCACCCGGGCGCCCCGCGGCGCATCGAGCTGGAAGGGCGCCCCTTCCGAGGCCGGATTCACCTCCAGATCGCTCTTCCAGCGCACCGCCACGCGCGCCCGGCCCGCGCGCAGGTCCGCCTCGGAGGGCACGAGCGCTCCGCCCCGGGTGCGAAAGACGTCGAAGGAGACCCGCCAGCCGGCGCTCCCCGAGCCCGGGGTCGGTTCGAGCGTGGCCGAGCGCACCGTCGCCCCGGCTCCGATCCGCAGGATTTCGCGTCCCCGGGGCGAGAGGACTTCGAGTCGCATCGCGCTTCCATCCGGCTCGGCGCTCGCGGCGCTCCCCTCCGGCAGGGGCGCCGACCCGCACAGCAAGACGGCGACGTCCTCGACGGGGAGGGGAAAGGGCAGGAGCCGGGCCAGGTTCGCGGCAGTGGCCTCTCCCCGGTAGTAGACGCCGGCGCGGGCGTCGTAGAGGCCGAATCGGCCCTCGTTCGCCACCAGCAGTGCCGCCGGATTCCCGAAGAAGTCGAGGAGCTCGATCCGGACGCGGGCCGGCTTCTCGGCCTCCAGGTAGGCGTCGAGCGTGCCGGACTGCGCTTCGGAGGTCACGTCCAGGCGCGCCGAGCCTCGCACCGATCGCACCCTCGCCTGCCCCTCCCTTACCTGCTCCAGGAGCCCGGCCGGGTCGCGGGAGAGGTCGGCCGGGGGCGCGCGCACGCAACCTGTGCCGAGCGCGAGCGCCAGCGCCGCCACCGATCGTCTCACGCCTTCTCCAGGGCCTGCAGCAGGTCGGCGAGGACGTCGGCCGGATCCTCGAGCCCCACCGAGATCCGGATCGTTCCGCGATCGATCCCCTGGGCGGCGAGCTCGTCGCTCGTCGCCGCCCGGTGCGACGAGATCACCGGGATGGAGGCCAAGCTCTCCACCCCACCCAGCGAACTCGCCCGCGCCACGAGCCGCAAGGCGTCGTGCACGCGGCAGACCGCCTCGAAGCCGCCCTTCACGCTCAGGGAGAGCACACCCCCGCCGCCGGCGAGCTGCCGACGGGCGAGCGCGTGGTCCGGGTGCGACGGGAGCATGGGGTAGGCCACCCAGGCGACCTTGGGATGCCCCTCGAGCGATTGCGCGAGGTGGAGGGCAGTCGCGTTTTGGCGCAGGACGCGCACCTCGAGCGTCTTCATCCCGCGGATGAGGTCGTAGGCGGCAGCCGGGTCCAGGTTGCCCCCGGTCGTCTTGCGCACGCCGGCCACCCGGTCGAGGAGTGCCCTCCGGCCCGCCACCGCCCCGCCGAGGTGGTCGCAGTGGCCGTTCAGGTACTTGGTCGTGCTGTGGAGCACCAGGTCCACGCCGAGCGAGAGGGCGCGAAGGTTGATGGGGGTGGCGAAGGTGGCGTCCAGGACGGAGAGGATGCCTCGCTCCCGGCAGGCGGCAGCGACCGCGGCCACGTCGACCACCCGGAGCGTGGGATTGGTGGGGGTCTCGAAGTGCAGCAGCCGCGCGTGGGCGGGCGCGCGCCGCACCGCCTCCGGGAGCCCGGCGAGGGCGACCACCCGCACGTCGACCCCCAGGCGCGAGAGCACGTCCTGCGCGAGCCGCGTCGTCTGCCCGTAGACGGTGTCGCAGAGCAGCAAGGCGTCGCCGGTGGCGAGGAAGGACAGGTGGGCAGCCGAGATGGCCGCCATGCCGCTCGCGAAGCAGAGCGCCGCCTCCGCTCCCTCCAGGGCAGCGATCTTCCTCTCCGCCGCGATGACGGTGGGGTTCTCGAGGCGCGAGTAGAGCCAGCGCCCCTCCGGCCGC
>Ga0335081_10008036_pt1 | contig 16921 bp, 15 predicted proteins | sample Lox_Sample_35_FD_206713 | JGI IMG/M metagenome (GOLD analysis project Ga0335081, IMG submission 206713) | Soil microbial communities from Loxahatchee National Wildlife Refuge, Florida, United States - Lox_Sample_3.5 | ecosystem: Environmental > Terrestrial > Soil > Wetlands | place: USA... | reverse complement strand
GGATGGAGGTTTCAAGTACAACCCCACCAACGGCGGCCCAGCCGATACCGACGTGACACACTGGGTCGAAACCCGGGCAAACGAACTGCTGCGAGCCGGGAATGCAGGGGTCAAGCGAGTTCCGTTCTACAAAGCCATCCAGGCCGCGTCCACCCACCAGGAAGATTTCATCATGCCGTACGTTCGCGACCTCAAGAACGTCGTCGACATGGATGCGATTCGGGGCGCCCGCCTCAAGCTTGGCGTGGACCCCCTGGGCGGCGCCGCGCGGCCCTATTGGGAGCCGATCAACTCCATTTACGGGCTGGACATCGCCGTCGTCAATCCGACGATTGATCCGACGTTTTCTTTTATGACGGTCGATCGTGACGGCAAGATCCGCATGGATTGTTCCAGCCCTTATGCGATGGCCAGGCTCGTCGGGCTGAAAGACAAATATCAGGTGGCTTTCGCCAATGATACGGACGCGGACCGCCACGGGATCGTCACGCCAGTGGCAGGTTTGATGAACCCGAACCATTACCTCGCGGTGGCTATTCGGTATTTGCTAATGCACCGCCCACAGTGGCGTCAGGATGCAGCAGTCGGAAAGACCCTGGTGAGCAGCAGCATGATCGATCGGGTGGTCCAAAAGCTAGGCCGCCAGTTGCGCGAAGTGCCGGTGGGCTTTAAGTGGTTTGTGCCAGGACTGGTTGACGGTTCGTACTGTTTCGGCGGGGAAGAGAGCGCTGGCGCGAGTTTCCTGCGTCTTGACGGGACGGTTTGGACCACCGACAAGGACGGGCCAATCATGGACCTGCTGGCGGCTGAAATCACCGCCCGCACGGCCAAAGATCCCGGCGAGCACTACCGCGAACTGACGGCGGAGTTCGGCACTCCGTACTACACACGCATCGATGCGCCTGCCACCCCCGAGCAGAAATCGCGATTGCAAAAGCTCTCGCCGGACGCGGTAAAGGAGTCGGATCTGGCGGGTGAGCCAATCACCGCCAAGCTGACCAAAGCGCCGGGCAATAATGCTCCCATCGGCGGACTGAAAGTCGTGGCAAAGAGCGGCTGGTTTGCCGCGAGACCTTCAGGCACGGAGGACATCTACAAGATCTACGCTGAAAGCTTCAAGAGCCAGGCACATCTGAACGCGATCTTGAGCGAAGCCCAGGAGATGGTGAGCAATGCACTCGGTTCCTCCGGAGCGAAGTGATGAGCGCAACCGGCGGACTAACGGGTGTTCCGCCCTTTCCGCTCGACTACCGCGCTTCCGGCTTGCTGCTGCACGTCACGTCTCTGCCCTCGCCTTATGGCATCGGTGATCTGGGACCGTCGGCGTTTTCATGGGTGGATCGCCTCCATGATTCTGGCCAGGGATGGTGGCAATCACTGCCGCTCGGCCCGACTGGTTACGGAAACTCGCCGTATCAATCCCTGTCATCCTTTGCTGGCAATGGCTTGCTGATTAGTCCCGTCTGCCTCATCTCGGACGGTCTGCTACAGGCGAGCGATTGTGAAGATCACTTCTCTGCGGACGTGGTCCACTACGAGTCCGTCATTCCATTCAAACATCGGCTCTTTGAAAAGGCGTGGGCAAACTTCAAAGCAGGAGAGCGCAAGGATCTGCAGCCTGCCTATGAGGAGTTCTGCGCTCAGCAGACAAATTGGCTGGACGACTATGCTTTGTTCCGAGCGCTCAAAGCCAGGTACGACGGCGCGTATTATCTCGAGTGGCCGGTAGAGTTAGTCCAGCGCAGACCAGATGCTCTGGCCAAGGCGCGCCGGGAGTTGGCGAGTCAAGTTGATCGGGTTCGCTTTGCACAATTCCTGCTGTTCCGCCAGGGTGATCAACTCAAGGAGTACGCCCATGCCAAAGGCGTAGGTTTGATCGGCGACCTGCCATTTTTCGTCTCTCCGGATTCCAGCGATGTCTGGGCCAACCCGGAGTTGTTTCTGTTGGACGAGCAGCGCCGGCCACGCTTTGTCGGTGGGGTCCCACCCGACTACTTCAGCGCGCAGGGACAGTTGTGGGGCAATCCCGTCTACAACTGGGATGCCCTTCGCTCGACTAGTTATCGGTGGTGTATAGACCGGCTGCGTGCCCTGCTGGCTCACGTGGATGTAATTCGCTTGGATCACTTCCGCGGTTTCGCGGCCGCGTGGCATGTTCCGGCTGGGGCAGCAACGGCTCAGTCCGGGCAATGGGTGCCTGGTCCGGGCGTCGGCTTCTTTCAAGCAGTACAAAAAGAGCTGGGCCGCCTGCCGTTCATCGCCGAAGATCTGGGTGTGATTACGCCCGACGTACAGGCACTGCGCGACCAATTTCACGTGCCGGGGACCCGGGTGCTGCAATTCGCCTTCGACGGCCATGCAGACAATCCATATCTGCCGCACAATTTTGTCGCCAACACGGTCGTGTACACCGGTACGCATGACAATCCCACCACTCGAGAATGGTACGACGAATTGCCGGACGACCAGCGGCAGAACTTCTGGAATTACCTGAAACGCACGCCGGGGGAGAGCGTCGAAGTGGCTTCGGCGCTGATGCGGATCGCGTGTTCGTCAGTTGCCGCGTTGGCCATTGCTCCGTTGCAGGATCTCCTGAACCTCGGCAGGGAAGCTCGGATGAACGTGCCGGGTCGGGCCGATGGCAACTGGCGCTGGCGTAGCACCGACCAAATGTTGGCGGTGGCCGCATTTGAATGGCTGCGCGAGCTGACTGAAAGCACGAAGCGCGCGGTCAGTATCGAGAATTTGCGCGCTAGCCGCGTCACCGAGGCGGCTTCGTGAATCCCAGCTTCAACGAACCAGCCAAGCCAAGAGTCCGTTACGCGGTCGTGGGGCTCGGCCATATCGCGCAGGCAGCCGTCCTTCCAGCTTTTGCGCATGCGCAGGAGAACTCCGAGCTGCGAGCCCTGGTCTCCGGCGATTCCGCCAAATTGAGGGAGCTAAGCGAGAGGTATCAGGTACCACGAACATATTCATACGAACAATATGAGGAATGTCTTCACAGTGGAGAAATAGACGCTGTCTATATAGCGTTACCCAATAGCATGCACTGCGAGTACTCCGTGGCTGCCGCGCGAGCCGGAATTCACGTGCTCTGTGAAAAGCCGATGGCGTTGAACGAAGCGGAGTGCGAGTTGATGATTCGGGAAGCGCGCCAGAATCACGCCAAGCTGATGATCGCTTATCGTATGCAATTTGCACGATCGCACCTGGCGGCCATTGAGACTGTGGCATCCGGCCAAATTGGCAATCCTCGAATCTTCAATTCAGTCTTCAGTTTTCAAGTGAAAGAAGGAAACGTGCGCTTGCAGAAGGCCCTGGGCGGTGGCCCTCTGTATGACATTGGGATCTATTGCATTAACGCCGCTCGCCACCTGTTTGGCGAGGAACCCCACGAAGTATTTGCGATGAATGCGAGCGTGGACGATCCGAGATTTCGCGAAGTGGCGGAGAGTACCAGTGCGACACTCCGCTTTTCCGGCGGCCGGCTGGCAACGTTCACCTGTAGTTTCGGGGCCGCACGCGCCTCGGCCTATGAGGTGGTGGGAAGCAAAGGAGTCTTGCGGTCGGATCCCGCTTATGAACGGGCGGGAATGTCTAAGCATTATCTCATCGTTGACGGCCAAGCCAAGGAGCGTCTCTTCCCCGAGGAGGATCAGTTCGCGAGACAACTGTTCTACTTTTCGGACTGTTTGCTTAAGAATGAAGATCCATCGCCTTCTGGCGAAGAGGGTCTGGCCGATGTGCGGATTATTCAGGCGCTGCTTCGTTCCGCGGAAAGCGGCCGGTCGGTGCAGTTGTAGCCTCCGTTATAGAAGCAGCCGTCACCTGCCAAATTACTGTCATCAACCGCTCTGACAACGGACGGCCCCGAAGCGCATCTTCTCTCTTCGCCGAGCTCCTAACTATCTCTTCCCACATCATATAGCTCCGTCATCAGTAGCGCAGCGGAGATGGAACCATGAATGCTTAATCAGAAAAGAAGTTCGCATTATGTGTTAAGGCTGTGCCGGATGTCGCGGATTGCCGGCCTGGCGTTACACGGAGTTGGCCTGTACTCGTTCGGGCGGAGATTGCCTGCAGGTTTGTGGAAAGAACATACGCATGTTTGCCCGTAAGTTTATTGACCATGTCGAGACTCATGCAGACCAACTGTGCAAAGAATTCATGCGGAAGATCGAGCGCTCAGACAAATGCGGCGAGCTTCTGCGAAAAGTGCCTCTCGAGGAGCAATGGCAAAGCACGCGCGAGATCTATCGAGATCTGACGGACTGGCTGCTGAATAAGCCTGAATCAGTGGGCGAGGATCGCTACGTCGCTTTGGGAGTGCGACGGACTCGACAAGGCATTCCGCTAAGCGAGTTATTTTGGGCTGTTCGTGCTGCCAGAGAATACTTCTGGGAGTACATGGAACGCGAAACTTTGCTTGATGAGCCCGTCGATTTTTGGGGTGGTGTGGAGTTGCTGCACTCGCTAGATCAGTTCTTTGACCGGGCTATTTACTTTGTCATCATCGGCCATCAGCGCGCGAGCAGCGACGAACGTGAGCATGCGGCCGTTTTATCAACAACCAAATGAGAATGACACGCATGCTGCTTGAACTGAAAACTAAGTTGAACCGCGTGCTTCTTGTGGCCGTGCTCATGGGCTTAAGTGCCGTTTGTGTGTCAGCGGCTGCCACGGAACAAAAGACCGTTTCGGCAATAAGCGGCGGTGGTGCCCAGCAGACGGGACAATATGCCGTAGCGCCTGAACCGGAGGAACACGGTCCTTCGCAAAAGGCAGTGGAGATTGCCAGACCTTTCGGTTTCCCAATCACTAACTCAATGGCCGTTAGCTGGATTGTCGCAATCGCCCTCATCGTCTTTGCTCAAGTTGCTACGCGGCACATGAAGCCAGTTCCCGAAGGACTCCAGAACTTCTGGGAATGGCTCGTCGAGGGGCTGTACACGTTCCTGGAAGGCATTATCGGCTCGCACCTGGTGCAGCGGACGTTCTGGTTTTTCGCAACCATCTTCATCTTCATTCTTGCCGCGAATTGGGTGGGACTCATTCCCGGCGTCGGAACCGTTGGTTGGGGGCACGCGACTTCGCACGGTTTCAAAATCGATGAGCCATTTTTCCGCGGCGCCAATGCGGATGTGAACCTGACGCTGGCGATGGCCTTGGTTTTCTGCGCCTGCTGGCTTGTCTGGGCGGTTTGGGAAGTCGGTCCGCTGGGGTTTCTCAAGGAGTTGTTTGCCCCTAAAGGCGAGACGGACGGCGTGATGAAGGTTGTCATGGTGGTGGTTTTCTTTGTCGCCGGTTGCTTGGAGATCATTTCGATCCTGTTCCGGCCGGTGTCCCTGAGTTTTCGCCTCTACGGCAACGTATTCGCCGGGGAAAACATGATCGATGCCATGTCCACGCTGGTTCCCAGGCTGGGCTGGCTCTTGCCGATTCCATTTTATTTTCTCGAGCTGCTGGTCGGCTTGATTCAGGCTCTGGTGTTCATGTTGCTAACCGCAGTCTTCACCTTGCTGATCTGTCAGCACGACGAAGAACCCGCGGCAGCACATAGTTGACGTTTAAATCTCAGCGGCTTGACCGTGTTCCACCACGGCGAGCCGGCAGAAGGAAAGGGAAATCATTTATGACCGGAAATCTGCATGTGGGTCTGGCGGCATTTGGAGCGGCCATAGCCGTGGGTCTTATTGGCATGAAAGCTTCGGATGCGGTGGGGCGTAATCCCGTGGCGGCAACGAAGGTCCTGGTCCAGTCAATTCTGGCCATTGCCTTCGCGGAAGCGATCGTGTTCTACAGCTTGTTCCTTGTGAAGTAGGAAAACCGTCGGGCGTGAAGCACAACGCCCATCCGATACGCGAGTGTGATTATGCAAGCTTTGGCATTGCTGGCAACGGCGGCTGGTGGCGGGCAGATCGAACAGATTGCCACGACATTCGGCGTGGACTGGCCGCACCTGGTCGCCCAAATCATCAGCTTCTCGATTGTCTGTGTTCTTCTTCAGCGATTCGCCTACAAACCCGTTCTCACAATGCTGCAAGAGCGGCGGCGGCAGATTGCGCAGGGGCTGGCGGACTCGGAGAAGATCAAAGCCGAACTGGCGCACGCCGAGGCCCAGGGTCAGGGAATTCTTGCGAAGGCGAATGACCAAGCGAACCAACTGATCGAGGAAGGTCGCGCTGCGGCGGCTCGAGTGCAGCAGGAGGAAACACAGAAAGCCATTTCCGAAGCGGAAGCCATCGTTGCCAAAGCGCGGGAAGCTGCGGCACAGGAGCACGCGGCAATGCTGGCCGCTCTGAAACGCGAAGTGGGCCGATTGGTCGTGGAGACGAGCGCGACGCTCACCGGAAAAATTCTGACGCCCGAGGACCAGCTACGGCTGGCCGAGGAAACCAGCAGGCAATTGGTGGCCTAGGGCAAGGGCAGCTTGAGCATGATGACAGCGAAGCAAACGGAACGTGAGGCCAAGCGACTCTTCCACTCTTGCCTTGTGGACGGCAGGCTGGATGAAGAGCGTGCTCGCCGCGTGATTGATCGAGTGCTGGAGTCCAAGCGGCGCGGTTATCTCTCGTTGGTCCGACGGTTTCGGCGGCTGCTGAAGCTCGACCGTGCACGGCACACAGCCAAGGTCGAGTGCGCAGTTCCGCTGCCGCCCGATATGCAGGCGAGCGTACGAACCGGATTAGAAGCCAGGTATGGCTCGGGAATCACCCTGTTTTTCGCCGACGCCCCGCGCCTCATCGGCGGAATGAGAATTCAGGTAGGTAGTGATGTATACGACGGCAGCGTTCTTGGCGGGCTAGCCGCTTTGCGGAGAAGCTTTGGTCTCAGCAGCACAAACGGTACGAGGTAACAGAACCCGATTAAAGATCACGGCAATGATGAGGAAGCGAGATGGCGGATCTGCTGAAGGAAATTGAAGAACAAATCGAGGGCGCCAAGGCCGCAACCGCTCGCCAGAACGTGGGTGTCATCCGCGAGGTTGGCGACGGTGTTGCCAGAGTTGAGGGCCTCGACGACGTGATGCTCAACGAAATGCTTGACCTCGGCCACGGTATCACCGGCCTGGCGCTGGACCTTGAGGAGACAGAAGTCGGGGTAGTGGTTATGGGGGACTACACTCAGCTCGAAGAAGGCGACGAGGTGCGCACCACGGGCAAGCTGCTACAGGTGCCGGTGGGTAAAGGCTTGTTGGGGCGAGTGGTGAATATGCTGGGCGAGCCCGTGGATGGCAAAGGGCCCGTCAAGAGCGATATCGCTTATCCGGTTGAGAAGATGGCGCCGGGAATCATTCGCCGCTGTCCGGTGGACCAGCCGGTACAAACGGGCATCATGCCGATCGACGCGATGACTCCGATTGGGCGCGGCCAGCGCCAATTGATCATCGGCGACCGTTCGACGGGGAAGACGACGATCTGTATCGACACCATCATCAGCCAGGCGCGTCTCAACAAAGCGGCGGAGGCTGCGGGGAACAAGGATTATCGGCCGCTCTACTGCATCTATGTTGCGATTGGTCAGAAGCAATCCAGCATCGCCCGCATCATTGCAGTGCTCGAGGATGCCGGAGCAATGCCGTACACGATCGTGGTCGCTTCTCCCGCCGCGGATTCCGCGACCAATCAATACCTGGCTCCATTCGCTGGGGCTGCCATGGGCGAGTGGTTCATGGACAACGGCATGGACGCGCTCATTGTCTTTGACGACCTGTCCAAGCACGCGGTGGCTTACCGGCAGGTATCGCTGATTTTGAAGCGCCCCTCAGGGCGCGAAGCTTATCCGGGGGACGTGTTCTATCTGCATAGCCGGTTGCTCGAACGCGCGGCACGCGTCGACAAGAAGTATGGCAACGGATCGCTCACCGCCTTGCCCATTATTGAAACTCAGGCGGGTGATGTTTCCGCTTACATCCCCACCAATGTCATTTCGATCACCGATGGCCAGATTTATTTGGAAACAGATTTGTTTTATCAGGGAGTGCGGCCGGCGATCTCTGTAGGACTGTCAGTTTCCCGTGTGGGCTCGGCGGCGCAGCTCAAAGCTATGAAGCAGGTTGCCGGGCAGCTCAAGGGTGACCTCGCCCAGTTTCGCGAGTTGGCGGCCTTCGCGCAGTTCGGCTCGGAACTCGACGCCAAAACGCAGGCGAAGATCGATGGGGGCAAACGCATCATGGAGATCTTCAAGCAGCCCCAGTACAACCCGATTCCGGTCGAGGTCCAGGTGGCGGTTATTTGGGCAGTGCAGAACGGCTATGTGCAGGATGTGCCGGTGAACCGGGTGAAGGAGTTCCAGAACAAGCTAACCGAGTATCTGACCACACGCAAAGCCCAGCTGCTGCAAAAAATCGAAAAGGAAAAAGCACTCAGCAGCGCGTTGATCGCGGAGTTGAAAGCCGCGGCGGACGAGTTCAAACAAACGTGGAAGTGAGCTGACTTCAGGAACCGGGAACTTCTGATTATGCATAGTATCCGCGACCTACGCCGCCGCATCCGGTCCATCGGTAGCACGGCGCAGATCACCAAAGCGATGGAGATGGTGGCGGCGTCAAAAATGCGCAAGGCGCAGCAAGCTGCCCTGGCCGGACGCCCTTTTGTTGACCTCCTGTACCGCATCCAGCGTGAAGCCACGACCCGAATGGGGGAGTTCCATCACCCGTTGCTGGAGGTGCGAGAAGTCCGCAAGAGGGCGGTCATTCTGGTCGCCGCGGATAAGGGTTTGTGCGGAGCACTCAACACCAACCTCTTCCGCCTGGCTAGTCAGTTCGATCAGAGATCCACGGTGTTTATTACTGCCGGTCGCAAAGCCGCGCAGTTCGTAGCGCGCACCGGCCGGCAGCTGGCCGCCGAGTTCGAATACGCCGGCACCCCTCAATTCTCCCAGGCAGCAGCGATAGCCTCCTTCGCCCGCGACCTCTTTCTAAAGGGAGAAGTGGACCAGGTGCAGATTGTAGCCGCGGAATTCATCAACACGCTTACTCAACGTCCGCTCGCCCTGGAATACCTTCCCGTGGGAGAAATCAAGGCATTGAAGATTCCCGGTGTAGAGTCCGATGGGGAGTTGAAATCAGACAACAATGAGTCTCTGTTTGAGCCCAGTCCCGAGGCGGTTATGGGGTATTTCCTTTCGCACTATCTCAACATTTATGTGTATCAGGTCTTGCTGAATGCCAAGGCTAGCGAGCAGAGCGCTCGCCTGGTGTCGATGAAAAATGCCACCGATAGCGCCGATCACCTGATTAAGGAGTTGTCGCTCGAATACAACAAGCAGCGACAGGGGAATATCACCAAGGAGTTGCTGGAGATCGCCGGCGGCCAATCTGAGTGAGTATTGGCCCCGCAAACCGAGCAGGCATATGAACAAAGGAAAAATTGTAAAAGTTGTCGGTCCGGTGGTGGACGTCGAGTTCCCGGAAGCATTGCCCGGGATCTATAACGCGCTGACCGTTGAATACAAAGTCCAGAACCAACCCGCCAAGGTGACGCTCGAGGTGCAGCAGCACCTCGGAGACAAGCTGGTCCGGGCAATTTCCATGGCCGGCACCGAGGGACTCAAACGTGGGTTCGATGTCACCGATAACGGCGGGCCCATATCGGTGCCCGTGGGTGAATGTGTCATGGGGCGGGTGTTCGATGTTACCGGAAACCCGGTGGATGAGCGCGGCCCCGTTAAAGCGGAGAAATACTATCCCATCCACCGCGAGCCGCCGGCGTTGGTCGATCAATCAACTTCTCCGCAGGTGCTCCCGACGGGCATCAAAGTCATCGATTTGATTTGCCCCTTCCTGAAGGGAGGCAAAGTGGGTGCATTCGGAGGCGCTGGGGTTGGCAAGACCGTCGTGATCATGGAGTTGATCCACAACATCGCCAAGCTCCACGGTGGGGTGTCGGTGTTTGCTGGTGTCGGCGAGCGCACCCGCGAAGGAAATGATCTCTATCACGAAATGTCCGAGGCCGGAGTCATCAAGCAGGACAATCTTGGCGAGTCCAAAATCGCCCTGGTCTATGGTCAGATGAATGAACCGCCGGGCGCCCGTCTGCGCGTGGCCCTTGCCGGTCTGGCCATCACCGAATATTTCCGTGATGAGAAGAACCAGGATGTCCTGCTGTTCATTGACAACATCTTTCGCTTCTCTCAGGCGGGCTCGGAGGTCTCGGCTTTGCTCGGCCGCACCGCCAGCGCTGTCGGTTACCAGCCGACCCTCGCCGCCGAAATGGGAGCCCTTCAGGAACGAATTACTTCCACTAAGAAGGGCTCGATCACTTCGTTCCAGGCGGTGTATGTTCCCGCCGATGACCTGACCGATCCGGCACCGGCAACTACTTTCGCGCACCTGGATGCAACCATCGTGCTGGATCGCGCGATCGCAGAGTTGGGTATCTACCCGGCTGTGGATCCGCTGGCCTCGACCTCGCGTGCCCTCGCACCCGAAATCGTGGGTCAGGAACACTATGAGGTGGCGCGAGGAGTACAGGCAGTCCTTCAGCGTTATAAGGACCTGCAGGACATCATTTCGATTCTGGGCATGGATGAACTTTCGCCGGAGGACAAGGTGACGGTCCTCCGGGCACGCAAGATCCAGCGTTTTCTGAGCCAGCCGTTTAGCGTGGCGCAAGTATTCACCGGGCGCGAGGGCAAACAGGTACCGGTGGCTGAGACCGTTCGCGGGTTCAAGGAGATCCTGGACGGCAAGCACGACGACGTGCCGGAAGGCAACTTCTACATGAAGGGCCCAATCGAGGAAATAAAGCAGAACTGAGATCGAAACCGCTGATGCAAGGTACTGATGGCTCTTACTCTAAAACTTGAAATTGTGACGCCGGAAGCTGTCGCGTACTCCGAAGATGTGGAGATGGTTACGCTGCAGGGGATAGAGGGTCAGATGGGCATCTACCCCCAGCATATCCGGCTCATGACGCAATTGGTGCCCGGCGAAATGATCGTGCAGAAGGCCGGGCGTACAGATTTTCTGGCCGTCGGTGAAGGACTGGTGGAAATCACGAATGAACGGGTGAGCATAGTTACGGATATGGCGGTTGCTGCCGATAGCATCGACGAAGCCAAAGCGGAAGAAGCGCGTCAGCGTGCAGAAGCCCGCCTCCGCAATCAGATCTCTTCTCAGGAGGTCGCGTCTGTCAACGCCGCTTTAGCGCGCTCTCTGGCGCAGCTCTCCGTAAAGCGCCGACATCGCAGGGCATGATGGGATCTAGCAAAGGTAGCAGGGCTGTCAAAAGAAATACCATTTGGTAATCAGCCCAGCGACGATAAGTAAGGTACCGAAGAAGAAGATTCTCTCGGGAATGGTTCTGTATTTTGGTAATTTGAAAACGCCGTAGTGGCCCATGTCGGTCAACATATATCCGAACACGATGATCAGCGCCAAAACCACCCCTCGATAGTCCAGCAAAGACCCGGGATTTGCGTAGGCCAGTGCCCGCAGGGGCAGCACAACTCCGAACAGTGCCAGCATGACCATGGCGACCAGCAGCAGCCCTATCCCTAATTTGAAATGACGGTCTTCAACCTTGAAGGTAAGTTCCCGGTTCAGGGTCCACCAAAAGCCTGCGAAGAGGAATCCAAGCAGGATGCTTGATACGGGAAGGGCAGCCCGAGCGGCGCTGTCAAATGGCAATGTTCCCTCCTCTTGCCTGAATGCCGATCTGCGTGTTGCTGGGTTTCTGAGCACTCCAGGCGCCATTTCGAGGGTTGATTCTTACAGCCGGCAGACAGGGTGGCGCTCGAGCCAGGCAACGTCATGTTGCGCGCCATACCTGTCATTTGCCAAAGTCTTGGCACGAAACATGGCTGTATTCGAAGGTCCAGCATCGGGTTGGTCGCTGAGTAAGGGCTTTAAGTGCTTCTGCTTGGAAGAGCGGACGCCCCTTTGCAGAAACCGTTGCGCAATGGAATTGCGTGTGCTTGAAGGGAAGGTCACGGTCGTATTTCAGGCTGGTCGCGACCGCGAAGAAACCGGCGGCCGGGTCGGAGGCGATAGTTCACATGAAGGCCATGTTACCGCGTTCTTCGAGGCGGTCACTCGGCTCGTTTGTCTGGTGCATTGCATTCATTCCTTTCGTGGGCGCTGCCGCTAGCGCTCAACAAGCTGACCAGCTGCAACAGCAACTGCAGCAGCTGAAACAGCAGTATGACCAGACCACTCGCGACCTCGAGCAACGCATTGCTGCCCTGGAACAGCAGATCGAAAAAGAGAAGCAGACCGTCGGAAAATCAAAGGAGGGGACAATCTCGGCGGCAGAGCTGGCCCAAGAAGCAGCTAAGGGGGCGGTCCTCGGGCAATCAGATCAGGTCGGTGCAAAGTTTCAAGGCCAGCTGGCTTCGGCACCGACGTATGACCTCCTGCGGGAGGCAGACACAAAGATCGCTAAGCTGCAGGAACAGGTGGGCGCCTTTGAATTCCACGGATATTTTCGCTCTGGTTACGGCCTCAACAGCGAGGGCGGGCAACAGGTTGCATTCCAGGCCCCTGGGGCTGACGCGAAATACCGTCTGGGGAATGAAGCGGAAACCTACGCGGAATTGATCTTTGTCAACAATTGGCTCAACCCGGAGCACAGCTCCGGCAAGGCATGGATGAAAACCGAGTTCATGGTAGAGGCCAACACCACGAACTCTGCCAATTACGCAAATTTCCCCGGTGGCAACGGTAACGACCAGTTCCGGCTGCGTGAAGCGTTCGTTCAAGTCGGCAACGTCCTGGAGAGCCAGCCGGGCGCCAAGTTCTGGGCAGGCGAAAGATACTACCGCCGCCAGCACATTGACATCGACGATTTCTATCCGCTGGACATGAGCGGTTATGGCGGAGGCGTTGAGGACCTCGACCTTCGCGTCGGCAAGATGGCTGTGGCGTTCTTGTCCGGCGCTCGGCCCGACATCGTCACCGAAAACGGCTATCTCACGAAGAGCAACATCGACGTGCGCTTCTATGGTCTCAAGGGTCCTGCGGGTCTCTGGGCCGGGTGGTTCGATTTCTCTACTTCGAAAGGCGGCAAGACCTCAACCGGCACAGTGATTCCAACAACGGATGGGTACGCGTTCGGGCTGCGCCATCAACGCCTGGAGTGGCATGGCGGCTATCACGCGTTTTCCATCCAGTACGGAACTGGAGCGGCCAGCGATTTCAGTACATCGATCGATGACCCAACGCCATTTCTTCATAGCGCGGCGAGGCTTCTAGTCACCGAGCAGGTGCTTTTTCAGCCGAGCGACAGGTTCGCCATCATGCCTATTTTCGTGTATCAGCGGACCAAGGACGGTAATCCGCAGCACGGCTGGAGTCAGTGGGTGTCGTTTGGTGCGAGACCAGAAATCTTTTTCACCGAGCATCTCTCTCTTGCGTTCGAGGGAGGATTCGATCACACCCACAGCCCGAGCGGTCAGTACGACGGCTGGCTGCGCAAATTCACGATAGCGCCACAAATTGGAGCAGGCCGCAAGTTCTTCAGCCGACCGGTACTACGCGCCTTCCTGACCTATGCAAACTGGTCGGATGGGCTCCGGGGCTTTGTTGGCGGAGTGCCATACCTGAACAGAACAAATGGCCTGACGTACGGAGTGCAGGCCGAAACGTGGTTCTAGTGGCGGTTTTCCAGAAGCACAGGCTCGGCAAGGCATTGTGGGCGGCAATAACCGATCACCCTGGCAGAGACAGCCGCTCGGGAATGTGAGGTAAAGAAAGATGGCAACTGGAGAAATTACCGATAGCTCTGTCCCGGCACAGAATGTTCTGGCCGTTTCAGCAGTGCCAAACTATTCACGCCCTCTGGCCGTCGTCACCACTCTGTTTTTTATGTGGGGATTTCTGACCTGCCTGAACGACATTCTGGTGCCCCACCTGAAATCGATCTTCGACCTTAGTTACGCGGGAGTGATGTTGGTCCAGTTTTCGTTCTTCTCGGCATACTTTCTGTTCTCCCTGCCGTGGTCGAGATTTGTGAATTGGGCGGGATATCAAAGGAGCATGGTTGTGGGCCTGCTGACTATGGCGGTTGGGGCGTTTCTCTTTCTGCCAGCAGCCTCCGCAGCTTCGTACCCATTGTTCTTAACTGCGCTCCTCATTCTCGCCGCGGGAATCACTGGTCTTCAGGTCGCCGCCAATCCCTACGTGGATCTTTTGGGCAAGCCGGAGACCGCGTCAAGCCGCCTCGACCTGACGCAGGCATTCAACTCTTTGGGTACGACCGTTGCGCCAAAAATCGGCGGCCTCTTGATCCTAAGCGCCGCACCGCTCGCGGTCGAGCAGCTGAGGCAGCTCGCGCCGCAAGCTCTACAAGCGTACCGGGTGCAACAAGCAGCCTCGGTCAAGATGCCATACACCGTGATCGGCGTTGCGCTGGTGTTGCTGGCGGTCCTGATCGGCACTTTCAAACTCCCAAAAATCGAAGCCGCGTCCTCCCGCTCTGGTCAACAAATTAATGACTCAATCTGGAAGCATCCCAATCTCCTCTTGGGTGCGGTCGGAATTTTCACCTACGTAGGCGCGGAGGTCTCAATCGGCAGCTTCTTGGTGAACTATTTCGGTTTACCTGGGATTGCGGGCCTCTCGGCTAAGACCGCGGCAGGTTATGTTTCGTTCTATTGGGGTGGCGCGATGATCGGACGCTTTCTCGGCGCACCACTTCTACGGCGGATCAAGCCTGGATATCTGCTTGCTCTGTGTGCGATTGTTGCAGCAACGCTAGTCATGGCTTCCATGCTACTGGGCGGACACACGGCGATGTGGACGATTCTCGCCGTCGGCTTGTTCAATTCAATCATGTTCCCCACTATTTTCAGCTTGGGAGTCGCAGAACTCGGTCCCCTGACAGGCAACGGATCCGGCATCCTGAATATGGCCATCGTGGGCGGCGCAATCCTGCCCGTGATCCAGGGCGTGATTGCCGACCATGTTGGGCTTCACCACGCATTCGTGTTGCCCGTGATCTGCTACCTGTACATCCTGTTCTACGCTCTGAGCGGATCGAAGCCGAACAGCGAACGGTACCCAAACGCTTAGAAGACCCAAACCGGAGGGCGAGCGATGCTGATTGCAGGAGACATTGGCGGTACGAAAACTGACTTGGCGATCTTCTCGAGCGAAGCTGGTCCGCATGCGCCGCTCGCGCAAGAGAGGGTGCATAGCGCCGATTATCCCAGCTTGCAGGCCATCGTAAAAGAATTCCTGGCGAAGGCGAAAAAGCCCGTCGATCGAGCTTGCTTCGCGGTGGCAGGGCCGGTAATCGGAGGGCGCGTAAAGACCACCAACCTGCCGTGGGTGATTGAAGACAACTCACTCGCCCAGGAACTGAACCTCAACCTCAAGTCGGTACATCTCATTAACGATCTGGAGGCGATCGCCCGCGCAGTTCCTATTTTGCGCCCCAGCGACGTACAGACCATTAATACCGGAAAGCCTGTTCCCGGAGGAGCCATCGCTGTTATTGCGCCGGGTACCGGCCTGGGCGAGTCCTTCCTTACGTGGGATGGATCCCGTTACCTGGCTCACAGCTCTGAGGGCGGTCATTCAGACTTTGCCCCTACGGATGAGAGGCAGATCCGCTTGCTCGAATACATGCTCAAGCTGTTCGATCATGTAAGCTTCGAGCACGTTTGCTCTGGCATCGGGATTCCAAATATCTACCACTACCTTCGCGACGTCGAGCATCTGCCGGAAAAGCCGGAAGTAGCCAAGCAGATCGATTCGGCCGGCGATCCCTCGGTCGTGATTATCAATCAAGCCCTCGATCCCACGAACCCGAGCAAGTTATGCGCGGCGACGATCGACCTCTTTGTTTCGATCTTGGGTAGCGAGGCGGGCAATCTTGCCGTAAAGTTCCTGGCGACAGGCGGTGTCTATATCGCCGGTGGTGTCGCTGTACACACGCTGCAAGCCATTCAGCAGCCGGCCTTTATGCAGCATTTCAAGCGCAAAGGTCGTTTTGCGGAACTTATGGGGCGCATTCCGATCAACGTTGTCGTCACTCCGGCCGGGTTGGCCGGAGCGGCCGCCTGCGGACTGGAGAACTCGCCAGACTCTGCACTCGGTTAGGAAACAACCGGAAGACACGAAAGGACAAGAGATATGGCAGCACGCGTGGAAGCAATCACCCGGCGCCCGACCGTCAAACGCCAGGCCTGGAAGGAACTCAGAGCCCACTACAAGAAGGTCGGGGAATTACATCTGCGGCAGCTTTTTGCAGAAGATCCCAAGCGCGGCGAACGCCTGACTGTCGAGGCTGTGGGCCTTTACCTCGACTACTCAAAGAATCGCATCACCGATGAAACCCTCAAGCTGCTGATCCGGCTCGCCGAGGAAGCTCGCCTGCAGGAACGAATCGACGCCATGTTTCGCGGGGAGAAAATCAACCTAACGGAAAAGCGGGCGGTCTTGCACACCGCGCTGCGCGCACCGCGAGACGCGTCCATCATTGTGGATGGTGAAAACGTGGTGCCCAAGGTCCATGCGGTGCTCGACCGGATGGCTGATTTCGCCAACCGGGTGCGCAGCGGTGAGTGGAAGGGCCACACCGGCAAGCGCATTCGCAATGTGATTAACGTCGGCATCGGTGGTTCCGACCTGGGGCCGGTAATGGCCTACGAGGCTCTGAAGCACTACTCCGACCGGACGATGACGTTTCGCTTCGTGTCGAACATCGACGGTACGGATTTCGCGGAAGCCGTCCGTGATCTCGATCCCTCGGAGACGCTGTTCATCATCTCCTCGAAAACATTCACCACCCTGGAGACGATGACAAATGCCCAAACCGCTCGTGCCTGGTCAATGGCCGGATTGGGGGGGGACGAAAAGTCAGTGGCTAAACACTTTGTGGCTGTGTCGACGAACGCGTCGGAGGTCGCGAAGTTCGGCATCGATACCGCCAACATGTTCGGCTTCTGGGACTGGGTCGGCGGCCGCTACTCGATG
>Ga0335081_10008034_pt1 | contig 16923 bp, 13 predicted proteins | sample Lox_Sample_35_FD_206713 | JGI IMG/M metagenome (GOLD analysis project Ga0335081, IMG submission 206713) | Soil microbial communities from Loxahatchee National Wildlife Refuge, Florida, United States - Lox_Sample_3.5 | ecosystem: Environmental > Terrestrial > Soil > Wetlands | place: USA... | reverse complement strand
GTAGCCAAGATCAGGCTTCAGAGCGGCGAGAGCACGGTGTCGCACGAGATGGGCCACCGCGCGCTGCTCGTGCGAATCGAGAATCGGGGCCGCGCTCTCTCCGACTACATGGCCGATGCGCAGACCCAGATCAACCAGCAGGTGCGCTTCGACCACGGCAGATATCGCCTGGAGTGGGGTGGACAGTTCGAGAGTCAGCAGCGCGCCCAGGCACGCCTGACGCTGATCATGGGGCTCGTGCTGTCACTGATGCTCGTGTTCCTCTTCGCGAACTTCGGCAAGATACGACAGGCGTTGCTCGTGCTGGGAGCGGTGCCGCTCGCGACCTTGGGGGGATTGAGTGCGCTCCACCTCACGGGGGAGACCCTCAACGTGGCCTCAGCGGTCGGTTTCATCGCCCTCTTCGGAGTGGCGATCCAGAACGGCATCATCATGGTGTCGAACATCAACCGAGTGCGAGGCCAAGGACTGAGCCTGCGCGAAGCGGTCCTCACCGGGGCCATCGAGCGCTTCAGGCCGGTTCTCATGACCGCGACCGTGGCGACCGTGGGCATGCTGCCCGCGGCCCTGGCCACCGGCGTCGGCACCGACGTGCAGCGCAATCTGGCCACCGTTGTGGTGGGAGGGCTGATGATCGCCACGTTGCTCACGTTGTTCATCCTGCCGACGTTGTATTTCACACTGGAACGCTGGGCGGAAGCACGTGCCGCATGAAGGGGCCAAGGATGCATGAGTCTCTGTCGCGGCGGTTCCTGCCCTTGTTCGCTGCCTTGGCGGCAGTACCCGTAGGATGCGCGGTGGGGCCCAATTTCCACCGGCCGGCAGCGCCGCAGGTCGATCGATATACGGCCGAGACCGATCCTTCAAAGACCACGCGGGCCGAAGTGAAGGGTGGAGAAGCACAGGCCTTCGTGCAGCAGATGGACATCCCCAGTCAATGGTGGACGCTCTTTCATTCGAAGGCGTTGAACGACCTCATCGCGCGGGCGCTCATCGCGAACCCGGACATGGAAGCGATGCAGGCGGCGCTGCGAAACGCCATGGAGAACGCGGCTGCCCAGCGGGGCGCGTTCCTTCCCAGTGCCGAAGCCAACTTCAACCCCACGCGCCAGAGCGTGCCGTCCGCTGTCACGAGCCCGCTCAACTCGGGGAGCAGCGTCTACTCTCTCCACACTGCACAGGTCTCCGTGGGATACACTGTCGACGTCTTCGGTGGCGCTCGACGTCAGCAGGAGTCCCTCGGGGCACAGGCCGACTATCAGCGCTTTCAGCTGGAGGCAGCATACCTCTCGCTCACCTCGAACGTCGTGGCAACGGCGGTGGCGGAGGCGGCGCTCCGCGGCCAGATCGCGGCAGCCAAGCGTCTCATCGAGATTCAAGAGCAGTGCCTTCAGCTTCTTCAGCAGCAACACGACGCGGGCCAGGTGGCCGAGGTCGACGTGCTCGCCCAGGAGGCGTCCCTCGCCCAGATGCGGATGACGCTTCCGCCCTTGGACAAGCAGCTGGCCCAGGCGCGAGACTTGCTCGCGCGTCTTGCCGGAAAGTTCCCGAGCGAAAGCCTCAATGCGCGATTCGAACTCGCCTCCCTCGATCTTCCGCAACAGTTGCCGTTGAGCCTTCCTGCGAAGCTCGTGGAGCAGCGGCCGGACGTTCGGGCGGCAGAAGAGCTGCTGCACTCGGCCACCGCAGATGTCGGTGTCGCCATTGCGAACCGGCTTCCCAATATCACGTTGTCGGCCACCTTGGGATCGGTCGCCACGGCTCTTGGGCAGCTGTTCACGGCGGGTACGGGAACCTGGGCCCTTGCCGGCAACATCACGCAACCGATCTTTCAAGGGGGCACCCTCCTGCATCGGCAGCGGGCCACCGAGGCGGCCCTGGGCCAGGCCCTGGCACAATATCGGGGCACCGTGCTCACGGCCTTCCAGAACGTGGCCGACACGCTCCACGCCATTCAGTGCGACGCCGAAGCCCTCAGGGCCGCCATCGATGCGGAGCGTTCAGCCGGAAGAAGCCTCGCGATTACTCGCACCCAGTTGGCTCTGGGGGCTGTCAGCTATCTGGCGCTGCTCAACGCAGAACAGACCTATCAACAGGCTGTGATGGCCAAGGTTCAGGCCCTGGCGAACCGCTATGCCGATACGGCGGCGCTGTTTCAGGCGCTCGGTGGCGGGTGGTGGAACCGGTCGAAGACCGGAGCAGAGGATACGACTGGCAAGTCATGAGTGCGTCCGGGAGCCTACCCGACCCAGGAGCAAACGCCCAGGCCCCGCCTCCTCGGTGTCGCGGCGCGCGTGGCGTGAGAGGTCCGCGCGACGCGGTCCGGAGGTCAGCCTGAAGCGCTCTCCAGATCGGCCAGGGTCTGGTCGCCAGAAACCAGCGGTCCACGTGCGCCAAGACGGACGGGCGGTACAGGAGGCGAAGCGCATCAGGATAAGGTTGAAGTCCTCGTTGTGCGCCTTGGCGAGGTTCAGGAGGCGCTGGCGGACCGAGGCGCCGAGATTCGTGGGCACCTTCTTCACGACAGCGCCTCCAGGTAGGGGGCGGATCACTTTCCCGACGCGGCAGATCTCCGCGTAGCGGAGAAGCTCGTCAACGCCCCCGCCGCCGGCGGTAGTCGCGGAGCGCCTCCATCGCCACGTCGAGGCCGATCTTGTTCCGGAACTTGAAGCAGTCGGCCACGGTCTTGGCCGGACCGTACAGAAGGAGCCTGACGCCCTCGAACCCATGCCGCTCGGGGTTGCCCCGTTGCGCAGGAACGTTCGTGGGGAGGTCGGGAAGCGAGGCTATACCTTTGGTGTGGTGCCAGCGGTTGCTGGTGCCGCCCAGAGTGCCCCCGCGCGGGGCTCGCGATCCCTCGGGTTCGGCTTTGGCTGCCACACGGGCCCCAGTTTCGACTACCGTGAGTATCGGGGGCCTTTCCTTTCACAAGGCCAAGGGAGTTGACTGATGTCGGCTCGGCATGTTCTTGCGTTGGTGTTCAGCACGGCCATCTTCTTTGCGCAGCTCGCGCCTGCACCGCTGGCCTTGGCCGACGCACCGCCAGGCAATTCGCTTTCGTCCGCGGAGACGAATTGGAAGGGCGTGGTAGCGGAGGTCACCGAGTTCCGCCGGAGAAGAAACACGCTGACGGTCAAGATTCGCTTGACGAATCGCAGCGGGCCCACCTGCTGGCCGTCCATCGAGATCAAGCATTGCCATCTCATCGATTCCGATGGCCGGAAGAAATATGAGGCGCTCAAGGACGAGATTGGCAACTACATCGCATCGGCCGACTCGTCATGGAGTGATTCTCTGGATCCCAGCGGCTCGAAGACTTTCTGGGTGAAGTTTCCGGCGCCGCCGCCGGAGGTGAAAGCGATCACGCTCCAGATCCCGGGCATGCCTCCGTTCGAGGACCTCGCCATTCAGGACTGACAGGCGATGGGCGTGCTCCTCTTGACGTTGCTCTTGGCCTTCGCCGATCCGGGGGCGCCGGATACCGAAGCGGCCGCCGAAGGGGCGGTTGCGCGGCTTGGCGCGAAGCAAGCACTCGATATCGCCGGTGCGACCGTGAACATCCAACCCGGTGTGACGGTGAGAATCGAGATCCTGCCACCGATCGGCCTGATGGCGGTCACCCAGGGCCTCGAGCAGGCGATGCACGACCTGGGCGCGACGGAAACGGCCGTGGGGATCCAGCTCGATCTCCCGGACAACGTGCTGTTCGACTTTCGCAAGAGCACCATTCGCCCCGAGGCGGCGCAGACGCTGGCGAAACTTGCGGTCATCATCCGCGCGTGGCCGAAGGGGTGCGTGCGCCTGGAGGGCCACACCGACTCGATCGGCAGCGATGGCTACAACCAGCGCCTCTCCGAACGTCGCGCCAAATCGGTCAAGAAGTGGCTGATCGAGAAGGAAGGGTTCGACCCCTCGCGCCTCATCGCGAACGGGTGGGGCAAGACGAAACCCGTGGCGCCGAACGACACCGAGGCGAATCGGCAAAGGAATCGACGGTTGCACGCGATCATCGAGAAGCAATGACTTTCACAAACAAGCTGCCTTCTGGCAAGGCGACACCCGTCGGAAGCGCCTTTGATTGCGAGAGCGCATCGGCCGTCCGCTGCCGCCCGCGGGTCCTCACCGCCGCTCAGCGCGCGGCTGCCTTCAGGTGCGCCGACTCCGGAAAGAGCGGCTCGCCCGGTCCGAGTCGGTAGACGCGAACCGCTTGCTCTCCGCGGATTCGCTCGACGTGCACTGGCGCTGTTGCGTTGAGGTGCGCCAGGGCAGCCAGGTTGTGCCGGTAGATGCGCCCGGGTTGGACGAGCACGTAGCAGGGGCGCGAGAGCTGGCAGCCGAGATCCGGCAGGATGGGCGATGAGACGAGGTCGGGGCGTCCGAGGCGTGCCGCATAGAGACGCACCGACCAGTCCACGTCGGAAGCCACCTCTGCGTTCTTCTCGGCGTGCTCCGCCACCCAGGTCAAGGCCTCGCGCAAACCGGCATCGAAATAGTCGCAGTGCGGAAGGAACCAGTTCAGCCTGCGGTCGCCGCCCGCCAGCGCGCTCAGGTAGAGCCGCTGATGTGGGGCGTGAGTGACGGCTGCGGTCGTTTCGGATGCGACGGCAAGGAGCGCTGCCGCCGCACCCGCGAGCCGGGCCGCGCGGTTCCCGCCGCGCCCGTTGAACGCCACCGCCAGGCTTCTCGGCAAGATCACGGCGGCGTGCGCCGCGAGCAAGAGGAATGCAGGCATCACCGAGACGAAGAACCGGCCGTATTTGGCGCTGACGCCGGCGGAGAAGGCGAGGAGCGCGGCAATCCAGACGAGGAGAATGCGGTGCGCGGGCGCACGCCTGACGATGGCCCAGGCCAGGCCTGTCGCCTCCAGAAGGGCGGTGACCGGGGAAAACTTGAACGCCGCAAAAGCCAGGAAGAACCACCACGGCGTGGCGTCACGGCAAAAAGCCAGGTTCCCGTAGATCCGCCCCGTGAAGAGGATGCTCTCGCTCACGCCGCGATCGCCCCCCACGTGTTCGCCGCGCATGTAGCGCAAGAGGTAGTCCCAGGTGGTGGGGCTGAGCACGGTCCAGTTGAGAGCGAGGAAGACCGCGAGGGCGGTCGCGCTCAGCGCGGCCCAGCGCCGTGCCGGGAGGCGCCAGCGGGTCGTGGGACGAAGCCACAGGTACGCGATGGGGAGGGCAAAGCCGTAGAAGAGAAAATACTTCGAGGCGAAGGCGGTGCCGAGGGCAGCAGCTCCGCAGAGCTCCCAGCGCCGGGCCTCTCGCTCCCGCTCGTCGTCGGCTGCTGCCTTGGCCTCGGCGAGACACCACAGGCAGAGCACGAAGAAGAGACCGAGCAGGGAGTCCTCCTTCGCGATGCGGTGGTAGCCGATGGCGGTGGTGGAGAGGGCCATCAGGGCCGCGGCCAACAGACCGGTGGCTCGGCCGAACAGGCGGCGACCGAGGAGTGCCGTTGCCCATACCGTGAGCCCGCCGGCGAGGGCCCCGGGGAACCTCGTCAGGGCCTCGGGAGAAGCTCTCGGCACCGCCCAGATGACGAGCGCCGCGAGGGTCTTCATGAGCATCGGGTGCTCGACGTCGTCGCCGCCGAATTGGCCCCTGAGGTAGCGGTTGGCCGCCAGCCACTTGTGAACCTCGTCGTCGGCGAATCCCTCGGCCCCGAGGGCATGGAACCTGAACCACAGGGCGATCAGAACGAGCGCGCCGAGGAGAAGCGCGCAGCCGACTCCCCACTTCTCCGTTCGACCTCGCAGCTCGGCGGGCTCGACTGCGCGCGCGCAGCTATCCGCCATGTTCGGTTCCGGTCCGCTCGCGACGTCGCGGGGGCGCCGCGCTGCCCGCCCAGGCAACGGCAACCATCTCGGCCTGGCGTTCGTCGACCGAGTTCTCCCCGGAAGTGAGGTGGTGGGAACGAGGGGCGGGCCGCATCGTGCCTTACCTATCACGCCTGGACGCCAAGGAGTGGTCGAGCCCGGTTCCGCTCACCTCGACCTGCAGGGAGATGGCCTTCCCGCCTGCGCTGCCATCTGCCCAGGCCGGGGGCGAAGGGGACTCCCTGGTGGGGAGTCCGGTCCCTCGTACACCGAGGGTGCTCGGGAAGGCGAGGAAGAGTGCAGGAAGCAAGATGAGTGCCGTCGAGATGGTCATGATCTCGCCCGACATGGCGTACCAGCCGAAGGAACGCAACGCTCGGTTGAGCGAGAACAGCAGCGAGCCGTACCCCACGATGGAGGTCCAAGAGCAGAGCGCCACCGCTGGGCCGACCTCGCGCAGGGCGGGCAACACGTTCCCGCGCTCCCGCATGCGCGCAAGGACATTGGCGCCGTAGTCGACAGCGACCCCGAAGGTGATCGGATAGACGATGAAGTTGAAGAAGTTGATCTTGATGTGGAGGAGCGTCGCCACGCCGCCCATGAGGACGATGCCCGTGGTGAGCGAGCCGATGACGAGGATGCTTCCGCGCGGGTGCCGCATGAAGGCGAGCACGAGCAGGCAGACCCCGAGGAACGAGAGCAGGGTGGTGAGTGGGCCCTCGTGCTGGATGTTGGAGAGCAGGTCGGCGTAGACGGGGGTCTCGCCTGCCGCGTCGTACTCCTGGCCGTTCACGGGGACCCGCCGCACGCCAGCGGCGAATGCGCGCAGATTGGGCGCGAGCTCGATGTGGGCCTCCGGTCGAGCGGTCACGATGGCGATGCGACCCAGCGTCCCGTCGCGTTCGCGGAAGCTGTCGAGCAACGAGGGAGGTACCTGAGCGACCTCGACCGTCCGCTGAGCCGCGAGGTCCTCCCGAATGATTCGAGCCCGTCGGGCCTCCTTGAGGGGTAGCCGCGACAGAACGCCCGGCGTGAGGCGTCTCGCGATGTCGCGGATGATGGCAAGCTTCTCCGCCTGGTGACTGGGGATAGCCGTCGAGACCGTTTCGCAACCATCGATGAGCTTCTCGAAGCGCGGGTCCTTCTGCCTAGCTCGGATCGCGTCGCAGTAGCCTTCGGCCACCTCGCGGGAGGGCAAGAGCGCGAGCACGGTAGAGGAGGACTTGCCGAGTGCCGAGTTGGCCAGCGACTGGTCTCGCTTGAGGGCGTCGTCGCCCTTGATCTCGTTCGTGAGGTTGTCGAGGTTGAGCTCCATGGCGTTCGGGAGCTTGTGGAGGAACAACGCCAAGGAGATGGCGGTGAGCGCCGCGAACAGGGCGACGATGAGTCGCGGTCGCGCGAAGATGCGTTCCAGCCATGTCATCTGCCAGCTTGCGCCCTCGCGGGCAAGCCGCGGCCGAAACGGGCGAATCCGTTCCATGAGGGTCAAGTGCGCTGGCACGAGCGCAAAGGTGAACACCCAGCAGAGCGCCATCCCGATTCCGCCGATGAATCCGAAATGCCGAAAGCCGCGGTTGGCGGCGACGATGAGGGTGCCAAACGACACGCTGGTGGCCAGGGAGGCGAGCAGGGTGGCCCGGGCCGCAACCCTCGCGCCTTCCTGTACGGCTTCCTCGAGGGACCTCCCTCGCCGCCGCAGTTGCGATACGCGCGCGAGGTAGATGAGACCGTAGTTGATGCCGTTGCCGACCACGATCGCGCCGAGGAAGGCGGTCTGGGTGTTGAGATACCCGATGGCGAAGCGGGTCAGGCCGAAGGTGACCGCCACACTTCCCAGCACCGAGACGCCGAGGGCCAGGGTCGACCGGATCTCGCGGTAGAAGGCCACCAGTGAAAGCAGGACGATGGCGATGCACAGACCGAAGGTCGAGAAGACATCTGTGATGATGGCGTCGTACTCCGCCACGAAGATGGGGACGCTTCCCGCGAACCCCACGCGCAGATGGCCTTGCTTCATCTCCTTGGCGTGGGAAGCGGCCATGGCGCGCATCCGCGCGAGGAGCGCGCGCGCCTCCGACATCGCCAGGCTGGTGCCCGCCGGCCGGACCACGACCATCACCGATTGACCGTCCTCGGCCAGCATGTAGCCGCCCTTGAAACGGGCAAACCGTGCACCCACCTGTTCGCGCGGGAGTGGTTTTGAAGGATCGAGGAGCGGGATCTTCCGGAGCTCTTCCAGCGAGAAGGTCTCGGAGTCCCGCTCGCCCTCGTCGAGCCCGAGGCCGAAGAGCGCTTCCGACTTGGCGTTTCCGATGGCTTTCACCAGATCGGCATGGGCCTTCTTGAGGTCTTCCAGGTCGAAGAAGAGCGGCCAGTGGTCCTCGTAGAAGTGTGCGACGGGCGTCATGTTCGCCTCGACCGAACGGATGACGCCAGGCCCGAGCGCGCGGTAGTCTGCTGCCAGATGGCGGGCCAGTTGCTCGGCAGCCGGCAGGCTGCTGGGACCGTCCAGAGCTTCGACGATGACGAAGACCGTGCCGTCGCCGCCCACGCGCTTGATGAGCGCCTTCGTCTCCCTGACACTTGGGAGGTCGGACGGCAAGAGCTCATCGACGCTCGATCGGACCTCCAATCCCGAAGCGAAGTAGGCGGAGGCGCTCGCCAAAAGGAGCGCGCCGGCAAGGAAGCGCCAGGGGTTACGGAGCGACGCAGCGGTGAGGCGTTCGAGCAATGGGCGGTGCGAAGTCTTCATGAAGGGTGCCGGGTCCTGGCTTGTCCCGGGGAGCAAAGGTGCGGTTCGGCCCGCCTTGTGCAGCGTTTCCCACGGCGGCTATATCATGGCGGCCGGCGGTTCGCTTCCCGACCCGATCCGGCCCTACAGGCCGGCCATGCCGGCGGTTCTACGGGCTTGCGGTGTATCCGCAAGGGCGCTCCTCCCCAATCCTCCGCCGGGAACCGTTCCCCGGGCTGGTACCGCCCGCCAGGCGCCAGGCCTGCCAGGCAGCCCAGGTGTCGCCCAGAACCGTCGTCACCGGGTCGAGGGGGACGGCCCATTGCGAGACCGTGACCACGGCAAAGAGCGCCAGGAAGAACCGCCAGCGCCGGTCGGGCAACGCCAGCAAGAGCGGGAGCGCCCAGATCACGTACCAGGGCTGGAACCAGGGGACGGTGAGAAAGAGCCCGAGCAGGAAGAGGAGGTACCGGTGCGCCAGTTCTTCAACTGACCGTGAATGTAGCCCGGCTCCGAGGAGCAACGCGGCGCACACGAGCGCGGAGGCGAGGGAGAGGAGGCGGTAGGCGGCGAACGAGAGGCGCGGCAGCGAGAGCCCCTCCAGCACCAGGCAGACGAGGTCGGTCAGGGAGTGGGCGTGTCGTGCCGATTCGCCGCCGACCATCGGCAACACCGCGCTCAGTGTCACGCCGCGGCCCTCGGGCAGGAAGGCGAGTCCGACGAGCGCGAGCGCGAGCGCTCCCAACGCGAGCGCACGCGCGATCGAGCGGCGAGCCAGCAGGACGAGGTACAGGCCGAGGAGCGGGGCGAGCGTGTACTTCACCGCGACGCCTGCCGTGAGCGCGATCACCGCCCAGGTCGAGCGCCCCCGGCGGGCCAGCACCACAAACGCGACCAATGCCAGGAAGAGCAGGCCGTCGTTGTGTCCTTGCCCCACGACCTCCCAGGTGAGGAGTGGATTGAGGGCGAGCAACGCGAAGGTCTCGGCCGCCTCGGCCGGCGCGCGGGTGGCACGGAGGTGCTGCGCCGCAAGTGCCAGCGCCGCGAGCATGGCAACGAGCAGGATGAGCTTGTAGGCGAAGAGGGAACCCCAGACTGGCGAGCCGAGGCGCGCTCCGGCCCACGCCGCCGCTCGCACGAGGGGGTGGAACAGCGGGCCGTAGGGGGTTGGGGAATGGGCCCAGCGTTCCGGGACCAGCGCGGTGATGGGCGCGCTGCCGAGCGCGGCGGGGGGATGGGTGTAGGGAGACAGGCCGGCGCGCTGGAGTGCGCCGTAGGAGAGGCACGTGAAGACGTCGGTGGAGGTGAGGGGCAGCGCGAGCAGGGCGGCCCCGTGGCTTCCGAGCGCGGTTGCCCACAAGCACCGACCGGAAAGCCGCCCGGCGCGTGGGGCCAGCCGAAGCGCGCAGACGCCGGCGAGGACCAGGCCCATGCCCGCAAGGGCGCTCCCGAGCACGTACGACCAGGTGTGCGTGTCAATGGCGGGCGTGTGCGCCAGAGAGAACCGCAGCCAGCTCCCGGCGGTGGCGATCGCCGATCCGGCGACGCAGCCGACCGCAGCCGTCCTTTCCCCGCCGCGCTCCGCCTCCAGCGGGGAGCCGAGGCGTCTCATCGGACGCTGGGCCCGTCCGGCGCAGCCTCGACCAGGGCCCCCGCTGGCGGAACCAGGTCGCGGCGCCGGTAGATCACGGCACCGGCGGGGCGGCTCACCGGCTGGTAGTGAGCTGCAATGAAGCTCTGGAGCTCAGGGACCCGCGCCAGGGGAAAGAGGGACCAGCGGTGGAGATCGGCGGGTGCGGTATCGACCACCATCTCGGGCCGGTTTCGCTCCAGGTCGGCCAGAGTGGCCGCCACGTCGCGCTCCGACCGGTAAGGGCGAAAGTCGAAGTCCGCCGGAACATGCATCGGATCAAAATCGCCGACGTGGGGGGCCGTTCGCATGTAGCGCGTCCCTGGGAGTCGATCGGCGAGGCAGTAAAGCGCAGAGTAGTCGCCCCACACGAACATTCGCTCGCTGGGAGCGGTGTGGGCGCGCAGCCAACCAGCGATGGCGCGCGCGCGCGGCTCCTGGCCGGGATAGCCGCCGACGAAGCCGCGCGTCCAGGTGAAGGCCAGGAAGATGACGGGCGCGGCGAAGGCCAGCACGAGCACCGCAGCGCGGCGCAGGCGCGAGAGCGCTCGAAAGTGGATGACGAGCCAGACCAGCTGCGGCGCGCCGAGCAGCGCGAGCGGGGGAACGAATTGCAGGAAATAGTGCTCGTAGAAGCGGCGCCCGATGCTCACCGGCAGCACGGTGAGGACGAGCAAGATGGTGAGCGCGAACTGGAACCCGTCCCCTCGCCGGCGCACCTGTCGCAGGGCAAGCCACCAGGCGAAGGAAGCCCCCCCCAGGGCGAGCGCCATGGAGGTCAGGACATCCCGGAGCGCAAAAGGGCTTCCGGAACTGATCTGGAACAGGTTGCGCTGGATCACCCACTCCAGGAAACCGGGCAGAGCCCCGCCGGCGGCGAAGAGTCCGACGGTGAGTGCCCACGGTGCAGCGTAGCCTGCCGTGATGCAGGTCGCGCGGACGAGGGCCGGGCCAATGCCCTCCTTCCGCCGCCTTGCCGACGAGACCGCGGCGAGGACGAAACAGACGAGCAGGATGCCCGCCTGTAGCTTGAAGAGGGTGGCGATGCCCGCCGCTGCGCCGGCCGCGAGATCCCAGCGCCGACGGGGATCGCGCTCGGCGCGAACCAGCGCATAGAGCGCGCCGGCGGCGGGCAGGTTCATGAGAATCTCGGCGCTGGCCGAGGGGGACTCGCACAGGCACGCTGCCAGGGTCAGCCAGGCAGCGGCCCAGCCCACCCGCTCGTCGCCGCTCCAGCGGCGGGCTACCGCCCGGAGCACGAGCGCGGTGGCGAGCACGGCCAGAAGGCCGAGACAGGGCATGGCGACGGGGCGGTGCCCTCCCACCAGGTCGGCTACCCAGAACGCTGCGTAGGTGAGCGGCGGCTTGATGTCCGCGACGTCGAGGTAGGGTACGGCATGCTGGCGCACCATGCGGCCGAAAAGCCAGAAGTCGCACTCGTCGAGGTTGACCAGGCCGATCACGAATGCCACCGAGCGCAGCGCGAGCAGGGTCAGCACGAGCGCCCCGAAGGCGCGCCGGCCCCACAGTATCTCGGCGACCCGCGTTCGCATCCGCCCCTAAGGAGACTTCGCGCAATTCGTCGCGCGTGTCGCCTGACGACCCAGTTCTCGGTGGTGAAGGAATGTGCCGGTGCAGGGAGGCCTTGTGCGAAGGGCCGGTAACGCCATGTCAGACCTCCTCGTCGAGGCCCACCATCAACAACAGGCAGATGCGAATCGACCTGTCTTGGGTGGCGGCGGAAGTCGTCATTGCGGGACAGCTCTTTGTCACGGCGTGCTCCCTGGGGGGCAATGGCAGACCCCTGGTCGGAGTAACTGACCTAGACCTTCCGGGGATGCATCCCGGGAGTTCCACGAGGTGTGGTCGACGCTCATCCGCGATCGTTCTCCGGAGCCATCGCCCCGCGGATACGCCGTCGCCGCCTCCTAGGAAACTCCCCCTTGCCGGACCGTTTCGTGGCGCAAGACAACTCTCTTCGACGGGCGCGCGACCCATGACGATGTTCGCGCAACCCGGGACAGCGCCTCCGTGGCTGCACCACACCGGACCGGGCGTGGGCACGAACCGACCTCTCTCCGTTGGCGGGGGAAGTTGGCCTCATTGGTTCAGCTCAGCGACCATACCCCACGGCGCTGGCGGCACGGGTAGTGGCCTCGTTGACCGCACCCCCCGAGCCAAGGGTAGGCATCGCGCGCCGCTGGGGCATCAGACGGGCGGCCATGTTGCGCCGGATGCGTCGAAGGCCAACCAGCATGCGCAACGCATCGGTGCCAAACCGCACCTTGGAGCCACCCGGATCGGACCAATCGATGGGCTCCTCGCGCAAGCGACCACCCAATCGATGGATGAGCGCGAGGACCTCGAGATCGAGCAGCCAGGCGCGCTCCGAGAGCGTTTCCAGCTCCGGGCGCAACAGGGCGGCGCGGAAGAATTTGACACCACACTGCGTGTCATAGAACTTGAGCCCGAAAGTCCATTCCGCCAAGGCGGCGAAGACCCTGCCCTGCATGTGCCGATAGGTGCTGCGGTGGATACGCCGTCCTGCCATGAGGATGCGCGATCCACAGAGCACGTCCAGCTGGTGGCCGCGCTCCTCGAGCTCGGCCACCAGTCGCCAGAACTCACTCGCCCCGACGGCCCCATCCGCGTCGAGAAAGCCGAGCCACGCGGCGCCTGGGTCAGCCTCGCTCCATCCACGACGAATGGCAGCTCCCTTTCCCTGGTTCTTCCTCCCCTCGACGAGACGGATGCGGTGGTGGGAACCGGCGCGAGCGAGGCGTTCGGCCGCGGCGGCCACGCAGTGACGATGGCGCGCGAGGTGCTCGGTCGAGCTGCCATCGTCGACGATGACGATCTCGACCGGTGGTTGGTTGCGCTCAAGAGCGAGGCGGACCAGTTCCCCGAGGAACCGCGGCAGGCGCATGCCTTCGTTGAGGGCGGGGACTGCGACGCTCGCCAGGAAGTTCCACAAAGTGCGCACAGCTAACCCGTTTGCGTCGCGCGGGTCAACCTAAGTCCGCCTGCCGCACCGGCAAGGTAGCGTGGAGCATGCACGCGCCGCAGAGCAGGCAGCGATTCTCGACCAGAAATACAACAAAAGCGGTAGACCGCCCCAGGCACAGTACTCATCCTATTGCGGGATAAGCTACACAGCGCTGCGGGCCGCGTCCACGCCCAATGAGAGCCTTGGTCGCGGGCGATCGCATGCCAGGGTGTGTCCATGCGAACTGAAGCAGGGGCCAGCCACCGGGCGGGACAACCAATGGAAGGACAGCGCCGCGGGGGAGCGGGGCTCGAGCACGATGGCGGTCGGCGCCCCGCCACAAGACGCCGCGAGGTAGCTCGGACTCCTTCCAGTAGCTTGCCGCACATTCTGGTCATCCATCTGGAAGGCGGTCTCTTTTCCGGCTCTCCCCCATTGCGCGGTGGTGAGCCCTTTTGGATCGAGACTCGACTCAAACATCTGGCGATGTCCCGGCGTTTCCGTCGCATCCGGGTTGGGCGCAGCGCCATGCCGACTTTTCTCCGATTTACCATCCCGGCTGCTGATGGTGAAGTCGTGGTCGATGCAGCAGTATCGGGGCGGCGAGACGTCCCGTCCGAGTCAACCGCCCCAACGCCCTCGCGGATCGTTCGCCGGGGAGACGAGGCGGACACCGGAGGGTTAGCCCCTCTATGGCGAGGAGCTATGACATGGCGCTACCGGGCTCGCACAGGCCCCCCTGCACCGGCACATTTCTTCACCACCGACGATCATCACGTGCGATGGATACGGGACATCTCGTGGTGCAAGCCGCCTGGTTCGCCTTCGACTCGCGAAGGATGTCCTTTCTGTTCCGAGCGTGGCCATCTGCTGGGACCCAGACCTCCCCACGGATAAATCCGAGGAGTTCCAAGAGGTGGAGCTGATGCTCGCGCATCATCCCGTCGGTCGTTCTCCGGAGCCCTCGCCTTGCGGCGACGCCGCGGGCTACGACGTCCGCGGCCTCGCGACCAACGTCGCCTCTCTTCGACGGGCGAGCCGCTCCGAGGCGCCGAAGCACCTGGGGATGGGGGAGAACCCGACCACGCTCGGTCGTTCCGTTCGCTCGATGTCGCCTGTCGCACGAGCGGTTTCGCAGGCCAGGCCACAGCAACCTGACAAATTCTCAAGGAGCTTCTCATTGCTACTCTACCCCGGGCGTGCGACACGCCCGGGAGCCGCCGCTCCTCCCGACGCCTGAAGGCGCGGGCTTCCCGCGGCGGGTTCTGGGTGAGCGCGACCAAAGAGACAGCTTGCTCGCGGAACGAAGCGAGCCGAAGGGCAGGATGCGATGGACGCACCGTCAGGTGAGCGGGCATCCCAGGAGGCGGAGGGGGTGGCGCCGTCAGCCGCTGGAACCCCCCACTCCGGAGGAGACGTCAAGAGGGGTCGCTCAGCGCGTGAAACCCCGAGCCGCCTGTTACCGATCTGTGCCAGCACCGCCGGTGGTCTGGCCATGGTGCTTGCGTTGCGCGCCATCTACCTCGCGCGCTTTGGGCACGACCCGTGCGGCATGAATTTCAACTTCCTCCTCGACGCGAAGGCGGTGCGTTTCGGCTATGCCTCCAGCTTCTCGGGGATGCCCCTCGTGCGAGTGCTCCTGTTTGCGATGCGGAGTGCGGGAGCGAGCGCCGCAGTGGCGTTGGGCGCTGTCTACGTGGCTGGTCACCTCCTGCTCGCGCTGGGGGTGTTCGGGCTGTCGAAAGGGGTCTTGAGCGAGGAGCCGCGCTCTCGCATCGCGGTGGCCATCGCCGCGGCCGTCCTGCCGGCATTCTCCACCGACGCGGGATACCGGAACGTGTCGTGTACGCTGGCGGCGGGCTTGTTCGCGGCGTTTTCGGCTGTGCTCCTCTCCACGGTAGGGCCCCGGCCCCGCCTGCTGTTCGCCCGCCTCGCGGTCGCGTTCGCGCTCTCGGCGCTTGTCGCCACCTGCCGGCCCGAGGCGATCTATGGGGTGGCGGCGCTCGCGGTCGTCGTCGCATGGGGAAGGCCGCGGCTCAACGTTCCGCGACGGGTCGCCGTGGCGGCGGTCGCGGGGCTCGCGCTCGGGCTGGTCGTGTCATCGCTTGCCAATCACCACAACCGCGAGCTTTCGCCAAAAGTGTGGGCCTACTATCACTTCTTCCAGTCGACTCCGGCCCTGTTTCGAATGGGGGACACAGAATACGCGCGATACGCGCAGGCCGTTCACATGTTTGGGGGGTTCGACGAGAACGGCGGCAGCATCGCGCGAGCGCTTCTTCGCCATCCCGGCAAGGCCGCCTTGTGGCTGGCGGCAAAGCCCTTCGATCTCCTCGACACGATCCTCCAGCTTGACTCGTTCACACCGCTCGCCGTGCTGTTGTTCTTCCCGGCGCTGTGGCGCCTGCGGCGCGAGGGGTGGCACCGGTCGTTCGTCCACTGGACGCCGATTCTCTGCGCCTATGGTGCCCCGCTGGCCTTTCTCGTGTTCTGTTCCCCAGGATTGCCCCCCTACTTGCTCATCATCGCGCCCCTCCTGCTCCTCTTCGCACTCTGGGGGCTGCAGCCCTGGATCGAGAGCGCCTCGGCCTCGAGGCTACGGCCGATCGCGTGGGGGACCATCGCTGCGGGCGCGGTGGTGGCGGCGGTGGGGCATGGCACCCCGGACTCGGTGCCAGTGCTTGAAGAGACGGCGCGCTGGCTCGAGCGCCGGTGTGCCAGCGGCTGTCTTGTGAACGCCCTGCCGCAGCCCGTCGACTCCGAGGCCTGGGCCGACCTCCAGGCGGGCGCCCCTTTGCCGCTCAAGGACAAGCGCGCAGAAGCCTTCGCGCTGCGCCGTTACCCGCCGTCCTACCTCGCCGAGGTTCGCCTCGTCCGACGATTTGAGAGGGCACGCGAACGCGGCTGGAAGGGCCCGATCCTGTACGTGCGCCCGGCCATGCGGTCGCTTCAGCCCTTTCACCCGGACTTCGATCCCGAGCACGCCTTGGAGGGCGACCCGGATCTGTCCGGTGCCACGCTCCAGGCAACCTTTCATCAGGGTCAGGACACGGTCCAGGTGTTCGAGTTGAAACCATGAAGGCTCGCCGAAGCGCCGTTGCCCAGCTCCATGAGCCGACGCCGAGGCGAGAAAGCACGCGCTCAGGCAGGGTTGCCCGAGCGAGCGGGCGGTCGCGAGGGAATCGACTCGGGGGCTGCGCTTTGGCGGAATCATCTGGGCGGCCGCCATGCCTCGATGGGCCCTATACCTGGAACGGGTTCAGCGGGATTATCCCGCGCGGAGGCTTGCATGATCCTCGCTTGCGACGTAGGTGGGACGAAGACGAGTCTTGCCCTCTTCGAGACAGAAGGGTCGCAGCTGCGCGTGGTGCGGCTCCAGACGTATGCGAGCCGGGAATATGCTTCCCTCTACTCGATGCTCGAAGGGTTCGTTGGCGGCGCGCAACTGAAGGCTGCCGGGTTCGGCGTGGCCGGCCCGGTGGTGGAAGGGTGCGTGCGAACCACCAACCTCCCCTGGGTGGTTGACTCCCTGCAGCTTGCCCGGTTGCTCGGGCTCGGGTCGGTGGCGCTCGTCAACGATCTGGAGGCCCATGCCTGGGCCGTGGGAAAACTCGTTCTCACCGATGTGGTGGAACTGCAGGCGGGGAAGCACGGAGCCGGCAATGTCGCGGTCATCGGTGCCGGGACGGGACTGGGCGTCTCCGCGCTGGTTCGCGGCGGGACAAGGACCGCCGTCTCGCTCGCCAGCGAGGGGGGCCATGCCG